>Ga0315535_1002825_pt1 | contig 10864 bp, 12 predicted proteins | sample SalMarSW160220MG_2_FD_203092 | JGI IMG/M metagenome (GOLD analysis project Ga0315535, IMG submission 203092) | Salt marsh sediment microbial communities from the Plum Island Ecosystem LTER, Massachusetts, United States - Salt Marsh Sediment SW1602-20 ...
CAATTTCGTCACGTGAGTTGAGGTCGTGGACCAGTCCGAGCAGACGCTCGGTGGTGGTGTCCGCAGGCCATTCGATTTTTTCGCTGTAGAGTCCCAGCTCTTCGCAGGTTTTTACCTTGCTGCGGACGTAAATTTGCGACGCGGGATCTTCTCCCACCAGCACCGCCGCCAGGCCGGGCGTGATACCGGCGGTCTTCAGTTTGCTGATCTGCTCGCCAAGTTCTGCCTTGATTTCGTCACGGATTTTTTTGCCATCGAGTATGCGCGCGGACACTGTGGTTTCCTCCCTGGGGTGGAATAACCTGCCAGTTTAACATAAATGGAAGGCGCCACCTGCTGCGGCCCGCGATGGGAATGAATTGTGTGGAAGCCCCGGCCGGACTTCTCCCTCAGAGCCGCGGATTTGGAACGCGCTAACCTTTCGACTATAATGCTTTTACGGTATTTGCCGTTTCCTGCTTGTGTGTTTCCGGATGGGGAGAAATCCGGCGCGCGAACCAATCAGGATATCTGTCGGATGGTGCATTGTGGACAATCCAACTATGACTTCAGAAACGGGAAAGCGTTCTCAAGAGGAAGCGAAGCCGGTATACGGGATTGCGGAAATCATGAAGTTTCTTCCGCACCGGTACCCCTTTCTCCTGGTGGACAAAATCCTTGAACTTGAGCCCGACAAGCGAATTTTGGGACTCAAGAACGTGACCATCAACGAGCAGTTTTTCCAGGGGCATTTTCCCGGGGCGCCGGTGATGCCGGGTGTGCTGATCATCGAATCGATGGCGCAGGTCGCGGGAGTGCTGATTTATCGCGACTTGCCGGACAAAGACAAGAAGCTCATCTATTTCAGTGGGATTGAAAACGCCAAGTTTCGCCGTCCCGTGTTACCGGGCGACCAGCTCCGTGTGGAAATGCAACTCCTGAACCGCCGCAACAACTTCGGCAAGATGAAGGGACGCGCCACGGTGGACGGCAAACTGGCGGCGGAGGCCGTGGTTCTGTTCGCGATTGTGGAGAAGCCCGGTTCATGAAAGCCCATCCCACAGCGATCATTCATCCTAAAGCCCGTCTTGCGTCGAGCGTCACGGTCGGCCCCTACACGGTGATCGGCGAGGACGTGGAGCTTGGCGAGGACTGCGAGGTCATGTCGCACGTGGTTCTAAACGGGCCGTCGAAATTCGGCCGCGGCAACAGAATTTTTCCCTATGGCTCCATCGGGCAGGATCCGCAGGACCTTAAATACTGCGGCGAACGGACGTTCCTCGAAATCGGCGACGGCAACATTTTCAGGGAATTTATTACCGTCCACCGGGGAACGGCGGGGGATGGCGGCGTCACGCGCATCGGGAGCCGCAATCTGCTGATGGCTTACGTCCACATAGCCCACGACTGCCAGCTTGGAAGCCACATCATCATGTCCAACGGGGCCTCGCTGGCGGGGCATGTGGAGATTGGCGACCACGCCATCGTGGGGGCCTTCTGCGGCATTCACCAGTTCTGCCGGATTGGGGCTTACAGCTTTCTGGGCAGTTACACGATTGTGAACAAGGATATCCTTCCGTACTCCAAAACATCCGCCGACAGGCCCATGGGCGTCTATGGCGCCAACCGGCTGGGCCTGGAACGCGTGGGTCTGCCGAAGGAAGATATTGACGAGTTGCAGGCCGCCTTCCGGACCCTGTGCCGCTCCAGGTTGAACACCACGCAGGCCATCGAAAAGCTGGAAGCCGGCGGCATCCAATCCGCCCACGTGAGGGCCCTGGTTGATTTTGTCAAAACTTCAGCGCGCGGTGTTGTGAAGTGAAAGACGAAGCCACAAAAACAGGTGCTGATGCGGCAGGCGAGGCCGCGCTCGAAGTCTCAGCGGCAAAGGCAGCGGGCGATTGCTATGCCATCATTGCGGGCAACGGGCGATTTCCGTTTCTGGTGCTCGAGGCGGCGGTCCAGCGCGGCATTGAACCGCTGGTGGTGGCCATCAAGGAAGAGGCTTTTCCTGAACTGGGCAAGAACGCGCGACAGATTGAATGGCTAAGCCTGGGAGAGGTGGCCCGGCTGCTGGAGTTGCTCAGTGCGCGAGGCATCAACAAAGTGGTGCTGGCGGGCCAGGTGAAGCACGTGCAGCTTTACAGTTCCATCAAGCCTGACGGCGTGGTGGAGCGGACTTTGAACGGGATGGAGCGCAAGAATACCGACGCGTTGATCGGGGCTTTTGTCGGCATGCTGGAGGCGCGGGGCATCCAGGTGGTGGATTCGACGCTGTTCCTCAAGCCTCTGCTGGCTGCCGAGGGAGAGATGACCGGGCGCGCGCCCGACGAGGGCGAGCTGGCCGACATCGCTTACGGCAGGGAAATCGCCAGGAAAATTGCCGGACTCGATATCGGGCAGACAATTGTGGTGGCCGACCGCGCCTGCGTGGCGATTGAGGCGATGGAAGGAACCGACGCGGCCATCGAGCGCGCAGCCGGCCTGAGTAACGGAAAGCGGCTGGTAGTCGTCAAAGTCAGCAAGCCGCAGCAGGACATGCGGTTCGATGTCCCCGTGGTGGGCGTCAGGACGATCCGGGTGATGAAGCGGTCGAATGCGCGCGTGCTGGCTGTGGATGCGGGCAGGACACTCCTTTTTGAACGGGAGCAGTTGATTTTGGAAGCGAACCAGGCCGGCATTTCCGTGATCGGAATGAGGGACTGACAGTTCTTTTGCTGCAGGGTGGAGTCGCCCCTGCAGCGGACCGGGGGGCTTATTCCCAAGTTGCAGAAAGTGCCCGTAGCCGTTATCGGCGTGGGAGAGCATGGGAAAAGGCACGCACACGCGTTCAAACGCGTTCAGGGTGCGGAGCTGGCAGGTGTGTACGACGAACGCCGGGATCGCGCTGCCGTACTCGCCTCCGAGCTTGGGGTGAAGGCGTTCGAAAGCCTGGAAGAAACCCTCGATGCTGTCCAGGCCGTCAGTATCGTAATCCCCACCACAGACCATGCGGCTGTGGCCCGCCTGGCGATGGAATCCGGCAAGGATGTTTTGCTTGAGAAGCCGATTACGCGTACAGTAGAAGAAGCTGATGAACTGATTGCCATTGCAGATCGCACGGGGCGCATCCTTCAGATAGGTCACCTTGAACGTTTCAATCCGGGAGCGTTAGCCGCCAAAGCCGTCACGCGCCAGCCCCTTTTCTTTGAGATCCATCGGCTGGGAGTCTTCAGTCCCCGAAGCCTGGACGTGGACGTGGTATTTGATCTCATGATCCATGATCTCGACCTGGTTCTCTGGATGGCAAATGCTGAGGTGCGCGAAGTCCGCGCCGTCGGCCTGCCCGTGCTGACCAACCGTGTTGACATTGCCAACGCGCGGGTGGAGTTTGAAAATGGAGCGGTGGCAAACCTTACAGCCAGCCGGGTGAGCACCGAGAAAGTCAGAAAATTCCGCTACTTCCAGCCCCATGAATACATTTCCATCGATTTTTCCAGGCGGGATGCACTGTTGTTGAAGGTGGGGAGTGAGGGCGAGCACCCGGGGATTGCCTTTCGCAAACTGGAGGTGCAGAGTACGGATCCCCTGGAAGCCGAACTGGTGTCATTTGTTGATTGCGTCCTTACGAGAAGGCCGCCCCTGGTTGGAGGGCGCGAGGGCCGTTCGGCATTGGCACTAGCCGAGAAGGTCATGTTCTGCATCGAAGAACATGCGAACCGTGTGAACGTTCCGTTGACACGGCCGGCAGGTCACAGCGGCGAGTTGTAAATGCGGTCTGGCGCTTGCAGAGGCCCAGGGTCAAACGGAATATGATGAGGTTATGAGCATTCACCCCGAGTTTCGGCTCCTGGTCGACCTTGAAACGGAAGTCGCCCGCTGGCGCCGCCGGACGTATTTCCTGCTGGCTGTCTTTTTGCAAATTGCGTTTGCTCTGATCGTGATGTTCACCCCGGGGCTTTTCACCCGGCTGATGGGAGTGGCCGTCGAGCAGGTCCAGCCAAAAGAGGAACGGCGCCAGCAGCAGACGATGCTCTATTTCCCGCCGGACCTCCAGCGCTCACTCAAGAAGCCTCCCCCCACCAATACGCTTTCTGATAAGAACCGGAGGGCCCAGGGCGAGTCCCCAAAAGTTGATAAGAATGGCTTGCACATGCCGTATATGCGAGGTAACTCCCGTTTGCCGGAAGTTGCCGGGGGCCATCATCCTCCAGCGCCGCCGCCCAAGCCTCCGGCTCCCAAGCAGATGGCCCAGGCTCCCCAGCCGGCTCCACCGGCGCCCAAAAAGGAACCGCCGGAGGAGGCGCAGCTTCACCTGAGCACAGTGAAGCCGCCTGACATGAGTGGAAGTCCCCACATCAAAATTCCGTCGTCCACTCCCGGCGAGGCCATCCAGCAGTCGCTTCGGGCCGCCATCCAGAATCCCGGCAGTCCGGGACCCGTCGGCCCAGGCGATTCGGCCGACCAGTTCCAAAATGTCCAGCCGAATTTTTCGACTTCCGGGCCAATCATTCTTTCGGACACGAAGGGAGTGAACTTCGGTCCCTATCTGGCGCGTGTGGTCTACATCGTCCGTCGCAACTGGTACGCCGTGATTCCGGAGTCGGCGCGGCTGGGAGAAAAAGGCCGCGTGGCCCTGGTTTTTGAGATTGTTAAGGATGGCTCTGTGCCCCAGCTTCGCCTGCTGGCATCATCGGGATCACAGGCCCTTGACCGGGCCGCGCTCGCCTCCATTCGCGCGTCCAACCCCTTCCCGCCTTTGCCTCAGCAGTTCACCGGCAAGCATCTGGTGCTGGAATTCATCTATTTCTACAACCTGGGCACGAACTATTGAATGGTTCGGCCTCGTCGGCTAGAATCAGAAACGGGGAATTCAGGGGGTTGAGAAGAGATCTCTTGCAGAGCCACATCTCTGATTTTCCGCGACATTTGAGCCTTTCGGCCCCGTCATCACGACATGGAGAAACCTTCAAGGCTGCAATTGCTCGGAGCTTTCCTGCTGCTTGCCCTGATTCTTTGCATACTGCTGGGCGGTTATCTTTATCGAGTATGGTTGATGAGATAGTTCAGAATTATCCTCTGATCGCCATCGCCGGTCCTACAGCATCCGGCAAGTCAGAGCTTGCGATTTTTCTGGCCGCACGCCTGGGCGGTGAAGTTGTCAGCTACGACTCCGTTCAGTTCTATCGCGGCTTTGACATCGGGACGGGGAAACTTCCACCCGAAGAGCGCAAAGGCATTCCCCACCACCTGCTGGATTGCCTCGATCCCGCAGAGCCTTTTACGGCAGGCGACTTTCGGCGGGAAGCGGCGAAAGTGATCGACGGGATTCGCGAGCGCGGCAACCTGCCGATCCTGGCGGGAGGGACCGGTCTTTACCTGCGGGCACTGCTGACCGGGTTGTTTGAGGGACCTCCGCGTTCAGAAGAGTTGCGGACCGAGTTGCGTGCCCTGGCGAACCGCCGCGGCCGGGAGTTTGTCCACCGGCTGCTGATGCGCCTGGATCCTGCAGCAGCCTGCCGAGTTGATCCACGCGACCTGCAAAAGGTGATCCGCGCCGTCGAGGTCCGTGTCGTTGCCCGGCAGGCCATCTCTACGCTGCAGGCGCGCGGCCGCGAACCGCTGGCCGGGTACCAGCATTTCAAGATCGGGCTTAACCCGGACCGCGAGGAGCTCTACGCCCGCATCAACCGGCGCGTGGAGAAGATGTTTGCCACAGGATTGGAAGAAGAAACCCGGCGTATGCTGATGCGGCCGGATGCCCGAGCCCTCAAAGGTCTGGGTTCGTTAGGCTACCGCCAGGTTGCGGCAGCCTTGTGTGGCGAAACCACCATGGAGGCTGCCGTTCGCGACACTCAAATCGCCACCAGGCATTATGCCAAGCGCCAGATGACCTGGTTCCGGCGGGAACCTGCAATGAACTGGTTTTCAGGTTTTGGGGACGACCCGGCCATCCAGCGGCAGGTGCTGGGCGCGCTGAAAGTTTGGCTTGCATCAAAATTAAACGGGGCTTCCTGCCTGCCGAAAGTTGTATCCTTGTAAGGGATGGCAGGACCGTGACTGCATTGGCGAATAACAGGATCATTATGGAAAAACAACAGAACATACAGGACGGTTTCTTAAATTCCCTGCGAAAGGAAAAATCGCTGGTCACGATTTATCTGATGAGTGGCGTCAAGCTCACCGGAAGAATTCGCAGCTTTGACAAATTCGCCGTTATTCTGGACAGCAACGGCATGGAACAGTTGATCTTCAAGCACGCGATTTCAACCGTGCTGTTGAATCGCGCCAACAACACTGCAGCTTCGTCGGCGTCCCCGGGAGGTTAGTTGGTAATTCTCCAGCAGCAGGCCTTTGAGAAAGCGTTCCTGGTGGGGTGGGTCCAGACGCGGAGGGGGAGAATTGTTGCTGATTACGACCCGGAAGAAAGTCTGGAGGAACTGCACGAACTGGCTGAAAGCGCTGGTGTCCACGTGGTGGGCTCCGTGTTGCAACGCTTGCCGGAAGCTGACGCCGCGACCCTCGTGGGGCGGGGCAAGGCGCGCGAGATTTACGACGAGGCCCACGCCGCCCATGCTGACGTGGTTCTCTTCGATCACGATCTGACCCCGACACAGCTTCGCAACCTGGAATCGGTGCTTCACTCCAAGGTGGTCGACCGCACCCAGCTCATCCTTGACATCTTTGCACGGCGCGCCCGAAGCCGTGAAGGCCAGTTGCAGGTGGAACTGGCCCAGTTGACGTATCTTCTGCCCCGCCTTTCCGGACATGGCACTCGCCTTTCAAGGCTCGGCGGAGGCATCGGGACAAGAGGACCCGGTGAACAGCAACTGGAGTTTGACCGGCGCCGAATCCGCGCCCGCATCCAACGGCTGCGGCGTGGAATCGCCAAAGTGCGCTCTGAGCGTTCTCTGCACCGTGCCCACCGCCGCGACCAGCGATTCCTCACCGTGGCCCTGGTCGGCTACACGAATGCGGGCAAATCGACTCTGTTTAATGCCCTCACCCGCGCGCGAGTTTCAACCTCAAGCCGGCTCTTTGCGACCCTGGATCCTACGGTCCGGGCCATCCACCTCCCCTCCCACCGGCAGGTGCTTCTTTCAGATACCGTGGGATTCATTCGCAAGCTGCCTCCGCACGTTGTGGCGGCCTTTCGCGCCACTCTTGAAGAGCTGGAGGACGCCAGCCTGCTTCTGCAGGTGATGGATGCATCCCATTCGCAACGGCATCAGCACGAAGCTACCGTGGAGAGTCTGCTGGAAACAATGGGTCTGGCCGGAACGCCCCGGCTGGTGGTTTGGAACAAGATTGACCTGCTGGATGAGCCGTCGCGGGCGCGTCTGCCCAAGGGCCCCAGGCAGGTGGCGGTTTCGGCTGTCACCGCTGAGGGCTTCGGGGCACTGCACGAGGCGATTGACAGAGCCCTCGAAGAAGACCCGATTGTTGAGACGGAGTTTGAGTTTTCTGCCGGCGATGGCGAACGTCTGGCGCTTCTTTACCGCGCGGGTAACGTCCTTTCCACTCGTTATAAGGACAATCGTGTGAGGGTCCGCGCGCGTCTGGCAAAGTCGCTTTGGCAGAGGCTGGAATCAGAAAACAAACCGAGCTTAAGCCTTCTGGCCCATCGCTAACCCCCCTGTATTTTCGCGGCTTGGAAACCTGTGGAAAAAGTTGTGGAAAAGAGATTGCCCGTAGCGCCAGTAGCGGCTGGGGTGAATCTGGCTAAAAACAACGTTTTTAACGCAGATTTTTGAACGCCCTTTTGTTTCAATAACTTAAGCATCGACTAATGAGGGATTTCTTAATGAATGAGCAAGATTCATGGTCTGACCGGGCCGGAAAAGGCTGCCGGAGTTTTGCACAAATGCTGGGCCGGAGAGTTTCATGCAGTTGTAGCCTGCCACCCCCTGATTTTGCCGGTTAAATCAATCCCTCAGGGTTATAGGCTCTTTGGGTAGCCGTAGCCTGCTTGCCGCCGCCCGGCACGGCAACGGCTCAGGAGGCGGAAAGGGGCAGAGGGCCGTCATAAAAATGGAAGCCTTTTTCCCCACCTAGCCTGCTAATTCACAGATAGGTCCGGGGGTGCCACTTGCTTGTGAGGTGTGCGAAGTTAAAGCAGACACGTTCGGCTTCGCAGTGTGGACCAGAAGTGCGTGGGGAACTTTTCATGCGTCAGGCGGAAACGGAAGAGAAGACTCAGATCTTCAGGCCTCCTGCCGGAAGCCTTTTCGAAAATGGAGAAGTACGTGAAAATCTCTCCGTTAACTTCACTGACTTTCATTGACACCCTGCATTGCGTTGGCTATAGTGGGGGTTGTCAGTCAAGCTCCCTGCTGAAATTCGTGGGATAGCCCGGCGAGAGGGTCTTTCTTCCGTGATGTTCCGCCGGGGAAGCAAACTCCAAATTGATATGAATTTGCCTCTTTCACTGACGATCCTTAGGATCTTTTTTGTTCCCCTCATCGTCGTTCTAATGCTGACGAAGGGAAACAACATGGATATCTGGGCGGTGGCGGTGTTCCTGCTGGCATCAGCCACCGATTTGGCTGACGGGTATCTGGCGCGGAAGCGAGGGCAGGTGACGGCGCTGGGAATTCTGCTGGACCCACTTGCTGATAAGCTGCTGACGGCGTCAGCCTTTATTTCACTGGTTTGGCTTCATCTGGTTCCGGCGTGGATGGTGGTTATCATCGTGGGGCGCGAGCTGGCCGTCACCGGACTTCGCTCCATTGCCTCGGCGCAGGGAATGTTGCTCCAGGCTTCTGAGCTGGGCAAGACGAAAATGGTTCTGCAGGTGGCCGCCATCAGCCTGATTACCCTCGAGCCCCGCTTCCCGTCTACCTTGCTCTTTGGCATGATCCTGCTCTGGTTGGTCGTGGTGTTTGCGCTCATTTCAGGCACGCAATACTTCTGGGATTTCCGCAGGAAAATGGAAGCCCGATTAAAGCATCAGATTTCTGGACAACTGGTGGTGATACCGGGCGGTAAGGATAAAGAGGGCGAGAAGGATGCCGCCGCTCACTGAAGAGGACGGGAAGATTCTGCTGAGGCTGGCCCGGCAGGCGATGGAAGAAGGCGTTTGCGGAACGGGGGAGGCGAAGGAGCTTCCAGGCCCCGCGCCGTCCCTTCTGGAACCCCGGGGAGCTTTTGTCACCCTCCACAAGCACGGAGAGCTGCGCGGTTGCATCGGGCACGTACAGACCTCTGCTCCCCTTTACAAGACAGTGCAGGAATGCGCCGTGGCTGCAGCGCTTTCCGATCCACGCTTTCGCCCCGTAACGCCCGATGAGGCGCCTTCGTTGCACATGGAAATCTCGGTCCTCAGCATGCCGGCTGAGATTGCTCCGGATCAGATTGTGATTGGCCAGCACGGCCTGATCATCACCCAGGGATGGCGGCGCGGTCTCCTCCTCCCCCAGGTTCCCGTCACCTGGCATTGGAACCGCGACCAGTTCCTGGACGAAACCTGCCTGAAGGCGGGGCTTCCCTCAGACGCCTGGAAAAAGGGCGCGCGAATCGAGGCCTTTACGGCAGAGGTCTTTGAAGAACCGCCCGGTCCCTCCGTTTCATCCCCTCCCGAAGGCACTGGCTCTCACCTTTCGACCCACTAACCTCCCCTTGCCCGCCAGGCTATTCCTACCTGTATTGGTATCAATTCTATTTTTTTGGAGGATGCGAAAAAGCTCTTGACATCATAATTGGGTATGCTAATAATTTAGCATAGTGCTAACAGGTTAGCACAAGGAGGGCCCGTGGCCAATCATGACGATCATAAACTCAGCCGTCGCGAGCGCCAGATCATGGATGTTCTTTATCAGCGCCAGCGGGCCTCCGCGGCGGAAATCCGCGGAGCGCTTCCCGATGCTCCCGGCTATTCGGCAGTGCGGGCGCTTCTGCGCATTCTGGAGGAGAAAGGGCATATTCGGCACGAAGAAAAGGACCTCCGCTACGTCTACTTCCCCACAGCTCCCCGGGGGCGCACACGGCGCAGGGCGTTGCGACACGTGGTCGATACTTTCTTCGAGGGGTCTGCCGCGCAGGCCGTGGCGGCGCTGCTCGACCCCTCGACGGCGCGCCTCACAGACGATGAACTTGCCCGTATCTCAGACTTAATCGCGAAGGCCAGGAAGGGTGGTGGGGAATGACCAGCTTTCTGCCCCTGTTCTTGCATGAGGTGGAATCTCTCCAAGGCTTTTCCGGATTCGCTTTCACACTGCTGTTAGAAGTAACGCTCAAGGGGACCCTTTTCCTCTCGGTCGCCGCGGTCCTGGCTCTGGCGCTTCGGCGCGCTTCGGCTGCCACTCGTCACCTGATCTGGACTCTCGCGCTGAGTGCGATGCTGGTTTTGCCAGCATTGGCGCTGACGCTTCCGGCCTGGGAGGTGCCCATTCTCTCCTCATATCCATCCCTTGCCACGGGCACCCGGGTGATTATCAGTGGAAATTTCGGGGTGGGCCCTATGAATCCTCAAATTGTCGCAGCGCCCGAGGTCTGGCAATCGGCTCTGCCCGCATGGATTCTGCTTCTGTGGGTGGTGGGGTCGATGCTTTTTGTAGCCCGGATGGCAGTGGGGGAGGTTCGTGTGCGCAGGCTTGCCAACCGTTCCTGCCATTTTCAAGCAAACCATCCAAGCTCGACTCTGGAGAACGCCCGTCGGCGTCTTCGCGTCTTTCGTACCGTCGAACTCCGAACCAGCACTGAAATCGCAATCCCGTTCACTCGTGGCATTTTCCGCCCGGCCATCATCCTGCCGGAAGCGGCCCGCGAGTGGCCGCAAGGGCAGCTTGAGTTTGTACTGGCCCATGAACTGGCTCATGTCTATCGGCATGACTGCCTGACGCAGATCCCGGCCCAGGTTGCCTACGCCCTGTTCTGGTTTCATCCTCTTGTCTGGTTTGCGGCTTTT
>Ga0315535_1002826_pt1 | contig 10863 bp, 9 predicted proteins | sample SalMarSW160220MG_2_FD_203092 | JGI IMG/M metagenome (GOLD analysis project Ga0315535, IMG submission 203092) | Salt marsh sediment microbial communities from the Plum Island Ecosystem LTER, Massachusetts, United States - Salt Marsh Sediment SW1602-20 ...
CTTCGTGCTCCGGATCGTCCCGTGGACCTCTCGCGAGACGTGATCGAGCTGGGGCCGACCGAGGATGCAAGTGATGGCGCGAGCACCTGACACGATCGGAAAGTACAAAGTCATCTCCGAAATCGCCAGAGGAGGAATGGGAGCGGTCTATACCGCCGAGCATCCAACGCTGGACCGCACGGTGATAATCAAAAAGCTCACCATGCGCGGGAACGCGGCAGTGCGGGAGCGCTTCCGCCGTGAAGCGTCGATCATGATGGACTTCCGCAACGAGTACATCGTCGACGTGTTCGACCACTTTCGCGAGGGGCCGGCCTACTACATCGTCCAAGAGTACGTCGACGGGATGTCGCTTTCCGAGCTCCTGCAGCGTGAGCGATACCTTCCCGAACGGATCGCGCTGATGATATTCCGAGATTGCTGCCGTGCACTGAAATATGCCCACGATCGTGGAGTCATTCATCGTGACATCAAACCCGGCAACATACTCATCTCACGAAACGGCGAGGTGAAGCTCGTCGACTTCGGTATCGCTCACATCGAGGATGAGAACGATGCCGCTCTCACTCGTGAGGGCACGATGCTCGGTACCCCCTCATACATGGCGCCTGAGCAGTTTCAGGACACCCGAAGTGTGGACAAACGGGCGGACATCTACTCTCTGGGGGTAATGCTCTACGAGATGATGACGGGCAAGCGGCCCTTCGCTGGTACCATCAGTGCGGAGACACTCCGAGCGATACAGCACGGGAAATACCGTAGGCCGCGAAAACTCAATCCCGCAATCAGCCGGTTTACGAACCGGCTGATCCGCACGGCGATGAACGCAAAACGTTCGCGAAGGTTTCAAGATCTTGGTTCGATACTCTCGAAGCTCGATAGGAGATTTTTGCCGCGCGCCATCGGAGAACACAGGATTGAGATTGCGTCCTATATCGGCGGCGCGTGGACACCGCCGAAACGTCGCTCTCGTTTGGGCCGCGTCATTGCCGTAGCCGTAGCGCTCGTCGTTCTGCTTGCCGCCGGGACCGCGTATTACGGAGTTCGAAGCGGACGGGCCTACGAGCTCCTCTACCCGGACCGCTACGGATCGCTCAAGGTGACGGTTCGCATTGCTCGCGGGTCACAACCTCTTCGCGATTTGCATGTGTCGGCCGGCCTGTTCCGTGACGACGGTCAAGGAATTCCTCGCGTGAAAGGAGTCGACTTCGCGTTCCATGTCGACACCAACCAAAATACGCGGGAGACGGTAGTCTTCGTGAGCCGACCCGTCTTCTTGCCTGCCGGACAGTACCGTCTCAAGGTCATGGCCGGCAGCCGACTGGTGTGGAGCGGATTCTACCTCGAGTCTCACAGCCGTCAATCAGCGAATGAAGATCGCGCATCTGGGCGCAACCTCTTCGTGACGATCGGCAAGGAAGCACAGCTGCCGCTTGCGGTCTCTATTCGAGCAACTTCCGCTTCCGATGGAGTTGATATTACGAGCGGCACGAACGTCGCACTTCTGCAGAACGGGATCTGGGTTCCTTTTCTGGGAGAGGTCGTCACGTCACTTCGATCCGGCGCCACCTACCAATTTCGTTTCGAGCATGATGGCTACTACCCGGCGGACTACGGCCTCGCAGTTGATGCGTATCAGAGTGACCTGCGCATCGACGCATCGTTGGTCCCACACCCGGGAGGCATAGAGCTTTCGGCGAATACCGGCGGGGTCCGGCTCCTGGTCGACGGCTCTGAGACCTATCGCAAGTGGGGCCGCACCCCGCAGCCCGAGCCGGTTCCGGTCATCGGCCCGAAACCGGTGCTCCTCGCCCTTGCACCCGGAGCCCACACGATTACCGTTCGTAGCGGGTCGCTGAGAAGCTCCGACACCGTTCGGGTGCTCCCACTCACGCGGTTCGGACTACAGGTCCTGGTCGATCGAAAATCACGCAGGATCGATTTCAACGACACGGGATACGTCGATTCGCCCGGCCTACTGCGGTAGCCAGGTCAAATTAGGGGGACAAGAGAGATGACGATGTTCATACGGCGCCTCATCCAACTCGCGCTGGGTCTCGCCGCGGGGCTTGCCGCCTGGCCGCTGATGGAAGCTCTCATCCATTGGGAAATTCATTTCGCAGGCTATCTCGTCTTCTCGGTCGTCTCCGGCGGGTTGTTCGGCCTCATCTTTGGGGCATTTCTCGGTGGCGCGGAGGGAATCATCGCCTCTCGCGCCCGAAGGATCGCGATCGGATCAGCCGTAGGGGGAGTTGTAGGCGCCGGCGGCGGCGCCGTGGGATTTCTTGTCGCACAGGGTATACTCTTCGTAACGGGCGAATACCTCATCGGCAATGTCCGCAACCTGCAGCGTATCGGGGTTCCCGTTGCGAGGGCCGTAGGATGGGCAGTGCTCGGCGCATTCGTCGGCGCCGCCGCCGGCGTACAGTCGTTCTCGCTCCGGAAGGTTGGAATCGGTGCCCTCGGCGGATTCCTCGGCGGATTCTTCGGCGGTGCGGCAGTCGAATATGGACGGGTGTTTTTTCCCGGATTTCCACTGGCTCATCTCGTGGGGCTTCTCCTCCTTGGAGTCCTGATCGGGCTTGCCTATGCATTCGTCGAACGGCGTCTCTCGTTCGGTGTTTTCCGAGTACTGAACGGCCCGTTCAAGACTCGGGAGTACATACTGAACCAGCGCCGAATGATCATCGGCTCACGTGCCCGTTGTGACATCCCTCTTCCCTCTCGCGCTCGCGGCGCGCAGCGAGCCCCGCTAGGCAGTAGCGAATACGGCACGGTCCGCGGATACCGAGAAGTAGCGGAGGCACACTGCAGGCTCGTCGCCCGCGGTCGAGATCTGTTCATCGAGCCCATAGACGGAGTTGTCCGGGTCAACGACGAAAGAATAGCGGGCGGCACGGCACCACGTTCCCGAGCCGATTCGGCCGATAGCAGCGACGAGTCTACGAGAGGTGCACGCCCGGAGGGGAAACCGTTGAAGTTCGACGATGTTGTCGCCTGCGGCGGGGTGAAATTTCTCTACAAGCGCGACTAGGAGGAAAGGATGTTTGTGTCGAAGGGACGAAATCGTTTCGCAGTGGCCTGTACAGCAATCCTCGTTCTACTCGTCGCGGTCCTGCCGTCCTACGCCCAGGGGCCGCTAAGCATTGCGCAGATTGACCCCTCACGCCTCCTTACCCGGCAGGAGGTCGACGTCTATGTGAGCGTTGTCGGTCCAAACGGCAACGGCATCGGCGGGCTTTCAGCGGGCGATTTTTCCCTCTTCGAGGGAATTCCTGGAGGCAGTCTCCAGCCGGTCTCGCACTTCAGCTTGCACGAGGGAGCTCCCACCGCCGAGGGGCTCACCTTCTTTCTCCTTGTGGACAACTCGGGAAGCATGTATGAGCCGCTTCGTTCGTCCTCGCCGGGAATGCCCAACGAGACTCGCATCGAGGCCGCTCGTTCGGCAATACGGACTTTCCTAAACTCCGTCGACAATCCCTCAGATCGAATCGGGCTGGCCTCGTTCAATACACTCTATCGGATCGAAACGCTTCCGACCCAGGTGAGGTCGGACGCCGAAGCGGCATTGGCGAAAATAGAGAGCCCTTCACAGGGTGACGCCTACACCGAGCTCTACGCCTCACTGCGTGCCGCCGCGCAAGATCTTGCCGGATGGAAAGGACGCAAGGTCATCATCCTTCTGACTGACGGCGAGAACTTCCCCTACACGCTCCACACCGGCAAGCCGAATCCGCAATTCGGATCTACCATTGTTTCGAGCTCCGATGCGATTCACGCACTCATTCGCGAGGGCATTTCAGTATTTCCGATTCAATTCGGCCCCGCTCAGCGGGACGCCAACCTGACCTCGATAGCGCATTCGACGGGCGGCCGGGTCTTCGACGCGGCAGATGAAAATGAGCTTGCAAGCGTATATCTCGCCGTACGAAAGAGGGTTCTGGAGGAGTATCGCCTTACCTATTCGCCGAAAATGCTGCCGGGCGATCGGCGCGAAGTCCGCGTCGAGTACAACGGCCCGGGCGGAAGCGGCTCCGCTAGTCAGTACTACTTCGTCGGAACCCTGTTCGGAGCTCCGTCCGGGAGACTGACCCTGCTTCTCTTGATCCCGTTTCTCCTCGCGGTTGGTGTATGGTTCATCGTGACGAGACTTCATTTTCTGAACCGCCGGGCGGATACAAACCTCGAAGTCCTCGGAGGGGGCGCGACCAAGGTCTTTGCACTCGGCGAAGGCAAGACGGTAATCGGGTTCGATTCAAACCGTGCGGTAACCGTTTCTGCAGAGGACTCCGTGCCGCGTGAAGCCCGACAAACCTTGACCGGAGAGGTCACGGTGGTGAAAGACGCGAAGAGCGGTGAAGTGACTGTCGTGAGCAACGACCCCGTCATCGTCAACAACCGACCCACCCAACGCAGAAAGCTCCGCTCCGGCGACGTGCTTCGTATCGGCGAGGCTACCATCGTTTTCGACGACAGCACGGAGAGAGAAGAGAAGTAGAGAAAATGAGACTTGACAAAATAGTGGCGTCCGAAAAGCGCCGCCGCCTCCACGACGCACAATGCGTGGCCGCAATATTGCTCCTCGACGATGTTTCTCCTATGATCGCCGTATGCGAACGATCTTCTCGATGTTGGATCGGGCAGTCTCGAAGTTCGGAGACGCACCCTATAGCTACCGGAAAACCGACGAGGGTTGGGTACCACTCTCTTTTCGCCAGACTCGCGAGGACTCGCGTGCTGTAGCCCGTGGGCTGCGCGCCCTCGGAATATCCCCGGGCGGCGCGGTGGCGATCGTCGCCGAAGGGAGCCCCGAGTGGATCGCAGCTGAATATGCAACTCTCTACTGTGGGTGCAGGTGCGTACCGCTTTCCTTTCGGCTCCTTCCCGAGGAAATCCCCTTTCGAATCAACCACTCCGCAAGTGTCGCGATATTCGTCTCCCGCATTTCCCTCGACTCCGTGCTCTCCGTCTATGACCAGCTCGAAACGAGGCCACTACTCGTCTATTTGGATGCGGACGAATCGCATTTCAACACCGAGATCCAGCGGGCGGGGTTGACCGTCGTCTCCGACTTCGGGAGCTCGCAAGTCACCTCATCTATCGATGATCTTGGGGACGCCGGGGCCGCGGAGGCGGCAGCATCGCCGATTGGCTCGTGCGGGATTCTCTACTCTCGACTTCGCGACGGCGGACGGGTTCTCGACGATCCGGGACTTGAAGACGTTCTGTCGACAGTCAGGGAAGACGACGTCGCAACGATCTCCTATTCCTCCGGAACGACTGGCAATCCCAAGGGAATCATGCTCACCCACCTAAACTACTACACCAACTGCCGAGACTCGCTCGAGGCGTTTCCGGTGCCCGGCTCCTACAGGACCTTGATAATCCTTCCCTGTGACCACAGCTTCGCGCACACGGTAGGTATCTACGCCGCCCTGACGGTCGGGCTTTCGATCTACTTTGTCGACGCCCGGGGAGGTTCGATGGGAATTCTCAGAAACATCCCGACAAACCTTGCGGAGGTCTGCCCGGATTTCATTCTGACTGTGCCTGCGGTCAGCGGTAGTTTCATGAAGAAGATACTCTCGAGTATCGAGGCAAAAAGTGCTTTCGTCGAGCGCCTGTTCAAACGAGGAATCGAGAGTGCCATCGCCTACCATGGCGACTGTTGGACCCGTCCGCCCATCGGCGTTCGACTTCGGTGCTACCTCCCCTACAAGCTCGCCGACCTGCTCGTGTTTCGAAAGGTTCGCAAGATCTTCGGCAAGAACATGAAGTTCTTTCTCGGAGGCGGGGCTCTGCTCGAGATTGGACAGCAGCAATTCTTTAAAGCGATCGGCATTCCCGTTTATCAGGGCTACGGACTCACCGAGGCGACGCCTGTCATCTCCACGAACGCTCCGGGCCGCCATAAGCTCGGAAGCTCGGGTAAGCTGCTCCCGAATCTCGAATGTCGCATGGTTGGAGAAGCGGATGCAGAACTTCCGGGTGGTGTTACGGGGCAGATCTTGATACGTGGCGACAACGTCATGAAGGGCTATTACCGCAACCCGGAAGAAACGGCGCACACCTTGAAAGACGGCTGGTTGCACACCGGCGATCTCGGCTATTTTGACTCGGACGGCTTCCTCGTAGTGACGGGACGTGAGAAGGCTCTGCTCATTTCCGACGATGGAGAAAAGTACTCACCGGAAGAAATCGAGGAGGCGATAGTCGGGGCTGCGGAGGGAGCAATTGCGCAGGTCATGCTCTACAACGATCATCGCAAATACACTTCCATGCTTGTGGTGGCCGACCCCGAGGTGATGCGACGCCGTCTCGCTCCGCAGCTCTGCCCCGAAGCGGCGATAGAGCTCCTCAAGAATGTTCTCAAGACCTTCCGGACGCGCCCGGAGCTCAAGTCACGCTTCCCGCGTCAATGGGTGCCGTCGACCTTTCAGTTCGTGGGAGAGCCCTTCTCCCTCCAGAACGGGCTCATGAACTCGACTTCGAAAGTCATCCGCTACAAGGTCGAGAACCGCTACCGCGAGCTCTTCGAGTTCATGTACAGCTCCGCAGGAGCCGAGCCACTCAACGAAAGGAACCTCGCGAGCGCGCGAGAGATGCTGGGTGTTCCATAACCTTCAGGCAATCAGCTGGTTTCGGCAGAGGACACGAATGATCTCAATGCGTTCGAGCTGCGACCGGGCGGTCGGAAACGGTCGAGGCACTGGGGATGATTCTCATAACGTGATACCGTCAGAGAGACGGCAGAAACCAGAGAACGAGGAGCACGCAATGCAGACCTACCAAATGACAAATACCGACATCGAGGCTACACGGATTGTTTATGGTTGCATGCAGATAGGCGGCAACTGGTCCACGAAACCGATAAACGACGATATCAAGAGGGCCGCTGTTCGTTCGCTGCACGCGGCGCTCGACGTCGGAATCAATTTCTTCGATCTCGCCGACATCTATTGCCGGGGCAAGTCGGACGAGGCATTCAGCCAGATTTGGGACTTCGAAGCGGGTATCCGACAGAGGATCTACCTTCAAACCAAGGCGGGGATTCGATTTCCCGATGACCCGAACAAGGGCGACCCCACTCGTTACGACTACAGCTACGAGCATCTCGTAGCATCGGTGGAAGGCAGTCTCGGGCGACTGAAAACCGACTACATCGACATCCTTCTGCTGCATCGTCCCGACGCTCTCGTCGAGGGTGAAGAGGTCGCACGAGCGTTCGAACATCTTCATTCGAGCGGAAAAGTCCGGTACTTCGGCGTTAGCAACCATTCAACTGGTCAGATGGAATACCTCAATCGATATGTTTCGCAGCCGTTGGTGGTCAACCAACTCGAGCTGAACCTCATTCACAATGGGCTCATTAACGCGGGCGTGAGCGTCAACCAAGAATTCCCCGACGAACCTGTTCACGGAGCGGGAACGCTCGAGTTCTGTAGACTCAACGATGTCCGCATCCAGGCCTGGAGTCCGCTCGCGAAAGGGCGGCTGTCCGGCGCGCCACTAAAGCGTAATGATGAACGGATCGTGAAAACAAGAGAGCTCGTTGCCCGAATGGCGGACGCGAAGAAAGTCAGCGGCGAAGCGATCGTTCTCGGTTGGTTGTTGCGACATCCCGCAGGTATCCAGCCAGTTATCGGCACGACGAACCCCTCCCGTATCGAGGCCTGCGCCCAGGCGGACTCAATTGCCCTAACCCGTGAGGAGTGGTACACCCTCTTTGCTTCAGGACGAGGCGCGCCCATGGCCTGAGCGTCGGTGTCCACACGCCCGACACGCTTAGTCGATATGGAATACCTCGGAAAGCGGATGCACGACCGGTGAGTTGTCCGGATTGGTTTCCATGATATCCGCCATATATTTCCACCACTTCTGCATCACTTCCTTCGAGGCCAGCTCGTCGGCGGTGTTGTCCGGTGCCAAGGTCTGAACCGCGAAGAGAGTGAGGCTCTCTTCGTCTAGAAAGATCGAGTAGTCGGATACTCCGGCGGCCTTTATTTCCTTCGAAAGCTCCGGCCAGATTTCGTCATGACGGCGCTTGTACTCCGCCTCGAATCCGGGCTTTAGTGTCATCGTGAATGCTGATCGGGTCATCCCATGCTCCTTTTCTATCCGATTCAATATCGAGCGCCCGTCGCGGGCAGCAGCCTTCCGTGAGTGCCGCTGCTTCAGCCGCCGCCGTTCATCCGCTCGAATAGCTCGTCACGCTTCTCGCGCATCCCTGCCGCCGGACCGATCGCGGCCTCCAGCTCGTCTTTCTCGAGTGCCTCCATTGCCGCGGCGATGAACTCTTCTACCGGCATCCCGCCGTGCGACTGGCTCTTGTCTGCTCGCCTCTGATGGCCGAGCTCGGTGTCGACTCCCGGGGGTGCTATTTCGAAGACTTTGATGCCCTTCGCTTTCAGTTGATGGCGCAAGGAGAGCGTAAATGAATGAATACCTGCCTTCGTCGCGCAATATACCGGCATGAAAGCAATCGGAGTGAAGGCGAGTCCCGAGGAGACATTGACGATAGCGGCATTCGGCTTCGTGGCGAGATGATCGGCTAAGAGCGAGGTCAGATGTATTGGTGCCACGAGATTTGTGCCCACTTCGCTCTCGACCTCCTCGAGGTTCACCGGCCGAGTAAGGTCGATTGCGAGTTGTATCCCTGCATTGTTTATCAGGACGTTTGTGTCTGGATGCTCATCTACCACCCAAGCCGCAAGTGCCTCCCGTTGTCTGGCATCCGAGACGTCACACTGACGAGTGATTATACCCGCCGTCGATCGGCGTAGTGTGTCGAGCCGCTCGCTACGCCTCCCACATGCAATAACTGTGTTTCCCAGATTGGCGAAGTGCTCCGCGAATGCTCGGCCGATACCGGCTGTCGCACCGGTGATAAGCAGGGTGTTGCCTGACATGTTCATGGTTTTTTCCTCTATGCAAATTTCACCGGAAGACGAATCCGTTGTCAAGGAGCAGTCGGCGCAAAATAGGGTGACGGGTGAGGGCAAACGGGTGTAAGATCGCACGCGGAGGAAAGCATGAAGGCGTTGAAAAACTTGCCGGGTGCGACCGAACGTCTCCTTTTCGGAAATCGGAGCACGAGATCGTCTGCCGCTAGTCACATCTTATTGAACCTTATTCTCATCCTGGGGCTGTTCTTCGTTGTGCTCAACAATCTCGTCTACGATTGGACCGGGGCACTCTATAGCCGGGGATTTCACCTGAACACGCCGCTCGACAACGCAATACCGTTTGCGCCTGCATGGGCGGTCTTCTACTTGTATCTCTTCTATCCCCTGTCAGCCTTGACAATGGCCTACTTCGCATTCGTGGAATACCGCCAGGGCTATGCCCTGGCATGGTCGCTGGTCGTGATCAACCTCGTTTCGGACCTCGTCTACATCGTATTCCCCGTGACGACCGACATCTACCGGGCACAGCTACTCGCACATCCGATTGTTGGTAATCCGCTCGCCACTGCGATGTATCGCCACTTTGCCGGCGATCCGTCGTTCAACTGCTTTCCAAGTCTCCACGCGAGTGTCTCCGTCATCTGCGCCTATGCCTGGTATCGATATGCGCGCTCGCGGCCGACGACGGTCACCAAATCGATTGCCGTGTTGATGGCGGCAATCGCCCTCGGGGTGATGCTGTCGACGCTTTTCGTGAAGCAGCATTACATCGTTGACGAGATAGCCGGTTTCGCGCTGGCTTGGGCGATCGGAGCGTGGATGTACGGAAGACGAGGCGTTATCGCTTGAGCTTCCCGTCCATCCATTCGATCATGGTGCGGATTACCTCGGCATTCTCCGGCTCGTTGTGTAGCTCGTGGAAGAACCCTTCCCAGGCATGAAAGGTCACGAGGGGCCCTGCCTTCCGCGCGAACTCGCGGCTGGCCGACTCCGAGGTGATTCGGTCGGCGGTTCCGTGCATGAGAAGGAGCGGGAGAGAGAGCTCTTCGGCGTGCTCGAGGGCCCAGAGGCCGGCATTATGAAATCCGTAGAAGTGCCGCGCAGTGATGCGGCCATTCACGAGCGGATCTGCCTCGTATGCGCGGACGATCTCCGGGTCGCGTGACAGGGCGGTATGATCAAGTCCCGAATCTTGGCTGAATCTCGGAAATATGCTGTTCATCACGCCGGCGAGGATGAGCTTGATTGCAGGAGGTTCGAAGGCAAGCTTGAATAACGGCCCGGTCGCAATGACGCCGACGAGGTCCGCTTTCCTCCGGAGAGCGAAGTTGACCACGATTGCGCCCCCGAGGCTGTGGCCGTAGAGAAAGACGGGGAGCTCCGGATAGCGCGTCGCCACTTGTTGCAGAAACCGTGCGACATCGTCCATGAGCGTTTCGTAGCCAGGGGAATGTCCGCGTTGTCCGTCCGAGCGGCCATGACCTCGCAGGTCGAAGCCGACGAGGGTGTACCCTGCCTCGGAGAGCCCACTTCCCACGTGGGCATAACGACCGGTATGTTCTCCTTGACCATGAACCAGCGCAGCGACGGCCTTGGGGTGCTCGGGTTCCCACCCCTGCATGTAGAACTGCGTACCGTCACCAACGAATCGATCTTCGAAGTGTTTCATTCCCACCCCCGCACTATCGTCATCATCGGCGGGGAGAGGCTCTCCGTCAAGGCGATCATTCCGTCGGTTATGAGACTACACCGTTCCTACGATGAGCACTACTACGAAAGTGATGAGGATATAGCCGACGTACCAAGCGATTCGCCCGTTCATGTAGAGCCTGCTCAGAGCAGTCCCAACGACGTCGAGGGCATCCTTGAGGAGGCCCCACGCGCCTTCGAGACCGTCCTTCGTTTGAAGCGAGACATTTCCCCCTTCGTCGTTCACTGAAGCGCGCGTGAAGGCGCG
>Ga0315535_1002827_pt1 | contig 10862 bp, 8 predicted proteins | sample SalMarSW160220MG_2_FD_203092 | JGI IMG/M metagenome (GOLD analysis project Ga0315535, IMG submission 203092) | Salt marsh sediment microbial communities from the Plum Island Ecosystem LTER, Massachusetts, United States - Salt Marsh Sediment SW1602-20 ...
GGCTACCGTCCCCGCCCGAGAACTCTTCCGAGAAGTCTCCCTCGGCCGCAAGCCTGGGCGGGGTCTGCTTGGTGGGTTCTTCGGTGACAACCGCGTCGGGACCGAATTCAGATTCGTCCACATCCACCCGGCGGGTGAGTTCACCTGGCTTGACCGCCTGACACACCGTCATGCCTGAGGGCCCCCCGGAGGACGCCGGGGCGCTGCTTCGCAGCGCAGACAGGTTCGCCTGGTAGGCCTCGGCGATGGCGGCGCAGCGAGCAGTAAATCCCTCACGAATGGCAGCCCGGGCCTCGTCCTTCAGGCTGCCATCTCCAACCTCCAACTGAGAGAGGATCTGGCTGATGGCATCGATAGACACATCGGATGAATCGCCTCCCCCAGGCAGGAAGCGAGTCGCCAGGTGCTCGGCGACCGCTCCGGCGCTCGGGGCGCGACCGATGCGGCTCAACGTGTCAAGAGTCTGATTCACATTCGCCAGCTCGGCCTGAACCTTTTCAATGGCGTCTTGGATCTTCTCCTGCGGTTGGTCTATCACCCGGATGATGCGGTCGCTGGCGTCCTTCAGCTGTCTGCCCGGTTTGCCGCCGATGGCGCCGGCTGCCATGGAGACTCGGCTGGCCATGTCGCGGATCCGTCGCAGATCCTGCAATCCCGAGGTTCCGCCGGATGTGAGCGTGTTCAGCACCCGATCCAGCGCCTGCTGGGCGTTGCCCACACCGTGCTGCATGGCCCCGACCAATTCTTGAGCCAGCCGGCTTCCGGCAAGGGCGTAGAGCGCAGCGTCTTCGAGCCGCGTGTGGAATTCTGCTCGTGCACCCCGCTTGCGATCCTCAGCCACCTGAAGCTCGACCTTCCGGTGCTGTTCGAGCAAAGCCACCAGTTTGACATAGGCTGCCGTCTGAGACGGGCGTAGGCCGGCAATCTCTCGATTGAGCAGCTGCTTGCGGGCCGTCTCCCGCAATCCGTCATAGTAGGCGTTGCGGTCATCGATGAAGCGCTCGGCGCTGCGATACACGCGGTTGCGATGGTGCCATCCGACCACCACGCCGGCCAAGGGAACCACTTTTGAGATTCTGCCCAAGAATCCTCGGGCCTCAGCTGGCGGAGAGAATCCCTGCAGGGGGAAGATCGCCACCAAGCTGGCGATCAAAATGCCGCGCTGGAGCAGTCGGATTGATTTCCTATGTCCGCGATGGGTCAGGCCCGGCCTCCCAAGCTGTCGGTCGAGCGCCCTATCACTCATCTGACGCCTCCACTCGAAACTCTTCGAACAGTACCTGATCACCCTCGTATGGGTCGATCATGGCCAACCCCAAAATGCCGGGCAGGGGGAGTTTGGCGTCCTGCGCTTTGAACGCTGGCATGTTGTTCACATATACACTGAACTCGTTCCCTCGGCATCCAAGGGACAGCGTGATTGGGGTCCCGGCAGGCAGGCTACCACTGGCCAACTGGCTCCGCTGGACCTCGACCAGTCGTTGGTCCTGAAAGCGCTTCAGCACCACAAAGTTGTCGGCCGGGTAGACGAGCAAGAGATAGTAGTGGGCTAGGCCGCCATCGGCGTCATCAGATCGGAAGACGATACCCGCGCCGGCACCGGAGCGCGGATTCGGCAGCCGGAATCTGAGGCTGGCGTCGAAATCGTCCACTTGAGGCGCAGGATAGGTGGCCACGAGGACGCCTGGATTGTGGGCCGTCATTCTGCCGACGCCTTGATCGAGCTCGAAGGTCATGTGCTCAGATCCGAACAGCGGCTGCGCGGTTCCGTCCGGATCATCAAATCGATCATGAATCCAAGCGGGAGCGGGTTCCGTGGGTGCAGTGGACGTTACGGTTGGGGACGCCGTCGCAGGGGAGGTGGATGACTCGATTGCCGGAGATTCAGGATCTTCAGGCGTAAGGATGAACGTTTGGACGTAGACGAGTTCGTTCTGATCGAAACCGAGCAAAATCTGGTCGCCGGCGACCAACATGCCTCCTGGAATATCGGCTTCGTCGAGGGGAAGCTCCGTGAGGCTGATATCAGGCAGTCTGTCCATGACCTCGTCTGACGACAAACCGGCTTCGAAAGCCAGTGGGTCGAACGCATGGGCGTAAAGAGTCCCGTCTGGGGCCGGATCGATGTCGAGCGTCCAGACCAATTCGCCATCGACGAAATCGAATCGGGAGCGGAAGTCGAAGTAGGACCACTCTTCCCACCGGACCCGTCGGCCTTCGAGTTCCTGCCATTCCAGACTGAAGGCATCCGGCGGCCCGAGCTGCGAGAGGATCTCCTGGCGCCGATCCTCTGGGGTGACAGCCAGGGCGTCTTCCAAGGACACACCGGTTTCTTCGAAGATGGCATCCGCCAGGGGGTATTCGGACTCAGCCTCGATCGAGTCACCGGCTGATAGGCCTGGCATGTTGCAGGCGAGCGAAGCCGCCGCCAGGGCACCTAGGGCCAGCCAGGCATATTTGAGTCTCAGGACCAAGGGGATACGGGATGGGGAAGATTGATGCATGCGGGCCTCGCTTGGCGGCTAGTGAGCCGGCCGATTGGGGGTCCGGAGCCCTTAGGGGCGAATCAGTTCCAGCTTCTCCTATCCCACAAAGATCCTAGCATAGACGGCACCCAACCACAACGCGCTCCATCCAGAAGTCAACCTGCCATCCGGAAGAACTCGTTTCGCAGGAGAGATAATATCAGCGTCGCAATCGGGAAAGGCTTTCATCCGGTTGGTTCCAATTGTGAAGGATTTCACAAGTTGTGGGTTTGTCCTGGAGGCTGCGGGTCATTTGGCGGGAGACGCCCCCAATGTTTGGCTTCCGCCGCAAGCGCGCAGGCCACCGTGGCGGCGGCCTGCTTCTCAGCGGAGCCGAGCTGCTTCCAAACCGGGGCGACTGAGCCAAGACATCAGGGCGAGGCTTCGTCTCTCGGTCAGAAGACGAACATATAGATCAGCGGTGCCACGAGTACGATAGCGAGCAAGGTCCCGGCGATGACAACTGCCAGGCCCAACGTTTTGAGCACCATAAGGCGGCGGACCTTCCGGTAGGCTTCCATCTCACGCTCCTTCTGAATGGGGACGGGCACATCGTTTGTGGGCATGGCGCCCAAGTCTTCTACCTGGCGTGATAACTTGGGGTCGTCCTTGAGGTAGCCTTCGACGACCCTTCGGGAGTCGTCGCTCAGTTCACCTGCCAGGTACAGGGGAAGCAGGTCCAGTACGATATCTCGCGTGATCTCCATTGCTCAGGCCTCCATCTGTGTTCGCCAAACAATCAGCCGCTTTCGAATTCGGTAGACCTTGACCCGGGCGGAGGTCTCAGAGATGCCCAGCACCCGCGCGATTTCGGCATACTCCAAATGGTGGACCATCCGTAGCGCAAAGACTGCCCGATCCTCTTCCGGCAATCTCCGCACCAGGCGATCGGTCCCATCCAAAATCTGACTGGTTTCCACGGCTGACTCCGGTCCGGGCATGGGATCGGGGAGTGCTTCTGTAAGATCGGCCTCTCTCCGGTGTTTGCGCAGTCCCCCCAGGTACAGGTTGCGGGCGATTTGAAACAGGTAGCCGCGCAGGGTCTCTGTTCTGACTCGCCCCAGTCGAGTCCACGCCCGAACGAAAGTCTCCGAGGTGATGTCTTCGGCTTCAGACGGGTTGCCCGTCAGCCACATGGCGAAACGGTAGACATCCCGCGCGTGTGCAGAATAGAGCTCTTCGAAGGTCATCATGTTGGTCTCTCTACACAGAATACGCGCACTGCTGAAGATTGTTACGATGGATAGCTCGCCAGTGTGTGGGCCCAAGGTAGAATCTTCACATGAGATTGCGCAGCCTGCCGCCTGCGCGCGGCTGAGGAGGCAAATCCGGCATTGCAGGATCCACAGGTGGTCTTCCGTCGCCGCTGGCCGGCGCATGGCTGGGTAGGGCTGGGGATGGTAGCCGTCTTCTGGCCGCTGAACTGGTTTTTGCCGGGCCTGCGAACCCACCTGCTTTTCTTCCCGCTTTGGCTCGGTTACTGCCTGGCGGTGGATGCCCTGGTGGTTCTTCGCAAGGGCGATTCACTCCTGACCCGCAGTCCCCGCCGCTACGTCGGCCTGTTCCTGGTTTCTGTCCCCGCCTGGTGGCTGTTTGAAGCGCTGAACATCCAGACAGGCAACTGGGTGTACCAGGGCGCCGAGTACTTCACGCCGGCCCAGTTCGCCATCCTGGCTTCGATCAGCTTCTCAACGGTGATCCCGGCTGTGTTTGGAACGGCGGAGTTGGCGAGCACATTCGGCTGGCTCCGCCATATGGGGCCCGGGCCCAGGATCCCCAAATCAGGCCCGGTACTGCTCGGCTTCTTCGTGGTCGGCTGGTTGATGCTGGCCTTGCTGATGATCTGGCCCAGGCAGTTCTTCCCTTTCATCTGGTTGGGCCCCTACTTTGTGCTTGAGCCGATCAACGTCTGGATGGGCCACCAATCCCTGGCCACAACCGTGGACCGGAATGATTGGCGGCCGGTCCTTGCCCTGTGGGTGGGCGTCTTGATCTGTGGTTTCTTCTGGGAGTTCTGGAACTTCTATTCCTACCCCAAGTGGGTTTACCACGTCCCCTATCTGGGTTTTCTGCGCGTCTTCGAAATGCCGCTCCTGGGCTATGGCGGCTATCTGCCCTTCTCGCTGGAGCTGTTCGCCATTTACCAGTTCGTGGTCGGGCTCATCGGCAGGAATCCAGAGGGGACCTACGTGCAATTGGTTCCCGAGACGGGGTCGCAGCAGGCCTGAAGGGAAAGGTCCCTTCGCCAAAGAGAAATCTTGGGAATCCTAGGCCAGGACTGTGGTCTTGTCCGGCTTGTTGGGGACCATGCACAGGAACTCGAACGGTTCGTCGCCATCATTCTGGTACCAGTGCGGTGTGCCAGCAGGGATGAAGACCACATCCCCTTTCGTGACCTCGAAGGTTTTTTCACCAATCCCAATCTGGGCTTGACCGGCCAAGACAAACTGTTCATGCTCCACCAGGTTTGTGTGATTGGGCATGCCGCCCTGAGGTTGAATCACGAACCGGCGCATGGCGAAATTGGGCCCCTCGGTATCGGGAATCAGCACCTGCTTGGTGACGCCGGTGCCGGTCTCGATCTTCTCCGATTCGACATCGTGAACGTGTTTGACGGGCATGGCGAACTCTCCTTGGACTGGTGACAGACGAAGGGCGGGACGCGTCTCAGGCCCACCCATTCCATCATACCCCTCGCTGTTTCGGAGATTCGACGGAGAGTATGATCGGCAGAATCTGACAATGGGGTGTCCGCTGTTTGTTCGACTGCGAAGGTCTTATGCGCGCATATCCGGTGAGCGGATCTAGGGTTGGATGCGCAGATCCTTGACTTCGCCCAGAACGGCGCCGCCGCGTTCAACAGTCATCAAAACGGGAGCATCCGGCAGGAGGTTGAGCTGGCCGCCCTTGCCGTCGCAGAGAATGGCAAAAGAGGGAGTATCGCTATCTCGCATCGAGTAGATATTGTTCAAGCGCAGGTCCGACCGGGCGAACAGGGCGGCCTGGGAAATGACGCCTGCGTTGCCGACCTCCACGGTGGCACCCTGCGGGGCATAGTCGTTCAACCAGGTGGTGGCCTCCCGATACGACGTGCACCAGTAGTCCGATTCAAAGCGCGTGTACACGTCGCCGCCCAGCCCCGCCAGAGCGTTGTAGTAAATGTATTCATACGGGTGGAGGCGGATGATTCCCATCACGCCCGGAAAAAGGGTCAAGAACGCTACGCCGAGGCGCCACCGGCGATCCGGCAGCCATTGGAAGATTTGCTCCAACGCGAGTGCTGCCAACAAGAAGAAGGCGGGCACGGTGAAGAGAAACTGGCGAAAGTTGTTGTAGACAATCATCCCGGGCCGGAAGCTGGCGACCACCGGTATCGCGAAGGTGAGGAGCAGACCTGCCACCTCGAACCGTGCTTGAGATGTCCCAAGCCAGCGCCAAGCTCCGGCAACGCCAACCAGCGCCAAGGCAATCACTGGCAGCGTGAACTGCAGCAGCATCAATTCCGGAATGTAATACCAGGGCTGCTGGCCCTCGGAAAGAATGTGGCCGTTGAACAGCATGATCCCATTCCAGGGGAATTCGGAGAGGGTGACGACGGATTGAAAGTAGTGCTGGAAAGTGTCCTGCCATAAGAAAGGCCAGGTGGCCAGACACACCACTGCAGAGGTCGCCGTCAGAATCAGGATGTAGAGGATAGCCTTCCGCTTGGATGGCGCGAATCGAAGATAGAGGACGACAAGCACAAGGGCTGCCCAGGGGGCGATCGAGCGTATTGAAGTGTCAAGGCCCAGCATGACCCCTGCTCCCGCAACCAGCAGGTGGTCTTGATTCGCGAGGACGAATGGGCGCACTTTGGGCCAGGCCGCCGAGGCCCAGCCGAACAAAGCCCCGAAGATGAGAACGAACGAGGCACCGCCCCGTGTCCAGGTGAAGGCGGTTTGCAGTTTGGCTTCGTACAAATCCAAGGGTGTCTTGTAGGCATCCGTGGCGACGGCATGGAACAAGGTCTGGATCAACCACGGCGCTTCACCCCGGTAGGCCGCGGCCAGAATGGATTGTAGGAAGGGCAGCAATCCTGTCCACAGCCAAAGAACTCCCAAGCCGGCAATGGTCAGGAAGGTCAATCCAATGAGAAGCAGCCGCCTCCTCCGCCTCACAACACTGGAGGCGGAGTAATCGTCTTGGGGGACCTCAGGCGATGGCGCGGTGGAAGGTCCGCGAGCTGCGCGTGGAAGCGCGAGCACGCCAAGGGTGAGGCTGCCCAGAAAGAAGGCCATGAACGGCACATCTTTAGGGTTGATGAAGGCATGGCCTAGCAGAAGAGGTTGGGAGAAGAAGAGACCAGCGACCAGCCAGGCCACCGCTGCCCGCGCATACCGGCGGGTGAGCAGTCCAATGAAAATGGTGGCCGGAATGAAAGATAGGTAGAAGATGAAGTGTCGGCCGTCTGTGGGGGTCCATCCCGACCGCAGCGTTTCGATCCCTCCGCCGGCATAGTAGGAGACAAACGAATAGAAAGGTCCGTGCTCCAACGGATCAACGGCAGTGTCGTCGATGGCGCGCTGCCCCTGGTAGATATCAAGGATCTCGCGCCCATACTTGGCGTGTTTGGGCTCATCGATCGATGCGCCGTAGTCCCCTCCAACCACCAAACCGAAGGCGACCATCAAGAGCACCGCCAGCAAGACAAGCCGGCGGTGCTGCTTGGTTGAGAGCCGACCGGTGTGGGGATGTTGGGCGGACATGCCTTCGCCCCCTGTTCTGCACCAATGCGCTGCTGCTGAGAGGGTTGACTCTTCGCTCCCCTAAGGGGCAGGTTGGCCATTTTACCATGGGTGGACAATGCGGCCTGCCGGCCCGCCTTGGGAAAGGGGAGGAAATCGGCGGATGATTGCCAGCGGGGGCGAAGCAGGGTGGGTTCTGGCGATGCCGATCGGTCGAGCGATGGAAGGATGCTTGACCGATCGGCAGAAGGGTGGCACGCGGATATCGGCGTGCCCATCCCGGCCGCGATATGACGGCCGTGTCTCTTCGCATTGAGACAAGGGAAGGGACATCGCAGCAATGGTCACGGTCTTCCGCCTCCGGAACAGATTGGGCGCCGTCTAAGAAGAGTCAACGGCTTCATCTTGGAACAACATCCAGCAGGTGGTCAGATGTGAAGGACAGGCGGCACAAGATCTAGCATACAATCAGGTCTAACTCTTGCCTTTGCTTGGGGAGGTCGCGATGATCCGGGGCTATCTTGCTTTGGGGATCTTGTTGACTTGTTTGTCTGCCTGCCGGGCATCGGCCGATGTCTGTGAGCGTCAAAGAAGTGTTCCGACGAGCGAGTGCGCCGCTCTGAGGGCTTTCTATGAAAGCACCGACGGTCCGGGGTGGAAAGATCAGCGCGGCTGGCTCACGACTGAACAGGTCTGCGATTGGCATGGCGTCGTATGTACCGACGGCCATGTGACGGCAATTTCACTCAACTACAACGAACTGACTGGAGGTCTGCCGCCCCAGCTTGGGGACCTACCCGAACTGCGCACCCTCAGCGGCTACTTCAATCATCTGGCCGGCCCCCTGCCACGAGAACTCGCCGAGGCAAGTCACCTGCAGCGTGTTATCTTGCACGACAACCTGCTCGAGGGCAGCCTGCCCCCCGAGTGGGGAGGCCTGACCGAGCTGGAACGAATCGATCTGGGAAACAATCAACTCTCGGGCCCCATACCGGAGTCTTGGGGCGGCATGCAAGGCCTGCTTGAGCTGCGCCTCGAGCGCAATCAACTCAACGGCTCGCTGCCACCATCCCTCGGGCAACTTACCCAGCTGCAAGGGCTGATGCTCGACAACAACCCGCTGGAAGGTACCGTGCCGGCAGAGTGGGGCGCCTTGACCAACCTGAGGATATTCAGTCTGTACGGGACGCAGGTTTCCGGACCGCTTCCAGCGGCATTGGAGGACGTTCCCGCCTCCGGATACGATCGGCTGAGGCTTGGAGATCGTTGAGAGCAAAGTCCCGCCCTGGCAGTTTGTGTAGTGGTTCACATATTGTCGTGATGGTTCCAGTCTACAAGGGCTGAACGCAGAGCCCTCCAACTAGCGTGTTGCCCCAAGATCCTTGACTTGCGCCAAATCTGCCCCGGCGCGCCTGACGGACATCAGCACCGGCGAATCGGGCAAGAGATTCAGTCGTCCACCTAGCTCGTCGCATACGATCGCCAAGGAAGCGAGCGACGGTTCCGAGTCCAATCCCAACCTCACGATCTTCAGGTCGGGTCTGGCAAACGGCGTGACTTGTTCAGTAAACCCGGCGCTCCCCACGGCGACAATCGTGTTGGGTGGGGCGGTAGCATTCACCCAGCGCATGGCCTCCCTGTACGAAGTGCACCAGTAGTCGGACTCAAACCGCGAATAGACACCGGGTGGGCTGCCAGCCAGGGCGTTGTAATAGATGTACTCATAGGGGTGCAGCCGAATTAGGCCGACGATACCTGGGAGAAGGATCAGTATGGCCAACGCAGCCTGGATACGTTTGCCCAGGCGCGAGCGTGCTGCCTCCAAGCCCAGACCTGCCAACAGGAAGAGAGCGGGCAAGGTGAACAGGAACTGGCGGAAGTTGTTGTAGACGATGGTACCCGGCTGCAGGCTGGCCAACACTGGCAGCACAAGTGTGGCGCAGATGGCGGCGATTTCCAGTCGGGTCCGGCGAGGAAGCGGTCGGAGCCAGAGTGCCGCCAGCCCCACTGCGGCAAGGGCCAGGACCGGTAGTGTGATCTGGAGTCCAATCAATTCGGGGATATAGAACCATGGTTGTTGGCCCTGGTCTAGCAGCCGGCCGTTGAAAAGAATGTCTCCTTTCCAGGGGAAATGGCTCAGGATCGTCAGAGAGTCAAGGTAGTGCCTGATGGGGCTCTGCCAAAGGTACGGCCAGGCAGCTACGGCCGCCACAATTGTCGTTCCCACCAGAGCAATTCCGGTCGTGAAAGACCCTCGCCGGAGCTCCAGGACATACAACACAGCCAGCGGCAGGAGGATCAGAGGGGCGACGGATCTGATGGCTGTGGCGAGCCCAATGGCGATGCCTGCAGCAACCGCCATGGCCAGCCTCCGTCGAGCAGATGTGTCAGCCTCGGCAAAGCCCTTGATCGAAATGGCCCAAGCTAGGAGAAGCGAAAACGTGACCGCAGCCACTGCCCCCAACCGGATGATGTCGAACCAGGTGGCCAGTCTGGCGAGATAGGCCTCCAAGGAGGCGCTGGAGGCATTGCGTGCCAACAATCGGAAGGCGGCATTGATGGGTGCGGGACCGGTTCCCTGATAGGCGGATTCAAGGATCTTCTGAGCCAGCGGCAGCCATCCGCTCCAGAACAGCAGCCCGGCGCTGAGAAGCATGCCCAGCAAGCTGACTGTGATCAGTGTCCAACGCCCTCGGGCCCCGAGGACCCATTGTATGGGTGGTCGATCCATGCCCTCCGAATCGGAGGGTGATGGCCGGGGAAGTGCCCGGATGCCGAGGGTCAGGCCGGCCAATGTCGCGGCCATGAAGGGTGTGTCCTTGGGATTGATGAAGGCATGTCCGAAGAGGATCGGCTGAGTGAAAAAGGCGGCCGCAATGAGCCAGGCTGTTGTGCGTCTGAAGTAGCGGCGACAGAGGAATCCCACGAAGAGTGTGGCGATGACAAGCGACATGTAGTCCATGAAGTGGATGCCATCGTTCAGACTCCATCCTTGGCGCAGGCCTGCCACCCAGTTTCCGCCAACGTATGCCAGAAACGAATAAAAGGGCCCGTGCTGTCGTGGGTCCACAGAGGTCTGATCTGGGGACCTTTGGCCAAGGTAGATCTGAAGAGTCTCTTTTCCGTATTGAATGTGATTGGGTTCATCGATCGAGACGCCATAATCCCCACCCAGCCACAACCCAAGGCCAATCATCATCAACACGGCAAGGGCGACCAGACTGGTTTCTTGCACACTCGAAAGTGGTGAGCTTGATCTGGTTGAACTTTGTTGATGTGGCATGCAGTGGTTCTCGCGCTTGGGCGTGTCCGGGGCGACTGTGGCCCCCCAACGCGTCCGAGAATGGAAGGTCGATCCATGTTATCACAGGCGTTTGAAGCGCCAATCTGAGCCATGGCATGCCGTCTTGTGGGGAGACCAGGCTCTGTCGTATGGCCGGTGTCGCCCCTCTCCTGGGCCGTGCCCCCCCAAGTGCAATGTTGACGTCGTTGATCGGTTTCGATTGCCAATCGAACGTGGCCAGCATTATCTGAGTGGACTCGAAGCATTCATTTTGATGGCAACTGACGATGTTGACTAAGGAGAGATGTGGGGGCACGCTGATCGCTAGCA
>Ga0315535_1002829_pt1 | contig 10859 bp, 7 predicted proteins | sample SalMarSW160220MG_2_FD_203092 | JGI IMG/M metagenome (GOLD analysis project Ga0315535, IMG submission 203092) | Salt marsh sediment microbial communities from the Plum Island Ecosystem LTER, Massachusetts, United States - Salt Marsh Sediment SW1602-20 ...
TGAATTTTCATCGGAAAACCTGTTTTTTATTCTGTAATTACAATTATTTGCGTTAATTATAAAATTAAAATTAACGTTTTTGGCCTATATAAGCAATTTAAAGCCCCAAATTGATTTGAATATCCAAATTAATTTTTACCCAATATCATAATATTATTATTGAAATTATTCAGGAACATGTTATCTTATTCAGCCAATTTTAAATGATTTAATATTATAAAATAAACCTGTCATAATGCTTTTAGGTTCCTGCGGCAAAAAAAATATTGCTACCTTGACACGAAGGACAAATTGCAATCTAGGGGTACTTAGAAAATTTTAACAAATTGAGGATAAATTTATGCCTCTCTTAAAGGTTAACAAAACTGTTCCTGAGTTATTCGAATTTCTTACAGAAGAATATGCAAACCGCACCAAATCCTTTGTAATGATGCATAAAGTAGATGGTAAGTATATAGGAATAACTTATAATAAATTTAAGGAAGAAACAGAGAATCTCGCTTTCGGTTTGGCATCACTTGGAATAAACAAGTTTGACAGAATTGCCATAATATCGGAGAACCGACCGGAATGGGTTTACAGTGATATGGCGATCCTTGGGCTTGGTGCAGTGGATGTTCCTCTTTATCCTTCTCTCACTTCAGATTCAATTGAGTTTATTTTAAACAACTCCGAATCAAAAGGGATTATTGTTTCAAATAAATTCCAATTGAATAAAATTTTAAAAATAAGAAAGAACTGTTCAAAACTTGATTTTATAATTGTGATAAATGAAAAAGACGGCATATCGTCTGACCCGGATATATTAACCTTCAAGGAAGTACAAACTAATGGGGACAAGCTAAAACAGGAAGATCCAGAGTATTTTAAAGACAAAATGCACAAAGTTCAAAAAGACGATCTTTGCACAATCATTTATACTTCAGGTACAACAGGCGAACCTAAAGGAGTGATGCTGACCCATTGGAATATCTTATCAAACTCAAAAGCAGCTCTTGAAATTTTGCCTATTTATGAAACTGATGTGTGGCTTTCTTTTCTGCCATTGTGTCATATATTTGAAAGGATGGGAGGATATTATACAGGATTTGCTTCAGGCGGAACGATGTGTTACGCAGAAAGCATTGAAGCTGTTTCCACAAATCTGTTAGAAGTCAAGCCTACATTAATGACTTCGGTCCCGAGACTGTTTGAACGCATTTATTCTAAAGTTATTAAGAACGTCGAAAGTCAACCTCCCAAAAAACAAAAAATATTTTATTGGGCTTTGAACATCGGTAAGGAGTATGCCCATGCAAAAAAAATTAAGAAAATTCCCCTTGCTCTAACACTTAAATATAGGTTAGCCAATAAATTAGTTTTACAAAAGATAAAGGATAAAACTGGTGGAAATTTGAGATTTTTTATTTCAGGTGGGGCAGCTTTATCACGAGAGCTGGGTGAATTTTTTGAAGCACTTGGGATTCTAATTATTGAGGGCTACGGTCTCACTGAATCATCACCGGTCATTACAGCAAATAGAGTTGATGATTATAAATTCGGTACCGTAGGAAAAGTTCTCCCGGGAATTGAAGTTAAAATTGCAAAGGATGGAGAAATATTGGCTCGTGGTCCAAATATTATGCAGGGGTATTATAAGAACAGGAAAGAAACTGATGCTGTTCTTAAGGATGGCTGGCTCCATACCGGAGATATAGGGGTTTTTGACGCCGATGGATTTCTCGTTATAACCGACCGCAAAAAACATCTTTTTAAAACCACTGCGGGCAAATATATTGCTCCAACACCTATTGAAAGTCTCTTTGTCTCAAGCAAATTTATTGATCAGTTTGTTTTAATTGGTGACAGTAGAATGTTCTTAAGTGCACTTATCGTCCCTGATTTTGAAGCTGTAAAAGAATATGCTGATTCTCATAAGATATCTTACTCAAATGAGAAAGATCTGGTAAAAAACTCTGAGATTTACAAAGTGATTGAAGATGATATGTCAAAGTTCCAGAAACAACTTGCAAATTATGAAAGGGTTAGAAAATTTGTGCTCCTTGACAAACCTTTTTCTATTGAAAGCGGTGAAATTACGCCAAGCATGAAAATCAAGAGAAAGTTTGTGGAGGAACGTTATGGCCATTTGATCGAAGAAATGTATACAAACTAAAATAATTTGGAAGAGACGTTATAACTTCACATTTCTTTTTGATGTTATCAAAAATTTTTCAATAACACTTCCATCATCTGTCCATGAATAAGTTTGTTGGTAGCCAGAATTCTTTTTGTGTACATATCAATCGGATTAGAATCAAAATCAGTAACAAGCCCACCTGCTTCTTCAACTAGTAACATTCCGGCACAAATATCCCATGGATTCAATTCCATTTCCCAGTAACCGTCAAAAACCCCTTTTGCAACATAAGCAAGATCCAGAGCAGCAGAACCAAGCCTCCTGACTCCGCGGGCACGTTTTGTCATTTCAGCAAATCGCTCCAGCAAATGGTCAGGATTTTCAAATACATTGTAAGGGAACCCGGAAGCCAATACACTTCTTCTCAAAATTGCATTTGTGCTTACTTTGATTTTTTGATCGTTGGCAAAAGCACCGCTTCCCTTTTCCGCTGCATATGCAATATCATTAATAACATCATAAACTACCCCGCTTATTGTTACCTCGTTTTTTTGAAGTGCAATAGAAACGGAAAAAACCGGAAGTCCGTGTGCAAAATTCGTAGTTCCATCTAGAGGATCAATTACCCAAAGATATTCTGCACCCGATTTAACCTGTCCGCTTTCCTCAGCCAGAATTCCATGGTAAGGAAATTCCTTTTTAATAAAATCAGTTATAAGTTTCTCCGCAGCTTTGTCGATATTAGTAACCAGATTTGTTTCATTGGTCTTAAATTCCACCTTATTGCTTTTTCCAAACCCTCCTCTGATTATTGCACCAGCTTCTTTCGAAATTTTTATTAAATCATCTACCATATTATTCCAAAAAATTTTCTACAAATATAGTAAATCTTGAATTTACGATACCTCTATAATTTGCAATTAGTTTTAATAATTTGCGTTTATTTAGAATCATGATGCATTTAACTTCCTTGATAGCAGAAATGGATTTTGGTATATTTAAAAACGTTAAGAAATTGAATACTTAGGAGCTGGAATTTGAACCCATCTGATAAAATAGAAATAAAAAATTCAACCGATAACACAACGATCGTTGATAGCATCCCCGAAGTACTGCCGATATTGCCTTTAAGAGACATTGTTATTTTTCCATATATGATCTTCCCCGTACTTGTTGGCAGAGAACAATCTATTCGAGCAGCAAATTATGCTCTGGATAATACAAAATATATTTTTCTTGCCGCCCAGAAAAAATCTAACATTGAAGATCCTAAGAGAGAGGATATTTACGCTGAAGGTACAGTCGCAAAAATTGTTCAGATTTTAAAATTGCCGAATGGACTTATGAAAATTCTTATAGACGGGTTGCTTCAAGGAAAAATAAAAAGCTTTACCGGTAAAAAAGAGTTCTTTGAGGCAAAGGTAGAAATAATCGTTCCGGTTGTTGAAAATGACCACGAAATGAACGCGATGTCAAGACAAATGACTCAACTTTTTAAGGAATACGTAAAAATTAGCAGAAATATTCCAAATGAAGCAGTTAGTGCTTTTGATAATATTGAGGAGCTTGACAGAAAACTCTTTTATGTAGCCGCTAATATAAACCAATCAATTGATGTTAAGCAGGGCATTCTGCAAAAGTTTGACCTTAAAGAACAATATTACGAAGTAATTAAAATACTTAACTCAGAAATAGATATACTGAAAATAGAAAAAGAGATTGACGGTAAAGTTCAGGAGAATATTGCCAAAACCCAGAGGAAATTCATAATACAGGAACAAATTAAAATTCTTCAGGACGAACTAGGCGAAGATGATGATGCTTCTCCGGAATTTGCCAAGATCAGGGAAAAAATAAAAAAAGCTAAAATGCCCAAAGAAGTTGAGACTAAGGCACTCGAGGAATTAACAAAACTGAAAAAAACCCCTCCAATGTCACCGGAATCAACAGTAATAAGAAATTACTTGGACTGGCTGGTTGATGTACCTTGGCAGGAAAGGACAAAAGATAATCTGAATATTGACCACGTTCAAAAAATACTTGATGAAGATCACTTCGGACTGGAAAAGCCAAAAGAAAGGATAATTGAACATATTGCTGTCCTTAATTTGGTTAAAACTATGCGTGGACAAATTCTTTGTTTTGTCGGTCCTCCCGGAGTAGGTAAAACATCTTTAGGGAGATCAATTGCACGGGCTCTTGGAAGAAAATTCGTCAGAATAAGCCTTGGCGGTGTAAGAGATGAAGCAGAAATTCGCGGACATAGAAGAACTTACATAGGATCAATGCCGGGAAAAATTATACAATCGATGAAAAGAGCCGGAACAATAAACCCGGTAATGCTGCTGGACGAGGTCGACAAAATGAGTATGGATTTCCGTGGTGACCCATCGTCTGCTATGCTTGAAGTTTTAGATCCGGAACAAAATCATACTTTTAATGACCACTATCTCGAAGTCGATTATGATCTTTCTCAGATTATGTTTATAACGACTGCAAATGTACGCTATAATATTCCCCTCCCATTACAGGACAGGATGGAAATTATAGAGCTTCCGGGATACCTTGAACACGATAAAATTGAAATAGCAAAGAGACATATTTTACCGAAACAACTTGAGGCACACGGATTAAAGGATAAAGAAGTCACTATAACTGAAAGTGCAATTAGGACTGTAATCTCTGAATATACAAGAGAAGCCGGCGTTAGAAATCTTGAAAGAGAAATTGCTTCAGTCTGCAGAAAGCTTGCCCGGGATATTGTTCTAAAAGAATCCTCCAACGGGAAACATAAAGGCAAACATAAGTATGTTGTTGATTCAGATAAAGCTGAAGAATATTTAAAGACTCCAAGATATCGGCATTCAAAACATAGCAAAGAAATGAAGGTTGGCAGCGTCACAGGTTTAGCATGGACCGCTGTTGGCGGTGAATTGCTTACGGTTGACGTGACTATAATGCAAGGCTCGGAAAAACTTACTCTAACTGGGCAGATCGGGAATGTGATGAAAGAATCTGCACAGGCAGCATTAAGCTACATTCGTTCCAAATCAAAATCATTTGGAATTAATCCTGATTTCTTCAAAGCAAAAGAAATTCACATTCATTTGCCCGAAGGAGCTATTCCTAAAGATGGACCGTCTGCCGGTATTACAATGTCAATGGCACTGCTGTCAGCTATAACCGGAACACCTGCTTCTAATAATGTGGCAATGACTGGCGAAATTACTTTGCGGGGTAATGTACTTCCAATCGGAGGTTTAACTGAAAAACTGCTCGCAGCAAAAAGAAACGCAATCAAGACAGTTTTGATTCCTAAAGATAACGAAATAGATTTGAAAGAAATTCAGGAAAGAGTAAAAGAAGGGATGAAGATAATTTCAATTTCAAAAATTGAAGAAGCTATACCTTACATATTTACACAAAAAAGACAAAGGAACTCAAAACTCAAAAAGAAATCCGCAGGTAGAAAGAAAAAAGGGAAATAGTTGGCTGAAACCATTTTTATTAATAAGGATCAATCACTGGATGAACAGTACCAATCTTTGGTCAAACAGGTAAAATCTTTACTTAATAAGGACGATAAGCCGATTTCCAATATTTCTAATCTTGTTGCTGCTCTAAAACAATCTTTTGAAAAGATTAGCTGGGCTGGATTTTATTTTATTGATGGTGAAAATCTATATCTGGGACCATTTCAGGGAAAAGTAGCCTGCACCAATATTAAAATTGGGCAGGGCGTTTGCGGAACGGCAGCAAAGGAGAAAAAAGCGGTTATTGTGGAAGATGTATATAAATTCCCTGGCCACATTTTTTGTGATGCAGATTCAAAAAGTGAAATTGTTGTACCGGTTATTAAAAATAATGATTTGATCGGTGTATTAGACTTGGATAGTACAATAATTTCAGCTTTTAATAATATTGATAAGAAATACCTTGAAGAAATGTGTATTTTCCTTTCGGAAAATATTTTATAACTTCAACCCAATGTTTTAACCAAAAACAGGCAGTGCATGAGCTACATCGTAACAGCGAGGAAATGGCGCCCTAAAAAATTTTCGGAGGTAGTTGGCCAGGAGCATATTACTGCAACATTAAAAAATGCTTTGAGAAACAACCGCATTGCTCATGCTTACCTTTTTACAGGCCCGCGCGGAGTAGGAAAAACAACAACCGCAAGAATTCTTGCTAAAATCCTCAACTGTCTTAATCCAAAGGATTATGAACCCTGTAATGAATGTGAGATGTGTTTATCAATTCAAAATTCACAATCGCTTGATATTATTGAGATAGACGGTGCTTCAAATCGGGGAATTGATGAGATCCGGACTTTAAGGGAATCCGTTAAATATGCGCCGACAAAAGGTAAATACAAAGTATACATCATTGATGAAGTTCATATGCTTACAAAGGAATCCTTCAACGCATTCCTTAAAACTCTTGAGGAACCGCCCTCACATACAATTTTTATTTTTGCAACAACCGATGCACATAAAGTTCCGTTAACAATTATATCTCGATGTCAGAGGTTTGACTTCAGAAGAATACAACTCGATACTATAAAATCATTGTTAAAACAGATTGCCGAAGCTGAAAATATTCAGATAGATGATAAATCTCTTACAACTATTGCAAAAAAATCTGATGGAGCCCTCCGCGATGCTGAAAGTTATTTTGACCAGGTTGTTTCCTTCTGCGGAAACAAAATAGATTCTAAAACCGTAGCTCAAATGCTTAATCTCGTTGATGACGAAGTTTATTTTGATATATCTGATGCGATAATCAGCAAAGATTTTAAGTCTGTTTTTAACGTCACCAAAAAGATTTATGAAAACGGCTGGGATTTTGTCGATTTCATTAATGGCTTGATAGAACATTTCAGAAATGTAATGACTGTTGTCATTACAGAAAAAACGGACCTTGTTGAAATTGCTGAAATTTACCGGGCAAGATACATTGATTATCTTGACAAATTTTCAGAAGGTGATCTTCTCCGGTTACTTAATTATCTCAATAAAGTTCAACAGGAACTTAGATATACTCAAAATCAAAAACTGAAAGTCGAAATAGCTCTGAGCCATCTGATTGGTTTTGAACGATCTTCAACAATAAGCGATGTAATTTCAAAAATAGCCGATGGCAAAGGTGTAAGTTCAATATCGTCTTCTAAATCGGATGCTAATATTTCCCTCCAAACAAAAAAAAAAGCAGGCCCTGAATTAATCAGCGAAAATAAAGCGATTTATAATAATATTAGCGGTTCTTCGGATAATAGAACTAAACTGGAAATCGCATCAGATGTCGACAATATAAAGGGAGACTTTAATCTTAATTTTGTTCTTTCTAAATGGCCTGGATTTGTGAAATCTGTAGCAAATGAAAAAGCGTTAATACTTGGACAATTTATTCATACAGTCAGGCCTGTTAGCCTTGAAGGAAATCAATTATTTATTTCTTCTACTGATTCTCATGTTAAAGATCTTCTGAAAACATATGGGGATTATTTTTCAAAAAAATCAAATGATTATTTTGGTAAAAGGATAAAATTTAATTACAAGGAATCTGAGACAAAAAGTAATGCCAACAAAGAAAAAATTATCACTGAAAAATCTGATTCATTTGAAAAAAATAATTCCAAGCTGGGCGAGAATGATCCATATGTTTCTGCAATCATTAATGAACTGGGAGGAGAAGAAATCCGCTAAATAATTAAGTTTATTGTAGATTTAGCCGGAAATATACAGGTTCACATAAAAAGGTCTGCCAATTTGGCAGACCTTTTTGCATGTTGCATACCTCCTTTATAACTCCTAAATAAGCCACCTCAGAAAGGTACCAGAATTCATTAGAATTTGACAAAATTGACACATTAAACAAAGGCTCGTTCATGTCTCAAAACTACTTAAAAAAAGCCAAAATCGATGCGTTATTTTGTAGGCAGGATAGTAAACACTGTTGGGTAAGGGGAAATTGCTCGAATTCCTAAATTTTTGAAAATTTAATGCTAATTGACTATATTAATAAACTATGTCCAAAAAATTAATAGTTGCCATCGATGGCCCCGCAGGTTCAGGCAAAAGCACATCTGCCAAACTTGTGGCTCAAAGGCTTGGTTACGTTTATATCGATAGCGGCGCAATGTACAGGGCTGTTACTTATCTGGCTCTTAAAAAAAAAATATTGGGCAATGAGAAAGCGATAGGCGATCTTGCTAACAGTGCGGATATTCACCTTGATTATGTGAATGGTGAAACAAGAGTAAATGCTAATGGCAATGATATCACTGAAGAGTTGAGATCAATTGAAGTAAATCAGAATGTTAGCGAAGTCAGCAGAATAGAAGAAGTGAGAAAGGCTCTGGTAAGACAACAACAAACTATGGGCCATAGGGATAGAGGACTGGTTATGGAAGGAAGAGATATTACAACAATTGTATTTCCAGATGCAGATGTAAAAATTTTTCTCACTGCATCAATTGAACAGAGAGCTAAGCGAAGAGCTGAAGAATACAAAAAGAAAGGTATCTCCGTTTCAATTGATGAAATAAAAGAAAATATAATTGAGCGCGACAAAATAGACTCGACAAGGAAGATGAGTCCATTAATTAAAGCTCCTGACGCAATTGAAATCGATACTTCGAAAGTCTCGATTGAGGAGCAGGTAAATTTGATATTAGAACAAGTAAAAAGAATTGCGGAAAAGAAAAGTATTCCGGTGAACATTTAATTTTTTATAAAGCCATCTTAAACAAATATGTAAAACTAATTTTTCTGTAATGCTGCTTTTACAATGGCTTGAGCAGACGTAACAGAATTAACAAAAATTTTTAGGAGGACAGATGTCCGAAGAGACCAAGACCAATGATAAACGCGTTGTGACTGCCGATGATTATGAAAAAGCTAAAAGAAATTTTAATAACGAAGAATATTCTAAAGAAGAATTCTTAACTTTAGCTAATTTATATGCCGATTCCTTTAAGGATGTAAAAGAAGGCGAAATGGTTAAAGCCAAGATAGTCCGTATTCAGGGTGATCAGATTATTCTGGATGTTGGTTTTAAATCAGAAGGCTCAGTTTCCAAACAGGAGTTTTACGAAGGCGAGGAAATTAAAATTGGAAAGGAAATTGAAGTTGTACTTGAGAGCGTTGAAGATCAGGAAGGAAACCTTGTTCTTAGTAAGGCCCGCGCTGATTTCCTAAAAATATGGGAAAAGGTCGTTAGAGCTTACGAAACAGGTGAAATACTTCAGGGTAAAATTATTAAGAGAATTAAGGGTGGTATGGTCGTTGATCTTATGGGAATGGAAGCATTCCTCCCGGGATCACAGATTGATATTAGACCTATAAGAGACTTTGATGCGTTTGTCGGCCAGACAATGGATTTCAAAGTTGTTAAAGTCAATATACCAACTGAAAACGTTGTTGTCTCACATAAAGTTCTTGTCGAGGAAGAAATATCTGGACAACGAGAATCGATTCTTAATAGTCTTGAAAAGGGTCAGATACTTGAAGGAACGGTTAAAGCAATTACTGATTTTGGTGTATTTGTTGATCTTGGTGGAGTAGATGGTCTCGTGCATATTACGGACTTAAGCTGGGGTAGAATTAACCATCCCAACGAAGTAGTAAAATTGGATCAGATAATAAAAGTTGTTGTCACTGACTTCGATGAAGAGAAAAAGAGAATTTCTCTTAGCTTAAAGAAACTTCTACCACATCCGTGGGAAGATATTGATCAGAAATATAAAATTGGCGACAAAGTTTCAGGTCGCGTTGTTTCACTTACTGATTATGGCGCTTTTATAGAAATAGAAAAAGGAATTGAGGGTCTTATCCATAACTCAGAAATGAGCTGGACCCAACATATAAAACATCCATCACAGGTAGTTGCAATGGGACAGGTCGTTGAAGCTGTTATATTAAGCCTGGATAAAGATGAGAAGAAAATTTCCCTTGGTATCAAACAATTGGAGCCGGATCCATGGGAAAGTCTTATGCAAAAATACCCTGTCGGTTCCAAGCACACAGGTATTGCTCGCAATCTTACTAACTTTGGTGTCTTTGTTGAACTCGAACCAGGTGTAGATGGTCTTGTTCACATTTCAGATTTATCTTGGACAAAAAAAATTAGACATCCCGGCGAGGTTGTTAAAAAAGGTGAAAAACTAGATGTTATTGTTCTTAGTGTGGAAGTTGATCAAAGAAAAATTTCTCTGGGACATAAGCAGGTTCAGGATAATCCATGGGATAACTTTGAAAGAATTTATGCTGTTGGATCGCCTACTGAAGGTAAGGTTGTTAGAATAATCGAAAAAGGTCTGATAGCTGAATTACCTGAGAAAGTTGACGGCTTTGTCCCTGTAACTCAGTTAGCTACAAACAAAATTAAGAATCTTGCGAATCATTTCCCTGTAGATGATATTCTTAATTTGAAAGTAATCGAATTCGATAAGGAAAATAAAAAGATAGTACTTAGTGCAATAGCTGCGATGAAAGAAAAATCCGAAGATGAAATAAAAAATTACCTTGAAAAGCATAAGCTTGATAGAATCTCTGTGCAGGAAATTCAAAATGCTGACACAGGAACTATCGATTCTTCAGAATTTCCGATCTTTGAGGTTCCAGAAGAAGGATCCCAAGGCAATACTGAAAACACAAAAAATTAATCTCCGAATAATTATCTTGAGAGCGGGAAATTTTTCCCGCTCTTTAAATTTTAAACTGTCCATTTTATGCCACAA
>Ga0315535_1002833_pt1 | contig 10851 bp, 15 predicted proteins | sample SalMarSW160220MG_2_FD_203092 | JGI IMG/M metagenome (GOLD analysis project Ga0315535, IMG submission 203092) | Salt marsh sediment microbial communities from the Plum Island Ecosystem LTER, Massachusetts, United States - Salt Marsh Sediment SW1602-20 ...
CCTGAAGCTTCAGTGCAGATTTGTAAGGAGCGTATGTGATTTTAATCCCCAACAGATAATTATTTGCTCCCATTATTACAATTTTTCTAACAAGCATGCGACAAGAAAAAGCTAATCAGCGGTTTTGTACGCTTTCTTGATGAGCCTACGCCATCGTAGAAAAGCGCTAATCTCTTGGTCTTGCCTGCCTTCACACCGCACAATCCTTGGTGAGGCTTTATTCCCCTTGCTAGATACTCTCAGCGTTGACGCACCCTTAATCAACTGCATAAGCACCCACTTTTTCAACCCAGCGTTCCCAGACAACACAGCAACCCAAGCCATAATCTTCGTGTTTTCTTCCCAAATTACCGTCTTGTTAAAGAGAACATGGTAGTGGTCTCTGCTTGACTTCAAGATTATGTACCCACCCAGTCTGAAGTGTTTCATGGCTTTTTCTGCCCAGTACTTCACCTTCCTAAACAGCTCGCCGTCGAAGTCAAGCTTAACCGTCGTCCTGTCCGAATACCCAAAAATGGGTTTACGACTCGATTTCTTTCTCAACCCAAACCCCCTCCACACCGTAACGGTAAGGAGCACGCAGAAACTCCCTCGCCGACACAGTCACAAACCGCTGTCTGTTGCTTGGCACCACACGATGAGCACTCGGATAGCTCGGTACAGGTCTCTTCCGCATCCACAAACTCAAACGCACCTACAACCACAAAACAGACACATTCACCATAAACATAAGCTACCAAACCGCCATCAACACGCAGACCCCACGCACACGAGCAGTCGCAGAAGCACTCGGACTCGGCACAGACCCAGCAGAACGCTTCACACTCTACGACAACCTAAAAATCCGCATACGCCCCACAGAAATCGTCCTCATCACAGGCGTCAGCGGCTCATGGACCATACCCCAAATAACCATCTCCCAAAACAACACGTTCTCAGCCATATGGGTAGGCATAGGCGGCACCTTCGGAAACACCCTCATCCAAACAGGAACCGAACAAGACTGCATAAACGGCGTAGCCACCTACTCCGCCTGGTACGAACTTCTGCCCGACGTTTCTACAACTATACAGACAATGACCATCTCTCCAGACGACAAGATCACCGCGTCAATCACCCTCTCAGACTCCACCCTCAACGTATGGACCATATCTCTAAGCGACTTGACAAACGGTCAAAGCTTCACACAAACCTTCCTCTACGATTCAACCCGACTCTCCGCCGAATGGGTCGTTGAAAGACCCCTTGTCGATAGCACGTTAAGTCAACTAGCCGATTTCGGCAGCATAACCTTTACCAACTGCAGCATGGAAGTAAACAACAAATCAGAAAACCTGGGCAATTTACCTTTAACCAAGATTCTGCTGTCTAACAGCAAGAAAATTCAGCTCGTTGAAGTGTCCAACATCAGCAGTGACGGCGCAGGCTTCACAATAAAATACCTGTTCATGCAATAATCCTGAGAATTCGCATACATGCACACACGTCACACTTGTTGTTGTCTAAGCGCAGTCACATATTCTCATATGCAGCCGATGCGAAACACTATCGTAAGCAGTTACTTTTGATTTAGGAGGTGATTGAATGTTATTTGAAGCAACCCACACTCATCCCGCCGCTATGTGCCCTCTGCTCAAAGCCGAAGGAAAAGAAATGCTTAAGAAACTATTTTCCGCCGAAAACATAAAGAAAGCAGGAGTCGAAATAAAGGCGGCGTACCTTAGCTGCCCAAAAGATTCAGCGGCAGACCACAAAGGCTTCTTCACCATGGAAGCGGATAACGCAACAGCCATAAAGGATTACTTCGGCGCGATGTCCGTTGAAGTGAGACCTGTTCAGCCATTAAGCGAAATTGCCAAAATGCTGTAGACGCTCATGTCTGCAACTTTTTTTACCTAAATGTCTTTTTCCTTTTTTAGAATAGCTAAAACGGCGTCATATCATTCTTTTCCCATGAAAAACCCACACAGCTTTCAAAGGACGTAACATTTAACTCCTCGAAGATGTGTCGCAGCTCATCAATAACCTTTCCTTCTTCACCCTTATCACAAAAGACGATTAACACAAGGTTATGCGCTCCATAAGTTCGCCACAGCATCTTGACTTTTGCAAGTTTTATGAGCGTCGCAACAGCTCTTTCCTCATTTTTAGGTTCAACGTTTATCCCGAAGTTAATGACAACACGCCCAAGTTTCTCAAAATCTAAAGCAATGCGTATCTGACGTGTAATAACTTTCTCTTTTTCGAGATTCACCACTCGTCTATAAACTGTACTGCGTGTAACACCGCATCTTTGAGCCAACGCCTCATATGAGCCTATGCCTTTCGCCATCTCCTGAATTATTTTCATGTTCAACTCATCTAAACCCTGAAAAAAATCCACCTCCGCGTATAAAATTATGCACGAACATTGATTAATTGTTTGTGTTTGTTGCGTCAGCTAACTATAAGTTGGATAGTGTTGTTGGCATTTCAATTCATAGGGGCAACTCTATTGAGTATCCTTAAACGTATCTCATTTGAAGAAATCCTGAACGCTGCTGAAACGGTGTGGGTAAATCGAACGACTGCTAAGAAGGTGGCTCAGGCAGCTTTCGAAATAATTACCAAAACTTCCAAAAACAAAGTTACCTTTTTTAATGGGCGATCATCTAAAAGCATCCTCGGCGGCCTGTTCTACCTTTTAGGATTCAGGTATAGCAACGTGAAAACTCAGAAAAAGATTGCGGCACAATTAGGCACAACTGACGTTACCGTAAGAGTTACTTACCGTAAATGGCTAGAGGAGTTCCCCGACTTATTTCCAGATGCAATCGGCAAACTTTCAGAAAGTGGGCAATACTTTTCCTCAAACGACGATACACAAGGCCACTTCAAAACGAGGGCGCATTTTGAGCATTAAAAACATGGATGATTTAAATAAACTTCTGTTGAAGACGATTAACGAAACCACTTGCTATTGTTTAGGCGACAAGAGTGCCTGGCTCACCTTCAATTATTTGGACAAAAGAGGCATCCCTGAAAAAGACATCCCGAAAAAACTGGATGTTTTCGCTATGGAACTTGAGAACTTTATTGGAACTAAAGACAGAACAGGTTTGGGACCAGCGCAAATGCTTGAAAAGGCAGTTGTCGCAGTGTTCTGCATGAAATTAAAAATCAACTGTCAGGTGGATAGTTCTCAGAGTTTTCCTGATCAAATTCGGAAAATTAAAGAAGAGTACCTTAATCGGCTTCCTTAAAAAACACGTGCTGAGTGGCCGATTTTCTCACCTTACAAGTAGTCATTAGTTGGCGGTGCAAAGTTTTTTCTATCGCCTAGTCACAACCAGCTGATTCGGCTAACTTAAAAGGCTCATGCACAAATAGCATTATCCGTGGTTAAAACTTGACACGCGAGTTCATACTTTTCTCACGTTCCGGAAAAACCGCTCCAGTCTTCAGCAGCCTCCACGACGCAGGCCGCCTCGACATCGTTCACGAATGCATCGTTGCAAGCCTCTTCCTTTCGCATGGCTTACGCAAAAACGTCGTCTTCCACGCCATCCTAAACGGACCACCCAATCCGCCCCTTCACATTCAAATCAACGGCGCCAGCCTTTACGATGTGCGCACAGACATGGATACTTGGCAACAAATCCTCAAAAAGGTAGTTGCTGGCAAAACTCATCCGGGAATAACCACAAGCAAAACAGGCTTCGAAGCGCTTTTGAAGGTGAAAGCGAAAACCGCTCGGATCTGGGTTCTTGAAGAAAGCGGAAAAAACGTGGCAGAAACACCGCTACCTGAAGATTCAGTGTTCGTCTTAGGCGACCATGTAGGCTTACCCAAAAAAGCCGAAGTGTTTGCGCTCAGGTACGGCGAAAAAATAAGTTTGGGAAAACAGCCTTACCTCGCCGCTTCATGCATAACCATACTGAACTATCTGCTGGACTGCCAAGTCAAATCATGCTTTTGAAGTGCTCCCAACCCCGCGCTTCAATCACGCGTTTCTCGCCGTCCACATCCAGCAGCATCTGCTTGTCTCTCGTAACCTTGCCAATAGGCAACAAGCGCCCGCTCGCTGCCTCCACAGCCGTTTCTGCAGCAGCCCAGCGCTTAGGCTTAACGGTTATAACAAGCTCATATTCTTCCCCGCCGTAAAGAGCCAGCTCCAACGGGTCAAGCCCATTATACTCAGCGAAACATCGAACCTCATCCGCCACGGGCACGCTGTTAACCACAAACCCCACCCCGCTCATCCGCGCAAGCTCGTACAAGCTCCACGCTAACCCGTCACTGGAATCCATTGACGCTGAAACCGCACCTGAACCGCAAAGCGCCAAACCCTCCTGTAGCCTAGCTTTAGGCATGCAAACGGAACGTAAAAGCACCTCACGCAAATCCTTTGAAGCAGCGTAACCATCCAAGAGCAGCCTCAAACCTGCAGCCGTCTTGCCGAAAAAACCGGTGACAGCCACAATGTCCCCCGGCTTGGCGCCGTTGCGCAGCATAAGCGTTTTGCGTTTTGCGGTTCCGAAAAGCGATATCGCCATAATCAGGTCCGACGCCTCATTGGTGTCGCCTCCCACCACGTAGGCGCCGTACTCGCGTGCGCCAGCATTTAACCCTCGGGCAATCTCATCCACTTCTTTCCGCATAAGATGCCTAGGTAACCCAAGAGACACAAGAACCGCAACGGGTTCCACGCCTTTAGCTGCAAAATCGCTGATGTTCATGACTACGGCTTTACGCGCGGCTTGCCAAAGGCTCATACCTCGGGGCACATCAGTCTTGCCCACGAGCATGTCAGTCTTTAAAACAGCAAGCTGCCCTTTGCTGAGGTTCACTGCGGAAACGTCGTCCCCGAAAGGCACAGGCGAACTAGGCATGGCGGTCAATCGGCTTTGAATAAGCTTAATTATCTTGTGTTCGCCTAGGTCGCTTGAGCGACTTCTATCCGGTTTGCCCGCCCTCGCTTTTTTCAATTACCCAAACCTCCACCCAAAAAGACATCTTACACCACACGCAGTTTTAGTTTAAGACGACGGAGCCTTTTAAAATTGACGCTGAAGGCACGAACGTTCCGAACATTTAAAAATGTGCGCACAAAAATGAATTAGGCGATTGTGATGGGTGCCTCGGTAGCTCAGCCCGGTAGAGCGGCTGCCTCGTAAGCAGCAGGCCGCGGGATCAAAGCCCGCCCGAGGCTTCTTTTGATTATTTGTAGTTATGTTGTTCAAGTGTTCAGAAATGTTTATAAAATATTAATAGTACCGATACCTAAGAGGGACACGTAAGAAGGTAGACGGCACATGAACCTTTTCCATTCGCACTCCCACGACGAAAAACTCCGATGTCCATACAAGGGATGCGAAAAAACTTTTGAAAAACCTACCGTCCTCACAGACACCTCCACCATACCTCGAAAGTCATACTACGCATGTCCTCACTGCATGTCAAAGCTGGACATAACCACAGAAAACATGAAAATCATAGGCGTAAAACCAGCTGAATACCCAAAAGTGTTCGAGTCACCGGCAAAATGCGCACACTTCTCTGGCCTTCTGAACGCGCGACCGCATAATGCGCCTTTGCCTGAAGAGTGCCTTCTCTGCCCCAAAGTGCTTCAATGCAGCCTACGCAAATGAAACGTTTCTGGCTCATTAAAAATTGTGTAACTTGAATAGTTCTGAAGAGAGAAAGGCGAGACGCGATGGGTTTTTAGTATCTTTCTACGGTCATGAGGCTGTTTCCTGAGTTGAAGATGATTTTTATGTCGTACATTCCACCTGGCATGTAGGAACCCATGACGTAAACGGGTCCTGCTGAATCTTTTGGAATTATTACGCCATCAGGGGTGGAGAAGAGGAGGTCATGTGCTTCGTTGTTTATGTATACTTTGGTGACGCCAACGTCGTAGTTAAACGCGTTTCCAATGTGGATTGTCATGCAGGTGCTGTTTATGGCAATGTTTTCAACGCGTAAACTGAAAAGTTGATTTGATGAGGAGGATTCTGTGAGGTCGCCCATCATTCCTGAAACAAAGTTGTAGAGAAAGATGCCTGCAACAAAGATTATTATAATCATTAACAAAACGGAAAAGACAGCGGATACGGACCTTCTGCAGCTAACTAAACTCACCCGCGTTTTTATATCCGCCTCGCTAATCGTACTATTTAATATACTACTTTGAATGTTATGAATGTTTTCTAAAGAATTCAACTATACATCTAAAATATCGTGTAACCGCAATACACAGGGCCTTCTACCGTTGGAGTGGCTTCGGGTTTAGCTAAAGTTTTTATGATGCAATCGAAATTATGTTTTCTCTGAACCCCGAAGCGGGGCTGTCGGCTAGCTTGGTCTAGGCTTGTAGACTTGGGCTCTATAGACCCCGGTTCAAATCCGGGCAGCCCCATCTGGTTCTTACATTGTAGCAGCTAGGGTCAATGGCTGTGAAGCTTAAGCGTTGGAAGATTGCTGCTTGTTACGCCATTTGCCCATTATGGTTCCTTTTTTGCCCTTGCTGGTGGAGCGTTGTCTAATTCGATAGTAATGGCCTTTAATTTTGATGCGTTTTCTAGGAGTCTTCTTCGGCATCTAAATCAGCGTATAATTAGCTTTTTTTAGAGAAAAGCTTTTTGTATAGAATATTATTCTTTTTTTCTTTGTGGCTCTTCAGAGTCGAATTTGATGCTTCTGTCTCCATTGTAAATAGTTATTAATGTTAAATACAAGATGTGTGTGAGGGAAAAGCGAAATGGATAAGGGCAAATTTGAGAAAACGATAGTTGATCCGTATTTACCCGACAAAATTGTGCCGCCAGAATACATTAGAGATGTTTTGGACGAAGCAAACAGGGATTTTCCTATAGTTGAATTTGAATACGAGGTTCCTCATGATTTGCCCCTTGAGGAGTATAAGGATAGATATGAAGAGTTAGAGCATCAGATGCTTGAGATTCTCAATTGGCGTTTTCGATGGTTTGGCAAGCCTGAACCGCTAGAAAAACGATAGCTTCCGTTGCGCTTGAGGAAAGGTCGAAATCCATATAAACTGCCTTTCTCATTTCAATACTTTAGGAGATGAATTTTTTTGAAGAAAATCGGAGAATTAGTTCAAGAAGCAGATTGGAAGATGGAGAAACATGTCCCCGTTATAGAATGCGCCGACGCGGTCAAGGCAGATGAACTTTTTGAAGTCAAAGTTACCATAGGCAAAGAAGTTGCACACCCAAACACCACCGAGCACCACATCAGTTGGATGTCGCTGTATTTCCTCCCTGAAGGAGAAAAATTCCCCTATCAGATAGGACTCTACGAGTTCAATGCGCACGGCGCTTCAGTGCAAGGTCCCAACACCAGCTCCGTATATACTCACCACGCAGCAGCAACTTGGATAAAAACAGGTAAACCAGGAACTCTCATCGCGGTCTCAATGTGCAACATCCATGGATTATGGCAGTCTTCCAAAGACATCAAACTCAAGTAAACTAGCTCCACCGTATTTTCCTCTTCTTTTTGTTTTCCGCCACTTCCATCCTGGTAACTTTGGAGTTCTCAGGCAACAGTTTACAAAAAAGGTTTATGTGAACGCACTAACCATAGTTTGTTTAAGAGGAAACCGCCTTGCTGGATTGGATTGCTTGGGGCGCATTATTTTTCGGTGCAGCCCTCCTTTTTGCTTACCTCTTTCGTTCTGTTTACAAGAAACCAAAATGCCCAGTTTGCGGGTCACGGGAAGTCGAGAAGATTCCTAAGGAGTGGGTTACAACGCCAATGTCATATCGCGGCGGTCCCACGACTGTGACGAGCCATTACAGGTATCGTTGTCGAAAATGCCAAAACGAATGGGAAGACTATTGATCGTGATTCAGCCTGCTTCTCTATATGACTATATAGATTATGGAGGACACACCTAAAAGAAACCGCACATCTATATATACATGAAAAATCGCGAGGTGAAAAGAAAAAGATGCTATCACGAGATTGTGATGGTTGTTCCCAGATGAAAGCGTGTACTGTCCAGACGGCACAACACATCTGGTAGACGAAGAAACCGAATGCTACACCACAGGGCTCTATGAGCACCTTATAGAATCATAGGTCTTCCGAACACATAAGCCATTTTTTCTATTCGTTAAAAAATTCTGAAGGCTGCCACCACGCCTTTATTTCTTAACACCCACAAATAACTCTCTTCCAGACATCAACCCATTCTTCAGATACTTCGACTTTAAACCCGCCGCCTTCATAATCCTAAGCGTACTGTTAATTCCGAAAAGGCCCAGTTCATGCCTGTCCACGAAGTATTTGGCGTCTTTTCCTCTTTCAGCAATCAAAATATGCATGTTCAGAACCGCTGTTGCCTGCCTGAAGTTCGTGTAGTTTACTCTTGCGATTTTGACTTCTCTTCCGTCATAAGTGGTTATGCGCGGTTCACCGTTTACGTAAGCAGATTTTGCATGTGACGGCTCAATCAACGCCAAACCCCCTTTCTTGAGGTGTTTGGAAAAGTTCTGAATAGTTTTCTCAAGTCTTGCAGTTGTTTTTACGTAGCCGATTGAACTGAGCAAGCACATGATTACATCATATTGTTTCCCAAGCCGCAGAGTTTTCATGTCTGCTTCTTTAAAGGTGACGCCCTTCACGTTTTTTCTAGCAATTTTCAGCATTGCGTTACTGACGTCAACGCCAGTGCATGAAAAATCATCTTTCAGATATCTGAGATGAAGTCCGGTGCCGCAAGCGACGTCAAGAAGCGAATTTCCGCCTGACTCCGAATATTTTATAATTAAATTCTGTAATCTGACAGCCTCGTCTAAGTAATCCCTGAAGGAGTACACTCTGTCATAATATTTTGCAAGGTTATTATGCAACAGTTGCTCATTCATAGCAACCATTATGGCTTTTAACGCCTAAAAGGTCTACGCCAAAAAGCGATGTCTATCCTTCAGTTCAGCGCAAAAAAAGTGGTTTGCGTGCCTTGCTTTCCACACAGACAATAGGAAGCGGACGCAAGGGGTTAGTAAGATTTGAACGACCTTTTTCTGGGGAATACAAGGCTCGCAAACTTCACACTTCATTCAGGTAAAACGCTTAAAAAGCCAGCGAGGAAACTGCCTGCCTGCACTGTACAGAGTGGAGTTAAAGTGAATTCAAGTTGCTTGGGAAGGGAGGCGGAGGAGTCCTGCTCCATTAAAGGAGAAAGGGAGAAGGGGGAGGGAATCAAATCGGAACAGATTTGAAGCAGGATTCTCCGGCGCTCACAGTTACTCCTTTTAGATGTTAATTAATAAAAAACATATGAATCCAGAATCCACATTTTTCGTGGGTAAGATCTCAAATCAAGACTTAAGAAAAGGCGATGGACTGCTAAATAGAACAAAAGTGGTTTCAGCGAAGATTCTTTGCTTTTTCGTAAGCTCTCGCCACGGCTTCACTGGTCAGAACCCCAACAATCTTATCAGATGCGCCACGGTCAACTGCGGGCAGCAAGTCTATTTTTTCTCGAGTCATCACTTTGTAGGCTTCAAGGATGGATTCGTCTGTGAAAACTGAAAGGTGCTTCAGAGGTAGCTGCCCCACTGTAACGTTTTTTCTTTGTTCGGGCTGAACTTTCATTATTTCATCCCAACTTACCACTCCCTGGAAGACGCCTTCTTTTTCGACTAGGGCATCGTGGTACCGCGCTTTAAACATAACTTCCATCGCCTCTGCAAGGGTGGCTTCAGGCTGCACCGCGCCCACTTCAGATTGCATTACGTCTTTAACCCGAACCCCAGCCAGGTTGGTTGAGACTATGGTCTGCTCAGCTTCCTCGCTTGCGCCAATATAGATGAATACTCCAATCAGGATAAACCAGAAATCGTAGAAGACGCCCACCACAACCATGCCGATGCCGAACAGTCTGCCTATGTAAGCAGCGTATTTGGTGGCGTCTGAAAACTTCATCCGTTCAGCCAGCAAAGCCCTGAAAACTCTGCCGCCGTCCATCGGAAAAGCCGGAATCAGGTTAAACGCCCCAAGAATAAGGTTCAAAACCGCCAAATCCAGAACCATGTTTCCAGCGGTGACAATTGAAGGCGCAAGCGATGCCGCAGGAACCTCCACAGAAATAAGTTGACTTAAGCCCAAAAGAACGCCGCCGATGACGAAACTCATAAGCGGACCCGCAATCGCCAGTCGCCATTCGATACGCGGATTATCCGGCACTTCCTCAATTTCAGAAACTCCGCCCAACGGGTAAAGAACGATTTTGCGGACTTTAATGCCGAAATGCCTCGCCACAACGGAATGCGCGAGTTCATGAAAAACGACAAACACAAAGAGAAATAAGATGAGAATGAAGAAGTAGAAGTCGGGATAAAAAAGAACGAACACCGCAGCTATCAGCAGTATGAAGGTGATGTGCAGCTCGATAGGGATACCCCATAAGGAGCCGATTTTAAAAGAATACTTCATAAGATATGGAGAAAAAACTCAGTCTTTTATAGTTGATGTCAAGCTGCAAGGAGCCCTGTGTTTATATTGTCCATTCTGCGGAAGTGCGGCTTGTGCGTTGCCGGCGACGACCCAAAATTGCCCCCGCCGCGGTGACGATGTTGGTGAGGATGATCACGTAAGTCACGATGCTTAGGAAGTCGTTGGCGAGAGGAAGTTGAAGATTCAACGCGATGATTACCAGCGTGGCAGGCACGAGACCTTGAGCGCACATCAGGAGTATCCCTTGCCGTTCGCTACGCATTTCTGACTTGAAAGTTGAGATGGATGTGGCTACGTATCTGACGCCTAACAGCACGGCAACCACGGCAACCGCCGTTGTCAAATCGCTGATAATCACGGCTGGGTCGATAACAAATGTCAAAC
>Ga0315535_1002834_pt1 | contig 10850 bp, 10 predicted proteins | sample SalMarSW160220MG_2_FD_203092 | JGI IMG/M metagenome (GOLD analysis project Ga0315535, IMG submission 203092) | Salt marsh sediment microbial communities from the Plum Island Ecosystem LTER, Massachusetts, United States - Salt Marsh Sediment SW1602-20 ...
GAAACTAAAGGAAAATGCAGACGTCAGAGAGTTCTATCTCGGTCTGACCGAAGTGGGCAAGAAGAAAAGCTATCGGGATGTGAAGCACTACAAGAGAAGGAAGCGGTGGCTGACCTAGTTTCCGTCCATAAATGGCTGTTTTTCACAATCTCTGCGTCAATCTGCGGGATCACTTGTGCAACGTACTATATTATAGTACGTCTCCGCGTAATCCCTTGATTTTCCTGATCTTGCAAAAAATATCTCATTTCTGGATCGGAAACTCGCTCGTGCCTGAATTCAATTGTGGATGGCACGATCCAACCCGGATAAACCGGAAAAGCAAATGTCAAAGATCAAATGCCAAACAAAATCAAAATAATTAGATGACAAAACATACTGTCCTTAGACAATGGCAAATTCCTCAGCACAATTCAGGTGTTATTATTCATTGGAAAACCGGGTCCTGAGGGACCGGCGAAGGTCCCGCTCCGCGGGAACCAGAAGCCAAAGGCTATGCCGTGATATTCCGGCGAAGAATCAAGAAGTCAGAATCCAGCGTAGCATAAAGATTTCCTCCTATCGCTGAACCAATAATAAATTTGTTGGAGCGAAGCGAGTTGTCATTCCGGCGGAAGCCGGAATCCAGTGACTACGGTGCTCGGAATATCTGGATGCCCCCATGTCAAGTACGGAGCAGGCTTATCAAGTCCGGCATGACGACCCGAGCAGTTCGGCCTCGGATGCTTATTCGATTTGGTCATTGGGAATTGGTCATTGATTTGACAGTGGGATTTTGGAATTTGGCATTGAATACTATTAAATGGAAGATGTTCTGCGCATTTTCGGCACAAATCTGCTGATGAGAATCCATGATTGCCGGATGCGGGCTATTTGAACTTGGGCGGAAACTCAGCCTGATTTTCGATGAGCATGGATTCAAGAACCATAATGGTGGATGTGCCGTGGGCGACGAGCCTGCCCTTATCGTCGTGTATGGTGGCATCACCCAGGCAAATAGTCTTCCCCGCCTTAATGCATCTTCCCCGTGCAATGAGGCGTCCCTCGCTGACCGGTGCCAGGTAGTTGATTTTCATCTCAACCGTGGTCAGCCCCACAACTTCTTCAAAACCGGCATACACGGCCCAGAAGGCGGCCGCATCAAGTATCGATGCGCAGACGCCTCCATGGACAATCCCGTAGGGCTGGAAGTGTTTTTCCTGGACCTCTAATTCGAAGTGTGATTCCCCCCACCCGAGGGTTTTGAGTTCAGCGGAAAGGAGCTTGAAATAGGGGCAGTTGTTGACCACGGCTGTGACGGCCTTCACATGCTCAGGATTCAGCACTTTCATTTCATTCTTTCCTCATGCGCAGTTCCTATGAGAGATACGGTTCCCACTGCCGGGCCGTTTCACGGATGTATCCATCGGGCACGTGCTCCATGATCCGGTTATGACCGGGGAGGAGCGTCCTCACCTCCAGGCCGGCGAGAAGGTTGAGGGAGTCCCTGAGTTGGCGGCCGCTCGCGCCGTGGAGATCAAACCGCCCGATGGCGTAATCCGCATACACCGTATCACCCGGGATGAGAATTTTCTCTCCGGCATGGTACAAAGCGATGCTGCCGGGGGAATGGCCCGGAATGTGGAGCACCTCCCAGGACATGCCGCCCATTTGAAGGGTTTCTCCCCCTTCCAGTTTGCGGTCAACCTGGAAACGAAAGGCGCCCGCCTTGATACGGTACTGGGCCTGGCACATCTGGCGGAACATGTCCATACCATAGACGGTTCTTTCGTCTCCTTCTTCCAGAGGAGTCCCCTCTACACCATGAACCCAGAGCTCCGCATCCGGGATTGATTCCAGGATTTCCGTGAGGCAGCCGATATGGTCCAGATGCGTATGGGTCATGATGACCCGTTTGATTTCGGATGGATCGATCCCGTCCGCCTTTATCGCCTCAATTTTGTACTGTCCCTTTCCCATGAGGCCCGCATCCACCAGGGTGAGATCCTTCGAGGATGGCTTCCCCAGGACATAGGCATGGGAATCGGGGATAAATTCGTCCTGTCCGTGAATGAAAAACACCGCTTCCGTCACCTGCATCAGATTCCATCTCCTTTCGAAATATCGGCCAGCATACACGAGCGCTCTCGATAGTTCAAGTGGGACCGCCCGAAAAATTCCAGGACGGTTTGGTGTGCAAAAAATGCTTGACAAAAATATTAGAATACTAGTATATTAGTTTTCACGTGCATTCCAAGATTTTTCTCTCAGTGGTTTCTTCACCGGATCCTAACTAGTGGAGGTCAGTGCCTGCCGTGAACACCACTCTTTCATCAAGCACCCAACTTTTACGAACCCAGATATATGAGTACCTGCGCGAGCAATTGAGAAATGGAGAATTGCGGCCGGGGATGTTTGTGAGCATCAACAAGATGGTCGAGAACCTGGCCATAAGCCGGACCCCGCTTCGCGACGCTCTTCTCCAACTCCAGGTCGAGGGCTTTGTGACGTTCTTGCCGCAACGAGGCATAAAAATTAATGAGCTTAGCCCGCAGGCGATAGAAGATATTTATGAAGTCATGGGTGCGCTCGATTCGAGAGTGTTGATTTCCGTCTTTGACAGGGTTGGGCAGGGAGACGTGGAAAGAATGAGGAAGGTCAATGAAAGAATGCTCTTGGCGGCACATAAAAAGGATTTCTATAACTACTGGGAACTCAATTCGGAATTTCATGGTGTGTATCTCAAGCTTTCGAAGAACAATCTCATCCTGTATCACCTCAATATCCTCCGGCAGCGATTGTTCGGATTCGGGGAAATCAACTGGGGCAACAGGTTGATAACGTTAAATTATAACGAGCACCTGAAAATAATAGAACTGATTCGAAAAGGCAGTGCCAAAAGGGCTGCAAACTATATCCGGGACGTGCATGTGCACCTTCCCTTTCACCTGATAAGGGAAGAGGCCTGATCTGGATCGGAAGATGCGGTGTATCGGCAGGAGGAAGAATGAGCAGGTATCTTGGCATTGCCGGCGTGCAGATGGAAGTTGTCGGAGGGAAAGACAACTCACGTGCAATGATGGAGAGGCTGAAGACTGTTGCCCGGTTGTTCCCATGGGTCGATGTGGTTATTTTCAGCGAGTTATGCGCCTCGGGGCTGAACCCGGGATCGGCACAGGAAATTCCGAATCCCGTACTGGAACAATTTTGTGCGTGGGCCGCGGAAGAAGGGAAATGGCTCATACCCGGGTCCTTCAATGAAAGGGACAATGACAAGGTCTATAACACTGCGGTTGTCATTTCACCTGAGGGAAAGATCGAGGCGCGATACAGGAAACTGTTTCCGTGGTCTCCCTTGGAGCGAAATGATGCCGGAGAGTCTTTTTGCGTTTTTGATATCCCCGGGAAGGGCCGGTTCGGCATCTGCATCTGTTATGACATATGGTTTCCGGAGGTTGTCAGAAATCTTGCCTGGCTGGGGTCTGAGGTTGTGATTTGTCCCACGGGAACGTACACCTCGGACAGATCCCAGGAAATAATACTTGCCCAGGCGAATGCGATTTCCAACCAGGTGTATGTCCTGAACGTGAATGGAACGGGTGGCGGGGGCGTTGGAAGGTCCATATTCGTGGATCCCGAAGGGAGGGTCCTGCAGGAATCAGGCGAAAGGGAGACGATCCTCACAGAAGTGATAGATCTTGATGTGGTCTCGAGAGTTCGGGAGTATGGGACCCTCGGTCTCAGCCAGACGTGGAAGGACTTGAGAGATTTTGGGGGAACATTTCCCATGTACAGCGGAGACCTGCGCAAAGGAGAGATCTTTCATTCCCTCGGGCCGTTGAAGCTCCACCGGAAGATCGGGAAATGAAAGAATAAAATTAAGGCGTTGCAGTATTCAGGAAGGAGGTGGTGAATCAAGGCAGAGGAGAAATGTCGGAAGGCCCTATTCTGTACTGAGATTTGGTCTTTCCGGCTGCCTATCACTGGAAGCGGCTGGAAAGATGCCTGGCCACGAAAGGAGGAAAAAGAAATGAAAAGAAAAGCCATCATCCCTGTTCTCGTCTTAGCCGGTAGTATCTTGATTCTTCTCTCCGTTCGGGGATATGCCGCGAAATTGCCGAAAGATATCCTTGTATTCGCCTCCACAGACAGTATCACCACGTGGGACCCAAGTGCGGCTTATTCAACCGAATCATCGTATATGCCGAACATCTATGAAACGCTCATCTGGGTCAGCCCGCCGGGCAGCAAACAGCCCTTCCAGCCGGGCCTTGCGAAAAAATGGAAAGTGGAGAAGAACGGCCTGGAATGGACATTCTACCTGAGAAAGGGAGTAAAATTTCACGATGGGGGTATGCTGACCGCACAGGTGGTGAAGGATTCCATTGAAAGAACCATGAAAATGAAGAAGGGAGCGGCCTTTATCTTCGACCCCGTCAAGGAGATCAAGGTTGTCGATGATTATACGGTAACGTTTATCCTGAACAGCGCGGCCCCCTTTGATCGAATCATAGCCTCCGCCAATGCGGCCTGGATTATCAGTCCCAATGCGGTCCAGAAGGACAGGAAGTGGTTTGATGCGGGACACGAAGCGGGTTGTGGACCGTATGTGCTTGAAAGCTGGAAGCCCGATGAGGAGATAATCTTCAAGAGGTTCGACGGCTACTGGCGGGGGTGGAAAGGGCCTCATTTCAATAGGATCGTGGTGAAGATAGTCAAGGAAGCCACGGTGGCGGACCAGATGCTCGAATCGGGTGTCGTCGATCTCGCAACCCGGATTCCCGTAGAATCGAGCAAGATTTTAAACACCAAGAAGTGCTGTGAGCGACTGGTGGGTCCCAGTTTTATGAACTACGCTCTCCACCTGAATACGGCAAAACTTCCATTCAGCGACAAACTGATCAGAAAGGCGGTATCCTATGCCCTACCGTACAAGGAAATAATTGAGGTGGCAATGGGGGGCCTTGGCAGGCAGCCCGTGGGCCCGATTCCTTACGGCCAGTTCGGCCATGACGAAAGTCTCTTCCAGTATACTCATGACCTGCAAAAGGCCCGGAAATACATGGCGGAAGCGGGGCACCCGGATGGGCTCAAGGAAAAAGTCGTCTTCACCTATGCTTCTGAAAATGACGTGGAGAAGGTCTTTGCCCCTCTGGTAAAGGAAGAATTGGCCAAGATCGGGATACAGGTGGAGATCCGGCCGATGATCTGGACCGCGCAATGGGACCTGATGAAAGGGGGACCGGAAAAGGCCCAGGATATGGCAGCACTTTTGTGGTGGCCGACCTTCAGCGATCCTTATGAAACCCTCTACAGCCTGTGGCACACGGAAAAGAAACCATACTGGAATTTTTCCTATTACAAGAACCCGGAGTTCGACAAGACCATCCTGGCGGCTTATTCGACCCCCGACGGCAAAAAGGCCCAGTCGCTCTATTCCAACGCCCAGAAGATGCTCATCGACGACGCGCCGTCGTGCTTTCTGATCGATGTCCAGCGGGCTGTTTTCAAGAGCAGAAAATTGAAAGGCTATGTGATAAATCCCAACTATCCCCGAGTCCCGTTCTGGTACCTCATGTACAAAGAATAACGGATTCGCAGGTCCAATGTCCCACGGTTCACGGTTTGGAATGAATGAGCAGAGTTGGTAAACCATCCGTGGACCGTGTCCTCCACAATCCAAGCGTTTGTTGAGATCACATGCTTCGCTACGTTTTAAAACGTCTCGTGTGGCTCCTGGTGGTTCTGTTCGGGCTCTGCATCATTACCTTTACCCTTTCGCGTGTGGTGCCCGGAGATCCTGCAGCCGCGTATGTCGGGCCGCGCGCAAGACCCGAGCAGGTGGAACTGGTTCGCAAGCAGTTGGGTCTTGACCGGCCCCTGTACATCCAGTTTGCGTATTACTTGAGGGACCTGGTTCATGGAAATTTGGGCGAATCTTTGCGGACCCACCGTCCCGTCCTCACAGGAATTCTGGAACATCTTCCCGCCTCCCTGGAATTGATGTTCAGCGCCATAGTCATTGCCTTGTTCGTGGGCATCCCCCTCGGGGTGCTCTCGGCCAGGAAGGAGAATACCGTCATTGACCACCTGAGCAGGCTCTTTTCCGTGGCAAATGTTTCCATGCCCTCATTCTGGCTGGCTATGATCTTCCAGATCGTCTTTTTCAGGTGGCTGGGACTATTTCCCATAGGAGGACGTATTGATACGGTTACCGCCCTTCTGAACCCCATACAGAAGGTCACGGGATTCAACATCATTGATGCCTTCCTGACCGGTAACTGGGCTGCCTTCTGGAACGTCTGCATACACCTTGTGCTTCCGGCCGTCACCCTTGGCGCCTATTCTACGGGACTGATCGCACGGATGACGCGTTCGGCCATGCTGGAGGTCCTGAGAGAAGACTACATCACAACCGCCAGGTCGATAGGGGTATCCGAGTCCGAGATCCATTTTATCCAGGCCCTGAGAAATGCCATAGGCCCGACGCTGACAACCGCGGGACTCTGCTTTGCGTCAATGCTGACGGGAACATTTTTCATTGAACTGATCTTTTTTTGGCCCGGTCTTGGGACCTATACCATCAATGCGATTTTCTTGAACGATTATCCGGTCATCATGGGTGTCACCATATTGATGGCGCTTTTTTACGTGACGGTGAACCTCTGCGTTGATCTCCTCCTGGCGATAGCTGATCCGCGTATACGGATCGGAAAATAGGAGACTGTCTCTTACCGGAATTTGGAAAATTATGCCGAGGAAAAAGAATAGAGACTATTTCAGGGGCATCAGCCTCATTCTGAAGAATCCTCTGACGGTGTTTGGGCTCGCTATTATCATACTGCTTGTCCTCTCCGCCGTTCTTGCGCCATGGATCGCACCCTTTCCGGATCAGGGCCGGGGACTTTCAAACCTCCAGGAAAGGCTGAAAGCCCCGAGCATGAGACATCCCTTAGGGACAGATGATCTGGGAAGAGATTTGTTGAGCAGGGTTATTTTCGGTGCCCGTATTTCCATAAAGGCGGCGGTCATTGTCGTGCTGATCGTGATGGGATTCGGGGTTCCGTTAGGTCTCTTTGCCGGATATTTCGGCGGCAGGATCGACGAAGGCATTATGCGGTTTGCGGATATGATCCTGGCCTTTCCTTCCCTCCTGCTGGCCATTGCGATCGTTGCGTCTACCGGCCCCAGTCTGTTGAACGCGCTCGTAGCCATTTCCGTTCCCTGGTGGCCGTGGTACACGCGTCTGGTACGAGGACAGGTTATTTCCCTGAAGGAAATGCAGTTTGTGGAGTCTGCAAAGGCGGTAGGAGCTTCTCAATTGCGCATTATGTTCCGTCACATTCTTCCAAACTGTCTTTCGCCCATTATCGTTCAGGGGACCCTTGATATGGGGTACATCATCCTGTACCTGGCGTCCCTTGGTTTCCTGGGCCTCGGGACACAACCACCCGCGGCAGATTGGGGAGTGATGGTGAATGACGGACGAGCGTTTTTTCTTACCCAGTGGTGGATTTCCACATTTTCGGGTGCGGCCATTTTCATGACGGTCCTGGCCTTCAATCTTCTCGGTGACGGATTGAGGGAGGCATTGGACCCCAAGATACGATGGAGATTCCAGAGAACGTAAGATTGTTTTCCCGGAGACGAAACCACAGGGAGAATGGAGTGGACAGCACGGAACCCATATTGCGGATAGAAGACCTGAGCACGCATTTTACCGTGCAGGAGGGCGTTGTAAAGGCCGTTGTGGGGTTAAGTTATCATGTCTTCAAGGGGGAAACCCTCGGAGTCGTGGGAGAATCCGGGTGCGGGAAGAGTGTGGCAGCCCTGTCCATTCTACGTCTCATTCCTATTCCCCCGGGGAAAATAGTGTCGGGCAGAATTCTCTTCAGGGGGAAAAACCTGCTGGAGTTACCCATGAAGAGAATGAGAAAGGTCAGGGGAGAGCAGATTTCCATGGTATTTCAGGATCCCATGACCTCATTCAATCCGGTTTTTACGATTGGCTATCAGCTTTCAAAGGTCTTCATGCTGCATCAGAAACTATCAGGAAAGGAGGCGAGGAACCGTTCCCTCGAAATCCTTGAAGCGTGTGAAATTTCTTCCCCGGAAAGGATCATGAATGAATACCCGCACCAGCTGAGCGGAGGAATGCGGCAGCGGGTCATGATCGCAATGGCCCTTGGCTGTAACCCCAGGGTACTCATTGCCGACGAACCTACCACCGCCCTCGATGTGACGATCCAGGCCGAGATACTTGACCTCATACTCCGCCTGAAAGAAAAATTCGGGATGGCGATGATTCTGATAACGCACGACCTGGGGATTATCGCCAACAGCGCGCAGAGAGTCGTTGTTATGTACGCCGGGGAAAAGGTCGAGGAGGCCGACGTATTTTCACTTTTCGAGAAACCGGCACATCCGTATACCATTGCACTGATGAAATCGGTCCCTCACCTGGGGAGCAGGGAAAAATTTTTGAATGAAATACTGGGGGTCGTTCCTTCTCCATTCCGCAAAATCCCGGGCTGTAAATTTGCCGAACGCTGTCCTGAAGTAATGGAACGGTGCCGGAAGGAAAGACCACGTCTGCGGGACATCGAGAAAGGGCACTCTGTTGCGTGCCATCTTTGAAAGAGAGAAATGAATGAGCTTCTATTGCAGGTAAAGGATCTGGTCAAGTCCTTCCCCCTGGAGAGAACAGGCCTTTTCCAGAGGAAAAGATACTTCCCTGTCGTAAATGGAGTGAGCTTTCATCTCGAGGAAGGTGAAACACTCGGCCTTGTAGGCGAATCGGGATGTGGAAAGACGACCACCGGACGTTCGATTCTCAGGCTCACAGAACCCACTTCAGGAGAGGTTCGGTTCGAGGGCAGGGATGTTGCCGGATTTGAAAGCCGCCGGATGCATACGTTCAGAAGATCGGCACAGATGATTTTTCAGGACCCTTTCGCGTCGCTCAACCCCAGGATGACGGTGGGCGACATAGTGGAGGAGCCTTTGCTGGTGCACGGTCTTTGCCGGAACAAAGCTGAAAGAAGAGATGCGGTGGCAGCGGTACTCAAAAAAGTAGGTCTTGAAGCCGATTATATGAAACGTTTCCCGCACGAATTCAGCGGAGGCCAGCGGCAGCGTATCGGTATAGCAAGGGTTCTTACCCTGAATCCAAAGCTCATAGTGGCGGATGAACCGGTATCTGCCCTGGACGTTTCAATTCAGGCGCAGATCATAAACCTCCTGGTCAGGCTTCAGCAAGAATTCAACATGTCCTATCTTTTCATCTCACATGATCTTGCAGTGGTGGAACATATTTCAAACCGTGTTGCTATCATGTACCTGGGGAGAATCGTAGAGACAGCCCCGGCCGAAAATATCTATGAGAAACCGAGACACCCATATACAAAGGCCCTCCTTTCGGCAATTCCCCTTCCTGATCCAAGATCCAGGAGAAAAAGCTCGGTGCTCCATGGGGATATTCCCAATCCTGCAGACCCTCCGTCGGGATGCACGTTCCGCACCCGATGTCCTCTGGCTGACTCTGTCTGCAGTCGGAGGATCCCCGAAATGAAAGAGATTGAACCGGGTCACTTTGTTGCATGCCATGTCGTGTAGCCGGATGAACCTTGGTGCAACAGAAAAGAGAAGTGAAGAAGCAGGAATTGTGGATCAGGGCGAGGACGTGTTGCGCACGGAGCAGGCCACCTGGTGATCAGCGTCCACGGAAACCAGTTCCGGTTCGGTGAGTGCGCACTCCGCTGCGGCGAAACGGCAGCGGGGATGAAACCTGCATCCCGGCGGAGGATTAATGGGGCTTGGAATTTCTCCTTTGGGGATCGGCTCGGTCCTCCGGTATCTGGGGTCCGGCACGGGAACAGCGGCAAGGAGTGTTGACGTGTAGGGATGGACCGGGTTTTTGAACACCTTGTCGAGCGTGCCTATTTCGACGATCCTGCCCAGGTACATGATGGCTACCCGGTCGCAAATATACTTGCAGGTGGCGAGATCATGGGTGATAAAGAGATAGGTCAGGTCGAACTCCTCTTTCAGCCGGCCCATCAGTTCCAGGATGAGGGCCCTGACGGAGACATCGGCCATGGCGATGGGTTCGTCCGCCACCACGAACTCCGGGTTGGTCACCAGGGCCCTGGCAATCACCACGCGCTGCCTCTGTCCACCGGAAAGCTGATGCGGATATTTCCTGTAGAGAAATGGGGCCGGGGTAAGCCCGACTTTTTCCATTATCCGGAGACACACCTGTTTCATCTCCGTACTGTGCAAGTCGCTGTGGATGAGAAGCGGGTGAGAGATAGCCTTGCCGATCGGCATGCGGGGGCTCAGAGATGCATACGGGTCCTGGAAGATAACCTGCATCTTTTTCCTCATCCTTGCCATGGCGGTGGTTGAGTAAGAGGTTATAGGGGTTCCCCTGTACAGGATCTCTCCGGCGCTCGGCTCCAGGAGACGAAGGATCAGCCTGCCGGTCGTTGTCTTGCCGCAACCGCTTTCGCCCACAAGACCCAGGACTTCCCCCTTCCTGATGGTGAAAGACACCCCGTCCACAGCCCTGACCGAACGTTCTTCCTTGACCAGAAACCTGTCAAGGAAGCCCTTTTGAAGGGGAAAGTGTTTTTTGAGATTCTTTACCGTCACAAGGTCTTCCACTTGCAATTACCTGTGCAGCCAGCAGGCTACAGAATGGCCGTCCCTCTCCGTCATCTCCGGTTTCTCATGCCTGCAGACATCCATCGCGTAGGGACACCGTGGGTGAAAGACGCAGCCCGGCGGGGGGTCGACCAGGTCCGGGGGATTCCCGGGCATGGTCTTCAGTTTGGGCTGGTCCAGTTTGATGTTGGGTATGGAGGCGAGGA
>Ga0315535_1002835_pt1 | contig 10849 bp, 13 predicted proteins | sample SalMarSW160220MG_2_FD_203092 | JGI IMG/M metagenome (GOLD analysis project Ga0315535, IMG submission 203092) | Salt marsh sediment microbial communities from the Plum Island Ecosystem LTER, Massachusetts, United States - Salt Marsh Sediment SW1602-20 ...
AACACGAAGGTGTCGCCGGGTGCGAGCTGCTCAATGAAATATTCCTCGACCTCGCCGAGCACGCGGCCGCCGGCGACCATGCCTGAGGTTTTCCCCGAACCCTTCAGGCGGGCGAGGCGCACCCGCAGCATCGGCGCCTCGACGATAGTGCCGACATTGAGCCGGTATGCTTGCGCGAGGCGCGGATGGGCGACGCGGTGTGTGCCTTCCTTGGTCTTCTTCAACTTGGCATAGCGCTCATAGTTCGACAGCGCATAACCGCCGGTGGCGACGAAGGCGAGCACCTGATCGAATCCCTCCCGGGTCAGCCCCTGATAGGGCGCAGCACTGACCACCTCTCGATAAAGCCGGTCGGAGTCGAAAGGTTCCGCGCAAGCCATGCCGAGGATGTGCTGAGCCAGCACGTCGAGCGCGCCGGGACGCGACGGCGGGGTGTCTTGGGCGCCCTCCGCCGCCGCTTCCAGCGCCGCCTGGCACTCCATGACCTCGAAACGGTTGGCCGGCACGAGCAGCGCCTTGCTCGGCTCGTCGAGCCGGTGATTGGCGCGGCCGATGCGCTGAGAGAGCCGGCTTGCGCCTTTCGGCGCGCCGACATTGATGACGAGATCGACATCGCCCCAGTCGATGCCGAGATCGAGGGTGGAGGTGCAGACCACGGCGCGGAGCTTGCCCGCCACCATGGCCGCCTCGACTTTGCGCCGCTGGCCGACATCGAGCGAGCCGTGATGCAGCGCGATGGGGAGATTGTCGTCGTTGTAGCGCCACAGCTCATGGAACAGCATCTCGGCCTGCGACCGCGTGTTCACGAACATCAGCGACATGTTGTGGGCCTTGATGGCCTCGTACATCTCGGGCAGCGCGTAGCGCGCCGAATGCCCCGCCCAGGGCAGATCGGCATTCGACTTGAGGATGGTGATATCCGCCTTGATGCCACCTTCCGCCGTGACGATCTCGGCAAGCCGCGTGGCGGCCTGGCCTTTGTGCGGCACGAGGAAGGCGGCGAGCTCAAAGGGCCGCGCCACGGTGGCCGAGAGGCCTATGGCCGTAAGCTCCGGGGACAGCGTGCGCAGGCGCGCGAGATCGAGGGCGAGCAGATCACCGCGCTTGCTGGTGGCGAGCGCGTGCAGCTCGTCGAGGATGACGCATTTGAGCTGGCCGAACAGCTCTTCGGCGCTCTTGTGGGACAACATCAGTGCGATCTGCTCGGGCGTGGTCAGCAAGATGTCGGGCGGCAACACACGCTGGCGCGCGCGGCGGGATTGCGGCGTGTCGCCGGTGCGGGTCTCAAGCTGAATAGGAAGCCCCATCTCGGCCACGGGCGCGGTGAGGTTGCGGGCGATGTCGGTGGCGAGCGCCTTCAGCGGCGACACATAAAGTGTATGGATGCTTCTCGCGTGGCTGCGTTTCGGCGGCTGCGCGGCGAGGTCGATCAGGCTCGGCAGGAATCCTGCCAAGGTCTTGCCGCCACCGGTCGGCGCGATGAGGAGGGCGTCGCGGCCTGCGGTGACCGTATCCAGGAGCGCAAGCTGATGAGCGCGCGGGTGCCAGCCGCGGCCCGCGAACCAGCCGGCGAAGGGCTCTGGCAGGCTCGCGCGTGACGGTGCTACATCCTGCTCTTCAATGGCGAGTTTTCGTCTCGCGCCCACCCCTCAACCTGCCCTTCCCGGCCTTGGCCGCCTTGATCTTCGCCGCTTCACGCCCCAATTGTGCTAGAGATTCGATTCAGACGCTCCACGGCTCTCGGAGGGAAGCGGACAGATGGAACGGTTTTTTGGCGGCAATCCAGCACTCGTCGTACTGAGACTCGTGATCCTATCGCTGATCGTGGGCGTCGTCCTCGCCGCTTTGGGCTTCAGCCCCTACGACCTCCTCCAGAACATCCGCGACCTGGCGCAACGCATCTACGACATGGGCTTCACCGCGGTGGAGAAGGCGTTCCGCTACTTCCTGCTCGGCGCGGTCATCGTGTTCCCGGTCTGGGTGGTGATGCGCGTATTCAAGATGCTCGGGCGCGAACCGGCGGGCGAAATGGCTGAGACGCACACGGGCAACCGCGAAGCCTAGAGAATCTTCAAGACAGACTCAGGCGGGCGGCCGATGGCGGCCTTCTCGCCCGAGACCACGATGGGCCGCTCGATGAGGATCGGGTTCTTCACCATGAGCGCGATCAGTTCGTCGTCCTTGAGCTCCTTGTCCTTGAGGCCGAGCTCGGCGTAGACGCTCTCGCCCTTGCGCATGATGTCGCGCGGCTTCAGGCCGAGCATCTTGAGGATGCGCTTCAGCGCGGCCGCTGACGGCGGCTCTTTCAGATACTCCACGATCTTTGGCTTCACGCCCTTCTCTTCCAGCAGAGCGAGCGTCTGGCGCGACTTGGAGCAGCGCGGGTTGTGATAGATGGTGACTGTTCTAGACATTTTCCGACCGGAGCGATTTCAGAAGCCCTATTAACTGGGTCTACGCAGCACAGACCGACCTGGCAATAGGCCGGGACGAAATCGAGAATGGAGATCAGGACTATGCACCTTAAGGCTTGCTTTGGTTGTACTCTTGCGGTTATCGCGTCCTTTGCCATGGGGAGCCAGTGCCTCGCTTTCGACAAAGCGAAGCTCGATACTTTTCTCAGCACCAATACCTGCAAATATTGCGACCTCAGCGAAGCCGACCTAAGCGGGAGGGACCTGCGCGGCGCGGACCTGGAAAACGCCAAGTTGAGCGGGGCCAAGCTGAGCGGGGCGAACCTGTCCGCGCTGCCAATGGAAAAGCGCACCAAGCGGGCCAACCTCCAGAGAGCCAATTTGCGGGGCGCCGACCTCACCGACGCGAACCTTACGAACGCCGCGGCCGCGGGTGTCTATCTCCGCGAAGCCGATCTCACCGGCGCCGATCTTTCCGGGGCCGACCTCTCCAGCGCCAATCTGCAGGACGCGAATTTGACCGACGCCAAGGTCGAGGGCGCAAAGCTGGATAATGCCAAGCTCTGCAGAACGGTCATGCCCGACGGCTCAAAAGACGATTCGGGCTGTGTGCAGATGTAAGAACACCGCGAAGTCAGACGACAAGCTCCGGCAAGTCCTTCTCCGCCCATTCTTCCGCGCGCCGGCCAATCAAGGGCGCGAGCGTGTCGCATTTTTCATCGACCATGGCGCGCACCAGTGCTCGCTTGATGCAGCCGATCAAGCCAGGGCCCTCGAATACGAGCCCGGTATAGAGCTGGATGAGAGAGGCGCCCGCCTCAATCTTGGCGAGCGCCGTCTCGCCGGAATCGATGCCGCCCACGCCAATCAGCGGCAGTTTGCCGTCGGTGAGCCGATAGACGCGCGCGAGCATGCGCGTGGCGCGGTCGAACAGCGGACGGCCCGACAGGCCGCCGGTCCGCTGGGCAAAGGTTTGGTCCTTGAGATCGTCGCGGGCGAGCGTGGTGTTGGAGACGATGATGCCGTTGGCGCCGTTCTCCTGAATGACGCCGACCACGTCGGGCAGATCCGCGTCGGCGAGATCGGGCGCGAGCTTGACGAGGAGAGGCGGCGCGCCCTCCCCCAGGCTTTTTCGCGGATCTTGCACCTTGGCCAGCAGCTCGCCGAGCTTGCGCGGCGCCTGGAGATCGCGCAGGCCGGGCGTGTTCGGCGAGGAGATGTTGATGGTGAAATAGTCCGCCACCGGCGCCATGCGCGTAATGCCCTCCGCATAATCGGCGACGCGGTCTTTGCTGTCGCGGTTTGCCCCGAGATTGACGCCGACAATGCCGCGGGGCCGCGTCTTCAGGCGGCGCAATGCCGCGCCCTGCCCCTCATTGTTGAAGCCGAGGGCGTTGATCACGGCACGATCCGCATGGGAGCGGAACACGCGCGGGGCCGGGTTGCCGCTTTGAGGGCACGGGGTCAGCGTGCCCACCTCGACGAAGCCGAACCCCATTTCCAGGAGCTGGCGCGGCACGCGCGCGTTCTTGTCGAAGCCGGGCGCCATGCCGATGGGGTTGGGGAAGTCGAGGCCGAACAGTTTCTGCGCGAGACGCTTGTCATCGGGCCCTTCAGCGCGGGGATAAAGCCCGAGCTCAAGCGTCTTAAGGGTGAGGTCGTGCGCCCGCTCAGGATCGAGCGTGAGCAGCAGAGCTTGGCCCAGGCCGAACAACGCGCTCACCCGGCCATTCCTTCCGGCAGGATGTGGCGGTTCTCGTCGTCAAGCTCGAGCCGGTGGACCGACAGGATCGCCTCGAGGGGAAGCGGGCCATAGAGGTGCGGGAACAGATCGCCGCCGCGGGACGGCTCCCATTTGAGGGCCTCGCCCAGACGCTCGGGATCAAGCGCCACGAGCAGCAAGTCCTCCTCGCCGGCGTAATATTTGGCGAGGGTGCCCGCGACTTGATGGGCGGCGGACAGATGAATGAAGCCGTCGCGGAGGTCGTCGCCAGTCCCCAAGAAACGCCCCTCGCTCCTCGCGGCGTCGAGGGCGGCTTCGGCGAGGATCTTGTAGACGGGTTCGGCCATGGCGTGTTGCGGAGACTAACCGTCCCCCAGGGCCCCAACAAGGACAGCGCGGGGCCCTAACCGAAAATGCCGTGGACGTGGCCCCTGGTGCCCAAGCTCCTATATGGTCCGGGCAAAGCATCATTGGAGACACTATGAGCTATTCGATTCGGCGGGGCCTCCAGCCCCACACGCGAACCGTCATGCGACTGACGACCAGAGACACCGTTAAGCGGGCGCACGAGCTGATCGCTGACGGCGATCTCGAATTCCGCATCTTCGACAGTCGCGGAGAACCGGTCGAGCTCCACGCTCTCGAACTGGCGCTTCAATCGCTGCCGAATCGATCTGTCTAGCCGCGCCAAATCCCGGGTGGACGACCACCGCTCAAATAAGCCATAATTCCTATATGTAGGCATATATTCCGATTCAGCAAGGATCTCTTGATCCTTGCTGCCGATTCGAGGCGTTCCCCGTGAACAGGCTCACTCATGCCCGGGTCTGGTCGGCCATCGATGCGCTCGCCCGGCGCTACGGGCTATCCCCGTCCGGGCTTGCCAAGCGGGCCGGCCTCGACCCCACCGCCTTCAATAAGTCGAAGCGGGTCACCGGCGAAGGGCGCCCCCGCTGGCCGACCACCGAGAGCATCGCCAAGGTGCTGGAGGCGACAGGCGCCACCTTCGACGACTTTACGGCTTTGGTCACCGCCGAGCCGCGGCGGCGCAACCCGGCCCAGCCCATCCCCCTGATCGGCATGACCCAAGCCGGCGCCGGCGGCTTCTTCGACGATGGCGGCTTTCCCGTGGGCGGCGGTTGGGACCAGATCCGCTTTCCCCGCGTGGACGACGAGAACGCCTATGCGCTCGAAGTCACCGGCGACAGCATGGAGCCGCTTTACCGCGACGGGGATGTGCTGATCGTGTCCCCGAACGCCGCCCCCCGCAAAGGCGACCGCGTGGTGCTGCGCACCACCGACGGCGAGGTGATGGCCAAGGTGCTGGTGCGGCGCACGGCCAAGACGATCGAGCTGGCCTCCCTCAACCCGGCCCATCCCAATCTCGTCTTTCCCGTCGAGCGAATCGACTGGATCGCCCGTATTATCTGGGCAAGCCAATAGCGACCTTAAAGCCGCCAAGCATCTCGCTTAAGATCGTCAGCCATGTCGCTCGCCTCGCGTCTCCTCACCGCCCTGCTCGGGCTCGGGCTCATCTGGTATTTCTGGCCGTTCGGCGGCAGCGCGGAGGTCGTCACCCCGGTCTCACCGCCTGACAGGCCGCTGTTCACGAAGCCTGCAACCCCCGTCCCTCAGGCCGCGGCGCCCAAGCCCGCAGCCTCTCAGCCTGCCGCATCTCAGACTGCGCAAGCGCCTAAGGACCCCGCGCCCAAGACGCAGCTTTTGGCTCGTGAAAAGGCCGACGCTCAGAGACTCGCGGCGCTCACGACCGAGACTGTGCCGAAGCCGGTGCTCAAGCCGAAGCTCTTCTACCGGGTGGTTGTGCGCGACGGCGGCACGCTCGAGACGGGGGGCACCGTCATCACGCTGGACGGCATCAGCGCGCGATCAGCAGACGCCAAATGCAAGGACGTGAAGGGGCGGACCTGGTCTTGCGGCGCACGGGCACGCACGGCATTGATGCTGCGGATTCACGGCCGCGCTGTGAGCTGCAAGGTGCCCGTATCCGGCAAGCAGAAAAAGCTGACGGCGCGGTGCAGCGTGGGGGGTGCCGATCTCTCCACCTGGATGGTGAGCCAAGGCTGGGCTAAGCCGGCAGCGCAAGCCGAGCCCAAGCTCGCGGCGGCGGCGGACAAAGCGCGCAAGAAGAAGATCGGCCTCTGGCGCTGAGCGCCTCAGCCAAAAAGAAGCGGACCAGACACGAGGTCTGATCCGCTTTTCGAAAAACAGAACGTGTCCGTGCGATTACGGGTTCTCGCAGACCACCTTCAGATCGATCGTCGCTTCCTCGAAGCTCGGATAGGCCTGCTTGCCCACCTGCTCGCCGAGATTGGACTCGCTCGCAATGTTCTTCTCGATGACACGACAATGCTTGTTCGCATCCTTGACGATGACGAACTGGTCGTCAGCGGCGGCGAAGGCCGAGCCGGCGAAACCGAGAACGAGAGCGGCAGCAAAGGCGTACTTCACCATGCGGGTTTCCTCCTTAGAGACGGGGATGCCTGACGCGCGTCAGACACCGGCTCTCTTCCAGAAGCAGATTTGAGGGCTGGCGAAAACTGCAAGGACCCACGTCAGTTAGCGCGGCGCTACGCCGTTCATTCAAGTTCGACGCTAAATCCCCCGAGCCGCATAGCGACGCGGCCCCGGGAAGTGTCCCGAGGCCGCGCTCCGGCATGCAAGCCTACCGGTGTGCGTGGCTGCGCTACATATTCTCCTTATCGGAGTCCGCCGGGGACTGTTTCATGTCCGTCGCCGTCGCGGCATCGGCGCTGACCCAGCCCTTGGCGCAACCCGCCTTCCACTCGTCGGCGGAAATCTTGGCGTCCTTGGACGAGTCGACCATCTGGAAGTTCAAGATGAACGGTGTGGCCTTGTCCTTGGACAGGGTGTCGCCGTCAGGGCCCGCCGCCTCCCAAGCCTTCTGGCAGTCGGCCGCGCTCAGGACCTTGCCCGGCCGGCCTGATGGTGCGTCCTTCTGAGAGCCTTCGGGCACGGGAGCGCCAGCGCCGGCGAAGGCATAGGTGGCGCTCGACAGCAGCAGAACTGCGGTAAGCGTCGTGAGTCTCATTTCAGAACCTCCTTTGGATTTCTCTGGTGGGCTCAGCCCCCAACTCCCGCGAAATCCGTGTTTCGCGGGCCCCATTGGGGGAAAAACGCATGCCTCGGAGGCATAGTTCCGGATTGTGATGAAGCGCGGCCGCGGCGTGACGAAGAGATCGGCCGTTAATTAACGAGGTCGCCGTTAAGCGCCCTGCCGATCAGAGCGCGCGTTTCTTGGATTCCGTAAAGCTCGACGAAAGAGCCGAAGCGCGGACCTTGGGTCTGACCGAGCAGCACCTGATAGAGCGCCTGGAACCAGTCGCGGAGCGGCTCGAAGGCGTGTTCCTTGCCGACGGCATAGACCTCGCCCTGAATCTCCTCGGCGGGAACCTTCTCCGGCAACGCGGCGAGGCGCTTGTCGAGGTCGAGCATGGCCGCGCGCTCTTTCTCGGTCGGCGCGCGATATTGCTTCGCCGGCTTCACGAAGTCATGGAAGTAGCGGATGGCGTAGCCCACGAGCTCGTCGAGCAGCGGATGACCTTCGGGCGTAGCCTCGGGCGCGTAGCGGCGGATGAAGCCCCACAGCACCTCCCGGTCCTCCGAGTTCGAGGCGGAGGCGAGATTGAGCAGCAGGGCAAAGCTGATGGGAAGCTCGGCTTGCGGCGGGCTGCCTTCATGGATGTGCCAGACGGGGTTCATCAACTGCGCCGCAATCTCCTCCTTCGGATAAGCAGCGAGGTGGCCGACATACTCGTCGACCGCGCGTGGGATCACATCGAAATAGAGACGCTTCGCCTTGCGCGGGCTTTGATACATATAGAGGGCAAGGCTCTCCGGCGAGGCGTAAGTCAGCCATTCCTCGATGGTGAGACCGTTGCCGCGCGACTTCGAGATCTTCTCGCCGTTCTCGTCGAGAAACAGCTCGTAGTTGAAGCCTTCCGGCTGCTGCTTGCCGAGGATGCGGCAGATATGGCCGGAGAGGCGGACCGAATCGATCAGGTCCTTGCCGGCCATCTCGTAGTCGACGCCGAGCGCCGCCCAGCGCATGGCCCAGTCCGCCTTCCATTGCAGCTTGCAATGGCCGCGGGTGACGGGGACTTGCGTGAGCTTCCCCGTATCAGGGTCCTTGTAGCGGATGGCGCCCGCGGCGAGATCGCAGTCGATGATGGGCACTTGCAGCACTTGGCCGGTCGCCGGCGAGATCGGCAGGAATGGGCTGTAGGTGGCGCGGCGCTCGGGCCCCAGCGTCGGCAGGATGACGTCGCGGATGGCGTCGTAATGCTCCAGCACTTTCAGAAGCGTCGCGTCAAACCGGCCGGACGTGTAGCACTCGGTGGCGGACAGAAACTCGTAGTCGAAGCCGAAGGTATCGAGGAAGGCCTTGAGCCGGGCATTGTTGTGCTGGCCGAAGCTCGGATACTCGCCGAACGGGTCGGGCACTTGCGTCAGCGGCTTGCCGAGATGCTCCGTCACCATCTCCTTGTTGGGGATGTTGTCGGGGACCTTACGCAAGCCGTCCATGTCGTCGGAGAAGCAAATCAGCCGCGTCGGCACCTTGTCCTCGGTGAGCACGCGGAAGGCGTGGCGCACCATGGTGGTGCGGGCGACCTCGCCGAAGGTGCCGATATGCGGCAGGCCCGAAGGCCCGTAACCCGTCTCAAAGATGATCGGCCCGGTCGGCTGCGGAATCCGCTTTATCCGACTCAAGACTTTGCGCGCCTCCTCGAACGGCCACGCCTTGCTCACATGGGCATGGGCGAGAAGCTCGGAATTGATCTCGATAGGGGGGGCCTTGCGGGCAGCGCTCTTCGTCTCGGGCATCTTGAGGAAAGTATCTGATGGTTTAGGCGGCAAATTCCGCCCCGACAAATTTCACAGTTTTCCAGGCGGCGCCAGTCTTTCCGCCCATTCTGGTGGAAGAGCGCCGGCGAGGAGGTGCTTGCCCGAATAGATGCAATTTCCTACCGTCGCGCCGCTTTCAAGGCAAAAGGTGAAAAGAGGGGTGCAGAACCGATGACCGAGCCAATGGGCCATCACGAGGCGCTGATTTATACGATGGTCACCATGTCGGCCGTGGACCGCGCCATGACCGATGCCGAGCTCGCCAGGATCGGTGAGATCGTCTCCAACCTGCCGATCTTCGCCGATTATGATGGGGAGCGGCTGGTCGAAGCCTCCGAGACCTGCGGTGAAGTCCTCAGCCAGAGCAACGGGCTTCAGCAGGTGCTCCAGCTGATCCGCAGCGCGTTGCCGAAGAAGCTCCGCGAGACGGCCTATGCCGTGGCGCTGGAAGTCGCGGCCGCCGATCTCGACGTACGGCCCGAGGAGACCCGCTTCCTCGAGATGCTGCGTGACAATCTCGAGCTCGATACGCTGACCACGGCGGCAATCGAGCGGGGCATCCGGGCCCGCAACACGGTGCTCTAACCAAGGTCCGGCGCAGGCGCTTCCCGACTTTACTCTTTGCGAACGGTGCTCGCTGGAACCAGGGGCGGCGCGCAGCCGTTCTTGTTATGATGCGCCTTCAAGCGGCGGCACGCGCGCTTTTTTCGTCAAGGAGGAGTGCACCATGTGGGGTTTGGCTGAACGAAAGACATCGAGGTTCGGAGGAGACCTCGACATAGACGACCTCTACGATCAGCTCGAGACCTTGCGCGGTTATGTGCAGGAGCTGTCGCGGGGCGCCGGGCGGAGCGCCGGCCAAGGCTATGGGCGCGCCCGCGAGTTCGCCTCAGAGGCTGCGCAAGAGGCCGAGGAGGCGATGAAGGACAATCTCGCCGTGTCGCTTGTCGTCGCGCTCGGGCTCGGCGTGCTCGTCGGTTATTTTCTCCACCGCAGCAGCAAGTAGCCGCGCCGCTTAGTGCGCAAGCTTGGCCGCGCCAGAATAGAGCGCGCCGCCGATCACGCACGGCACCGCGATCTCAGGCTGGCCCAGCGCCGAAGCGGCAACGCAGCCGGTGGCGATGGCGATGGATCCGGCGGTCATGCCTTTCGACATGCCGGCATCAGCCGTCAGTTTCTGTCTCTGGGCGTCCTCGATGGCGCCAAACTGATTCTTGCGGATCTTCTCCGACTCGAAAAGCTCGGCGGCCTCTATCACGTCCTTCAGCGGCTTGGCAACGTCTGGCGGCTGCCGGGGATACTCCGAGCGATAGAGTTCGATCAGTCCGCGGTCGCGCTCGGCGTATGAAGCCAGCGTCCATTTGGCAGTGCCGCCCGTGGTGATCTTGTCGACGGCAGCGGGATCACTCCCCCAGCCCGAAAAGATCTTGCCAAAGGAGAAGCCCCCGCTGCCCTTGTTCTTGGACCATTTGAGCGCCTGGATAATGCGCATGACCGGCTGGTACTGGCCGGTGGCCACGTAGTAGCCCCACAACGCGTAGATGCCGGACGCGCCACCGACATCCAACTTCAAATCCATCAACTTCGGCCGCTTGCCGTTGAGGAAATCGTCGATGAGCGGACGCCGCAGCGGCATGCGTGAGGAGTTCTTCTCAAGCAGATCCCGCCAGTCGGGACGCCCCGAATAGACGATAGCCCTGATGATGACCTCCTGCTCCTTAGGAGGCATGGGGAACATGCGGGGGATGAGACCCGGGCCGTCTTTCGGATTGGTGCCGAGCACGCCGGCAATGAAACCGATGCAGAACCAGCGCTGCTCTTCGTCGGT
>Ga0315535_1002839_pt1 | contig 10834 bp, 6 predicted proteins | sample SalMarSW160220MG_2_FD_203092 | JGI IMG/M metagenome (GOLD analysis project Ga0315535, IMG submission 203092) | Salt marsh sediment microbial communities from the Plum Island Ecosystem LTER, Massachusetts, United States - Salt Marsh Sediment SW1602-20 ...
ACGCGAGACATGCGGCCAGCAGCAGTGCCGCCCGTCTTGATCCTGCCGTCATGGTCTTACCCCCTTCCTCCAAGGTGTCAATGCGCAACGCGTAAGCGGCCCGCCCTGCACGATGCTGTGGAAATATTCTGACACCATATCAGCGGGAGAATGCCTTTGCCACCGCCGGCCTGATCGGAGTCGGCCGCCCATCGCCGAAAACAGCAACGGGGCGGGCCGAAGCCCGCCCTGTTTTTTTGCCTTCATTCCGGAACCCGCTTCCGTCTACCTGTCGTAGGGGACGAAGGCGATGACGTTGGCCTTGTAGTCGAAGAACATGTTCAGGAGGTCGAGGACGTCCCGGCGGCCTAACAGGCCGTAGCAGTCGATCCCGTAGCCCTCGCCCAGGTTTGCGAGCAGGACCGTGTGCATATTGAAGCGGGTCCTGCCCAGGATCATCTCCACGTTGCTGGCGATCGGCGCGGAATAGGATCCGGAAAGGCCGGAGCCCGTGGCGGAACTGTAGCGGCCGGAGTTCGGCTTGATGTCGAGAGCCTCCATCTTGTTCAGCGAGAGGTGCGTGGCAAAGGCACCCGTATCCACCAAGCAGTACAGGCCGTGGTGCCCGTTGATCGAGACCTGCACGAAAGGCTTGTTGTAGGGCCAGAGCGACTTGACGACGTACGTGCCTTTGCCCAGAACGGAGGCCGGCGAGGTGCCGCTGGGATAGAGGACGAGCTTGCTGTGACGGCGGTCGTAGAGGAGAGCGTGATGCCGCAGGATGGACAGCGGCAGGATACCGCCGACCCGCTTGAAGAAGTCCTCGTTCTCGCTGATGACCATGGCGGGCACGTTCTTGATCGTCACGGGGCCGATCTCGACCTTCTTAAGAAGGACCCAATTGGATTTCTGGGGCCCCCGGACGCCAAGCCCGACGTACTCGGTGGTTGCCACGGGCTTCAGGCCGAGCTTCTTGACCCATTCGGGGCTGACCAGCATCGTATCCGAGCCGCTGTCCAGCAGAACGGGCATGTCGCTGCTCCCGTCGATGGAGCAGGGCACGACGACCTGTGTCGTCGTGGCCACGCGGTCGGTGCCTATGTCCATAGAGCCCCACGTCAGAGACGAAAGGTCCTTGTATTCGGATTTTTCCTTGATGGGGATCGTCACCGGAAGAGATTTGATGGGCGCCTCCTCGAACAGGGAGCCCGAACCGGCAGCCTTGAAGATGTCCTTCAAGGCGTCGTATTCGCCCTTGTTGGAGGGGTCGGCCTTGATGAGCCTGTCCGACAGTTTAATGCCCTCCGCTACTTCGGTCGTCAGGTTGAGGTCGAGCCTCAAGAGCCCGACGGGCGGGTTGTCCCATCTGGCCACGGTCTCCTTGAGCAGCTTAAGCGCCTGCTGTTCCTTTCCGGTCGCCTTAAGCGCGAGAACGGCGCGCCGGCATGCTGGCTCGCTCCAGTCCCTGTCCTGGAAAAGGACGGACCAGTTCTTCACCGCCTGCGGGATCATGCCCATCTGGTAGGCGCTCTCGCCCGCAAGGTACCGGAATTCCAGGTGCGTGGGGTTCTTGGCCGCCATCTGGAGGGCGGTCCTTGCGGCATCCATGAAGCGGCCGAGCTTGAGGAGAGCCTTGACCTTGAAATAGCCGAGGTCGGGATTCCACGGGTCAGCCTTGAGACCGGCGTCGACAACCGTGAGGGCTTTAGCGCCCTTGCCTTGTTCGAGCAGACTCTTGGCCTGCTCCGCCTTCGCCCCGGGGCCGGCCGCGGCGGCCGGCTGCTGACACGGCGTTGTCAAGGCAAATACCAGAGTGATGATCAGTGACAGCGCCAGAACCCGAAATCTCGTAGTCATTGTCTTTCCCCCTTTCCCCCGTTCCTCGATGTGCGGTCCCGCGGGGTGGCTGACCGGATCGCGCCATGTGAAACCAGTTCAAAAACATTGTAACAACGAAGAAGGGATTGTGCCAGCGCAGGCGAGACGAACCGAGCCCGTCGGCACGGCTCCTGTTGTGCGGTCAAAACTGGAATTGATGACGGTCCGGTCTTCTGGGGCCTGTCAAAGGTCCAAGGCCTCGGCGAGCCGCTCCATGTCCTCCGGCGGCATTTCGTCGAAGGCACAGGCGTAATAAAGGAGCTTGAGTTTGGCCTTGGGAGCCTTCTCCCTCACCACGCGGGCCCGGAACTGGGGCAAGGGACGTCCGGGCAGGCCCATGAACCTGACGTCATAAATGGCGTTCACCTGGAGTGTGCGGTTGCATTCGACGAGAAAACCGGTCCGGCTTACGTCCACCGTGGAGCACAGAAAGCTCTGTTCTCCCGTACGCATGGAAAGGCCCATCCGAAGCAGGATGCGCCTGGCCTTTCTGGCATCGACGGCGAGGGCCTCTGTAATTGCCCTTTCAAAATCGTCCGCGGGCGGCGGGAAGGGAAGGGACCGGGCGAGAGACTCTGGCAGGTCACTGGGGGGTGCGTGTTTCCACAAGCAGATTATCCTGATATTGGCATTGGCGGTGACGTCCCCCACGCGGCGCACCAGGGTCACAGTCTCCTCGACGCTTCCCCCCTCCTCCAGGATCAGCAGGTCGACCCGCTTGGATTTGAGTTCGATAAAGGCCCTGGGCAGTTCATCGAAAACTGAAAGCTCGATGTCCTCTCTCTTTAGGATCGGATGTCCGAGTGGGCCATCCACGCCCTGGGTGCTGCACACGATCACAATGCTCATAGTGCCCTCGTCCCCGAACCAGACATAGAGAATAACACGATTCTGACCGGGCGCGAACCGGATCACGCAAATTCCGGCGCCAATTATTCTCGGCCTGGTCCGAAGGCTACCTGAACAGATCCTCGCAGAAGCCGGCGCTTATGCGATAACTTGTGACGGTCGAGGAAGCTCCGACCTCGCACTTGACCTTCTCGGCGGTTTTCATTGTGATTCTACTTTACCTCCAATCACTGTGCTCGATCGCAATGTGCAAGCGAAAAGCTGGACTTCGCCGACTGTTTTATTCGGAATTACTTGCGATCCCTGTATTTGATGCGCCTTTAGCACGGTGAGGGGGTGAGAATTGAAGGGGTTAAGGCGTCGGCTGGCTTCCGCCTTCCGCCTTTGCCCCGGCGCCTACCGCCGCCGGAAATCCTCGCGCCGGGGCCTCCTCGACTCCCACGGCGTGATGTAGGGCGAGAGCGGCAGGCGGTCTTCGGCGGCGGACTGCTCGCGGGGGGCCTCGGGCGGGGCCCAGGGTTCGGCGCGTCTGGTGCCGGCGATGGCCTCCAGCTCCTTGTGGGCCAGGTCGCGGATCTCCCTGCGGAGGCCCTGGGCGGCGATGACCTCGGTGTAGGCGCGGCGGCCCTCCACCAGGTCGTGGATGTAGGCCTTGATCTGCGCCTCGTCGTAGAAGTTGGCGGGGTCGTAGGGCGCCAGGTCCACGCCCTCGCAGGTGACGACCTCTTCGGTGTTGAGGCGGCCCTTTCTGTACTCGTTGGTGCCCCTCAAATCGCCGCGCTGGAGGGCGGCCATGAGGTCGAGGGGCACGCGCGTGACCTTGCGGACGAGGGTCTTTTTGCCCGTGGCCCTGTCCTCGTCGATGACCTCGCCCACGCCGCCGGTGTTGTACTGGACGAAGTGCACCTTGCCGGGGTGGCGGTGCGCGAGGTCCATGACGATGTCGTAGAAGGCGTTCACCTTGCGCCCCTGGGCGCCGACGATGAAGGGGTCCGTGCCGACCACGCGGACGGACTCGCCGGCTTTTTCGGGCTGGGTGGCGAAGGAGTGGGTGGACTCGCCCCAGAGGTAGGCCAGCACGCCCTGCTCGGGCGTGAGCCGCTGGGCGAAGGGCATGATGGTGTTCCGGCGCGTGATGAAGGCGAAGACCAGGCCGTCCAGCTCGTCGAGGGGCGGCAGGTCGATGGACTTGGCGCAGATGGAGACCAGGCGACCGTTGCGCCTGACGGCGAGCTGGCGCCGGTCGAGCACGCCGCGGCCGTTTTCTCCCAGGCGCTCGTCCTGGAAGTCGATTTTTCCGTCCGCGTCCACCATGACGTTCTCGAGCAGCGCCGACTTGTGCACGAGCGAGCGGTACATGGCCTCCTGGAGCTTGAGGTCCACGTCGGTCTTCACGTAGAAGCCCTGCTCGGTGCCCAGCGCGCTTCCGTCCCGCTTGAGCATGACGATGTCGTCCTGGGAGACCCAGGTTCCCTCGCCCCGGTCCGCGTCGAGGCCGAGCTGGTGGCAGGACCAGGTGGACTTGCCCGTGGCCGTCAGGCCGAACATGAGGACGCCGTACTTTTTCAGCTTGCCGCTCGCGCCGTCGCGGGCCCGCACGACCTTGCTGCCCGCGTGCAGGCCGAGCATGCCCCGCTGGTCGGCCCGGAACATGGCCTGGCGCAAAAAACCCTTCTTGCACTCGCCCGTGTAGTCGGTGCCGAGGGCGACGTTCACGTCGTGCTCGGGAATGGCCAGCACCTGCATGCGGAGCATGTGCTCCTCGGGGATGTCGATCATGACGAACTCTGGGCCTTTACGCCCGCTCTTCACGGGGCCCATGGTGGAGGCCCACTCCAGGGCCAGGCGGTAGTTCTTCACGTCGGCCACGCAGACGTAGAGGTTGCAGACGGGATTGAACTCGCCGTTGTCGCCCATCTGCCGCCGGATGTGGACGAAGGGCATGGTCCTTATGAGCTGGAGGACCTTGTGCAGCTCGTCGGGGGCCTTCTCGACGAGGTCGAGCTGGAGCGGGGAGGGGGTGGGCAGGACGATCTCGGGGCCGCTGCCCAGGTAGACGGTCCGGGGCGCGATGCGGGAGGAGAGCTTGGAGTACCAGAGCGCCGAGCCGTTCTTCGTCTTCCGCGCCGTGGCGAGCGCCTTCCGGCGCAGGGACCGCATGGAGGCGTGCTCGACGTTCGGCCCGTCCAGCGAGGCCTTGAGGTTTTCGGCGAACCGCCTGTAGACGTCGGGATCGTACGGCTTTGTCATGGCCCCCTCGCTGCGCTCATCTCCGCAAGGTGCCAGCATAAGTGGAAAGCCCCACCTATTCAAGGCGGGGTCGCCCGCCCCTTGAGCTTGAGGGGCAATTGGCTTATGGTGGGGCCAAGGCCCGCGAGGGCCTGAGGTGGAGGGGATCATGGTCCTTACGTATTCGCTCATTGCTGCAGCAGTAGTCATAATCGCCGTCGCCGTCGTCTGGGTCCTCAACTACCGCAAGGTCGGCCCCAACCAGGTGCTGGTCATATCGGGCCGCCATTCCGCCGTCGCAGAGCCGGACGGACGGTCGAGGCGCGTCGGCTACCGGCTCCAGGTCGGCGGCGGGACGTTCGTCCTGCCCTTCCTCGAAACGGTCGAGGTCTTCCCGCTGGAAGTGCTCTCCGTCTCGCTCAGGTGCCCCGAGGTCCTGACGGCCCACGGCGTCCTCATCGCCGCCGAGGCCCAGGGCCAGGTCAAGGCCAGCGCGGAAGAGTACCAGATGCACCGCGCCGTGGAGAACTTCCTGAGCAAGGGCGCGTCGGGCATGACCTACGTGGCCCAGGAGGTGATCGAGGGCCACATGCGGGCGATCCTCGGCAGCATGTCCGTGGAGGACATCTACGGCCAGCGCGAGGTGTTTGCCTCCAGTGTGCGGCAGGCGGCGAAGGCCGACTTCGAGCGCCTCGGGCTGGAACTGATCTCCTTCTCGCTGAAGGACATCACCGACGCCCAGGACTACATCACCAGCCTGGGCGCCAGGCGCATCGCCGAGGTCAAGCGGGACGCCATCATCGCCCAGGCCGAAACGGAGCGCGACGCCGCCATCCGCGCCGCCGGGTACCGCAAGGAGGGCGACGTGGCCAAGCTGCAGGCCGAAGCGGAACTGGCCAAGGCCACGCGCGACTTCGAGATCCAGCGGGCCGAGTTCCAGGCCTCCGTGAACGTCCGCCGCGCCGAGGCCGACGTGGCGTACGACCTGGAACGCGCAAAGCTCTCCGACGAACTCAAGCGTCAGGAATACCAGGTCCGCCTGACGGAAAAGGAACTCTCGGCGAAGATCGAGAAAAAGGAGATCGAGCGCCGCGAACTGGAACTCGAATCCACGGTGAAGCGCCCCGCCGAGGCCATGCTTCACCAGAAGAAGCTGGAGGCCGACGCCGAGGCCTACCGCAAGGAACTCGAGGCCAAAGGCCGAGCGGCAGGCGTCAAGCTCGAAGGCCTGGCGCAGGCCGAGGCCGTGAAGGCGGCAGGCGAGGCCGAGGCGGCGGCCATGCGCGAAAAGGCCTCGGCATGGCGCGAATATTCCGACGCCGGGCTGAAGGAAGAGGTTATCAAGATACTTCCCGAACTCGCCCGCGCCGTCTCCGAACCCCTGTCCAAGGTGGACAAGATCATCATGGTCGGCGACGCGGACGGCGCGCCGAAGATCACCGGGCAGGTCGCGTCGGTGCTGGCCCAGTTGCCGGCGGTCGTGGAGAACCTGACCGGCGTCCGCATACAGGACCTCGTAAACCGGCAGAAGACGCCGCCGGAGAGCGCGAAAGACGACAAGTAGTCACCCGGCAGGGCGGAGCGGCCGGGCGGCGGCACCCGATCGTCCGGCCGAGCCCGTCCCCCCGCCGGTTCTATCGGGGAAGGACCGAAAAGCATGCTTTCCGAACGGGCGAACCGCATCGCGTTGTCCCCTACCCTGCGCATCACGGCGCGGGCGCTCCAGATGCGCGCGCAGGGCATCGACGTCGTGGACTTTTCGGTCGGCGAACCCGACTTCCCCACGCCCGAGCCCGTCAAGCGCGCCGTCAAGGCGGCCGTCGACGCCGACTTCACCAAGTACACGGCGAACGACGGCATCCCGGAGCTCAAGGCGGCCATCCGGGAAAAGCTCCTGAGGGAAAACGGCCTGGACTACGCGGCGGACGAGATCATCGTCTCGCCCGGGGCCAAGAACAACCTCTTCGACGTGGCCATGGCCCTCTTCGGACCCGGCGACGACGTGCTCGTCCCCTCCCCGTGCTGGGTCTCCTACCCGGACCAGGTCCGGCTCGCCGGCGCCAACCCCGTCTTCATCCCCACGCGGGAGGAGGACGGCTTCCGCCTCCGCGCCGAGGACCTGGCTGCGGCCGTCACGCCCAACACCAAGGCCCTGCTGCTCAACTACCCCTGCAACCCGACCGGCGCCGTGTACGCGAAGGAGGACCTCGGGGCCATCGCCGAGGTCTGCATCCGGGAACAGCTGTGGGTCATCGCGGACGAGATCTACGAGAAGCTGCTCTACGACGGCCGGCGCTTCACCTCCATCGCGTCCCTGAGCGAGAAGGTCAAGAAGCTCACGGTGGTCGTGAACGGATTCTCCAAGGCCTTCTCCATGACGGGCTGGCGCCTCGGGTACGCGGCCGGGCCCAAAGAAGTCATCGCGGCCTGCGCCAAGATCCAGTCGCACAACACGAGCAACGCCACGTCCTTCGTGCAGAAGGCCGCCGTGGCGGCCTTAACCGCCTGCTCGATGGATGTGGAGCGCATGCGGCAGGAGTTCGAGCGGCGCCGGAACTTCCTCGTCTACAAGCTCCAGGCCCTGCCGGGCGTGTCCTGCGTGTCGCCCGCGGGCGCCTTCTACGCCCTGCCGAACGTCCGGGCCTACCTGGACAGGGAATTCCAGGGCGCCCCGATCCGCAACACCTACGGCCTGGCCTACTACCTCCTGAAGGAAGCCGCCGTGGCGGTGGTGCCGGGCGAGGCCTTCATGGCGGACGAACACATGCGCCTGTCTTTCGCCACCTCCATGCCGAGGCTGGAAGAGGGCATGCGGCGCATCGAGGGCGCTCTTGCGAAGCTGGAACCCCCGAGACGCCTGCGGCCCAAGGCCCTCAACAACGTCACGACCAAGGTCCGGGACTACGCCCGGACCCTTGCCGTCCCGGGGCTTGAGGCCCGCAACGAACTGCTCGCCGCCGCGGAATCGAATTTGCCCGCGGACAGCTACTTCGAGTGGAACGCCTCCATCGCCGGGGTCGTCGTTCAACTCAGGACGAACTCCCCCCACCTGGCGGATTTCTACCAGGAGAATTTCTACCCTGCGCCCCTGGAAGGCGACCTGGAGCCCCACGCCCTGATCTACGGCGTCAAGGACATCCCCGGCCGCGAGCCCCAGGCCCACCTGAGCCTTGACACGGCGACGGGGTTCCTCTTCAACACGGCCTTCTACGGACAGGCGCGCTCTCTGGCGCTGGCCCTCGCGAGCGATTCTGCGGCCCGGTCCTCGGGCGGATTGCTCGCACACTGCGCGGCCCTGGACAGGGAAGGCCGGGGCCTGCTGGTCTGGGGCGCCTCGGGTACGGGCCGCACGGCCATACTCGCGGAGGCCATCCGGCGGGAGGGCGTTCGTCTGGTCAGCTCCGACGCCGTCTATGTGAGATTCGCGGGGGCCGGACCTGTGGCCGATCTGGTCGAGCGCAAGCTCTACCTGAAAGCCAAGTGGGCCAGGAGCGTGCCCGAGCTGGACCGCCTCATGGACCGCTCGAAGCTCGAGAACATCGTCGTCAGCCGCGACCAGTGCCGGGTGGAATACTGCCAGTTCGAGGACAGGTGTCCGCTGGACCTGGGCGCCGCCGCCTGCACCCTGGCCTCGACCCACGGCCGCATCATGCTGGATCCTTACTGGCTTGGCGGCGCGCGGCGACACGTGCGCAGGACCCGCCCCGCGGCCTGCGTCCTGCTCATGGCCGACCCCGTTCTGCCGGCCGTCGAAGAGCTGAAGGCCAGGGACGCGGTGCGCATGCTGGCCGAGGGCCGCCTGCCAGGCGCGAGGGGCGCGGCGTTCTCCTTCCTCAACCCCCACTTTTCGGGCGTTACGGACACCGGCCGGACCGAGATTCTCCGGACCCGGCACGAGCAGCTCTTCTCCCACACGAGGGTCTTCCTCTTCAACACCGCCGCAGGCTCGCCGGAAACCACCGCGGACCGCCTGCTGGAACTGGCAGGGCAGTGAAGTAATTTCGGATTTGGAAATTGGGATTTGGGATTTGAAGGACGACAAATGGCGGACCTTCGAAGGCCCGTCTGGTGCCGTGGTGCCTCTTCCCAGCGTTCAGCGGCTCTGGTATGTTATGCCTTTGAATTTGTGCGGCGCAGAGAGCGCCTCCGGGGAGAATCGTGAGCCGCGACGGTCTTGAAGAACTCGCCAACAGTGTGACCCACGGTATCGGCCTGCTTCTCAGCCTTGCGGGGCTTCCCGTCCTGGTGACGCTGGCCGCCCTGCGGGGCAACGCCTGGACCGTCGTCAGCTGCAGCGTGTTCGGCTCCAGCCTTGTCCTTCTGTACCTGGCGTCCACCCTCTACCACAGCTTTCAGGGACCCCGTGTTAAACACACCCTGAGGGTCATCGACCATTCGGCCATCTTCATCTTGATCGCCGGCACTTATACGCCTTTCACGCTGGTGTCTCTCAGGGGACCGTGGGGCTGGAGCCTGTTCGGCGTGGAGTGGGGCCTCGCTCTGACGGGCATCGTTGCAAAGTACTTCGTTGTCCACCGCTTCGCCATCGCCTCCACCATGATCTACATCATGATGGGGTGGATCATCGTGATTGCGGTAAAGCCTGTCCTGGCGGCCATTCCTCCCGAGGGTATAGCCTTCCTTTTCATGGGCGGCGTGGCCTATACTCTGGGTACCATTTTTTTCGCCTGGCACAAGCTCCCCCTCAACCACGCCATCTGGCACCTCTTCGTGCTGGCCGGCAGCATCTTCCACTTCTTCGCCGTCCTCGTCACGGTTATCCCCGCCAAGGCCTGACGGCCCGCCGGATTCGCAACCGCAAAGACCCGGACGCTATCGTCCTTCCGCTGAACCAAGGGAACTCCGCCGGCCCGACCGGTCGACCGAAGGCAGGCCGCGGGCCCGCCCCCTTCTCTTGCCGTACTCGACGGGGTTCCGCGCCCGGCCGGGACTATCCCAGAAAAGACCGCATCAGGCCTTTCACCGAAAACACGTCGCGGGGATCGGTGGTTTCCGCGGCTATCCCGGAGAGGCATTCCCGCAGAAAGCGGCTCCTGCGCGCCCGCCTGAACACAAGGTCGTTCAGCCAGGGCTTCGACATCCATCTTTCGGCCGCTTCATAGGCGAGGTATTTGGAGTGGAGGGTCTGCCTGACCCGCACCAGGAAATCCGACAGCGCCTGCTCGTTCCCCGAGCCCAGCGCCTCGTGGACGGCGTGCGCGGCCATCTCCCCCGTTTCCATGGCCTTTCCTATGCCCTCTCCCGAAAAGGGGAAGGTCGTGCCGATGCTCTCGCCGATGCCCAACACGTGGGGAAAGGCGGAAGGGCTGGTGCCCGAGAGGCCGCACCGCAGCATGGCGCCCCTGAGCGGACTCAGGGCCTCGCCGACGCGCATGAGCTCCCTGGCCAGGGGGAATTCGGTCACGAAGGTCTGGAAGGCACGCTTGAGATTGACTTTCTTCGAGCGCTGCCTGGCGTTGAAGATGCCGCACCCCACGTTGAACTCACCGCTCCCCAGCGGGAATATCCAGGCGTAGCCCGGCAGGATGCTCTTGTCGTAGGTGAATATCAGCCGGTCTAACGGCAGCGCCGACCGCACGTAGCACCGGAGGGCGAAGGCGCTCGAGGACCGCCGCTCCACCATGCCGAACTTCTGGAGCAGGGATACGTCGGCTCCCGTCGCCAGGAAGGCGACCTTCGCCCGGACCCGCATGGATTCCCGCCCATCCAGCAGGGCCGTGACGCCTCCTTCGTCGGCGGATATGTCCTCCACCGCGGCCCGGCAGAAAACGGCCCCCTCCTTGACGGCACCCCTGGCGACGATCTCGTCGAGCCGGATGCGCTTGAGCGTAATGCACTCCCCCTCGACCTCCAGCTCCACCCGCGAGGGGCTGAATAT
>Ga0315535_1002840_pt1 | contig 10834 bp, 9 predicted proteins | sample SalMarSW160220MG_2_FD_203092 | JGI IMG/M metagenome (GOLD analysis project Ga0315535, IMG submission 203092) | Salt marsh sediment microbial communities from the Plum Island Ecosystem LTER, Massachusetts, United States - Salt Marsh Sediment SW1602-20 ...
GGTGGAGATCACCCTCATCGGGCGGGCCGGCTTCATGGAAGCGTGGAAGAAGGGGATCGATGAGTACTCCGAATGGAACCAGGAGCCTGCCAAACGGAAGTTCTACAAGACTCAGGCGGCCCAGGCGATCTACCGGCCCGTCGGATTGAAGGAGACCGATCTCGGGCTTCAGTACGGCAGCAAGGCGAAAATCGTGGCCGACTTCAAGAGCGAGGCGAGCAAGCTCATCGACGTTATCGCGAACCCGTATGTCGAGGCAGCCAACAAACACAAAGACAAACGCGACTACAATCGGCTCGGAATCGTCTATGCAAATTTCAACGAGCTCGGCAAGGCGCAGACCGCCTTCGGTCAGGCGTTGTCCCTCGACCCGAGCTACCTGAGCCCGCGCATGAACATCGCCAACCTGCTGTTTCTCAGGGAGGACTACAAGCAAGCGGTGAACGACTATCTTGACGCAGAAATGACTCTAGAGAAGCACGGTCTCGGCAACTCGCAGATCGCCGGGAAGCTCCTCATCAACATCTCGAAGACCTACTACCTGCTGGGTAAGTTCAACGATGCGAAAGCCTACTTTGCGAAGGCGCAGGCGATCGATCCCAAGCTCACCGACAACTTCGCCTACCTCGCAAGCAAGGCCGGCGCCGGGACGACCGGCCGCGCGGCAGAGGCAGTAGACACGACGAAGGACATCCAGTACTTCGATGAATCTTCAGGAGGAACCGGGCAATGACGAAACGGCACTCACATCCTGCACTCATCGGGCGCCGCGGTTTGCACACGCCAATACTTCGCTTTGCCGCTGCGGTGATCACATTCTTTGCAGGCGTGCTGCTGAGCTCCTGCTTCAACCCCCTGAACAAGCTCGTCTTGGACCATGTCAAAGATCTCAATGCGCCGCATATTTCCATCACCTCTCCGGCGAACGACAGCTCCTATGCCGCCACTGTCGTCGTGAGCGGAACGGTCAGTGATACTGCCGCGGGCGGATCAACCGGACAGGTGAAGTCGCTCTCCTATCATGTGCTCGCCACCTCGCTGAAGGGCAATGTCACGATAGGCAAGGATGGATCGTTCAGCTTCCAGTTCCCCACCACCGGCCTCTCCGGCAGCCTCACCGTCCAGATGAGCGCGACCGACTGGAACGGCAACCTCGGAACGAAATCCCTCCTGCTCGTCAACAACGGCGCCATCCCCTCGTTCACCGCTACTCCGGGCAACCACCAGGTAACGTTGACGTGGGATCCGGTGGCCCTCGCGACGAGCTATACGTTGTATTACACGACGGACGGGACCCTACCGTCTGCGAGCTACGGCACACGAGTGGACAACGTGGTCTCGCCGTTCATCTTGACGAATCTCCAGAACGGTACCATGGATGTGTTTCTTCTTCAGGCAAATTCGTCTTCTGGAGACAACAATACCTCGAACGTCGTCAAGGCAATACCGCTATCGTCGGCGACACTGGCGCCAAGTGTCACAGGCGAGTATGGCGCCATCCGGGTTGCATGGAACACGATTCCCGCGACAAGTCAATATGAAGTATGGCGATCGTCCAATAAGAATGGCCCATTTGTGAACATATCGGGCAACTACACGGGTAGGGCGTTTACCGATCGCCAGGTCGTAACCGGCACGAGTTACTGGTACGAAGTGGAGCCGGCAGGATTCGCGGGTCAACTGAGTGAAGCAAATGCTGGTCAGACATCTCCATTTTCGGGTACACAAAAACCGGAAGTCGGATACGTCGACATCGGGCAAGGGACCTCTGACGCGGCAGTTCGCGGTCAATATGCATACGTTGCCGAAGGAGCAGATGGAATTGCGGTGGTCGACATCTCAGATCCTTCATCGCCGAAGGATGTTGGCTACACGGACACCGGCGGAGCCTCCGGTATTGCAATAAGCGGTAAGTACGCATACGTAGCATCGTATGGCTCTGAGCTTCGGGTCCTCGACCTTTCGAATCCAACTGCCCCGCTCCAAATTGCCAGCGTCGCAACTCCAGGGATCGCTCACGGAGTGGCCGTCGACGGTTCTCACGCATACGTGGCTGATTGGAGCAACGGACTTCAAGTCGTCGACGTTTCGGATCCCGCCTCGCCCCAGATAGTTGGCTCGGTGGGTACGCCCGGCGTGGCTTATGAAGTGGCAGTAGCAGGTTCATACGCCTATGTCGCTGACGTCAACATGGGGCTGCGCGTCATCGATGTTTCAGTCGCCGCATCGCCCTATGAGGTAGGTTTTCTGGACACCGCGTACAGCGCGAACGACGTCGCTGTGCAAGGGTCATACGTGTACCTCGCCGATGGAAACGACGGCATGCGAGTTATCGACGTATCTACTCCTTCCACTCCAAAGGAGATAGGTTTTTTCGATACGGCAGATGACGCGAAATCCGTTACGGTGAGTGGCGCCTATGCATACATTGCCGACTGGAACGATGGACTACGGATGATCGACGTTTCGGATCCGACGGCGCCCAACGAGACTGGATACTACGTCCCCAATTACACGAATTATGCAACTTCGGTGACACAGTTCGGCCACTTGGCACTCGTGGGAGACTCTTCAGGCGGATTGCGACTCGTAGATGTGTCGAATCCTTCGACACCGAAAAGGGCCGGCTATGCCGTGACGCTCAGCTACGCTTATGGCGTTGCGCTGAGTGGCAACTACGCGTATGTCGCGGATTACGCCAACGGACTGAGAATCATCGACGTAGCGAACCCGTCTTTGCCGCATGAAGTCGGAAGTGTTGACACTGGCGGTTTTGCTTACGGTGTCGCCACCAGCGGCGACTTTGCGTACGTGGCAGACCAGGGTGACGGGTTGCGAGTGATCGACGTATCGAACCCTGGCTCGCCTCAGGAGGTTGGCTCCTACGACACCGCGGGATACGCGTACGATGTCGCAGTCAGCGGCTCGTATGCATACGTGGCCGATTACGCAGACGGGCTCCGCATCATCGATATATCGAAGCCGTCGTCGCCGACGGAAGTAGGACATTTCGACACCGCCGGCTCTGCAGAGAGCGTTGCGATCAGCGGATCATATGCATACGTGGCCGATTACGCGGGCGGGCTCCGCATCATCGACGTGTCCGATCCTCAGCTCCCGACGGAAATCGGGTCCGTCACAACGACAGCGCAGGCGTACGGGGTCGACGTACAAGGAACCTACGCGTACGTGGCTGCCGGAAGCGATGGGCTCCTAATTATCGATGTCTCGAATCCGACGTCACCACAAGAAGTCGGCTCGGTACCTTTCGGAAATCCGGCGCTCAAGGTGGTTGCGAAGGGTTCGTTTGCGTATGTCGCCGATGGATACGGAGGACTTCGGATAATTGACGTCCACGATCCGAAAGCTCCCCACGAGATTGGGTACATCCCGACCTTGAGCAACGCGGTAGACGTTGCAGTTCGTGGCGGCTATGCCTACTGTGCTGCATCGAACGATTATCTCGATGTAATAAATCTCGTGGGCGACTAGACGGTGGACTCGGCAGGGAGGATTGTTGCGCTCATGTGACCGCGAGCGTAGATTCGAGTTGGGCGAAGGATTCCGTACGCATCACCTAGTGAACCTCATTGTAGCTTCGCGCAGCATCGGTCCCGACTTCGATCTTCGCGTCAGGGACGGTTTTCTTGATGTGCTCAGTTTTTCTTCAGCGCAAAACTGACGGCGTTTTCAATTCTCCCGGGCGCGACTTTGCCTGTCCGTGTAAACAAGGTGGCCATCTTTACCTCCTCGGGCGACGTGGCGTTGCTCGTTGAGACAGTGTTGGCCACAAGACCTTACATTTGTACTCAGTATTGACTGTAGTGAAACGAACGAGCACAGGCATGAATGGTCCTGATTTTCCGTCGGCGACGCCGGCGGAAGCACACTTGACGCCCTACCCCGGCGGTGCAAGGATTAGTGTATGAAGCATTACCTGAAGGTGCCCAGTATACCCAGGGAGGAGAGCACGGTGAGTGTACTGGAACACGAGGTAACGATCATCGGGACGAAAGGCAAAGCAAGATGTCGAGCGCTCTTCGATTCGGGGGCGAGCTATTCGATCGTCAGGCGCGAGATCGCCGAGCGAATCGGACAGGTCCAGCCACTGCCTGACCCATCGGAATGGGTGTTCGAGACGGCCAAACCGGGAGACTACGTGCAGGCTGCCGGCAACCTGATTCTCGAGTTTCGCTTCGACGACAGCAAGGCACGCTTCAGCGACGAGTTCGTCGTCTTCGACGAGCTCTCAGAAGAGCTCATCGTCGGCGCACCGACGATGCAGAAATGGCAGATTCGCCTCGACTTCACCACCGAGACGGTCGAATACCGCAAGACCGCACAACGGCTTCGGGTCTGAGCACCCTGGCGAAACTCGCGCGCCACGGCGCTACGAGGCCGCCCGCGGTTTGCGCTTCGGCAGATACATGCCGGCCCTCTCCATGTAGGCTTTGTAGCCGTCCCCGTAGCGGATGAGGAGGTCACGCTCCTCGGCTCTGCTCATCAGATGAAAGAGCGGCAGCCAGATGATCGAGAAAATGGCGAGAAAGGGGGAGTTGCACAGGAAGGCGATCACCCACCAGTACCATACCTCCCCCGCCGCCTGCGGATGACGAATCCTCCGGTAGATCCCCGAGTAGAGCGTGTGCGCCTTCTTCAGACGCATGGTCTCCTCCCCCGCATCCTTCATGCCGAAGGCAAAGAGGATGCCCGAGGGGATCGCAATGGCGACGGCAATCACTGCCGAAACCCAGTAGGGCCAGGGGAAGGTTCGCGGCAATCCCACGGGAAGCGGGAAGAACGCGTAGACGACATAGTTGATCCCGGCGAGGGTCATGAAGACCGCCGAGAGCGTGCGGTAGGTGGTGCACTTCCGATAGGCGGACTCTCCGATCTTGCGCTCGAGCGCGGCGGGCCCCGCGCTCTTCACATAGTAGATAACCGTGAGCACGCTCGCGACTACGAGAACTGCGAAATTGATCCAGGCAACCATTGCGGCCTCCCTTCGTGTTATTCTATGGTACGGCAGGCGATCTCAACTCGCCGATGCCTCCGCGCCATCCATCCCCCACGCTCGGGCGACGGTCGGGTTTCGCTTGAAGAACTCCGCGCGAACCTCTTCGCGGACTCGATTGAGAGGACAGGCGAAGTTCATGCACTGCGAGCAGAACGACCGGCGCAGAGTCGTCGCCCCGCCGGCCACTGCGATCAGGTAGATCGCGAGAAGAAGCCAGTGAGCACCGAGGACGAGGAAGACGATCGGGTATGCGAAGACTATCGACAACCCGGCAAGAAAGACTACTTTCTCCCCGGTTGTCATGGGACCGGGTCGATACTTCCACAAACGGGGCGATCCGTAGTTCGCCCAACATTGGAGGCTCTTGCCCGGCTCGGCGTAGTGAGGACAGTGCGAGCACATCACGCGGATTTCGACAAACCCGAAGTAGGCGAACATCGCCAGGCCCCAGGGAGCGAGCCACCACGGGCTCACCTGCCAGATTCCGGCTCCGCCGACGAAGAACAGCGGGGCCGCGGCAAACAGGAAGGCGGTCAGGTCCGAGGCATGGAAGTGACAGTGGACCTCCTTGCTGAGCGGGCAGCCGGTGCAGTCGGCGGCGCTACATGTCGTAATCGGTCGAAGTGGGTCGAGAAAGGCTGGTGCCATTTCAATCTCCTCCTCTGTTGTTCACGCGGGCGAGCGGACCCCGTCGAACAGAACTCTGATGCTCGAGCGAATGTGGCGTTCCACGTCGACGAGCGACCTGTCATAGGCCCAAAGAAGAACGGTCCCTTCGAGAATCGCTGCGATGGCGACCGCGACCTCCCCGGCGTCGATATCGCGAAACTCCTTTGTTTCGACCCCCCGCTCGATGATCGGCACGAGGCGCTTCATGTAGCGGTTCAGGTAGCTCTTCATGGCCTTCTGAACGGTCTTGTTGCGGAAGGCGAGCGACAGGAACTCGAAGACGATCGGGGTCATGCGCAGCATGCCCAGGTACCCGCGGATGGCGTCCTCGGTGAAGCGCAGCACCGCCTGCTCTGCGGTCGGTTCCGGGGCTGCTTGGCTCTCGAGACGCCTGAAGGCCCGGGAGAAGATGCGCTCCAGGATCGCGATGACCAGGCTCTCCTTGTTCTCGAAATAGAGATACAGGGTACCCTTGCTCAAGCCCGTCTGGCGCGCGATGTCGTCCATGCGGGCCTTCCCGATGCCCTGCTTCGTGAAGACTTCCTGGGCCCCGTCGAGGATCGCGCTTCTGCGTTGCTCGCCGCCGCTCGGCCGTGCAGCCATCCGTCCGCTCCTTAATAACTGACCAGTCAGTCATTAACTAGTATATCCCTGTTGAGCCGTTTGTCAAGGAACTTCGCGAGAAGGCTGGGTAGAGCTGCCGGCCGTCCTCAGTCGAACCCGCCGTCGACGCCCGGGTCGGCTGCAAGGAAAGTGAATGGGTGAACTACGGATATAGGGGGCGGGACAAAGATGCAACGCGGAGACCGCCGATAGCAAAGAGAAGAGATAGGGTTTCGGAGTACGCTCGCCTACTTCATCCCTTGAGCTGGGCGATGAAGTTCTCGGTCAGCTCCCGGGTTCCGTCGATGGTTCCCTCATATTTGCGCGAGTAGGGGCATCCGCCCGAGGTGATGAAGTTTCTGTCCACAACGACTCGATTGGCGACAAAATGGGCGTTACGGGTCGGGTAGAATGGATTCGCACCGGAGTAGCTGCGACCGTCGAGGAGCCCGGCATTTCCCAGCAGGTAGACAGCACCGCGTTGGGCCGCGATGGGTCGGCGTCGCTTGGCCATTGCCTTGAGAACCGTGAACGTTTCCTCGTCGCTTCGATCGCTCCCTGCGTTCATGCAGGGCATTATCAGCCCGGCGTAGTCTGCCGGATGAACCTCGGCAATCCGCAGATCGGGAGTGATGGTCCTCGTCTTGGCAACGAGGGGGGTACCGGACTTCGTCGCAACGACGACGCGATAACCGGCCGACTGGAGCATGTCGATCATGACGCCTGCTTCATTGGCAACTGCAACCTCCAGACTCTCCGAGCCTTCCCATGGAATCATCAACACAGGTCGCTCTGCCGCGCTCCCCGCTCCTCCCCCGGTGGCACAACCGGCGATAACCACGACTGCCACAACGGCCGTGGCAGCAATCAACGCTTTGGATAGAGCTTTCATGTCTGCCTCCTCTTTTCTGCCCTCACCCGCTCACCGTGAATTCTAATCGATCTACCCATCCCAGAGGTGAAGAAAAGGCGAGAAGATCAGGAGCAGAGATGTTGAGCGACAGGAATATGGGTCAGAGCACGGAAGCCACGCAGAGAACACTGATAAGGAGAAAGGGGGATCGGAGCGCGGCTTTTCGGTGTTGCAGGCAGCCAGAAGGCGAGCCATACTTATGGAGGGGGTTACTATGACAAAATGGGGAATTATCGGCGCGGGTCAAATCGCCCGCGTGTTCGCCAACGGCTTGCGGTTTTCTGCGAGCGGCTCCCTCGTTGCCGTCGCGAGCCTTACCGAGGCGCGGGGCAGCGCGCTCGCGTCCGACTTCGGGATCCCGAAGCGGTACACGCGATACGAGGACCTCCTCCGAGATGAGGAAATCGAGGCCGTCTACATCTCACTCATCCATCCGCTCCACGCACAATGGGCGATCGCCGCAGCCAACGCGGGCAAACATCTCCTCGTCGAGAAACCGATGGCGATGAGCGCGGCCGAAGCCGAGACGATCATCGCGGCGGCCAAGCGAAACGACGTCTTCCTCATGGAGGCGTTCATGTACCGCTGCCATCCTCAGCTCGCTCGTTTTCGCGAGATCATCCAGGACGGCGCTATCGGCGAGGTGCAGCTCGTTCGCGCGGCTTTAAGCTTCGCCGCGACCTACGATCCGAAATCGCGGCTCTTCGACCCGGCCCAAGGCGGCGGAGCGATTATGGACGTCGGCTGCTACCCCGCATCCGTCGCGCGCTTCGTCGCGGGTGCGGCAACCGATGCGCCCTTCGCAGAGCCTGCGCGGATCAAAGCATGCGGAGTAATCGGCGAGACCGGTGTGGACACCTTCACGGTCGCTACGGCCGAGTTCCCGAACGGCATCCTTGCCGAGCTCACCTGCGGCGTCACCTGCGATATGGCGCACGAGGTCACGGTTTTCGGAAAGAAGGGACGCATCTCGCTCTCCAATCCGTGGCTCCCCTCCTCCCCGGCTCGGTCGGCGCTCGAGCCGCTGCCCGAGAATACCGTCTGGCCCACGGAAACGATTCGATTGTGGAAGGCGGGCGAGACGGAGCCTGAGGAGATCGTCGTCACGGTAGACCGCGATCTCTTCAGCTACGAAGCCGATACGGTCGACCGGTACATCGCAGACAGGCAGGCGCCGCAGATGACCTGGGAGGACACCATCGGCAATATGCGCTTCCTCGATGCCTGGCGCACGGAGATCGGGGCCCCGCTGGGATCGTAGACGCGCGCCGGAGGAAACACAGGGATAGTCGAGCGGTGCGGGGCCCTCTTCGACTCGGGAGCGAGCTACTCGATCGTCAGGCGCGAGATTGCCGAACGTTTCAACGACGAGTTCGTCGTCTTCGATGAGCTTAGAGAGGCGCTCATCTACCGAAAGACCGCGCAACGCCTGCGAGTCTGACCACCCCCTCATGCGTCGACCGAATGGCGGCGACAACCAAGCAAGGCGTCTAACAGCGACGATTACCGGAACGGCCGGGAGCTTGTGCAACTCATCATGAACCGGAGCGGTTTTCGGGCCATGCTCTTGTTGTCGCTTTACAGTTCTTATCCGCGTACGGAGATCAATCGGCGTGTGATGAAGAACACCTGGCTGCAGTGGCTGCTGTCCAAGCGGCCCCGGACATGAACAATTCTAATTTTGGTATTACCGCGCGGGGTCGGTATGGATTATATTCACTCCATGTCAAATTTAACTCGTTTGGTGATGTTCGCTTGTGGAGCAATTGCCGTAGCCATTGTCGGCTGCAGCTCAGCAATAGGTGATTTCACGACTCCGGCCGCACCCGGCTCGCTTCCGACCTTCTCCGCCTGAAACGGGAATACGTGGAAGGTTCGAAGCGCTCAGGTGAGACAGGCTGATTCGCTTTCGTCGCAGGGGACAGCAGGCTACGGTTGGGGGCATATCGCCGACGACCGGAGACGAGAGGGTAAAAGGGGGATCATGTTGTGGTTTCGGATATTCAAAAAGAAAGGGCCGACCGGTTCCTGAGATTCCATCACGAGGAGGAAATCCTTGTGTTGTTGAACTCGTGGGACACCGGAAGCTCCAAGCTGGTAGAAGCATGCGGCTACAAAGCCATTGCAACAACAAGCATGGGAATAGCCGCCTCCTACGGCTATCCCGACTGCCAGGTGATACAGCTGTCGGAAATGCTCGCAACCATCACGGGAATCGTGAATGGTGTACAAGTCCCGGTGACCGTGGATATTGAAGCCGGATATGGAAACAACCTGGATCAGATTATCGATTCCGTCAAAAAGATAATCGCAACGGGAATTGTGGGCATCAACATCGAAGACAGTCTTGATCTCAGTCCGACGTTGGTCGACGAAATGGAATTCTGTGAAAGAATATCGGCCATTCGTGCTTTGTCAGATTCGCTGGGCTTTCATCTGGTGATCAATGCAAGAACGGATTCATTCTATACCTCGCCGGGCTCACCACGAGAGAATCTGTTCGAGTCAATCAAGCGGGGCAATAAATACCGGGAGGCCGGCGCGGACTGCATATTCGTACAACCGGTATGGGAAAAGGAGACGATTTCAACACTGGTTCGGGAAATCGATGCACCCATCAATATCCTCGCAAATCCGGGGAACGCGGCAGGAGTACCGCCATCGGTAAGTGAGCTGCAGGATTTGGGTGTCGCCCGTTTGAGCCTGGGCTCAGGACTGATGAAAGCTACTTTGGCTTTGATCAAAAAGGTTGCTGACGAGCTTACTGAAAAGGGGACCTACAGTATCTTGTTGGATACTTTGACACCGCTTCCGGACGCTGCAACGGCTTACAAGATGGCGATAGGGACGAATGAATGATCGGCATAGCCGTTCTCGACTACCTGCCCAATCGCCTTCAGCCGGCATTTCGGGCCTCTATTTGACACAGCGTCGGCGCCGGTCTAGAATCAATGTGCTCGACTAAGAGTCACACCAACGGTCAGTGCTCGTAAGGCCGAACAACAGCTTCACGGCAATTTGCAGCCTCAGCGTACTTGAGCGCAACTGGAGCGCGGCCATACCGCACAAAGGAGGAACGAGTGGACGACAAGATTCTGGTGACCTACGCCTCGAAGCACGGGGCGACGGCCGAGATTGCCGAGCGTATCGGAGCGCTCATCGCGCAGCAAGGACGGGAGGTCGAGACCCTTCCGGTCGACCGCGTGAGCGGGCTCGCCGGGTACTCTGCGGTCGTGCTCGGTGTCGCGCTCTACATGGGCAGGTGGAGAAAGGAAGCGGTACGGTTCCTCAATCGCAACGCGGAGGAGCTCTCGAACAGGGCGTTTTGGCTGTTTCTCACCGGACCGACGGGCGAGGGTGATCCGGTCGAGCTTCTCGAGGGCCGGCAGGTTCCGCCGTTACAGCGCGCCCTCATCGATCGCATTCATCCGCGCGACGTAGCAGTGTTCGGCGGCGCCCTGCAGCCCGCCAAGCTCGGCGGCTTCGAGAAGTGGATCATGAATCGTGTCAAAGCTCCGGCGGGCGATTTCCGCGATTGGAACGCCATCGAGTCGTGGAGCCGCTCCATTGCAGAGGGTCTGGCGCCAGTGAAGTAGGGGTGGGCAGTCACACAAGGAGAGGAGCCATGTTCG
>Ga0315535_1002842_pt1 | contig 10823 bp, 6 predicted proteins | sample SalMarSW160220MG_2_FD_203092 | JGI IMG/M metagenome (GOLD analysis project Ga0315535, IMG submission 203092) | Salt marsh sediment microbial communities from the Plum Island Ecosystem LTER, Massachusetts, United States - Salt Marsh Sediment SW1602-20 ...
AGCCGGCCGGGCCGGACCTCGGCACCTGCCCGGGAGGCCCGGGCACCCAAGTCCGGACCACAGACCAGCCCGATCACCCGGCCGGTTGAGCGACCGGGCCGGCCCAAGAGCGCGAGCCAGGCCAAGGCACGAGCCAAGGCGCGGAAAGCCAAAGCGCCCAAGGCCGTTCGCCCGCCCCTGACCGAACGTTTGGCCGCGCGCCTGGCATCGATTGACCTGCGGCCCCGGACACTGGCGAGCAAGGTTCCGTTTGTGGTGCTGGTCATCGGTGCGCTCGGCATGGGGCTCGGCCTCACGCTGTGGTTGTCCACCGCCTCCGCCGAACGCTCCTACCAGTTGAGTCATGCCCGCGAGCGGAACCGGCTACTACAGCAGCAGAAGGAGGCGCTGGAACGCGATGTGCGCGAAGCGGAGTCCGCGCCGGCGCTGGCGGAGGCGGCACGCAAGCAGGGCATGATCCCGACGAGGGATACCGCACACCTGGTGCAGGACCCGGCCGGGAACTGGGTGGTCGTCGGCACGCCGAAGCCGGCCGACGGTGTTCCGCCCCCGCCGCTGAACACCAAGCTTCCCGACGAAAGCCCGCCGCCGCCCCCGCAACCGCCGGCGGTGCCCCTGGAGGTTCCGGTACGGATACAACCGCCCCCCGGTGTGGCTGTGCCGCCCCACTCCGGACCCGAGGCGCTGTTGCGCGCTCCCGACGGCGCGTCCACGGTGGGCGGTCAGCACCTGACGCAGACCGTTCCGCCGCTGCCCGGCATGCCCGGCGGCCCGGCCACCGGACAGCTTCCCGGTACCATGCCGGCGCCGGGGTTGCCGGCGCCTCCGGGACCACCGTCCGCCCCGGTGCCCGCCGAAGTTCCGGTTCCGATTGCGGGACTGCCCGTCTCGCCTCCCGCCCAGGCGCCCGCGCCGCTCCCCGCCGAGGTGCCGGTTCCGGTGCCACCGGGGACGGCGCCCGCCGGCCCGCAGGCTGTGGCCCCCGCCGTCCCCGTCGCCCCGGGGCCCCCTCCGGCGCCGCAACCGGCTGACGGCGGACAGCCCGGCGCGCCCACCGTCGTGACCCCGGGCGTCCCCGAGTGAGCCGCGGCGACTCCAAAAGGCCGCGTCGGTCGCAGTCCACGCGACCGACGCGCGGTCGGAGCAGCGCACAGGAAACCAAGGGCGACCGGCAACCGAAGAAGCGGCAGAAGCCGCAGCAGGCGAGCGCAACCCGGGAACCGAAACGATTTCGGAAGTCCAAGGAAGCCAACAAAACCCGTACGGCGGAGCGGCCGGAGGCGGTAGCGGCCGGGCACTCGGCAACGCAGCGACGCACCCGGCAGATCATGCAAGCGGGAACCCGCGGCGCCTCGTTCGTCTTCCGGCATCGGGCCGGCAATGTGGTCATCTTGGTGTTGATGCTGGTGGCGGCGGCGCAGTTGTTCGCCCTGCAGGTGACCAGAGCCCCCACCCTGCGCGCCCAGGCGGCCGGGCAACTCAAGGTCACCGATGTCGAAAAAGCCGTGCGCGGCAGCATCATCGACCGCAACAAGGACCAACTCGCGTTCACCATCGAGTCGCGGGCGTTGACGTTTCAGCCGAAGCGGATTCGCAAGCAATTGGAGGAGGCCAAGAGGAAGAACTCGGATGCCCCCGACCCCCAGCAGCGACTGCGGGATATCGCCAACGAGGTCGCGGCGCGGCTGAGTAACAAGCCGGACTTCGCGACCGTGCTCAAGAAGGTGCAAAGCGACGAGAACTTCGTCTATCTGGCGCGCGCCGTCGACCCGGCGATCGCCGGCGTGATCTCCGACAAGTATCCCGAGGTGGGGTCCGAACGGCAGGATCTGCGCCAGTATCCGGGTGGATCGCTGGCGGCCAACGTCATCGGCGGCATCGCCTGGGACGGTCACGGGCTGCTCGGGTTGGAGGACGCCCTGGACGCCGTGTTGGCCGGGACCGACGGTTCGGTCACCTACGACCGCGGATCCGACGGTGTGGTCATTCCCGGCAGTTACCGTAACCGGCACCGGGCGGTCAACGGTTCGACCGTCCAGCTGACCATCGACGACGACATCCAGTTCTACGTACAGCAGCAGGTCCAGCAGGCCAAGAACGTATCTGGTGCGCACAATGTTTCGGCTGTCGTGCTCGACGCGAAGACCGGCGAAGTGCTGGCTATGGCCAACGACAACACGTTCGACCCGTCCCAGGACATCGGGCGTCAGGGCAACAAGCAGTTGGGCAACCCGGCGGTGTCGTCGCCGTTCGAACCGGGCTCGGTGAACAAGGTGATCACCGCCTCCTCCGTCATCGAGTACGGCCTGTCAAACCCCGATGAGGTGTTGCAGGTTCCCGGCTCGATCCAGATGGGCGGAGTTTCCATTCATGACGCCTGGGCGCACGGCGTGATGCCCTACACCACCACCGGCGTGTTCGGGAAGTCGTCCAACGTCGGCACCCTGATGCTGGCGCAGCGCGTCGGCCCGGAACGCTTTTACGACATGGTCCGCAAATTCGGCCTCGGTCAACGCACCAATGTGGGGCTGCCCGGGGAGAGCGCCGGGCTGGTGCCTCCCATCGACCAATGGTCGGGCAGCACCTTCTCGAACCTGCCAATCGGACAGGGCCTTTCGATGACACTGCTGCAGATGGCCGGGATGTACCAGACGATCGCCAACGACGGACTGCGGATGCCACCGCGCATCATCAAGGCCACCATCGCGCCCGACGGTACCCGGACCGAAGAACCGCGTCCGGAAGGAGTCCGCGTGGTGTCGCGACAGACCGCTCAGACCGTCCGCAACATGCTGCGTGCCGTCGTGCAACGCGACCCCATGGGATATCAGCAGGGCACCGGTCCCGCCGCCGGGGTGGCCGGCTACCAGATGGCCGGCAAGACCGGTACCGCGCAGCAGATCAACCCCGCCTGCGGCTGCTACTTCGACAACGTCTACTGGATCACGTTCGCCGGAATGGCCACCGCAGACAACCCCCGTTACGTTGTCGGCATCATGATGGACAACCCCGAACGCAACGCCGACGGTACGCCTGGCCACTCGGCGGCCCCGCTGTTCCACAGCATCGCCGGCTGGTTGATGCAGCGCGAGAACGTGCCGCTGTCGCCCGATCCGGGACCGCCGCTGACACTGCAGGCTACCTAGCGGCGAATCGCGCAGTGAGGGCGTCGACTGTGCACTGAAGGATTTGGGTGTGCGCTGAGGGCGGAAACCGCCGGCCGGTAGCACGCCACCAGCGCACCCTGAAAACCCTCAACGCACACTCGAATGACCAGACGACCCGCGCGAATGCGGGCGCGGCGGGAATGCCTCATGGCCGGGCGCGGCTAGGTAGGGTGTCATGGCCGATCATGAGGATCACGCAGCGTCGGAGGAGGTGTGACAGAAGTGGTGCCGCAGCCCATCGGTCCCGACTCGCGGCCCAGCGCCGGTGTGCGACTGCCCGCGCTGGCGGCTCAAGTCGGAGCCGTACTCGCGGACCGGGGTGCCGCGGTCCCCGACGTGGCTGTGACCGGCGTGACACTTCGTGCCCAGGATGTGGTGCCCGGTGACTTGTTCGCCGCGCTGCCCGGCTCGTCGACGCACGGCGCCCGCTATGCCGCCGACGCGATCGAACGCGGCGCCGCCGCCGTCCTCACCGACGCCGCCGGGCTCACCGAAATGGCTGAATCCGCGCACCCCCGAACCGGGATGGTGCCGACGCTGGTTCACCCGGCGCCGCGCAGCGTGCTCGGCGGTCTGGCCGCCACCGTGTACGGAAACCCCTCCGAACGGATCACGGTTATCGGGATCACCGGAACATCGGGCAAGACCACCACGACGTACATGGTCGAATCCGGCCTGCGCGCCGCCGGCCGGACGGCCGGGCTGATCGGCACCATCGGCATCCGCGTCGACGGGGCCGACGTTCCCAGTGCGCTGACCACCCCCGAGGCGCCCGCGTTGCAGGCGATGCTGGCGACGATGGCCGAGAAAGGCGTGGACACGGTCGTCATGGAGGTGTCCAGCCACGCGCTGGCACTGGGCCGGGTGGACGGCACTGGCTTCGCGGTAGCGGCGTTCACCAACCTGTCCCGCGACCACCTGGACTTCCACCCGAGCATGGCCGACTACTTCGAAGCCAAGGCGATGCTGTTCGACCCGGCTTCGCCGCTGCGGGCCCGCCGTGTCGTGGTGTGCCTCGACGACGACGCCGGTCGCGCCATGGCCGCCCGGGCCGGTGACGCGATCACCGTCAGCGCCACCGGCCAGCCCGCCGACTGGCGCGCCGTGGACGTGGCCACGATGGGCACCGGGGGACAGCAGTTCACCGTCATAGATCCCGCCGGGGTGCAACACCGCGTCGGTGTCCGGCTGCCGGGCCACTACAATGTCGCCAATTGTCTTGTGGCATTGGCGATCCTGGATGCGGTGGGGGTGTCTCCGGAGCAGGCGTCGCCGGGACTGCTGGACACTCGGGTGCCCGGGCGCATGGAAGAAGTCGACCGCGGCCAGGGTTTCCTTGCGCTGGTCGACTACGCCCATAAGCCCGGTGCGTTGCGGGCGGTGCTGACCGCCCTGGCGCGCCCGGGCCGCCGGGTGGCGGTGGTCTTCGGTGCCGGCGGCGAGCGCGACCCGGGCAAGCGAGCGCCGATGGGCGCGACCGCTGTCGAGCTGGCCGATCTGGTCGTCGTCACCGACGACAACCCGCGCGGCGAGGACCCCGCGGCTATCCGTCACGAGATCTTGGCCGGGGCGGCCGGAAGCGGCGGGCCGGCCGAGGTCGTCGAGATCGCCGACCGGCGGGCGGCGATCAGGCACGCGGTGGCCTGGGCGGGCCCCGGCGACGTGGTCCTCATCGCCGGCAAGGGCCACGAAACCGGGCAGCGCGCTGCCGGGCGGACCCGCCCGTTCGACGACCGCGTGGAGCTGGCCCGAGCGCTGGAGGACGCGGTGCGATGATCGACCTGACCGTCGCCCAGATCGCCGAGATCGTCGGTGGCACGCTGGCCGACATCTCGCCGGAGGCCGCCGCCCAGTTGCACGTCACCGGGAACGTCGAATTCGACTCACGTGTCGTCGGCCCCGGCGGGCTGTTTCTGGCACTGCCCGGGGCCCGCTCCGACGGGCACGACCATGCCGCCTCGGCCATAGCGGCCGGCGCGGCGGCCGTGCTGGCCGCGCGGCCGGTGGGAGTTCCCGCCATTGTGGTCGAGCCGGTAGCCCGCACCGCCGAGGGTGCGCTGGCCGGGGTGCTCGAGCACGACGCCGACGGGTCGGGCGCGGCGGTGCTGGCGGCGCTGGCCAAGCTGGCCAAAGCGGTGGCCGCAGAGCTGGTGGCGGGTGGGCTGACCATCATCGGGATCACCGGCTCGTCGGGAAAGACGTCAACCAAAGACCTGGTGGCCGCCGTGCTCGAACCGCTGGGTGAGGTGATCGCCCCGCCCGGGTCGTTCAACAACGAGTTGGGACACCCCTGGACTGTGTTGCGCGCGACCCATCGCACCGATTACCTGGTGCTAGAGATGTCGGCACGCCATCCCGGCAACATCGCCGCGCTGGCCGAGATCGCCCCGCCGGCCATCGGAGTGGTGCTCAACGTCGGCACCGCGCACCTGGGTGAGTTTGGCTCCCGTGAATCCATCGCCCGCACCAAAGCCGAGCTGCCACAAGCCGTTCCATCATCCGGGGCGGTCATCCTCAACGTCGATGACCCGGTGGTGGCGGCGATGGCGTACGTCACCACCGCCTGGGTGGTGCGGGTCAGCCGCAGTAGCCATACCGAGGCCGGGTCCAGCGACGTCTGGGCCGACAACGTGTCGCTGGACGAACTGGCCAGGCCGCGCTTCACCTTGCACGCCCTTGACAAGGCGGCCGAGGTGCGGCTCGGCGTGTACGGCGATCACCAAGTGACCAACGCGCTGTGCGCCGGCGCGGTCGCGCTGCAGTGTGGCGCCAGCGTCGAGCAGGTCGCGGCTGCACTGGCCAGGACGGGCCCGGTGTCGCGGCATCGGATGCAGGTGAGCACCCGCGCCGACGGGGTCACGGTGATCGACGACGCCTACAACGCCAATCCCGACTCGATGCGGGCCGGCCTGCAGGCGCTGGCCTGGATCGCCCATGACGGGAACGAGCAGAACCAGCGCCCGCGGCGCAGCTGGGCGGTGCTCGGTGAGATGGCAGAACTCGGCGATGATGCGATAGCCGAGCACGATCGCATCGGTCGGCTGGCGGTGCGCTTAGATGTGTCTCGACTCGTCGTCGTGGGAAGTGGGAGGTCGATGAGCGCCATGCACCACGGAGCGGTCATGGAGGGCTCGTGGGGCACCGAAGCGGTGAGCGTAGCCGACAGCGATGCCGCCCTGGCTCTGTTGCGGGCCGAGGTGAAACCCGGCGATGTGGTGCTGGTCAAGGCATCCAATGCGGCCGGGCTGGGTGCGCTGGCCGACGCCCTGGCCTCGGATATGCCGGGGGCCGGCGCTGCGGGCGGGACGCGCCCGTGAGACAAATCCTCGTCGCCGTAGCTGTCGCGCTGACGGTGTCCATCCTGTTGACCCCGGCGCTGATCCGGTTGTTCACCAAGCAGGGATTCGGCCATCACATTCGTGACGACGGCCCACCCAGCCACCACACGAAGCGCGGCACGCCGTCGATGGGCGGAGTGGCCATTCTGGCCGGCATCTGGGCGGGCTACCTGGGGACGCACCTGGCCGGGCTGGCGTTTCATGGTGAAGGGATCTCAGCGTCCGGTCTGCTGGTTTTGGGTCTGGCCACCGTGCTGGGCGGCGTCGGATTCGTCGACGATTTGATCAAGATCCGCCGGGCGCGCAACCTCGGGCTGAACAAGACGGCCAAGACGGTGGGACAAATCTCCGCCGCGGTGCTGTTCGGGGTGCTGGTGTTGCAGTTTCGCAATGCCAGCGGCCTGACGCCGGCCAGCGCGGACCTGTCGTACGTGCGTGAGATCGCCACTGTGACCCTGGCCCCGGCACTGTTCGTGCTGTTCTGCGTGGTCATCGTCAGCGCCTGGTCCAACGCGGTCAATTTCACCGACGGGCTGGACGGGCTGGCGGCCGGCAGCATGGCGATGGTCACCGCCGCCTATGTGTTGATCACCTTCTGGCAGTACCGCAACGCGTGCGTCACCGCGCCGGGCCTGGGTTGCTACAACGTGCGCGATCCGCTGGACCTGGCGCTGGTCGCTGCCGCCACCGCGGGTGCCTGCATCGGCTTTTTGTGGTGGAATGCCGCCCCGGCCAAGATCTTCATGGGCGACACCGGATCCCTGGCGCTGGGCGGCATCATCGCGGGTCTGTCGGTCACCAGCCGCACCGAGATCCTTGCCGTCGTGCTGGGTTCGCTGTTCGTCGCCGAGGTCAGTTCTGTCGTGCTGCAGATCCTGGCCTTTCGTACCACCGGCCGCCGGGTGTTCCGGATGGCGCCCTTCCACCACCACTTCGAATTGGCCGGCTGGGCCGAGACCACGGTGATCATCCGCTTCTGGCTGCTCACCGCGATCACCTGCGGTCTGGGTGTGGCCCTGTTCTACGGTGAGTGGCTGGCCACGATCGGTGCCTGATGAGCGGTCTTGACCCCTTGGTGCCGGGCGTGCCGGTGCTGGTGGCCGGTGGCGGAGTAACCGGCAAGGCGGTGCTGGCGACCCTGACCCGATTTGGTGCCGCGCCAACCCTGTGCGACGACGACCCGGCCACGCTGCGCAGCTTCGCCGGAAGAGGGGCCGCCGGTGGCGTGGCGACCTTGACCACGTCGGCGGCCGTGCAACGCATCTTCGACAACCCAGGCAGCTACGCTCTGGTGGTCACCAGTCCGGGCTTCTCGCCGGCCACGCCGCTGCTGGTCGCCGCGGCGACGGCTGGAGTGCCCATCTGGGGTGACGTGGAATTGGCCTGGCGGCTCGATGCCGCGGGCCGCTATGGACCGCCGCGCCGCTGGCTGGTCGTGACCGGCACCAACGGCAAGACGACCACGACGTCGATGCTGCACGCCATGCTGACCGCCGCGGGCCGGCGCAGCCTGTTGTGCGGCAACATCGGCAGCCCGGTGCTCGACGTGCTGGGGGAGCCCGCCGACCTGCTGGCCGTCGAGCTGTCCAGTTTCCAGCTGCACTGGGCGCCCTCGCTGCGGCCCGAGGCAGGCGTCGTCCTCAACATCGCCGAAGACCATCTGGATTGGCATACGACGATGGCCGAGTACTCCGCGGCAAAGGCCCGGGTGTTGGGCGGTCGCGTCGCGGTGGCCGGGCTGGACGACAGTCGGGCCGCGGCGTTGCTGGAGGCCTCGACGGCGCCGGTGCGGGTCGGCTTCCGGCTCGGCGAACCGGCCGCCGGCGAACTCGGCGTGCGCGATGGCCAGCTCATCGACCGCGCCTTCGCCGACGACCTGGCGCTTTTGCCGGTCGAATCGATACCGGTGCCGGGTCCCGTCGGGGTGCTCGACGCCCTGGCCGCGGCGGCCCTGGCGCGGTCCGTCGGTGTGCCTCCCGACGCGATAGCGGCCGCGATCGCGTCCTTTCGGGTGGGCCGGCATCGGGCCGAGGTGGTCGCCGTCGCCGATGGGATCACCTACGTCGACGATTCCAAGGCCACCAATCCGCACGCCGCCGAGGCGTCCGTGCTGGCCTATCCGCGGGTGGTCTGGGTGGCCGGCGGTTTGCTGAAGGGCGCATCGGTGGACGCCGAGGTCGCCCGGATCGCGTCCCGGCTGGTCGGGGTGGTGCTCATCGGCCGAGACCGCCAAGAGGTTGCAGAGGCGTTATCGCGACACGCGCCGGATGTCCCCGTCGTCCATGTTGTGACAGGCGAGGATGATGGTATGGATGCGACGCCTGTGGTTTTTGGTGCCAATGTGACAAAAGTGAAATCTTTGGGCGGGCACGTCGGCACTTCGGTCATGAAAGCTGCGGTGGCGGCGGCCCGCGGATTGGCAAAGCCCGGCGACACGGTGCTGCTGGCACCGGCCGGCGCATCGTTCGACCAGTTCACCGGCTACGCCGACCGTGGTGACGCATTTGCGGCGGCCGTGCGTGCGGCGCTCCGGTAGGCGGGGGTGGGTAACCCGCTGACCCGGCTGCTGTGCCGGGGGAAGGACACCACAGGAACCGCCGCGACCGAACCGGGGGAGTCCGCGAAGCCCGGCTCGCCGGAAACTCCAACGTCGGCAAATGAGGCTCCCGCGGCCGCAAAGGCGGCCGAAGAACGCGGTCCGCGCAGCCGTTTCGGCGCCTGGCTGGGTCGGCCCATGACCTCGTTCCACCTGATCATCGCCGTGTCCGGGTTGCTGACCACGCTCGGTCTGATCATGGTGCTGTCGGCATCCGGCGTGCGGTCCTACGACGCCGACGGATCGGCCTGGGTGATTTTCGGCAAGCAGGTGTTGTGGACGATCATCGGCCTCATCGGTTGCTACGTTTCGTTGCGGATGCCGGTGCGGTTTCTCCGCCGCGTCGCCTTCACCGGTTACGTCGTCACCGTCATTTTGTTGGTGCTGGTGCTCGTTCCCGGGATCGGCAACCTGGCCAACGGCTCCCGTAAGTGGTTCGTGGTGGCGGGCTTCTCGATGCAGCCGTCCGAACTGGCGAAAATTGCCTTTGCCATCTGGGGCGCGCATCTGCTGGCCGCTCGCCGGATGGAGCGGGCATCGCTGCGCGACATGCTGATTCCGCTGGTGCCCGCCGCGGTCATCGCGCTGGCGCTGATCGTGGCCCAGCCCGACCTCGGGCAGACGGTGTCGCTGGGCATCATCCTGCTGGCTTTGTTGTGGTACGCCGGGCTGCCGCTGCGGGTTTTCGCCACCTCCCTGTTTGCGGTGTTCATGGCCGGTGCGATCCTGGCGATGTCCGCGGGTTACCGCTCGGAACGGGTGCGGTCCTGGATCAATCCCGAGAACGACCCGCAAGACACCGGCTACCAGGCCCGGCAGGCGAAGTTCGCGCTGGCCCACGGCGGTATCTTCGGGGACGGTCTGGGACAGGGCGTGGCCAAGTGGAACTATCTGCCCAACGCCCACAACGACTTCATCTTCGCGATCATCGGGGAGGAGCTCGGTTTCATCGGTGCGTTCGGGCTGCTGGTCCTTTTCGGGCTGTTCGCCTACACGGGGATGCGGATCGCGCGTCGGTCGGCCGACCCGTTCCTGAGGCTCTTGACCGCCACCACGACGATGTGGGTATTGGGTCAGGCGTTCGTCAACATCGGTTACGTGATCGGCATACTTCCAGTCACGGGCATTCAGCTGCCGCTCATCTCTGCGGGTGGAACATCAACCGCCGCAACGCTTTTCATGATCGGGATCATGGCCAGTGCGGCGCGCCACGAACCCGAGGCGGTGGCCGCGTTGCGAGCCGGCCGCGACGACAGGGTGAACCGGCTGCTGCGGCTGCCGCTGCCGGAGCCGTATGTGCCGACCCGGCTGGAGACATTCCGCGCCCGTAAGGGTGGTCGTCCGCAGCCGGCCAAAGGGACCGCCCCCCGAAAGGGGGGCCGGAAGGCCGCTACGCCGCCCGCGGGCAAGGCTTCCCGCAACCCTGATGCCCCGCTGCGGCCCGCTTTCTCCCGAACAGCCGCCCGCCCGGCGCGACAGTCAAGGCATCATGGATCTGGGCAGCGCTACGCGGGTCAGCGTCAGCCACGGCGCGTTCGTGCTCTGGAAGGTCAGCGTTACGGGTGAACGACACGGTCAACAAGCCGGCCGGCGGGCTGGGGGCTAGCCCCTCGCCCGCCGGTGCCGCATCGTCGGCAGGTTCCACCATTTCGGTCGTGCTCGCCGGCGGGGGCACCGCCGGCCATGTGGAGCCCGCGATGGCCGTCGCCGACGCGCTCAGTG
>Ga0315535_1002845_pt1 | contig 10820 bp, 8 predicted proteins | sample SalMarSW160220MG_2_FD_203092 | JGI IMG/M metagenome (GOLD analysis project Ga0315535, IMG submission 203092) | Salt marsh sediment microbial communities from the Plum Island Ecosystem LTER, Massachusetts, United States - Salt Marsh Sediment SW1602-20 ...
TCCAAATGTAGATGTTGATTTTGGCTTACGTTTTCTTTTTGTAATCGTTCCTGGCATAGCATTAGGAGTCTCTTTAATATGTCTATACTTCTTCCCATTCACTAAGAAAAAAGTTCTCGAGATGAAAACAAAGCTAAACGAGCTTCATCAGGAAAAAATGGATAAAGTAAGAACTTCTTAATTTTTCTCTTTTTTTTTTATATTTTTTTTAATGCTTGTTCTAAATCGTTAATTAAATCAACAGGGTCTTCTAATCCTACTGAAAATCGAAAATGCGTGTCTGATATTTCCATCTTTTTTTTCTCCCAACTCGCTAGATCAATACCGGTCATTATCGAGGTATATTCTATGAGTGAAGTTGTATCTCCTAATGAAACTCCAACCTTTATCAATTTAAAGAGTTCCATTAACTTGTAGCATTCTTCTACGGTTTTTAACTCGAAATCTACCATTCCTCCAAAATTTTTCATTTGTTTTTTGGCTATTTCATAACCTGGATGAGAATCTAAGCCCGGATAAATCACATCCTTCACTTTTGGATGTGAGGATAAGAATTTAGCAATCTTCATAGCATTTGAACAATGTTTTTCCATCCTTAGACTTAATGTTCTTATACCTCTTAGAATGAGCCAAGCACTAAATGCACTCATCACTGGACCTTGAGTCTCTTGCCAAAAATATCGAATGTTTCGAATTTCTGCTTTTGGTCCAATAATAACACCACCAAGAGTATCTCCGTGACCATTGACATATTTAGTTAAACTTTCAATTACTAAATCTGCTCCGTGTTTAAAGGGTTGTTGAAGTGCTGGTGAGGCAAACGTGTTATCAACTATGCATTTTCCCCCCACTTCATGAATGAGACTTGAAATTTCTTCGATATCAATAATATCAATGGAAGGATTTGTCGGAGTTTCAAAAAATACGGCTTTAGTTTGTTCTGTTATCGCACTTTCTACTTCCTTTAAATTACGCATATCTACACTAATGGCTGTATTACCCATTTGTGGATATATTTTAGTTAATAACCGAAATACGCCAGTATATTGATGCTTGTGAATGATAATATTCGGAAAATGCGTAGGGTTATTTTGAGGGTAATAATTTTCGACTTTTTTCGGTCTCATTCTATCTATCCTTTCTTGAAAGACGCTAGAAAGAGATAAATGAACAGCAGCCATTCCAGATGCCACCGATAACGCCTCCTCACCTCCATGGAGGGTTGCCATTTTCTTATCTAAAGCGTATAATGTTGGATTTTCAGTTCTTGAATAGAAATAATTATTTTTTAACATTTCAGACATGGTTGAATAAGTATAAGATTTCGTTGCATAAATTGGCGTTCTTAGGCTATGTGATGTAGAGGGATAAGGATCTTCTCCAGCTCTAATCTGCTGTGTATCAAATTGCCATTGATCCCACTTTTCTCTTAATTCTTTATTGACTTGATCTGGTGTTTTTCTTTCTTCTTCCATTTTAATCACTCCATACCGGGTAATTTTATCCCTTCAGTTTTATCCATTCCTTCAGCTTTTTGATAATCTTCATATGTACGTGAAGAGATCTTCTTGTAATAATCTTGAAATTCTTTTTCCACTTCATTTGAAATTCCTGGGCCCTTCTGACTTTCAAGAATTTGATTGACCTTTTCTCTTGCCCGTTCAATGATATCTTTTGAACCATTCCTCTGCCATGCACCTCTACGATCTCGATCTGCTAGCTTAGGAACAAAAAGTTCTTTTCTTGTGTTTATTGAAGTGTGCTTTAACATTAAATAATTCTTTCCTTCTGTTGCTACTCGTTCAATTTCATTTATAGCCATGGTATTATCATCTACCTTGATACCATACATTCCCCGTTTAACGATATCTATCAATTCATCATCAATTACAAGCAGTTCTAACGATTCAGCAAGAGAAGATTCATAAGTACCGGCACAAGTGATATAATTAATTCCTGCATTTGCAGCGCAGAATAATGTCATTATCCTCTCAAAACCATTTTGAATGTCAAAACATTTGGATTCAGTCACTAAACCGGGTCCTCTTGAAGGGATGTTATAATATCGTGCTAATTGAGCTGCTCCAATTGTTATTAACCCCGTTTCAATGCTTCCCCAAGCAACGTTTCCCGTTCGAGGATCCATGGGGGCATTCATTGTTGAATAAAAGACAGGGCATCTTGGATTGATAAGTTGAGCTAATGTTATTGAAGATAAGGTTTCCATATTAGATTGAATGAGTAATCCCGCCAATGTAACTGGAGCTGTTGAACCTGCACTAGCTGCCGGAGCGATGATTAAGGGCTGATTATATTTAGCAAAAATAAATAATCCATTTAATAAAAGTGTACTCATCATTAATGGACTTACAGGATTAAAAAATCCAATTAAACGGGGCTTTTTCTTTAATTCTTCCTCTCCTCCTACTATAAATGATGTGAGGTTCATCATGTCTTGGGATGCCAATCTTCCTAGACACCCCAAACCATACGGTTTAACACTATTTTCAGCCCACGCTTTAATAGCATGGTAATGTAATTCCAAGTAAGGAATATCATTCGGCCATACATCAACGTGAGAACAACACACGTTTTTCAAGGCATCAACAATACGAATTTGTTTTATCGTGTCGGTCAACACGGTTTTTCGCACTCCATTTTTCTTAGTTTGGTCATTGATCTTTACAGGAGTTCCCACAGTCGCAAAATTAACACTTCTTGTATTCACTTCAACACTATAGGACCCATCAGACCCCCATAAAGTAAAAGATTCTGGGACATATTTAAGTTGTTTTAATACTAAATTTTCAGGGAATTTCACAAAGTGCGTTTTATCGTCCACTATTCCTCCATTTTCCTTTATTAGACTACGAGCTTCTTCAGATTCTACTTTTACTCCAATTTTTTCTAAAAGTTCCAAAGTTTTCCCATGGATTAGGCTAATTTCTTCTTTTTCTAATACCTTAAGTTTATTCATTTTCATGATTTTATCAAGCTTGTAGAGTTAGATAATTGATGATTTTAAGATTGGTAAAGATTAATTAATGAAAAACCTTTTTTTTAAAAAAACGTTTGTTAATTCAAATTTCTATATTAAAGCTAAATGGAATTAAAATGTCAATTAGAGAGAAAATTCAAGAATTTGTCGTCGAATGGGATGAGGAAGGCCTAAAAAATTATTGTCAACGATTATTAAAAAATAAAGAAGCAAAAGCTTCTGAACTTCTTAAAGACATTGGTGCCGTCATGAAGTTCATTGGAGACCAATTTGAAAAAGAGGAAATATTTCTCCCAGAATTAATTGGTTCTGCAGAGGTCGTGAAAGCCACAATTGATGACATCTTAGATCCTGCCATTAGAGCAGCAGGGGAGAAAAAGAAATCAATGGGAAAAGTTGTTATTGGAACTGTAGAAAGTGATGTACATAGTATCGGAAAAGATTTAGTTGGGTCTTTCTTATTTTCTAATGGGTTTGAAGTATATAACTTAGGCGTAGAGGTTACGGCTGATCAATTCATTTCAAAGGCGGAAGAGGTAGGAGCTGATGTAATTGGTTTATCTTCTCTATTAACCATGTCAATGGATTTTCAAAAACAAGTTATAGAGGAATTAAAAAAGAGAGGTCTCCGAGAAAAGTACAAGGTTATCGTAGGAGGTGCTCCTACTACGGAAGAATGGGCAGATCAAATTGGTGCTGATGCTTGGGCAGATGATAGCATTGAAGCCGTACATAAAATTAAAGAACTTCTCAATAAAAAATAAGAGGTGAGTGAATAAAATGAAATTGAAAAAGTTAGAGGTTTTTTCAAAGGACGAACTTGAAGTTATTCATTCTGCTTCAATCACATTACTTTCAGAGGTAGGAATAAAAATAGATGCTCAAGATACCCGAGATCTGCTAAAAGCAAATGGTGCGAGAGTAGATGATAATACATATTTCGTGAAATTCCCCGAATCAATGGTTATGGAAAATCTTAAAACGGTTCCAGATTCATTCAGATTGCACGGACCCGATGGTTCGTTTTCCTTCGAAGTGAATACCTCAACAACCCAATTTGCAACTATTGGTACTCCCGTTAAGATATATGACCCCAAAAAGGAGAAAGGAGTGCGAAAAAGCGTGATGAATGATACAATAGAGCAAATTAAAATTGTGGATAGTCTAGAGAACATCGTGTGTTCCCATGTTGATGTATGGCCGAATGATATATCATATATAACTATTCATGCTGAGTGTATTTATCAATGGGTAAAAAATACTAAAAAGCCTTATGGGTTGGGATGTCTAGGAAGATTGGCATCCCAAGACATGATGAATATGGCATCAATTATTGTTGGAGGAGAAGAAGAGCTAATTAAAAGACCGAGATTTATAGGTTTTATGAATCCAACTTCCCCGCTTCACTTGCCAATTCTAATGACAAATGGGTTTGCTATTTTCACAAAATATAAACAGCCTACCATTATCGCTCCTGAAGCTATCGCGGGAAGTTCAGCTCCAGTAACTTTAGCAGGTTTATTGGTTCAGACTAATGCCGAGATAATAGGAAGCGCAGTGTTATCCCAAATTTTAAATCCTGGAGCTCCTATCTTCTTTGGAACAGTTTCTCACGTAACGGATATGCGATCAGGGAATTCTGCTATGGGTTCAGTGGAAATGGGACTGATCACGGCAGGTATAGCCCAACTAGCAAGGTTCTATAACATTCCTTCTCGTGGACCTGGTGCAGGAACAGATTCTAAAGTTTTAGATTTACAGAATGGGTATGAGCGCCTTCAAACTTTGATGCTTGCAGCTCAAGCGGGTATTAATTATATCACTTGTGCTGGTACTTATGAAGCCACGTTAGTTGAAGCATTAGAACTTTTAGTAATTGATGATGATTTAGTGGGAATGGTAAAAAGAACGATGGATGGGATATCCGTTGATGAAGACACCATAGGATTAGATGTAATAAAGAGAGTAGCAACAAGTCAAAAGAAAGGAGTTAATTTCCTAGCCGAAAGTCATACACGAAAATACATGAAGTCAGAACTATACATACCACGATTATCTGATAGATCCAGACGTTCGACCTGGCAAAAAAAAGGGTCTAAAGATATCATAGAAAGAGCACGAGAAAAAGTCAACGAAATTCTAAAACTTCATCAACCAAATAAATTAGATAATATCATGGAAGATCAATTGCTTAAATACATGAAGGAAGTCCAATCAAGAACTTTTGATGATTATAAAAAAGCTGAAGGATTAATGGTCGATGGTATTACTCTACCGGATGGTATTGAAATAAGAAACAACCAGAAATAACAAAAGAATTTTCCATTAATTTTCTTTTTTATTTTTGTCTAAAATTCTATTAAAGAATTTTAATAAATCAACTTTTAATAAGAGATATACTAACAAAATAATTAAATATAGAGTAATAATGCTTAAAATCCAGCTTTCTCCTCCTAAAAAACTACAAATATTTAATAGATTATACCCGAAAATTAACATTAATCCAAATTTTCCAAGCCAACACCAAAAAATAGTATTTCTTAAAGAATATTTTAGCAATCCTAATGGAACTGTTATAAAATCATCATTTAAGGGTGTAAGAGCCGCTATAAAAATAAGAAAAGGGGCTAATCTTGGATGTTCCAATAAAATCTGTTGATATGGTGATAATTTTATCCGTTGTTCTTCTTTGATCAATTGAGAAACACCTCTACCCACGAAATATCCGCCTAATTCACCAATTAAACATCCTAAACTAGCAATTAAAGCAATCAATAAGGGCACGTAAATATTTAATGATAAAAAGGGAGCCGCACTAAAACAAACTACAAATGTGTAGGGAGTGGGAAACGGAATTAAATTACCAATTAAACATATTACAAACGTGATCAAAAGTCCTGATGCTAAATCTTGAAATGGAGGGTACTTAGAAATATTTTCAATTAGTTCTCTATGTGATTCATTAAGCATTAAATCAATTGAAATGATTGTGACAATTACAATTAAGATTAGAAAGATTAAATCTATTCGTTTGAGTTTCATAAATCGTATCTAACGATTATTAATTATGTTATATAAAAGGGGGCTAATTAAATACTTGCATATTTAATTTAATCCCGGTAATGCAAGAATCAGAAAGAAAATACTGACAAAGATACTAATGAAAAGTATTAAGATGATAATTATCCCTACACTCATTCTTCTTTTCTTCTTCTTTTTTATGTACCTTCTTCTTGCAGCATTCATTATCAAGCATCAAGATCTTTAAGTGACTGCTTCTTTATACTATCATCCACTTCAATTTTCTGTAGCAGTTGTGTGAGCACTACATTATTATAAGAAAAAATCATTCGAGGTGTATATCCCTCTGCTAAATAGGACCCATCTTCAACTTCTTCTTTTAGAGGAAATAGTTGTTTTTCCTTAATAACAGAACCCAAATAGTTCTTTTCATATTCTCTAAACCCATAAATTGTGTTCTTAACGATAACCATTTTCAATTCATAATCCTTAGGAACTCCAGCTTTTTCAAGAATTAGTAAAATTTTTTCTCTTGAGAGTGATTCTAATAATTCTAAATTCTCTTCAGTTCCTTCATATGTAGGACCAGTTTGCTCTTTTGTATAATCTATTTCCGCTTCTGTTCCAATCATGACTTTAAAACCATGTGTTTCACTATCTTGATCCACTGCTGTGAGTTTATATGCAATTCCATGTTTATCTCTTATTGGTTGGGCCATCTTCGCTGCAATGAATTTCATGCGGGTAGTGGTGTTCCACCCATGCCAAAGCCAGACTCTATAATGTTTGGGATCAACAAATAATAAAATAAAATCATCATCTAATAAATCAGACAATTTTACATCTGGATCTATGATTAATTCCTCAAAATCACCAATCTGGTCATTAAATTGATAGACAACAATTGATAGCTCTTTTCTTTCAGGAGATTCCCCCTGTGGCTTTTCATTAGACATGTTCAAGACCAATTTACGGTTTTTTCAATGTAACTAATTATAATATATAATAATGTAATAGCTATAAAAATTGACGGATATTAGAGTCGTTTTTTAGGTAAAAGTTCAAAAGATATAAAAAGTTGATGCAATTATTTTCTACATCTTACTTTAGAATTTTCAAATATGCGGGAATTGCCAAGTCTGGTCAAAGGCGCTGGACTCAGAATCCAGTCTCGTAGGAGTCCGGGGGTTCGAATCCCCTTTCCCGCATTTAATGATAAGTAAATATACTAATGAATTATAAAAGTTTAAGTTGATTTTCGCAATTAGGGCAAAATAATGGCAACTCCTCATCGCAAGGTTCTAATTCATCGCTATTTAACAATTTTCTCCAACAAACTAAATGATCTTCAGATTTTAGCATATCCCTTCCGTGATGTTGAGGAATTAATTTTTTTGTTTTACACGATTCACAAATCAACATCCTTGCTTCAGATTCTAAGATTTCAGTATTGATCTCTTTAAATTTACTTTTATATCTTAAATTTCTGAGGCCGTTGATCAATACTAAGAGTGAAACTCCCATATCTCCAATTCCCACTGCTAACCATAAAGTCATCAAACCAAAAACAGTAAGAACCGCAAAAGATACTTTTACTATAATGGAAGTCCAAATATTTTGTTTTATTATGCTATTTGTCTTTTTTGACACATCGATGAAAGTGAGGATTTTTTTGAGGTCATCACTCATAATAATGACATCAGCAGTTTCAAGAGTTAAATCAGTAGCAGAAACTCCAATTGCAATTCCTAAATCAGCAAGAGCTAAAGCTGGAGCGTCGTTTATGCCATCGCCAACCATTGCAACTCCCTTACTCTGTTGTTTTAATTTTTTTATTTCTTCAAGTTTTTGATCCGGCAATAATTCTCCTCTAGAAGAATCAATGTCAAGACAAGCACTAATTTCATTACACACCTTTTGATTATCACCAGATATTAAAACCGCTTCTAATTTTCGCTTTTTCAAACCATTCACCAAAAGAGGAGCAGAAATTCTCAAAACATCTCGTATGGTGATAATCCCTAATAATTTACCATTTGAACCTACTAATATTGGAATAGTGCCCTCTTGTTCAATTTTCTTTAATTCTTTGGATGGTAAATCATACAATAATTCCATAAAGAACCGTTTACTACCAACATGATACATTTTGGTTCCTATTTCTCCTGTAATACCCTTCCCCCTCACGATCTCAAAATTCTGAACTGAAGTAATCTTTAAATCTAAATTATTTGCCTGCTTTACAATTGCTTTTCCAATTGGGTGTTCAGAAAGTGTCTCTAAACTCGCAGCGATTGAAAGGACTTCTTCTTTACTGATAGAATAAGAGATAATATCAAAAACTTTCAACTTTCCCTCTGTAAGCGTTCCCGTCTTATCAAACGCCAAAATTTCTATTTTATTCATTCTTTCAATATACTTATTCCCCTTGACTAATATCCCTTCTTTAGCTAATTTTGTCAGAGCAGTAATGTTTGCAAGAGGAGTCGAAAGCGTTAAAGCACACGGACAAGAAACTACTAATAACACCAAACCCCTGTAAAACCATTCATTAAAATTTTGATTAAAGATGAGAGTTGGGATAAACATTACCGTTAGAGAAGCTAATAGGATAATAGGTGTGTAATATCTAGCAAATTTTTCTATAAATCGCTCGCTCACACTTCTATTTTGTTGTGCTTTTTTTATGCTTTCGGCTATTTGAGCGACAATTGTATTTGAACTTTCTCGAGTGACTTTTAAATCAATAAAACTATCACTATTAATACTTGCTGCATAGACTTCATCATTTTCTTGCTTAAATACGGGTAAAGATTCTCCGGTAATAGCGCTCTCGTCAAAATATGATTGTCCATTGATGATAATTCCATCTAAAGGTGCTTTCATTCCGGGTTTAATGCCAATGACCTGTCCAACTTTAACTTCCTTGGCAAGAACAATTTCATACGAATCATCTCTTTTTAATAACGCTTCTTGGGGAGCTAATTCTAACAATCCTTTTATGGCATTTCGAGACTTTTCAGTCGTTATTTCCTCCAAATGCTCTGCAATCGCATATAATAAAATCGCGGTTGCCCCTTCTTGACCGTGTAAAATAAAAAATGCAGCGATTGCAGCCACAATCATTAATATATTGGCTGTGATTTTTTTATGTAATATATCTTCAATAGCTTCACTGACAACTCCATAACTTGATAAAAATATTGAAGCTATAGCTAATGCTTGACTGATAAGAATTTGTTGAGTAAAAAATTCTAAAAAAATAGAAAGAGTCAGTATTATTGCTGAGGGGATTATAAAAGCCCAAAAATGATCCTCAAAAAATGATTCTTCTTCAATCTCCTCGTCTTCGAGACTGCAAACTGGACTTGAACATTCTACAAGATTCAACTTGATTCTCCTAATTGTTAATTAAATAGAAACCTTAAAAAATTTCTATTTATGTATAATAAGACTCAATCAAAAAGTGATAGATCTTGGAATAAGTTTCAATAATAGAAATTATTATTTATAATATTCTTACTCCAAAAGAGGAAATGGTTATATATTAATTTATAAGATATACATATTCTTCTATGGGAAGATTTAATTGCTTTCTTATCTCATTCCTTACTAAAGTACCACCAATATGTAAGATAGAATCTTTCAATATATTATCTTGCTCCATTGATGCATTACAAGGATAGGAATGATGTGCCTTACTAATTTTTTCATTTAAGCTGGTTTTTTCATCATTAATGTATTTAGCATGCAATTGTTGGAGTATGAAATAAGTTGAACCGCACGGTGCTGATTGGATGACACAAGTATCTTCAATTGATTTACCATCTTTACTGAGTAAAAGAGAAATAATTGGTTCTCCAATTTTAAAAAATTCAATGAATTCTACTATGTAATTCCGTTCCTTAGTAGTGTTAAATCCCACTTTATTATATTCATTCAATTCTTTACTTAAAGCACAGAAAGGTTTTGGGAATGCCGCTTGAATTCCAAATTTTTCAAAATCTTCTAAAACTTGAACTTGGAGTCCTGCTGGAACCCATTTAGAGTCTTCTATGGGAATGATGACCGCTTTGATTTTTTTATCTTTTATAAAATCCGGGAGCCCAGAAAGTAGATCTTGATGAATACCAATAACTAATAAGAAATCGAGCTCAGGGATATTATGAGGCAAATATTTTTCTGGATCCTCGATGAAATCTGGAGCATTGGTACCTACTTGCTCATAAAAGTAAATTGAATTAGCATGGCCTTTTAAAGTCTCTCTACAATGATCGCATTTTACATTTAGTTCTAATAATTCACATGCCTTGCAAAACTTATCATCATTGATAAGATTCCCCACAAACTTTTGGGTTAACATTTCAGTTTCAGGACCTAACCCGTAGATAATCCCTAATTTATAGTTTTTTTCAAGCACCATTTGAGGAAGATTTTTACAGCTTTTATTTATTATTTTAATATTGTATAACTGTTTTATTCTTTTAGCCGAAGATGTTCTAAATAATTTAATTGAAAAAACTATTAGAGTGTTTTTTTCATATTTTTTTCAAAATTATTGCGAATAAGAAGTACTGAGTTTGTAAAAGAAATTTTTTTTAATTTTTATAAAAAAAGCGTTAATAAATACAAATTTACTTTTAATTATCTTAAAAACTCTTGAGTATCTTTTTAATTTAAAGTTACAGCCCAACGAGCAAATCTTTCAAAGATATCTTCCAAAGATGTACCAATTTCCGTCAAAGAATATTCTACTCTCATCGGAATTTCATTAAACACTTCTCTCTTAATAAATCCAGAT
>Ga0315535_1002846_pt1 | contig 10818 bp, 11 predicted proteins | sample SalMarSW160220MG_2_FD_203092 | JGI IMG/M metagenome (GOLD analysis project Ga0315535, IMG submission 203092) | Salt marsh sediment microbial communities from the Plum Island Ecosystem LTER, Massachusetts, United States - Salt Marsh Sediment SW1602-20 ...
TAGGCTTGTCAGCGATGGCCTTGATTTTGGGCAAATCAGTAATTGTCTGAGGTTTGTGTATTGGTATGATTGTCCCTGCTTGTATCTTCTCAAAGAAAGGTTGCAGTTCAGAACCACGATACTCTAAGATGACCTCATCCCAGTCAGGGGGGTTATCGATACGACCCAGATTGGGTTTCAGTTCACCAGCAAGCATCTGGATTGCAGTTGTTTTTCCAACGCCATTTGGACCAATGAGTCCTAGAACCTGACCTTCTTTGGGGGTAGGCATCCGGAATAATTTGAATCCATTCACTCCATATCGATGACTAGTATCAGACTCTAGCTCTTCAGGAAGATTCACAATGCGAATCACGTGATAAGGACATTTTTTCACGCAAATAGCTTCGCCTGAACAGAGTGATTCTACAATGACTGGAGGTTTATCTAGACCATCGGGAAAAACTACGGTCTCATCACCCGTACGAACACGAGGACAGAACCTTTGACACTCATGTGTGCAATCTTTAGGTCTGCATCGGTCCTTGTCTACAATCGCAATACGCATTTGTCGTTCAACACCTGTCGAAGAGCTATGCGAGGTTGCATTGTGTACCTTTTTAGCGCTTTGGCTTGATGATGTAAATCGTAGAAAAATGTCTAGTTGGAAAGCCTTTTGTGCAATCCCATTAAGATTCTCTTGGATAGAACAAGATGAAAATTTTAGACCGTTTATTTGATGTCTTCGGAAAAAGACGCGCATTGTTGATTGGTGCTACTACTCAACCCAACGACATTATGGCCCAACTATATGCTGTTCGTGCAATGACCTATCTGAAAATAACCGGGAAGACCCTTCCAACAACTTCGTTGCCAAAAACAGGTGCCGAAGATTTGACCGACAATATTTCTCCATCACGACGGTTGCTAAGAAAGGATTTTTAGATCCAGTTACTCCGTACTTCTTGAATTTCTCAGAAAATCATAGTATTCTCTGCCTTTCTTCTCATATTAAATAGACATACGAGGTTTATCACAAAATTGGAGGTAATGTTTTATTAAGGTTAAATCGAACATCTTTAACCCTGAGATTGGTAGGATGGTTGAATTATGCCTATTTGGTCTACAAATCGTATTATTGCATTCCTTACTATCTGGGCACTTGTTATTCCGTTTAAGCTCATGTTGCGTCTGAACCTACTGAACTTTTCTATCATATATGCTGGTCTATGGTCATATTTAGGAGGTGCAAATCCTTACTCAGATTCACCTCTCATTGTGTCTGTTTTGTCTACAGTATTTATGTTGCCATTCTATGCTCCTGGGCTAGCCAGTGCGTGGTTAGTGTGGTATGGTTCGAAGAATGAAAACTTAACGAGGCAGCGGTTTATTGAGACCAATGTGATGTTAATTCTGATTCAGCTAGTATTAGCGATGATTATACCATGTGTGAGTCCAGATTACCTTTGCATTCCGACACCAACAACTGGAATTGTGGCTCTATTCTTTGTATCCAAAGTAGTCAAGGAGATTGAGGTCCCATGGTCAGAGAATGACAATGTCCCTGTATCAGTTTCTGTTTTTGGTGAAATAATCCGAGTTCCATTTAGAACCAGAATATCTTCAATGTTGAGAGGGGGAAAATCTTCACGAGAATCTAAAGAAGTTCATGAAGAGGTTGAAGAACAGGAGCACATTGATGAACTCTAGCTAAACATGGATTTACTTCTAATCTTTACATTAGACTGAATTTGTAGTTTGACCAAGACATTCATCATTTCTTTTCTTCTTTAGTCCCCACGAACTTACTATAATAATAAGACCAAGGGATGCTATCACAATTCCTCCGCTGAGCACACGAAGATTTGCGTGAAGTGGATATACTGAGATGTGTAGATTTAGAAATTCACTTTCTGGAGAAGTGAAGTAGAGAGCATAGACTCCAAGCCCAGGTAGCATGAGTGTATCATCGAATGATGTAATGTTCTCAAATTGAGCAAGTGGGGTAGCCAAGGTAATTGATTTGTTCTGTACTACGGTATTGTTAGCATCAATCCCGTCAAGAAGGTACATGGAGAATACACCATTACCATCATTTGGTATGACTTCAACATGGATATCACTGTAAGCACTGAAGATAATCCCAGAGGACGTATCATCGTACACTATGCTGCTCCCACTCAAAGGATAATTTCCAAACATCAAGGCAGATGCTATTATAACAACACCAACAACGAATACAATTTTTCCTAGTCGCATAGTATCACCTCATCAAACCTCGGTTCGTTCGAATATCACAAAGCTCAGGATAAACAAAACAACTACAATCATGAGTGACACGACCAGCCCTAATTGGAGATCCTCTATGACAGGTGCTCGAAATCCTTGTATTATGAACTCAGTTGCCGCATTCATTGGATTCAGGATAACTATTGCCAGTGAAGGGGCTCCTTCTAAGCCTAGAAGTGACATGTTCACAGACCAAAAAACAATACCACCTATGACAGTAGCAGTCAATTTTTTCGTTTGTACTGCAATTAGAGTTGAGATCGAAACCTGAAGAGCAATAAACAACCATATAGCAACTATAATCAAGAAAAGGTCTGCTGCTGTAGGAAGTAGAGGGTAAGCCAGTGGGATTGTTATCATGATTGCGGAAGAAATGAGGGTAGCCAGAATCAGTATGACTAATCCCGCTTTTGTGAATAATAGAGTTAATCGCTTCACGGGTAATGTTAGATGCGTTCGATAGAATCCATCTTCAAATGGTCTTGCAACAGATATGGCTACCAGAATCGGTGCCAAGAGGACCAGTGCATTGAAGGACATCATCCCACTGTGCAACATCATCGGTGCTAGTCTATCAAGGAAATTGAACACTGATTGTGTGTATCCAGTTGAGAAATTAGCTTTCATCCCTGATACCAACGTATTTAGTAGAAAGCCAAAGAAGAGAATTGCTGCTACCCCTTCCAGTATAGGAAAACGCCAAGAAACCCCAAACTCAATACGAAGCAAGGAATATAGGCGTCTGAGTCTAGCTCTCATCGAATGACCTCCCTGTAGGCATCTTCAAGTGTTGCTGCTTGTTCCAGACTATATATCGTCACACCCAGTGAAGTGGCAATTTGTTCAACTTTTGATTTTACATCATTATATTCACTATCGGTCACAAGAGAAATTGAAGCTGGGCCAAGTATCCTCGCAGATGTCGTACCCTCGATTTCGCGTATCCTGTCAATTAATAGATGGGATTCAGAGCATTTTATTCTGTAAGAACGCTTTGTCAATCTGGAGATCACTTCGTTAATCTTTCCACTTTCAATTATCTTGCCTGATTGCATGAATGCAACATGAGTACATGCTCGTTCCAATTCTGATAAGATATGAGAGATCAAAACAAAAGAAACACCTGACTTCTGATGCAGCTCAAAAATCAAGTCTAAGATTTGTTCTCTACTCTCAACGTCAAGATTGGCTGTTGGTTCATCTAGAAATACAATTTCTGGATTCCCCGCAAATGCTAGCGCAATTCCTACTCGTTGCCGCATGCCTGCAGATAAGTGTCCTATCTGTCTATCAGCTGCATACTCAAGATCAACAAGCTTGAGTAGCGTTTCTGGAGTCCTATCACTATTGTAAAGTCCACAAACATCCTGCAGGTAATCTCTGACTGATACTGCTTCTGGAAATGAGGGTTGTTCATGCAAGACGCCAATTCTCCTACGGATTTCCAGCGATTCGGTTTTCGTATCCAGACCTAATATTTGTGCATGTCCTGAATCTGGTCTTGCTAAATCAAGGAGGATTCGCAGTAAGGTTGTCTTCCCAGCACCATTCGGTCCAATCAATCCAAGGATGCTTGGTTCCATATCCAGTGATAAACCATCCAAAGCTTTGACAGAACCAAATGATTTGGTTACATCACGGACTGAAATGACATAGTCATTCACGATTGTTCCTACCTCTTTCCACGATTTTATTTTGCAGTTTGCTTGAGTTCAATTGAGCAATAAAGACTTCCTATTTGTGTTTCATTTTCTGAAGAAAACGCCTTCATTGCAAATGCATATGGGCCATCATGCCAAGCTGCAAAGATACCATGCATATAGCCCCCTTCTGGTCTTACTAAACTTCTGTGATAGAGTAGATCTCGTTGTTCGGTTTCGTTCAAATTCTGGAAATCCGCAGAAGACATATTGACCATATTGTAATAGAATTCAATATGTTCCGGGGAATTTGCCCAATTTTCAATATCTATTCGATAGCGAAGGTAATTATCCAGTCCCAATTGGGTAGGTACGATTTCACAAGAGAATACATACCATTCCCCTAGAAGGATTTCTTCTCCGTTTTCGGGGCTTTCATAAAGGATGTGGGTAGTCTGTTCGATAAGTGTTGTTGTTGAATACTCAGTTGTGATAGTCATTCCAATCAGCAAGCTGGCAACAAGAACTACAAGGACTCCTCTACGAATCTTCATTTTACGTTTGTTTGTTAATTGTTCCTTACTAAGTACTGGTATAGACTCCCACGTCCCAAGATCATCACTCCCATCTTTCTTAGTTGTCCACCTAGAGCTATTGTATTGAAAAATCTTGAAACTTCCAAAAAGAATAGTGAATGCAATGATTCCAAAGATTCCTAGAATTACCAATATCGATGATAAAGGGATATCAAAATCAAAATAACGTGTGAACAGATAGTCATTTGGAGGATCGTATCCTGCCAGACGACCTGCAAGTACCTTTGTGAAATAAAACGGACTAAGATAACGAAGTCCTAGTCCTCCAGTTGTGCTATTCCACCATACAATGATCTCAACGCTGATGGTTAGGACAGATCCTACTAAAGTAGAGATGATGATATCATCTGTTATTGTTACTAGAAGTATGCCAAAGGTGACGAGTATCAACGCAACGACACATGTACTCACAAGTACTGGTAGAAAATAAATGAAGAATCCAGTACCTGTTGGTTCTCTAAATCTAATTCCAAAGATTACAGGTTCTAAGAATAATGCAATGGATAATGAGATGCATAAACCTAGAGTTAATGTATAGACTTTGATTAAATTTCTAAGAAAGGTCTCTCTAGAATTCATGCCAGCTTCTTGTGATACAATGGTGTGCCTTCTTGCAGTAGATGTTCCAAATATAATGCCAGACAGTAGGAAAATAGGAATTCCAGATACTAATACGTTCGAGATGATGTTCATTGCATTCACAAGAACCTCAATTTCTTCATCATATCTGACAATAGGACGATTCGAAGAAACTATGATGATGACAATACTCGATGCAATAATCCAAAGAAGTATCCAAATTCTGGAATGCAGGTCTGGTCTTTGTTTCCATACTCTTTTTGCGTCGGATATCACTTGATTCCCCTCTATGTTAATTGAGGAATTAAAAAACATTTATATATATCGCCTCACATACTATATCGTATCACATAGTATATTGAGGAGTTTCATTCGAAGAACTTCATCAATTTATCGCAGATGTATTTTCCAAAGGAGTGAATTATCGTGGAGGAAAGTAATGATGCACCAAGAATCAGTCTATTCTGTATCACAAAGACATGGTTAGCAGTATGGATTATTTCTTCTAGCATTGTGATTCTTGCGTGTTATCTAAATCGCCCATTAGTTAGATACACGGATGAATTTTCAGTTCTCATCAATGCAATGAACGTGATTGCATATGCACTGGCAATTGGGCTTCCTGTATTCTTACCAGCAGGGATGGTTTTTGGTACATCAAAAGGGAAAGAGAATATCTTCGGATTACTACAATCAGGGAAGAAACCTGCATTAGTGTTTCTTAGATGTTTGGCCGAAGTTTATAGTCTAGTCCTAGTATTCAGCTTGATAGTTACAGGTGTGCTGTTCTATGAGCCTTTTCTAGTGGGAACTATGTTCAGTCAACCAATGGGAACTGGTTTTCTCGTCTATCTTGCTCCAGTAATTATTGCCACACTCGTTGTTTCGCTAGTCTTGGCATCAATTGGTGTAATCTTTGTGATGATTACTAATGAATTCATAATTTCTACAGCGATGGGAAGTGCACTAACTATAGGGCTTGCTACCCTGTTTGGTTGGAACTCTCGAGAAGTGTTTTACTCGGCCATGAAGGTACAAGCAATACTCAGTCCATCCAATCTTGTAAGAATCTTTGCGGGGAAACTATCAAACTATGACCCCAACAGTGGGGTTTCATTCGAATATTTTCGTTCCTTTGGATTTAATGTATCCATGGACTCGATTTTACTTGTCCTTGCTATGTTTGGATCAATCATTCTCGTTGGATTTATTGCTAGCGTCAAGTTATTGCAACGCAACTCATCAATTTGGGCAAATGAAAGAGAAATAAGAAAAATAGGAATTTGGGAAACTGAACAAGAACACAAGCAAAAGATAGTAAAAATCCGGCGTAGAATTGTAAAGCGTAGTTCAGTGTTAGTGAGTCTTATCATCATCGTGTTGACTGTTGCAACATTTGGGACTACATCTTACACAAATCTAGTAATCAATAATACAACTGTTATCTTCCACCAAAGTCCCGAAGCTGGGGAACAGATCAATCTGGGTGATTGGAATATCTTCTCATGTGATGTCCAACCCGCACAATATGATTTGCCCAATATTATTCATTATAGTGCGGGGACCGAAGACTGGATGATACATGATTGCCCTGATGAATTGACTTTCTTCTATGCAATGCTAAATATGTCATCTCTTGAGTTCCAAAATTTCAATGAAACTGAAAGGCGGGCTCAATGCAGTTCCCTAAACACTACATCCGGAACCTATGGTAGAGGGGGGGCTTTTAGTCTTGGTTCATACTATGGTTCCCTTACATATGTGCTAAAAGTGATTGCAACTGAAAATGAAACCACGACTGGATTCATCTATTCAAGGATAGTTCTCTATCAGAGTCCTACATTCTAGTTAGAGTTATCCCGTACCAATTAGAAAGAAAGGGAGCGCTAGTTTGATACTTGAACCAATGTGTGTGACTCTGGTTCAGTAAGTAGCCCTAATGTTGTTCCATCTTAGATTATTGTCAATCAAGCGTTCAATCATTAGACAATAAAAATACACTTAATCAATTGCCAAACTGCAACATTGTATTGAGGCGTAATGATTGAGTCTGTCACAAAAAAAGGTCATTGTATTGGGAATCATATTGGCTATAGTCGGACTGTTTTCACCATTCTATTCAATCTTCAGTTTTAGTAGCTATGAGATAACAATTAGAATCTATACTCTATTCGTAACGATAGGGGGTAATTATCCAAGATCATTCTGGGTAGATGTCAATGTGTTCTGGGTAATAATGGGTTATCTCCCCTTTGTCGCATTTCGTTTAGGCGTCCCCTTACAATTCGTTAGATACTATAAGATGAAAGTATCAAGATTTGAATTAATGATTGCAGGACTTATTGGAGAGATACCTCCGTTCATAATGATTTTTGGATCACAAGTTATTGCTACCTATTCCTTTCCCCTTCCATTCCACCTGCTCATATGCGGTATTGTAGTCCTCTTGAAACCGGTAAATGATAATGAAGATGTCTTCAAGGAATATGAGAGTCTTTATTCATATGATGATCATTAAACCGGTTATTACTTGTTCCTTGACCAATATTCTAGGAAATAGTATAAATTGAGATTCACTATGATTTTCTAAGTCGGGATGATGAATAAGCAGGGATTTGAGCGACCTATCAAGCGTGATGATAATTAAACCGCAGACTGACCGATATGCCATCTCAAGAAATATGGAGAAGACACTATAGTGAGTCCGTTCGTTTGCAATCATGATGGGTCCTGTGAAGAGGTTCGTCTTTGTTGCACTGAAACAGAAATGACATTGACCAGTGAAGATGCAGAACGAATCGAGGCTCTTGGTTATGATCGTAAGGAATTCCTAGTACGAGTGATGGCAGGATTTTGTGAACTTAGGAATGTTGATGGACATTGTTACTTTTACAACTCAGATACTAAGGAGTGCATCATATATGAGAATAGACCAGAAGGATGTAGATACTATCCTATCATCTATCACTCAACAAAGCGGAAGTGTCTTGTTGACAAGGATTGTCCATCAAGGGAAACTGTAAGCAGGGAAGAAATACGGAAGATATGTCACAAGGTTCGGAAACTTGTAGAAACCCTTCGCAGAGAGGCAGCCCATAATGAAAGCCCTTGTTGACCTGCATGTGCATTCTAACCATTCTGATGGTCTTCATTCACCTCAGGAATTGGTCAAGCATGCTGAAAAGATGGGACTAGAAGGGATTGCACTTACAGACCATGATACGCTTGATGGAATTCGTGAGTTTATAGATGCTCCAATTTCCACTGATTTGCAACGAGTTCCTGGTGTGGAAATCAGTACAGAGTATCAGGGTTTCAATCTACATATGCTGGGGTACTTCGTTCCTTTGGAAGAAAGTCCTATTGACATAAGACTCAGAACTACAAGAGAATCAAGACATACTCGATTTCCCAAGATGGTTAAGAAACTTAGAGACCTCGGTATTGATATTGAGGATAAAGAAATTGAAGCAGCATTGAAAGAAGCGGATTCTCCAGGAAGACCCCACCTTGCAAGAATCCTCATTGAGAAAGGTGTTGTCAAGGATATCAATGAAGCCTTCGCAAAATATCTGGCTTCTGGAAAACCAGCTTATGTCGCTCGATCAAAGATGGATAGTATTTACGCTATCAATCTCATAAGAGAGTCAGGAGCTGTTCCTGTTCTTGCACATCCACTATTGATCAAAGATGTTGATTTGAAACAACTGCTACATCAACTAAAGACACACGGTCTTGAGGGTGTTGAAGTTGATTATGGATATCAAAAACCGGACCTGATGGATCAAATTGAGAATGTTAGAAAGATGGCAGAAGAACTTGGGCTCATAGCCACAGGAGGTAGTGACTTCCATGGTGATGATGGTCATTGTGATCTAGGAAGCGTTTGTACATCGGTTGAAACTATTGACCTACTGTGGAAATCTTGTGAACGGATTCGAGGTCAGTAAGTCAGAAACTTTAACCGTTCCCATGAGCAGGATAGTATGAGATTTCGATGACTAACCCTAGATTACATTTGTTTTGTGAGGAGAGACCGTGAAGACCTTCGTCGTTGATTCTATGCTGGGAAAATTAGCAACGTGGTTGAGGCTAACAGGGCATGATGCCATGTTTTCAACAAAGATACACGATGACGAATTTCTTCAGATTGCAATAGACACGGGAAGGGTTCTCCTGACATCAGACGAAGAACTCTACCATCGTGCTGTGGATGCAGGGGCAGAAACAATGCTGGTGAGGGGATCAGTAGATGAAGAGGTGGCAAGTGTCTTCTTAAAGTATGAAATCGAACCTTTCGCTGATGCTTCGATATCTCGATGTACTAAGTGTAATGGTACTCTTGAGTACATAGGTGAAGAGGAAAAAGAGAGAATCAAATCACTGGTAATGGAAAAGACGTACAACTACTACAACGAGTTCTGGTATTGCAAATATTGTAAGAGTGTCTTCTTCAAGGGAGGGCAATGGATCAATATTGACGAATACATGGAGCGAATTGGAAAATTAATGGAGAACTTCTAACGCTTTTCGCCATTCAGTTCAATTTCGTAAATGATGGGAATACAATTCTTGGTTGATCGGGTAAGGGGACAGTATTTTTTTGCTTTCTCTATGCATCGTTCGCCAAGATCGAGATCATCTTCAGCTACTACCACTTCTCCTGTGATTATGAACTTGGAGATGGAATAACCCTCACCATCAAATTGGACTAGGAGCTTTCCACTGAGCTTGAAGGAGATTAGGTCCAAATCTGACATTCGTTGGATGTCGAGAAATGTGTTGTTTATACACCCTAAGACTCCAGCGATGAATAGTCTATATGGACATAATCCCTGACCTCTTCCACCATAGACTTCAGGAGTGTCGAATATCAATTCTGAATCTCTTAGTTTAGCTGTCCCACCAGTCTTTCCATCCCATTCAGTGTGTGCGAGGTACTCCATCTTCTCAGGGTATTTTGATTTTAGTCGCATTCTCAATCGCCAGGGAAATTCCCTTATCAGCTTAGATTAAGCCTTGTGGTTTGACTACTCAGTAAGTCATTTAAACGCGCATGGAGAGCAACTCTTGGGATTGTTCATGACTCGAAAAATGAAAGCTGCAATGTACTATGGAATCGGTGATGTTCGTTACGAAGAAACCGATGTTCCGGAGGTAGGACCAGGTGAACTACTAGTCAAAGTAGGTACTGCACTCACTTGTGGAACCGATGTCAAGACCTACAAGAGAGGACATCCACTTCTAATCAAACACACTCCCGCTCTATTTGGTCATGAATATGCAGGAACTATCGAAGCTGTTGGGGAAGGCGTAAAGAACTTCTCTGTAGGAATGCGTGTTGTAGCAACTAACTCGGCACCGTGCGGAACATGTTTCTATTGCAAGAGGAATATGCCAAACCTATGTGCTCAATTAAAGGATTCACTTGTGAATGGAGCATTTGCAGAATACATACGAGTTCCCGAACCTGTAGTCCAATGGAATACACAACCAATCCCTGATTCTCTATCTTTCAGAAATGCCGCACTTACTGAACCACTTGCCTGTGTTGTTCATGGAATCGAAGAATCCAATATATCACTCGGAGATACCACGGTGGTCATTGGGGCAGGACCAATAGGGCAAATGATGATAATGCTTGCAAAGAAGAGTGGTGCATCAACAGTGATTGCATCCGATTTAGCTCCACTACGACGAGAGATTGCCACAAAAGCAGGTGCGGATATCACTAT
>Ga0315535_1002847_pt1 | contig 10817 bp, 22 predicted proteins | sample SalMarSW160220MG_2_FD_203092 | JGI IMG/M metagenome (GOLD analysis project Ga0315535, IMG submission 203092) | Salt marsh sediment microbial communities from the Plum Island Ecosystem LTER, Massachusetts, United States - Salt Marsh Sediment SW1602-20 ...
GTTGAAGATTTTACTTTTGAGAAGCCAAAAACTAAAGACTTCCAAAATTTTCTGCAGTCTTTAAACCTGACTGGCAAAAAAGTTTTACTGCTTACAAACGGAAAATTGGAAAATGTTTATAAATCGGGACGAAACATTTCCAAGGTAAGAGTGCTTGAAGCCGCAAAAGCTTCAACATATGATATTCTTAATAATCAGGTTCTTGTACTTCAACAGGGAGCCGTTGATATAATCAATAAAAATTTTAAGAATGTCAATTCAGAGGCGGTGGACTAAAATGCATAATATTTTAATAAAACCTTTGATTACCGAGAAAATGACTAATCTTTCTGCAGATCACGGACAATATGGATTTTTGGTTAATCCAAAGGCAAACAAGATTGAAATAGCTAGAGCGATTGAAAAAAGATTTAATGTTCACGTTGTTGATATAAGAACAATTAATCGTTCAGGCAAAATGAAAACTCAGTTTAGAAAAAGCGGAAAATTTGTTGGAAGAACATCAGCATATAAAAAAGCGATTATAACTCTTAAAGAGGGTGAAACAATCGAATTATTCGAACAAGTATAGATTCTGAAAATGGGATTTAGAAATGGCTATTAAAAAATTAAGACCGATGACATCTGGAACAAGATTTATGTCGAAGTCTTCTTTCGAGGAAATAACGAAAGTTACTCCGGAAAAATCTTTGACTGTTTCGCTAAAAAAGTCAGGTGGTCGGAATAATCAAGGTAGAATTACAACTCGCTTTATCGGTGGAGGACATAAAAGAAGATATAGAATTATAGATTTTAAAAGAGATAAAAACGGTGTTCCGTCGAAGGTTAATTCTATTGAATATGATCCGAACAGAACCTGCAGAATAGCTCTGCTTCATTATGCTGATGGTGAAAAAAGATATATACTCGCTCCGGATGGTTTAAAAGTTGGAAATACTGTTATCTCCGGTAGTGGGAGCGAGATAAATATAGGAAATGCTTTGCCTCTTAAGGATATGCCCCTTGGAAGTTTTGTTCACAATGTTGAACTAAAGCCCGGAAAAGGCGGACAGCTTGGAAGGAGCGCTGGTGCTGCTCTTCAGGTTCTTGCAAAAGAAGGAGAATATGCCCAACTAAAAATGCCTTCAGGTGAAGTAAGACAGATAAGATTGGATTGTATGGCAACGTACGGTTCTATCGGAAATTCTGAAAAAGAAAATATTAGTCTTGGAAAAGCTGGTCGTACTCGATGGCTTGGACGAAGACCGCATGTAAGAGGTGTAGCAATGAATCCTGTCGATCACCCAATGGGTGGTGGCGAAGGTAAAACCTCAGGTGGTGGTCATCCGGTTTCACCCTGGGGCCAAAAAGCGAAAGGTTTAAAGACTAGAAAGCATAAAAAGCAATCAAATAGGTTTATAATTAAAAAACGAAATAAAAAGTAGAGAATAATTATGCCAAGATCAGTTAAAAAAGGGCCGTTTGTTGATTATAAATTAGCTGAAAAAATTAATAAGTTGAATGAAACCAATCAGAAAAAGATTATCAAAACCTGGTCGCGATCATCAACTATAATTCCCGATTTTGTTGGGCATACCATAGCCGTTCATAACGGTAATAAAATGATACCTGTTTATATAACAGAAAATATGGTAGGCCACAAGCTGGGAGAATTTTCACCTACAAGAATTTTCAGAGCACATTCTGGTACGAAATCTGAAAAGGCAAGTACACCGACTCCGGCAGCTTAATTATATTTAAGGATTTTAGAGAGATGGAAGCTTTAGCAAAACATAGATTTATTCCTTCATCACCAAGGAAAATGAGATTGGTTGTTGATCTTATCAGAGGAATTCCGGTAGAAAGAGCAATTGAGATATTGCATTTCCAGTCAAAGCATGCATCTAAAGATGCCGAGAAGGTTTTGAGGTCAGCGGTTTCAAATATTATGAACAGTAGTGAAGGTGAAAAAGTAGAACCCGCAAATTTGTACGTGAAAGAAGCATATGTAAATCAAGGTCCTACGTTAAAAAGGATTTCAGCCGCCCCGATGGGACGAGCATATAAAATCAGAAAAAGATCTTGTCATTTAACTATAGTGGTTGCCACTAGGACGTAAATTTTAGGAGGTTAATTTTTTGGGACAGAAAACTAATCCGGTCGGTTTTAGAGTTGGCGTAATAAGAGGATGGGACTCTAATTGGTATGAAAATAAAAGCTACGCCGGTAAAATAAAGGAAGATTCAAAACTTCGCGATTATGTAAGAAATAGACTTAGAAAAGCCGGGATTTCCAGAATAATAATTGACAGAACCTCCAAAAACATAATTTTAACTATTCACACTTCTAGACCTGGAGTGGTTATAGGCAAGAGCGGAAAGGAAATTACTCAGCTGGAACAGGAATTAAAACAGGTTACTGATAAAGATGTAAAGGTTCAGATATCAGAAATTAAGCGCCCTGAGCTTGATGCATATCTGGTTGCTGAAAATGTTGCTAACCAGCTTGCTGGTAGAGTTTCTTTCAGAAGAGCTATGAAGATGGCAATAACAGCTGGTATGAGAATGGGAGCGGAGGGAATTAGGATTATGTGTTCAGGTCGTTTGGGTGGTGCGGAAATGGCAAGGACAGAACAATACAAACAGGGTAGAATTCCGTTGCACACTATTCGTGCAGATATTGACTACGCTGTAGGAAGAGCCGAAACAATTTATGGTTCCATAGGTGTTAAGGTCTGGATTTGCCGTGGTGAAATTTTAGGTAAAAGAGTTACAGAATAAATTACTGGGAGCTTTTTAATTATGTTAATGCCCAAAAGAGTTAAGTATAGAAAAGCACAGCGTGGTAGAATGGCTGGTAAAGCCAAAAGAGGTAGTACCGTTGCTTATGGTGATTTTGGATTGAAAGCTTTAGAGCCTCATTGGATAACAAGTCGTCAGATTGAGGCATGCCGTGTTTCCTTGACAAGGAAAATGAAAAGAGATGGTAAAGTTTTTATCAGGATTTTTCCTGATAAACCTGTATCTAAAAAACCTCTTGAAACTAGAATGGGAAAAGGTAAAGGAGCACCGGAATTCTGGGTCGCTGTTGTTAAACCGGGAAGAATTCTTTTTGAAGTTTCTGGTGTTGATAGAACAACCGCACACGATGCGTTAAGAAGTTGTTCATTTAAGTTGCCGATAAAAACCAAGGTCGTTTCAAGACCAGATTTTGAATAAGAACTTTAAAGGGATAAAATGAAGGTTCGTGAAATTAGAGAAATGAAAACTGATGAACTGATTAAAAGGATCAGTGAAGAAGAAAGAACTATCATCGATCTGAGGTTTTCTCATCAGTTGAAGGAGCTGACAAATACAGCAAAATTAAAACTTGCTAAAAAAGATATTGCAAGGATGAAAACTATTTTAAAAGAAAAGCAATTAGCCGAGCAGGAATCGACTAGTGTGAAGGAAAAAGAAGGAGCTAGCGCTTAATTATGGCAGAAAGATCATTAAGAAAAACTAGAATAGGAGTTGTTGTAAGCAACAAAATGGATAAAACAATTACGGTTGCCATTGAAAGAAGAGTTCCTCATCCGATATACAAAAAATATTTTAAGAAAACCTCGAAGCTGATGGCACATGATGAAAAGAAGGAATGTAGTATCGGTGACAAAGTAAGAATTATGGAAACACGTCCATTAAGTAAAAATAAAAGATGGCGTTTAGTTCAAATTGTAGAGAAAGCCAAGTAGTAACAGGAGCGATATAGAAAAATGATTCAGGAAGAAACTAATCTGGTTGTTGCTGATAACTCAGGAGCAAAAAAAGTCAGATGCATAAGAGTGCTTGGTGGAAGCGGTCGTCAGTATGCAAGTCTGGGAGATTTAATAGTTGTCTCAGTAAAATCAGCTATTCCAAATGGAACAGTGAAAAAAGGTGAAGTTTCAAGAGCAGTTATTGTTCGAACTAAAAAAGAGGTAAGGCGTAAAGACGGTTCTTATATAAGATTTGATGAAAATGCTGCAGTTCTTATCACTAATCAAAATGAACCGAAAGGAACGCGTATTTTCGGACCTGTTGCAAGGGAATTAAGAGATAAACAATTTATGAAAATTGTGTCCTTAGCTCCCGAAGTATTATAAAGTTTGGTGGATTTATGAAAATCAGAAAAAATGATAATGTAATGGTTATTGCCGGTAACGATACAGGCAAAACAGGGAAAGTTTTAAAAGTATTTCCAAAAGAATCCAGAGTTATAATTGAAGGTATTAATCTGAGGAAAAGGCATACTAAACCTAATCAAAAAAATCCTCAGGGTGGAATAATTGAAAAGGAAGCTCCTATTCATTTATCGAATGTTATGATACTTGATCCGAAAACAAATGAACCAACAAGAATAGGTGCTCAAATAATTCTTGATGAAAAGACTGGAAAAAAGAAACGTGCCCGGATTAGCAGAGTAAGTGGAGAAATGATTTAATAAAATTATTCAAGGTTTTACTTTAAAATGGCTGATAAGAAAATAAAAAAAGAAGGCGCTGAGAAGAAAGAAAAATCTTCTAAGAAAGAAACAGCTCCGGAAAAAGAAATAAGAATTAAAGCAAGATTACGGGAAGAATATAAAAATGATATTGTCCCTTCTTTAATGAAGAAATTTGGATATAAAAGCGTAATGCAGGTTCCTAAGCTTGATAAGATTGTGGTCAATATGGGTGTTGGAGCTGCGGTTGCCGATCCTAAAATACTTGAAGAGGCAGTTAAGGAACTTGAGACAATTACCGGTCAAAAACCAAGTGTTAGAAAAGCCAAAAAAGCTATTTCTAACTTTAAATTAAGAGAGGGATTGAAAATCGGCGCAATGGTGACTTTAAGAAAAGAAAGGATGTATGAATTTCTTGACAGATTGGTAAACATTGCATTGCCAAGAGTGAGGGACTTCAGGGGTCTATCTGATAAGTCATTTGATGGTAGAGGTAATTATACACTTGGTGTAAAAGAGCAGATTATTTTCCCAGAAATTAATGTCGAAAAAATAACAAAAGTTATGGGAATGGATGTAACATTTGTTACAACAGCTAAAAGTGATGCTGAAGCTTTTGATTTGCTGTCGGCTTTTGGTGTTCCCTTTGCTAAAAAAGAAATCAAAACAGCATAAACAGGAGATTTAATGGCTCGTACATGCTTAATAGCAAGACAGGATAAAAGGAAAAAATTGGTTGACAAGTATGCCAGCCTCCGAAGAGAATTGAAAGAAAAAGGTGATTATGAAGGTCTGCAGAAATTGCCGAGAAATTCATCTCCTGTTAGACTTCATAACAGATGTATGTTTACTGGAAGAGCTCGAAGTTATCACAGAAAATTTGGAGTTTCCCGCTTAGTATTAAGGGAGATGGCTCTCAAGGGTGAAATTCCAGGATTAAAAAAATCAAGTTGGTAGTAGGAGAAATTTATGCCGGTCACTGATCCGATTTCAGATTTATTAACGAGAATAAGAAACGCTGCTAAAGCAAAAAAAATTAGGGTTGATATTCCCTCTTCAAATATGAAGAAAAGTCTTGTTGAGATTTTGAAACAGCAGAAATTCATTGAAGATTATGAGATTCTTGAAGATAAAAAGCAAAATATTTTAAGAATTAAATTGAAATATTTTAATGGTGAATCTGCTATAAGTGGTTTGAAAAGAATCAGTACTCCCGGTTTAAGGGTTTACAAACCTGCTGATTCGTTGCCAAGAGTATTAAATGGATTGGGAATTGCAGTAATTTCTACCTCTAAAGGTTTGATGACTGACAAAGAAGCTAAGAGTAAAGCTCTTGGTGGAGAGATTGTCTGTCATATTTGGTAATTCATCCCGGAAACACGGGTATTAAAATGATTGGAGATTTAAAGTGTCAAGAATTGGTAAGAAGCCTGTAGTAATTCCAAAGGCTGTTACGACAGCTTTAAGTGATAATTCTTTGAAGGTCAAAGGACCTAAAGGAGAACTTGAAAGCCGTTTTCATCGTGCAATGAAAATTGAAGTTAAAGGAAGTGAGATTTATATTACTCGTCCTAACGACTTAAAAGAAAACAAGGCGCTTCATGGATTAACAAGGGCACTGATTCAGAATATGGTCGTTGGAGTAACAAAGGGTTATGAAAAAACTCTGGAGATAGTTGGTGTTGGTTACAGGGCCGAGATGAAAGGAAAGAATCTTTTACTGAATATTGGTTATTCTCACCCTGTTTATTTTATTCCTCCTGATGGAATAACTTTACAAACTCCGGCCCCTACTCAAATTACAATTTCAGGAATTGATAGACAGCTTGTAGGAATGGTTGCCTCAAAGATCAGATCGGTCAGGAAACCGGAACCTTACAAAGGCAAGGGTATTAAATATTCTGATGAACAGATTCAGAGAAAAGCCGGTAAAACTGCAGGTAAGTAATTTAGCGGAGATTAACTAACAAATGATTAATAAAAATAGAAATTCAAGATTACGATCAAAAACTAAGATAAGGAAGAAAATTTCTGGAACGCCAGAGAGGCCCAGATTTACGGTCTATCGTAGTCTTTCAAATATTTATGCTCAATTAATAGACGATACTACCGGAAAGACCCTTGTATCAGCATCTTCGTTAAATAAGGAACTTGGCGAAGAGATTAAAAATGCTAAAGGTAAAAAAGCAAAAAGTAAAGCTGTTGGAAATTTACTGGCAAAAAAAGCTTTAGAACAAAAGATTTCTTCCGTAGTGTTTGACAGGAACGGTTACCGCTTTCATGGAAGAGTTCAGGCAATTGCTGAAGGCGCTCGTGAAGGAGGTCTGAAATTTTAGCTATGACACTATCTGGATTTTGCCGGGTCGTCTAATGGCAGGACTACGCCCTTTGGAGGCGTCTGTAGAGGTTCGAATCCTCTCCCGGCAGCTTGTAAGATTCTGACGGGTATAAAAAAAATTGAAATTCATTTAATAATTTATTGTGTGAGATTCAAAATTGAAAATTGTAAAATCAACTGAAGTAGAAGGTTTAAAAGAGAAAGTTGTGCAGATAAATAGAGTAGCTAAAGTTGTTAAAGGCGGACGCAGATTCAGCTTTAATTCTATAGTTGTTGTCGGAAATGGAAACGGTATTGTGGGAGTCGGCCTTGGTAAAGCAAACGAAGTTACTGATGCAATTTCAAAAGGTATTGATGACGCAAAGAAAAACCTTGTTAAAGTAAAAGTTATTAAAGGTACTATTTCTCACGAGATCATTGGTAAATTTGGTGCAGGAAAGGTTTTATTAAAGCCGGCTTCTCCAGGTACAGGTTTAATAGCTGGTGGCGGAGTTAGGGCTGTATTGGAATCTGCTGGTGTGCAGGATATTCTTACTAAATCACTTGGCTCAAGTAATCCCCATAATCAGGTTAAAGCGACTTTAAATGGTTTACTTGGTATTACAGATGCTAAGAAAATGGCTAATAAGAGAGGAATGACTGTTAGCGAACTATTCGCTTCTTAATAGAGGAAGAAATGGGAAAAATTAAAGTTAAACAAACTAGAAGTGTGATCGATAGACCGAAAGATCAGAAATTAACCATTAAAGCCTTGGGTTTAGGCAGACCAAATTGGGAGAAAACACATAATGATACTCCCCAAATTAGAGGGATGATAAATAAAGTAAAACATTTGGTCAAAGTCGAAGAAATTAAAAAGTAGTAAGGAATTTTTCATATGGATGTTTTAAGTAATCTAAATTATGCTAAAGGATCGGTCAGAAAACGCAAAAGAATTGCTAGAGGGACAGGGTCGGGTCATGGTGGAACAGCTACAAAAGGAATGAATGGCCAGCTATCAAGATCTGGTGCTAAGCACAAAGCTTGGTTTGAAGGCGGCCAAATGCCGTTGCAAAGAAGAATACCAAAATTTGGTTTTACTAACATTTTCAAGGAAGAATATCAAATAGTCAATGTTGATTCTTTACAGAAGCTTTTTGAGGCAAAAAAGATTAAAGAAGGTATAATTAATTCTGATGCACTAATTGCGGCTGGTTTAATTTCAAACAAAAAAACTCCTGTTAAGTTGCTTGGAAGTGGTCAAGTCAAAGCAAAATTTCAGGTTGAAGTGAATGCATTTAGTAAGTCGGCAAAGGAAAAAATAGAAGGTGCCGGCGGTACAATTAAAAAGATTTAATACGGGTATAAATGTCTAAACTTACAGATACCTTCAGGAACATTTTTAAGATTCATGAATTACGCCAAAGAATAATTTATACTTTGGGATTGCTCGTAATTGTACGTCTTGGTGCTCATGTTACTTTACCTGGTATTGACTCAACTCTGTTGGCGGTAAGCACAAGAAACCAGAGTTCGGATAACTTGTTCGGTTTGTATGATCTTTTTGTCGGTGGGGCATTCAAAAATGCTGCAATCTTTGCGTTGGGAATAATGCCCTATATATCAGCATCAATTATTCTTCAGCTATTGGGAGCAGTTGTACCTTATTTTCAGAAGCTGCAGCAGGAAGGCGAAGACGGCAGAAAGAAAATTACTCAGTTAACCAGGTACGGCACTGTTTTAATAAGTGCATTACAGGCTTGGGGAGTAACAATAAGATTATTACATATGAATGTCCAGGGTACACCGATTGTACCGGTTGCTGTTCAGGGATTTACCTGGACTTTTTCAACTATACTGCTTTTAACTTCGGGCACAGTTTTTATGATGTGGCTTGGTGAACAGATAGATGATAAAGGAATTGGTAACGGTATTTCTTTGATAATTTTTATTGGGATTATAGATCGTTTCCCATTTGCTATACTTGATGAATATAGATTAATAGCAGCAGGAAATCATAGTATAGTCATTGAATTAGTTATTTTGGCATTTATGGTGTTTATAATTGCGGGAGTTGTTCTTGTTACCGAAGGAACTAGAAGAATCCCGGTGCAATATGCTAAAAGAGTCGTTGGACGGAAGGTATACGGAGGAGTAACTCAATATATTCCTCTAAAAGTTAACACCGCAGGTGTTATGCCAATTATCTTTGCTCAATCAATTATGTTTATTCCTGCTACGGTTGTACAGTTTTTCCCCAATAATGATTTTTTGCAGGGATTAATGAGATATTTTGATTATACATCGCCCGTTTATTCATTTATTTATGCTCTGATGATCGTGTTCTTTACTTATTTTTATACAGCTATAGCCTTTAATCCTAAAGACGTTGCTGATAATATGAAAAAACAGGGTGGATTTATCCCGGGCGTAAGACCTGGTAAACAGACATCTGAATTTATTGATAACATCTTAACAAAGATAACTTTACCAGGATCAATATTTCTAGCAATTGTGGCTATACTTCCCGCATTCGTCAGCGGTTATGGAGTATCAAGGCAATTTGCACAATTTTTTGGTGGAACAAGTTTATTAATTATTGTTGGTGTTGCGTTAGATACGTTGAACCAAATAGAATCTCACCTGGTCATGAGACATTATGATGGTTTCATGAAATCAGGCAGGGTTAAATCGCGAAGATAAATTTTGTGATTTTAATAAAGACAAAAAAAGAAATTGATTATATAAAAGAAAGTTGCAGGATCGTTGCTGAAGTTTTGCAGTTGGTGAAAAGTAACGTTAGACCTGGTGTAACTACAAAAGAATTAGATACTATTGCAGATGATTACATATTAAGCAACAACGCAATTCCGGCGTTTAAAGGATATTCTCAGGGAGGTAGTTCCATTAATTATCCGGCTTCAATATGTACTTCAATTGATGATGCTGTAGTACACGGGATTCCCGGCAGCAGAGTTCTTAAAGATGGTGAAATTTTATCTATTGATGTAGGCGTTAATAAAAACGGTTATTTCGGTGATGCTGCTCTATCTGTAGGAGTTGGAAAGATTTCTGATGACAAGAAAAAGCTTCTGGAAGTAACGGAAAAATCGCTTTATTTAGGTATTAAGCAGGCTTGGATAAATAATCGCGTGCATGATATATCCGCTGCTGTTCAGGAATATGTTGAAGCAAATGGTTTTTCAGTAGTTCGTGATCTCTGCGGCCATGGAGTGGGAAAATTTTTGCACGAAGATCCGGCTGTTCCGAATTTTGGTAAAAAAGGAACGGGCCCAAAGCTTAAAAAAGGAATGACGATAGCAATAGAGCCAATGGTTAATATGGGAACGTATGAAGTAAAAACAGCTTTAGATGGCTGGACAATATTGACGAGTGATGGTTTACCTTCGGCGCATTTTGAGCATACAATATTGATTAATGATAATAAGCCAGAAATTTTAACGGTTCAATAATGGCTAAACAGGGACCTATTAAAGTTGACGGGGTTGTTTTAGAAACATTACCGAATGCTCATTTTAAAGTTAAGCTTGATAATGGGCACGAAATTCTTGCGCATATTTCTGGCAAAATGAGAATGCATTTTATAAAGATTTTGGTGGGAGATAAAGTATCAATTGAGTTATCTCCCTATGATTTAACAAAGGGTAGAATTACCTACAGATATAAATAGTGGAGCTGTAATGAAAGTCAGAGCATCCGTAAAAAAGATTTGTGATAATTGTAAAATAATAAAAAGGAAAGGCGTTGTAAGAGTTATTTGTAAAAACAAAAAGCATAAACAACGTCAAGGTTAATTTCTAAATTTAAGGAGTAGAGAATTGGCGCGTATAGCTGGTGTTGATTTACCAAAACAAAAAAAAGTACTCTTTGGGTTGCAGTATATTTTCGGAATAGGAAGTAATGTGGCAAGTAGCGTACTTGAAAAGGCTAAAGTCAATCCCGATAAAAAAGTTGGCGATTTAACAGAAGAAGAAGTTGCCGGGATTCGTTCAGTTCTTCAGGCTGATTACAAAGTTGAAGGCGCTCTTCGTTCCGAAAT
>Ga0315535_1002850_pt1 | contig 10813 bp, 16 predicted proteins | sample SalMarSW160220MG_2_FD_203092 | JGI IMG/M metagenome (GOLD analysis project Ga0315535, IMG submission 203092) | Salt marsh sediment microbial communities from the Plum Island Ecosystem LTER, Massachusetts, United States - Salt Marsh Sediment SW1602-20 ...
TTGTGACTGACGACAAAGTAGTTTTAGAGTGCCCACAGTGCCACTGGATATTTGAGGTTAAAAATCCAGATATTTTGCTTTCAACCGCTTCTGTGAGCAAACCTCAAGAGAGCCATATGGACGGCAAGGTACTAGAAGTCGTGCATATTTGCCGAAACCCGAAATGCAAGAAAAAATTTTCTATCTATGGGTTGCCCTCTGAGTAGAGGTTCCCGCACGAGTTTTGGGCTTAATTCTGCTCTTACACTTGAATAATATAGCACTGTTTATATATCGTTTCAACATTGTTGCAATGCAATCTGGTGATTGAATATGCCTAAGAGCAAGAAAGACAAGGTTGCAGGTCTGGAGAAACATAAGCAGCTTCAAAGAGAGAAGGAAATGAAAAGGAAACAGAAAAAACAGGTTTCGCTTCCTGCAAAACATACGAAAAAGAAATAATCAACTAAACAGGTAAGCAACGATTAAACCATCCATTTCCCACAGTCTCCTGCTCATTTGCAATAATATCAACCGGTCTTCTTAAAGTCTATCAAGTGCCGTGAACTTACGGCATTTTTCAAAGCTTCAAGCATGTAGTTTATAAGCATCGGTGTAAATGGTAGGGTAAGCGTGTGAGAAGCGATTTTTGCACAGCAAAATAGTAGGAGTTGAAATAGAGTATGTATAGAGACCGAGAGATGCACAAGGCAGTCTGCGCTGATTGCGGCCAAGAATGTGAAGTTCCATTCAAGCCCGACGGAACCAGGCCAGTATACTGCCGAGAATGTTACTCAAAAAGACGCCCGCCTAGACGATACTAAATAGGCTAGCGCCAATAACTTAAAAACATATTTTTCCATAATTTTTTTCAGTTTCAAGAGATTTTTGCCATCTTTCGAAACTTGCGCTCTGGAATCAGAGTAATTGTCTGATCATTATCACAATCTTGAAAGAAACAAGATAATTTGGCCGCAACCAAACAAAAAAGAAAACATGCATTAATTGTTAAGTCGAAGCATTTAGTAACTTCGTAGATTGCAGTGGGGGTTTGGGGACTTCTTTGTTGAGCGTTCCTTTTTTTCCAAGGTTCAAAAATCGTTCGCCTCTAAACATGGCTACTTGAGCATTCCTGATTTGGACGGTTTCCCCTACAGAAACATCGTTTATTTGCCCATTCCATAGACAAAGTTTAATTGATCCAGTCTCATCCCCTATTAGCACCTTAGCAACGCTGGCTGGGTTTCCATATCTTGTGAAAACGCGCTTTGGCTCTGCAACTTCCAAAATCTTGGCCTTCAGATTAACATTTCTCGTTCCTGGTCGCACATCTCTTATTGAATGCGCAGAAGACAGTCTCTTTTTCCTTGATATATATCTGCGGATCCGTTCGGTTCCCATGAAATTTCTAAGTTGATTGCTGGTGTTCAGGAGAAATTCGCTATCCATTGGGAATTGGGCTATGACTTCAGATCCCTTCATAATTAAAAAGATTAATTTCGTTTTTATTCTGCCTCGACACTGGATTGAAAGTTTGCCGCAATTGGATTTGTGTCCTTGTGCTGTGCGTAAGGCATGCAAAAATTTTTCAGGATTAACCTCATATTTCACTGAAAGAAAAGCAAGATATTCGCCAATTGACGGTTTATGTCTTATATGCCTTCACCTTTTGCCTCTACATTTTAAGGTAACCTTTATTTCTAAGCCATTCCGCCTGATTTCTTCTGTAACGCCAGAAAATGTCGCCGCGCTTGTCCGCCTGAAAATCCCAAGGAGAAACCAAAACAATGTCCCCTTCCCTGATCCACACACGCCTTTTCAACTTGCCCCTAACTCTGCACAGTCGCTCCTTGCCGTCCTGGCACTTCACCAGAACCCTCTCGCCACCCAGCATCTTAACAGCCGTGCCTAACACATCGCTTCCACTAGGCAACAACATGTTTTCAAGGTTTCCTTCATTTGTAATTTTTCTTTTACCCATATTCCAACACCAAATCGTGGCCGCACTTGCAAGCCACTCATTTGTCGATTAGAATAATTCTGGAGAAAAAGGATAGCGCGAGCGCACTTGATTTGTGCGTATAGCCGATCTGACTCTTCCTCTAAAGAATTCTAATAGTTAACGGAGTACGCGACCACCTATATTAGGATAACCGCGCCAAAACGCGTTTCTCACGTTATTTTAGTTTGTTTTCGAACTCCGTTTATCGTATGCTTAGATTTCTTAATTGGCTTCCTATACTGCTTTGTGTAATATGCCTTTATTAGTGGGGCGACCCACTTCTATCTGAAGAGTTTCCCTTATCCTTTGGGCTGACCCTATCGAGTAACTGGACCTTTTCAAATTAAACAATCAAGGGGTAAATGCTATGTGTATATTGAGAGTGGGGTTAGTGAAAAACTGTAGAAGATGTAAATCATCCGTTCGAACCACCTGCACTTTGAAAAAGAAGTCTAAGAAGAAATTTTATGTAAACACTACCAAGAAGGGGGCGACAAAAACATAGTCACTGTAGGGGATTACGCGAAATGCCCCGAATGCAACAGGATGGGACACGTCGTGTGGGTTTCTAAAGACGGGAAGACAGCGGGAATTCAATGCCCAGCAAGTCACCGCCAAACAAGCCGCCCTGCTTCAAGACTCGGCACAGTCAAACGCCCTCAGTCTAAAACTAGCAAAAACATGGTTTTCATAACTGAAGTCACATGAGACCGCTGTACCTTTCATTAAACCAGTAGATGCTTATGTTAGAAAAAACCTTTCTACTCACCAGCAAAATGAGAATAAATACTGACTACGAGAAGCTTGAGAGTTTCTCCCGAAACCATGTTAAGTTTTACTTGAAATACTCTTCTTTCGTATTTAGAGCCTTAACGAAACCCTCATTCCAAAAGTTCCTTCACTGGATGTTAAAAAAGGAAAAAATAGAAGAACATGCAGTCAGAGCCGTACATGTTAAAGTTCTTCCATTAAGGAGGAAGAATGGAAAAGGCATAGCTGGAAAATGTGACACTGCCAGAGGAAGAATCCAGATTTACCCAAAAACGCTGAAGTTTTGTCAAGTATTCAAACAAAAATTTGGGCGAAATAGTCTCCTCTTCTATGCTGGGAACAGGGCAAGGGCTGCACTAATACATGAACTCCTACACTTGAAATATTCCGCGGACGAAAAAACGGTTAGAATACTAGCCGAAAACTACTTTTTCATCTTCACGCAAAAACACCCTGCTCAGAGTTCCAAGGCACTCTCCATCTGCAAAATGATATTTAATGCGAAGGTAAGCGGAAAGCCAGCTCCTCTAAGTGGCTCAACCGAGTCACGTGCAAGGTTAGGCCTGAATTGAACATGTTTAAGAGCGAGTGATGCCTTTAAGTAAGCGCTATCAGAGGTGAAAGTTATGTCTCAATCTGTTTATGGAAGAATACTGAACTATCGAATAGGCATCAGAACACAATCTTCACGCGAATGTCTAATTCAATTTAACGGCGTAGATTCTGCCGCCCAGGCAGGACGCTTTATGGGTCAAAAAGTGGTTTGGAAGGGCGAAAAAAAGAAGCTTATTGGCAAAGTCATAGGTTTCCACGGAAAGAACGGTACTGTCAGAGTCAAATTCAGGAAAGGAGTACCTGGGCAGGCGTTAGGAACAACAGTCGAGTTAATCCGTTAATGAATTTTGCTGAGTCAACTTTTCGGTGAATCCCGCTGCTTCACTTTCTGTCTCATTTTTTAAACATTTTCCTTGTCGGGTGCGCTGTAAGACCATTGGAACACAATAGGATTGTCCGACTCCTGCTTTCTTTGCCCATTATCTCTTCGCCGTGCCCACGCTTGTTTAGGGTCAAAACCGTTTGTTTTGCTGTCACTTTCTGACAGCTTAACCATGTGCTTTGAAAAGCAAGGTTTACAGTAAGCTGGTTTGCCCGCTGTGGGTTTGAAGGGAACCATGGCAGTTTTGCCGCAGTCGGAACATTTAATCTCGAACATGCTTTTTCGCATTGTGATAATCGCCTCTAGCAGGTCTGAGGTATAATTGAAAGAAGTAAATTTCCAATTACCACAGTTACGAGGTCTGCTGATGACTTAAAGGTTGTTATTGTCCCAGATTCAACAGTCTATTTGTTCTTCGTTGCCGTGAATCTTTTCCTGCATTTCGGGCAGATTTTTTGTTTAAATGTTTTTTCTTTTTGCGTTTGAAAGAATTTTTTGCAGACACGGCATTTGACTTGAGTGACAGGGTTGGTTTCAAGTAAGTTCAACCTTCTCTCTATTTCGGCTTTGATTTCAGAATCAGCCTCTTTCTTCAAAGCCTTAGTCAATAATCTTCTCGCAGTTTCTAAGCTTTTGTTTCCGAAAAACTTCGTGAAAGTACTCGGTAATTTCCCCTTAGAATCTATTCTCATAGGCAACACGCTAACAAAGTTTTCCGGATAGCTTTTGGACTTGTTCAAGTCTATCACAGCGAATCGCAAATGGTTCCACGCAGAAAGATTGTTAGTGTAATCTCTCCTGAAAATTTTTAACTCAAATTTCATATCAATCATAGCCTGATAAGAGGAGACCAAGGGAAGTTAATCAATATATCTATTCAAACGTTAACTAATAGGCAATAGTATAAGTGAGTCCAACATTACATATAGACGTTAGCGGCGAAAGTTATGATTTTGAAATGCGTAGACTGCGGAAACACGTTTAAAATTGATGCTGTTAACGATGGGGAGATAATAATTTGCCCTATCTGTGAAGCAGACTATACGGTAGTCGTCAAAGATGGAAAAGTCCAATTGAAAGAATTCATGTATGAAGGCGAAGACTTCGGCGAACTGCTATAGTAGCACAACGCGGTTCCGACCCTATTTTGGCAAATCCCACCGGTGTCCTGAAGTGACACCGTCTAATAGTAAGAAGACATCGTTTCCGTCGCAATAAGGCTATTCCTCAATAGCAAATTGACAGTATCAGAAAAAAGTTCGAACCAAGTATTTGATGTTTCCCCGGGTTACCGGAACCTGTCTCGTCCGCGTTCGCTTAAGTCGCGTGGTTTCGGCGTTAAAGTGTGTGATTTGTGGCGAATAGGTGGTCTTGGACGTAATGCTTTTGAATCGAATTCTGAATATGCGTGATTAGTTGTAATTACTCAATCTTCACAGGAGTTAAATATGATAATCGTGGAACCGTTTCTTAACGCAAACACGACAAGGAAACGGCTGAACAAAATGTTGCTAGAGTTGTTGCTACTATGTTTTTGGCTTGCTTTAGCAGTTTACTGTTTTTGGTACTTTTTCTTGGCGAAAACGTTTCAGCCGTTAACCTTGGACGACCTTGCCCTAATATGGAGACTGCACAAACTCCAGACAGGCTGCAAGTCGCTGCGAATCCATAGCTTACTTGAAAACAAAAACGAGATTATAGGATTCAAATGCGACTGCGGCTACGAGTTCAAGCAAAAGCGCCTGATAACACAACGAGCCATCAAAAAATATAACTATGGCAGATACACCACGACCGCTAATCCTTCACAAAGCCCTGCAAGGGAAGAGGAGGAAAAACAGTGATCATAGCTTTGCACTCCTACAAAGGCGGAACAGGGAAGACGTTGCTCTCGGTAAACTTGGCGACGCTGTTTGCAAAAATGGGTAAACGAGTCTGTCTTCTGGATTTGGATCTTCGTGCTCCAAGCATTAATTCTTTTTTTAAAAACGGAACGGATTATTGGGTGAACGACTATCTAAGCAAAGCTTGTCGAATAGAAAAAATCTTATCAGACTGCACTAGCGGGGACATGGGGGAGGGAAAGCTGTTTGTTGGTTTTGCGAACCCTTCAACTGAAGCCATTCGTGAGATGGAATCCAAGGACCGAAAGTGGGAGATGGAGGCGTTGGGTCGGCTTTTCGCGCTTAGGGCCTCTCTGCTTAATGACATGCACTTGGATTACGTGTTTTTTGACACGAGTCCGGGTCTGCAGTATTCTGCCGTAAACGCCATAGTCAGCGCTGACATCGTGTTGGTGGTGCTGTCGCAGGACAAGTCTGATGTTGAAGGAACTCGGCGGATGATGCGTGACCTGTATGAGCTGTTTGAGAAGAAAACCGGGATCATACTTAACAAAATACCGTTTGAGCACCTTGGCGCAGCCCAGAAAAATGATTCGATAAAGCTTGCGACTAACCAGTTGCCGATTGTGGGAGCCGTGCCTTGTTCTTGCGATATTCTTGCGGCTGGAGGAAAATGCTTGTTTGCCTCCGAGAAACCTGAGCATCCTTTTACGAAGACATTGGAGGAAATAGCGGCGAACTTGTCGGTTATAACGAATTATCCTGCACGTGCTGTGCAGAAGTGCGCTGTTCCTTCTACGTGAACGTTATTGTTGCAGGATTAGGCTTCAGGCAGGGTTTCGGTGCTTCTTATCCCTTCGATATCGTTTATTTTTGTGGTGACCGCTCTTAACTCCTTGTAATCTGCCACGTCAACAAAGACGGCTATGTCGAATCTGCCGTACGTGAAATATGTTTTTCTAACGCCGTCAATCGTCTGGATTGCGGATAGGATGGCGTGGGCTTTGATGGGCACGATTTTCAGAAGTATGCAGGCGTTCAACATTTTTCTTCCCCTCTGCTTTTTATCTCCACGAGGGTTTCGGTGAAGACTACCCCGGCGAATTTTCCCATTCTCAGCACTGCGGCGTCCAGAGCCTGAAGGTCAGGGGCTTCAAGGTCTACGACAACGTCGTATCTTCCGAGCGTGGGAAAGATTCGTTTAACGCCTTCGAGTTGACGTAGAAACTTGACGACGTCTTCAAACCTGCCGTGTGTGGTTCTTATCAAGACACATGCGGAAAGCACTCAATCAACCTCAACAGTATATAGCGCGGTGATTGTTTATAAACAGAAACTAGTCAGCGCGTGTTTTTTCGCCGTTCTGGAACAAGCAAACTTCGCCCATGAAAGATAATGCGCCGTCTTCGTAAACAAGCGCGGCTCGTTCGGGTATGGCGTATATTTTTTCTTGCTGCGACAGTTTTTTCAGCGCTTCATCTTTGGAGGGCTTGTAGTGTGCTGTCACGGCGAAGTCTACGAGTCCGATGCCGCTGATTATCCTGGGTGTGGGGCGTCGGCGGTTTTTTGTGACCACGCATTTTTTGCCCAGTGCCAGGGCGCCTGCGCTTCTTCCCACCACGACGCCTTCGTACTCGCGCAGTAGTGTGTCTACGTTCTTGTTTTTCAGCCGCTCAATCAGGACGCTTGTGAGTCCGCCTGGAAGGTATATCAGGTCGGAGCACGCGATTTTTCGGGTGATTTCTTGCGTTGTGTCAGAGTAGTCTGCGAAGTCAACGTTGCACGCGCCGAGGCTTCTAAAATATTCGAACAGCCGCTTCCTACGTATGTATGTTTTGTCAAATGAAGCCCGTGCCCAGGGAAAGACCACGACGGCTGGGGCTTCGCCTGCGTCGCGGAAGGCGGATTCGTTGATTTCTCTGGAGTCGCGTTTAGCTATGTTTTCTCCGCCTAGAAAGTACAGTTTTGCCATAAAAGTAATACTGTGGTTCGCTTACTTTAAGTGCTCTGTGCGAAGCGCTGGGTTTTCCAGTTTTTGTTCACGAAAACATTTATGCGCTGTCTTGCCGATGAGAGTTGACAGGTGTTCGGGGTTTGGCTGAAGCGGAAGCAGACGAGTATGACGAGATATTTGCAGCGTTGAAGCATCCGGTGCGTCGGCAGATTTTGCTTTTCCTTGAGGAGCGGGGCGAGGCTTCCTTTACGCAGGTTCAAAGTGCCGTTGGCATTGAGGACACGGGGTTAATGAGTTACCATTTGAAGGAGCTTGCGCCCATGGTTGAGCAGTCGGAGAGGGGGAAGTACAGGCTTTCTGAGGTGGGCAGTGCTGGGGTGGCGCTTTTCCAGAGGGTTGAGCGGGAGCGGCGTGGGACCCGCGTTACGGTTCGCAGTGAAATGGATAAGTGGCTGGGCGAAACTTTCGTGAAGAGCGTGCTGCTGGTGTTTTTGTTGGGGTTTACGTGGGGTTTTCCGGCGACGGTTGATATTCTCTTGTCAGTTCAGAGCTTTACGAGCGTTTCCCTGTTTCAGTTGGCGGGCATGTTTCTACTCAGCTTTTTCGGAATGTTTCTCGGCGTTTCCCTGTTCTCGTTGTATTACAGGCATTACCACTCCAAAGACGCCAAAGCGAACATCAAGTACACGACGCTTTTCGCCGCGGTGGTTGCTGTAGCGTCTAGTTTGGTGTTTTATCAGGTGTACCTTTTTGGTGAGGGCTCGTTGACTGGTAGCGGGTTGCCGTGGCTGTTCGGTGCCTTGCGAGCCGTCGGCTTAATGGTGAGCGCTCCTGCTGTTGCTTATGTGATTGGGAAGTCAAAAAGAAGACGGTGACGCGGGGTTTCACGGTTCTTGTACAAGCGCCAGATACTGCGTCAGCATCGGCGTTGAGTTCTCGTCCAGCGAGTAAATGTTCTTTAAGCCTTCGTTTGTTTGGGTGATGAACTCGGTTTTTCCTAGGCGTTTCATCTGCCACGTTAACGCTTGCGACGTTATCGAAACCTCACCCGCCAGTTCGCCGTGTGACAGGTGCTTCCTGTGCAGCAGCGCTTCCAGAATTCGCTTGGCGGTTTCGTGTCGCAGCATGGAAATCGTGAGCATTGCTTTTTTTGAGAATTTTTTGGCTGGGAAGAATCGTTTGTATCTGCCGTCGCGGATGAATGAAACGAGTCCTGATTTGACGAGGACGCCTAGGTGGTATTGTGCCAAGCCGACTGGGAGGCTTAGTGCTGAGCATATGCCTCTGAACTGGATGCCGGGGTTGGCTTCGATGTAGTTGTAGATTTGGGTGCGTGTGCCGTTGGTGATGGGCGCTTGGTCGTTTGTGTTGATGTCGGCGCTGAAGGAGGTGGTTGGCAGGGCCAGCAGGCAGTACGGGTCGGTTGTGACTGCTCGGATGCTGGGGAGTCCTGAGTAGATTTGGACCTTGTGGAGCGCTGTTGGGGTGAAGCTGAATGTGAAGTTTTTCTGCTGGTACATTAGCGCGGCGGCGGAGCCTATGATTATTGAGGCTAGTACCAAAGCGATTAGTGCTCTTTTCATGGCTGGCTGCATGATTTTCCGCCTGTATGAGGCTTTGGCGTTTCTAGTTTTTAACAGTATTCGTAAACGAATGTACTAGTCGCGGCGGTGCGCTGATTATTTTGCGATGGTTCTTGCAGTGAACGCTAGAATTACGCCTGCCCAGCCTATGCTGCTGTGCTGCGCTATGACCGCGGCAACCTGCCCCGTGGTGACTAGGCTTACAGCCAGCATGATTAGCCATGGAATGCCCACGCCTGCGCCTAAACCGATGAAGAACTTGCCGGTGCCGACGTGGTTCTTGTAGATCAGGAGGGCGCCCGCGAGGACGCTTAAGCCGCCCGCCAAGGATATGGCTATGAGGATTACGGCTACGGTGTTGACGATTTGGAGGACTTGCTGGTTCTGGATGAACGTGGGCAGCTGCTCGCGGACTAGCTGGTAGGTTCCTACGGGACCGCGGATTCCCGAGATTAAAAGGAGTACGCCTGCAACCGCGGCGAGCGCAACTGAGACCCAGCGTCTTGCGTCAGACATTGCCGTGATTCACCTGCTGTCTGCTATGCGGAACGGGAACATTAACATTTAGCTTCCGCGCGGCAACTTCCACAGCGCAAGAAAGGCGGGTTGAAGAAAAAAGGAAGGGGATTTGATGTTTCTGCAGAAAACGTCTATTTTTTAATCGCCTTGTTGACTTTCTCCATAAAATCTGCTGGATAAGGCGGCTTCATGTTATGAACCTTGTTTGCGTGCTCTGAAATCTTCTTCATAAGCTCTTCTCTTGTGGGCGCTGAGGCTTCAAAAGGGCAATCCATTCCAATATCTCGACACTTAAAAGAAGGCAAAAAATCACCCTACAGTATAATCCGCACACTTTTATAAAAACCTGCTGAGAGCAGAGTTACCCGTCAAACCTCTCCAAAAACGCAAGATGCACCCTGTTCTTTTAGTCTCAAGGATTCTTATCGAATTCTTGACTTGTAGAAATGAACTAACGGAGAATACAAACAAGTTTCCGGCGAAGTTCCCGATGTGCAGTGGAGAGTTTGAATAGCGAGCTGGCAGTTGCGTCTCTTGAAGTAGATCAGAATACCGACGCACACGGCAGCGGTTGTAGTGATTACAGAGGTTGCCACCAGCGTGGTTGGGAAGGGTTCTATCTGCACGGGTTCGGAGGGTGGTGCAGGTTCCTGAGGAGCGGGTAGTGGAGCAGGAGGAGTTGTTGGTGTTGGTTGCTTTGGTTCTGGCTTTGGGCTTGGCGTAGGACTTGATGTCGGTGAAGGCGATGTAGTAGGCGAAGGTGGCGGTTGCAACATATCCCCTATCAAAAAAACTACTGTTTCTGATGTGTAGACATTTCCAGTTTCACCCCAAGCGTAGACGGTCACGTTGTGCTCTCCAAGAGATAATCCAGCCAATGTGGTGTTTCCATCAACCGTAACGTTCTCTCCTCCATCAAAACTGTAAGCTATTCTGGAAGTAGTCTAGTTCACTCTGAATTTTAATGCCACATCAGATGTGTTGTACGCTTTTGCTTCTGGAGAAAGAATCGAGATAATGGGGGGGAGTAGTATCAATCGTAAAATTAACCATTTCCGAAATACCTGAGGCGGGAGAGGGGTCCCAGGCATTGTAGGAGGCAACGCGCGAATTTGCTCAAAATGGGCGCCTGCCACCACATAAAGACTGTGTTCGCCCTCTGGCAATGTTGAAAGAATCAAATAATATGAGTAGGATTTGGGTTCTGAACTGCTTGCAACACTT
>Ga0315535_1002851_pt1 | contig 10810 bp, 11 predicted proteins | sample SalMarSW160220MG_2_FD_203092 | JGI IMG/M metagenome (GOLD analysis project Ga0315535, IMG submission 203092) | Salt marsh sediment microbial communities from the Plum Island Ecosystem LTER, Massachusetts, United States - Salt Marsh Sediment SW1602-20 ...
TTATACCGATATAGCCTTCGACATTCAGTACAGATATCAGTTCACCAACAGTGAGCTCACTCTTCATTCTTCTTTCATAAACGAGAAACAAACCCTTAATGCCACATTTAACGATATTGGAAGTGAAAACCTGACGAACCATCTTAATAAGTTCAGTTTGGATGCCAGCCTGTTCCTCAGGCAGCTTATGAATTTTACGGTTGCGTATTTTAATTATTCAGGCAACTCCGATAACCTGCTGTACGGATACAGACTCCCTTCTCCCAACAGCAATGGGTTCATGGCACAGGTAGATTTTCTGCCCTGGGAAAACACAAAGATATCGGTGCAATACACCGCATATGGAAAATTCAACGGGTCATCGGAAAATTATGACGGGACCAACAGGAATGCCTCGAATAACAATACATTGTATTTGCAGTTCTGGGTATTATTCTGATAGCATGATAAATGCCGTCTTACTTCAGAACAAAAAGCCAAGACTGGTTGTTGATTTGAAAATGGACTGCTAATTAATTGTATGTTCATAGGAGTATCGTTATCACAACCCATGTTGCATTCATTAACTATTAAATTACCAATATGAAAAGACTTTTTTTAATCCCGCTGTTCGCCGGCTTAACATTCATTGCACTTAATGTTTATGCCCACTTTCCGGGGAAGACGGGTTTTAAAAATACCCGGACTGTTGTCATTAGCCCTGAACTGCAGACTACCAAATACCCCAAAGGTGCCAGGATTTATAACCAGTTATGTTTCAAATGCCACCAGCCTAACGGTATGGGCATACCGGGAGTATTCCCTCCTCTCAAGGGATCTGATTATCTTAAGAAGGCCACGAAGAGGAAATTACTTGAACAGGTGCTTCGAGGATCAAATGAAAACCTGACCGTCAATGGCACTAAGTATGTCACGCCAATGCCGGCGCAGATTTCCAATATGGATGATGCAGTTGAGATTGTCAACTATGTATTAAATGCATGGGGCAATGATTATGGTGTGGCCACGGCTGAAGACGGGAAGGGGCTCCTGCCGGCAAACAAATAAAATTCAACAGGTATTATATTTTGCTGTCTTTGACTTTCTTCTTTTTTGTGCTCTGCCAGAAGATAATGATCAGCAAAACAACAACCGAATAGATAAAAACGGTGACATAGAAAAATACCCTGGCCGAGCCGGGCGATTCAATTTCAGCCCTGTTAACATTATTTATGCTCAGGATATAGGCTTCTATATTGGCAATTTGCGGTTGTGTCAGAGTATACGAATCTCCGTAATCAAACATGGTAAGTGTTGCTGAGGGAACGGTCTTCGCAGATCCATGCTGTATAAACCTGTCAATGTTTTCTGCAAACTGATCCGGAGATTTGCTGAATAAAGCACTGTTTACCGGATCCAGTGACGGAACATGACTAATTCGTGAACCATAGTTGAGTTCTCCTTTAATGCCGATTATCCCGTGGCATGTAGCGCAGTTCAATGTATATAATTTCTGTCCCACCATCACATTACCTATTATCGATGCAGCTTCACCGGGAGGCCCCAGTTGATTGAGCCTCTTTTTTGTGTCTTCTTCCTGTGCTATCCTGATACTGTCAGGCAACATTTTCCCTGTTTCAGCCAGAACGCTTGTGGTATCGCTTTTTGCTGCCGGTCTGTGCGGTGTATTCAGGTATTCAACGAGGTTATTCAACTGTTCTTCCGACAGCATCGTATAATCGGGCATTATGGAGGAGGGGAAGTGTGCCTTTGAATTGGTAACCTGAACAATAAGCCATGACTTTGATCTGTTGCGTTCATATTCATTTGTCAGATCAGGACTGACTTTACCACCTTCTCCACTGATCGTATGACAGGCAGAGCATCCGTAAGTATTAAATATTGTCTCACCTTTTACCGCTGCTGGCGACAACTCATACGACACAGGGCCCCTGTGTTCAGTTGTTCCCGGGACAGACGATGACATGTTTTCTTCACGGTTACTGTGGGAACCTATAATGGTATATGCAAGCACGAATACAACAAACAACAGTCCGCCTGTCATCATCCCCGATCTTTTCAACGGACTGTGGCTCTTATTTTTATCGAGGAACGGCACACTTATCAAAATAATAATGATAATAACAGGGATCCCTACCGTACCGATCACCTCGAAGGGTCCTTTGAACAGTTTAAGAAGCTGATATAAAAACAGAAAATTCCACTCCGGTCGGGGTTGAAATGCAGAATCTGAAGGATCAGCCGGTCCGCTGAACGGGGCAGGATGAAAGACCGACAGCCACACTATCAGCACGAAGATAAAACCGCTGATTATTAGGTCCATTGCAACCTGGTCGGGCCAGAAATCGCCAGTTTTTTTCCGCTTCGATTCATTCCATGGCCCAACACTACCGGTTTGCCTGAAGGAAATCAGATGGAACACTATAACGACCATAGCAAGTGCTGGAATGAGTACAGTATGTATGGTAAAAAATCTGGAGAGGGTGAGTTGACCCATAGAATCGCCCCCTCTCAGGAATCTTTCCAAAAATCCACCGATAGCCGGTACGGTGCCCGCTATGCTGGTCCCTACTTCCGAAGCCCAGTAGCCGGTTTCATCCCAGGGGAGTGCAGCGCCAGTAAAGATTAATCCGGCAACCAGGAAAAGCAGTATTACGCCAATAAGCCACGTGAGCTCTCCGGGTTTCTTATATGCTCCCCATATAAAAACCCGGATAATATGCAATGCCACCAATACGGCCATGATATTGGCACCCCAGTAATGTATCCCGTGTATCAGCCATCCGTAGGGAACGTTGATCCTTAAATAGCTGACACTTTCATATGCATGGTCAATAGTGGGGGCATAATAGAAAAGCTGCCAGATTCCCGTCAGTACCTGCAGACTGAAAACAAACAGAGTAGCACTTCCCAGTGCATAAAAAAAGCTTGCACCTCCAGGTATCTTCTCATAAAAGACAGCCCGAATCACACCTTCCAGTGGAAGCCTTTCCTTTAACCATCTTCCGGTTTTTTGAGTCATGGCTATATCAGTCGGTTATTATTTTATCGGGAATACCTGCTTCAAATTTTTCGTATTCCACATATAAACTTTCATCTCTAATCTCTGAAGGCAACTCATCCAGTCCTCTCGGTGCCGGACCCGAAACTACCTTCCCCTCAATTGTGAAAACACTGTTATGGCACGGACATACAAAAAGCTTCCTTTCTCCATCCCAGTTATACCTGCATCCAAGATGAGGACAAACAGGAGAAAAGACCTTAACATCATCGGTTGATTTCTTAATTATCCATACCTGTTCGGGCTCGCTTGTAGTCACAAAAGCATCATGGTTGATTTTTGAAAAACTCATTTTGGTGGGTTGCAATACCGGCTTAAATGAATTATGTATGCTGCTTAAAGGCCCAAGTTTATTAAAGGCTCTTTTCGCCACTTTCTTTGAGCCTGAGACAATTGAATCAACAAGCGGATAACCGATCATAAGGGTCAGAAAGGAGCCGATAGCAGCTGCAGCTGATCTGAAAAAAGTACGCCGCGATATGCTGCCACTTTTATTGTTTTTCTTTCCCATATTTAATACTTTTTATTAGGAGCAAAAAGAAAATATGCAGATAACCGTTTATAAAGTTATAAAAATATAATAAAAATGAGCCTTTCTGAAGATAACAATCGGCTGAGTTTACTCAACTGTAAAATCTCTTATGCTCGTAATGTTTCCATAAGGAGTATTAATAAGTGTTACTTCCAAAGTATAATTCCCGGATTCAGTTATTTCATCAATAGATCGCTCCGGCCTGTAAACAAACTGCATCAATAAAAATCATTTATTCCTTATTGCTGCCCCATACATCGATGCAATTTCCATTGACCATCACCAGCTTTTTTATAGACTGTGATACATCTTTGTAAAATAGGTTTCGCTGCAACCCCACCTGTGTTATTGACCATTTCAAATGTGCCGAATGCGTAAGCCATATTGCCATGTACATAAGCTTCAGATTGTCTATACCAATTAATGGTTGGTTTTGAATTATTAAGAAATGACTGCATGAATTCCCTTGTCTCATTCTTGCCATTATGTGTAGAATTAATTAAGATGGCATATTAATATAATCGTCTGTAAAAAAAGCCATTAATTTTTCAATGTCACCACTGTTTGAAACAAGAATATAATCCTTCCATACCTGTTCCAGGTCTGATGCCACTTCAGAATCGGGTTTGACGGGGCCGTATTCCAAAGGGCTACCATGGCCGATTATACATTGCCATTTTCCTGCATTTTTTCTACAGACGTTGGTAAAACGGCTTTCAATTGTCTTTTCATTACCATCTGAATCAATAAATGTATTTGAACCTTCACCTGTTACGTTTGCCAGTTCAGGTCCATACATTTTAACTTCAACATCTTTCATGTCAAATGCAATAACAGAAACAGGATTGTCGTAAATGTTCTTAATAAATTCATCCCTGTAAATCCTTTTTCCGGTTGCATCCTGATACATGAAATCGGGAGCAAAATAATCCTCAACCTTTGAGGCATCTTTATTCTTGATAGCATTACACCAGTCCAGGGAATTCTGTATCAACAGTGCGGAATCCTCATCTGTTGTTTTCTGATCAACATCCTGGCTACCTGAATTACTGCATAAAAAACATCCAATAATCAAAGGCAATGAGAGAAAAAGAATACCTTTTTTCATGTCGGTAGTTTTTATAAAATTATTTATGGTTGGTTCTGTCTGTTAATTACTCTTCAGAAAAGTATGATAGGCCGGACCTGTACTATGTTTACTGCTTAAGGCAGTTTATTAAACAACCAGTTGCCGGGATTTTTTTGAAGCCAGGAATTACGATAAATGGCAACCGGTAATTGTCCTAATAATATGCAAGTTAACCCCATTATTTAGCAAAGTCAATTTTTTATGGTGTGCTTTTCCTGGATAATCTGAGAAAGCACGCTTAGTTTATTATTGACATATTTATTGATCAACCACTGTTAATCGATAAGGTGATCCGACTCTGGCCACCTTCGCCAAAGGCTTCGGTGTCCGGAGCGCTTCGGGATTCCAGGTTATTGGCGTGATTTTTGCTGTTAAAAGTTTAACGCTAAAACTAACATCATGAAAAAGATATCGGTGATATTATTCATTTCACTAGTGCTATTTTCCTGTGAAAAAGAAAAAATCAATACACAATTAATTATCGAAAATGCAGATATCCCTTTAATAAGCAGGGTTTTAATTGGTGGTGAAATTTATATGGAATATTCATATAATAGTGCAAATTTAGTAACAGAAGAAAAAAGCAAATTTCATTATGTTAATCACACTTATAATGGTAATAATCAATTGATAACATCTGATTTTTATTGGGATATGCGCATTGCAAGCAGCAATAGGCACATACTTGAAGCAGCAATGAACCGGGAAGAATGGGTCAATCCTGAAAATACACCGAAAAGCATTTCCCATGTGCTTGAATATAAAAGTAATGAACACATAATACGAAAATCATATATCCGCCCTGAGGAGAGTAATCGCGATGTTGTGGAATTTCTTTATGAAGGTGACAGGATAGTGAGGGCAACAGGTTACTATGATGGTTCAATCTCAGGCTACACAGATTATCTATATGATGATAAGGGGAACTTAATCAAAGAGACAAAATACAATATGTCATCAGCAGGAATTGCAGAGTTAAGTACCACTTCAGAGTATGAATACGATAATATGCATAATCCATACCGGTCATTTAAGCGATTATTAACTCCCGGTATTTATACCAACCCTAACAATATAACAAAAAAAACATATACACTTAATTTTGATGTTGCCCCATCAATTGAAAAAGTGCAGATTACAGAAAACTCGTATGAATATAATAATATGGGATACCCTGTTAAAGTAAATGGGGTAACTGAATATGTGTATAAATAATCTCACACCCGTTGGAAAGAATATTTCTTTTTTTGATAATAATTATATCCTGTTACGGATGCACAGAGTATAATGATGAAATACCAAAATTTCCAACCGGAATATTTTATGGGGAGAAAACCATACATTATCTCTTAACGGATACTATTACTCGTGACACTGTAACAATTAAATTTGATAACATTAAATATATCTATTCCAGTTCATGGAGTCTTGATTATGGTAAAGGGAATTACGTGATTTCCAATGATTCGATAGAATTTTATGACGAAAAATTCAGAAACACCTTATATACCTGGGACTGGATTATATCGGGGAAATTTGAGTATAAGCTGGCGGATGATTTATTAGTCCTTAAAAAACGACAAAACAATCAACTAACAACATGTAGTTTAAAGAAAATTGGAGAACCATAAATCTCTTGACACATGAAAATCGCAAGAATAATCTTCTTTTTCTTTATCATGATTGCATGTGAGAAAGAAACTGACAATTACAGGTGTTGACGGTACGATGTGCGGATGCTGTGGCGGATGGATAATTTATATTGATGAAAGTCGATATCTGATTGATTCAATGCCAAAAGATACAGATCTGGAATTGTCAAAAGAAACCTTTCCAATTACGGTAAAACTTGATTGGCAATTGGTTAATGGTGGATGCAGTGTTTTTGGAAGAATTACTGTGCTAAGGATTAAAAAGATATAAGAGACAATTTTTCCCCATTCCGCTCCAAAACCATGTCAACCCGAACGTAGTGAGTAAGCCGGGCAGCAGGGTATATGGCGACTGGATAGTAAATAACTATTTTATACTGGGATTACGTATTATTCTAATACAGGCGATAAATCCGGACGAAACCGGACTGTTTTCATATCGCTATTTTGCGTATATCCATCTGGTTATAAATTACAACGGAAATATTTTAGAAGACATGTTGAGCTTTAACTAACCAGTGATATAAGCTGCTTTGCATTCTTTACAGCATAGCCGTAAAAATCGTTGTTAAAGAATACCCATACATCTTTACCCGACGAGAGCCAACCATTTATTTTACCGGCAAATTCGATGAGAGTTGCTTCATCATAATCGGTGGCATACAACTGCTCCCTTCCGTGCAGGCGGAGATAAACAAAATCAGTGGTGACCGCTTCCCGGTAAGGGTACCTGTCCCCCGAGTCGGCCATGACAAGGGCAATACCGTATTCCGACAGGATTTTCATGAAATCATCGTTTATCCATGATTTGTTGCGCACCTCAACTGCATAACGGAATCCCTCACCCATGGATTTAAGCAATTCAAAAAATGAGATTATCAGGTACCTGTCAAATTGCAGCTGGGGCGGAAGCTGTACTAATACAGGTCCCAGCTTTTCTTTCATCAGCGCAAATACTCCGGTGAATTTTCCCAGGGCCTCTTCAATGCCTGTAAGCTGCATGTCATGAGTTATATACCTGCTCATTTTCGGGCATAACCTGAAGCTGATGGGTGTTCTTTCAATCCACCCCTTTGCTGTTGTCTCTCGCGGAAGATTATAGAAGCTTGAATTAAGCTCCACGCATTCAAAATGATTAACATAATATTCAAGGTATTTTGCAGGCCTGATATCTTCGGGATAAAATACACCCGACCAGTGTTTATAGCTCCATCCTGACGTCCCGATATGAAGATCTGAAGTTTCCACCTTCTAATCATAGGGTTTGTTCGGTCCTGGCTATGATATCGTCCTGTGTATCGGGAGACAGCGTGGTAAAGAAAGCGGAGTAACCGGCAACCCTTACAACAAGATCGCGGTATTCACCGGGATTCTTTTTAGCTGCCAGGAGGGTCTCACGCGATACGATGTTATATTGTACATGCCAGCCTTTAAGTGTATCGAAGAATGTTCTTATTATGCTTGCCAGTTTTTGTTTTTGTATTCCATCGGATAAAGATGAAGGGGAAAGTTTCTGGTTTAGAAGTACTCCGCCGAGGATACTGCCTGTCGGTAACTTGGAAACTGACTTAAAAACTGCAGTGGGTCCCAGGGTATCGGTACCGGAGGTAGGGGAACTTCCTTCTGCCAGTGGTGTGAAAGCTTTCCTGCCGTCGGGTGTGGCGGGAACCACCGATCCTGACGGTACATTGGCAGATATGCTTGAGGTACCTGCATAATAACTGCATCCCAGCGGTCCTTTGCCATATCTTGTAGTATGATATTTTGGTAATTCTTCGATGTAGCAGTTATAAGCATCCCGCAGAAGATGATCAACATAATCATTGTCATTACCATATTTCGGGGCGTGGTTCAGAAGCATCTGCCGTATTTTCTCTCCCTCTTTTCCCTCAAAATTGTTCCTGAGATTTTCCATCAGGGTCCTTTTGCTTATTTTCCCTTCCTCAAATACAAGCTTTTTTATGGCTGCCAGTGAGTTCCCCAGGTTGGCTATACCTACCTGGAGTCCGGAAATAAAATCATATACCGAGCCACCATCCTTTATGGTTTTTCCCCTGGAGATGCAGTCATCAACGAAAGCGGAGCACAATATATCAGGGACAAGCTCACCAATTGCCGTGTCGACCGCGGTGTCTATTTCAATACTGGACTTTGTATAGAAAGCTACCTGCTCCTTCCATGCTTTCATAACATCGTCAAAGCTGCTGAAATCTTCCAGACGCCCGTTACCTTTATGAAAAGTCCTGCCCGACATGGAGTCATGGCCATCATCCAGCGCAGCCATCAGGACTCTCATAAAATTGAGGAAGCTCATACCTGTACACCGGTAGCCCCATTTCCCCGGAACTGCTATCTCAATGCATCCTATGGCCGAATAATTATATGCGTCATCATGTTTTATTCCCAGGTCAATGAGGGAAGGTATCACTATTTCATCGTTATTAAAAGCAGGCATTCCGAATCCTTTACCTATGACATTAACACATTCATCCAGAAACTGACTGTCGATATTCCTGTGAAAACGTATTGAAAGGTTTGGCTGCGTCAGTCTCATCCTTCCCACCGAATCGAGAATAAGAAAACTCAGTTCATTTACCGCATCCTTACCTTCTGTTGTCTGTCCACCTATGGTAACATTCTGGTAAAGAGGTCCGCCGGCCGAATACCTGGTGTGTGACCAGGATCGTATTTTATTGACTGAAAGCAATTTTATCCATGTATTCTCCAGCAGTTCGAGGGCAAAATCCCTGCTGATGATCCCCTCTGATATATCTTTCCTGTAAAATTTATACAGGTACTGGTCCATCCTTCCGAGTGATACGGACTGGCCATTACTCTCAATCTGCAAAACAAGCTGAACAAACCATGTCAGTTGCAGGGCTTCATAAAAATCCTGTGGCGGATATTCCGAGATGTTATCACAAATATTGCTTATTTTCAATAATTCCTGCTCTCTTTCTTTATTGGTCTCCTTTTCTGATAACTTTTCCGAAAGCCGTGCATATCTTTTTATGAAAGCAAGAAAAGCCTTAAGGCTTATCCCCAGTGCTGTATAGAAATTGCTTTTTATTTTGTAATCATGGTCGGATGAAGGGAGGGAGTTATGGTAAGTCTCAATAATATTGAGATAACCTTTCAGACCCATCCCGAGGATCTTTTCAAAGTTTACCGCAATATGTGCATCGCCGGATGTAAGGTTGCCTTCTGCTCTTATGATACCGGCTTCATGTATTTCCCTGTTCTGGTCAGACATGAGGGCATATCCTCTCTCCAGTAAAGTTTTACCGTCCCACAGGCTGCAAATCTCCTTCAGCTCTTCCTTCTGCTCACCTGTAATAAAAAATGCATCCCCGGGCCTTTTTTCAAATTCATCCAGCTCATTAATTATCCACGATGTTACATATTCCGGGAATATCGGGGCAGCTCTCAGTTTTGACGACTGGTTGCCAACGATTAGCTCGCCGTCATTTATAAAGATTGTCATCTCCTTGAGAGTCTTCTCCAGGGCCAGAGCTCTCCTGATGATAACCGGCAAATCCTTATGCCTGGTATAGACATCGGTATAGAACCTGGCTCTTTCGGTACATATGGTTGACCTGGCAGACAGTACCTGCTCCCTCAGCATATCTATTCTGGATGTTATTTCTTCCCTTACACCCGGATTTCCCATTTTATTTAACGATTTTGGCTTTCAGTCCCTTTTTCTCAGCATATCCTGCGATCGGTAATAGTTCTTCTGTTGTAACGTTCCGGTACTGGCTGTAAGGATAGTCTTTTCCCAGCATCAGATATTTCTCCCTTGCAAGCGAATGATATGGTATATAATCAATTCCCGTTGTGTTTGACAGGGAAGCTGCAAAATCTGTTATTGATTGCAGCTCTGGTACTGACATATTAAACTGCGGCACTATGGGTACCCTGACAATAAATTTTGCACCTGCTGCATCAAGTTTCCTGAAATTTTTCATAACCAGTGAGAGATCGCCCCCTGTATTTTCCCTGAATTTGACCGGGTCGGTATGTTTCAGGTCGGCAAGGAATACATCTATATAACCTGTATAAGGTTCTATCTTTGACCAGGGAACATGAAGGGAGGTCTCAATGGCAATATTTATTCCTCTTTTTTTTAGTCCGATAAGGAGTATTTCGAGGTCCTCATCCTGCATGAAAGGTTCACCTCCTGAGAGTGTCACTCCGCCTTCAGCACCCCGGTAAAAGGGCATGTCTTTTTCTATTTCGTCAATCAGTTCCGACACGCTTATCTCTTCACCTGCGATGCTGATAGCTTTTGAAGGGCATATGTTCCGGTAAGGAGAAAGATCGGATATCTTTTCCCTGTTTATGATCATCGAACCGTTACTCACAGTAAAAAGACCGTCGCCGGTCAGCGTGCAATCACCAAACTGCATGCACAGTCGTTCATCGAACATCAGGGC
>Ga0315535_1002853_pt1 | contig 10807 bp, 8 predicted proteins | sample SalMarSW160220MG_2_FD_203092 | JGI IMG/M metagenome (GOLD analysis project Ga0315535, IMG submission 203092) | Salt marsh sediment microbial communities from the Plum Island Ecosystem LTER, Massachusetts, United States - Salt Marsh Sediment SW1602-20 ...
TCCGAAACAGGCAACCACAACGATCAGCGTTGCCGGGATGCCGCGACCATCAATGGCGGCCGCCCAGAGCAATACTCCCGTCACGGCATAGGCCCCCGGCGACCCGAGTCGGGCGGCCGGCCACGGCCATCCAAGCAGCACGGCAGGCAGGGCGACGCCGAGAAGAACCAGCGCCAGTTCGGTGTCCGGTACGAGGAAGAACAACCCGAGCACGGTGATGCCCAAGAGAGGAACAGACGGGCCACCGTTCCTGCGATCGAAATCCGAGATGAGTACTCCGATCAGCGGGATGCCGACCAGCACGTACCAGGGGGACCATGGCACGAGTTCTCCGACCGGCAACCTTCCTGAGGGATTGGCGTCGCGGACCGCCACAGAGATCACCCATGCTCCGCCAAAGGCGAGTAGGAACCCGAGCACCCGTCCCAACCTGCTCCAGGAGCCGAGCAGACCGGCGGCGACGAGGAGTCCGGAGCCTGCCCAGACTGCAGGGGTGACCTCGTAGGAGATGGAGAGAGCCGTGAGAAAGCCGCCTGCGATGAGCACTCCGGCGATGGGCATGGCGCGCCGACGCAGCAGGAGCGACGCGATCATGCCCGCGGCGAGGATGATGGAGCCGACGACTATCGCCGTGAGGAACTCGGGGCTCGAGAAGACCCGAATCGTTGCCGCTTCCACGGGCGAACTCTAGGGGAGTCGTCGCCGGTCGCGCATTGGCGCCGCTATGGGTTTGCCTCCAACAAGAACGGGTGCTTCCGTGCCAGTTCGGCGAAGGTCCCCATGCCGGTGATCTTCCCCCCTTCGATGACCACGATACGATCCGCGTTCTTGATGGTTGTGAGGCGATGAGCGATCGTGATCACCGTTCGATCGCTGCTGAGTCTCTCGAGCGTGCCGATCAGCTCGGCTTCGGTGATGGAGTCGAGTGCAGACGTTCCCTCGTCGAATATCAACACAGCCGGGTCTCTGTACAGTGCTCTGGCGATGGCCACCCGCTGTCGTTGCCCCCCCGACAGCCGTGTCCCACGTTCCCCGATGCGGGTCTCGAGGCCGTCCGGGAGAGAATCCACGAAGTCGGCCAGTTGCGCCAGGGCGATGACCTCTCGCACGCGTGCATCGTTGATTCCGTCATCTGGCATTCCGAATGCGACGTTTCGTCGCAACGTGTCGTCCAGGAGGAATACGATTTGCGACACCACCCCGAGGTTCGCCTGCCATGCCTCGGTGGAGTCGGTGAGCTGCGCTCCGTCAATCCGGATTTCGCCGCTGGTGGGTTGCAGGAGTCCCACCAGGAGATCGACAAAGGTCGACTTGCCTCCTCCCGTGGGCCCGCAGATGCCGACGGACTCGCCCCGTGCGATGCTCAAGTTCACACCGGTCAGTGCTGCCTCGGGCGACCCGTCGTATGTGAACGACACCGAGTCGATGCGGATCTCCTGTTCGAACGGCAGAGGATCCGGCGACTTCGAATGTTTGGTCGTACCGGAGCTCTCCAACTCCGTGAGGTCGGCATACAGGTCGTCAACCGGCGCGGACGCGAACTTGAGATTCGTGACCGCCTGGATGATCGTCTGCAATGACGGCTGGAGCCGCAGTCCTGCGTAGGCGAACAGTCCGAGCACCGGCAGGGCGTCGGTCACCGATCCTCCGCGCGTAACAGTCATAGCAAAGAACACGAGGATGAACAGCAGGAGAGAGAACTCCATGAGCACGCTCGGAACCTGCGCCATGGTTCTCTGAAGGTAGTTGGCTTTCGCATACGCGGCACGTTCCGAGCTGAAACGACGGGCGAAGTAGCGAATCCGGCCGAGCAGCTTGACGTCGCGGATTCCCGTGAGACTCTCCTGGAGTACGGCGAAGTAGTTGCGAACGGTCACGTGCGCGACTCGACCGAGTCTCTTCATCGAAGGCTGCACCGACTTCGTCAGCAGATAGACGGTAGGGCCGATGATGGCGATGGCGAGAGCGGTCGCAAGAGGGGATGCCAGGATCAGCACGGCCAGCAGCATGAGCAGCAGCATCGACTGGGATACGAGCGAAACCGAAGGCTGGAATACCTGGGTGACCAGTCGATTGACTGCCTGGTGTGCGTTTCTGATCAACTCTGCCGAGTTCCTCTTCAATTGCCACACGTATGGCATTCGCAGGTAGCCCTCCACCAGCTTGGTCGACAGTCGCAGACCCGCCTGTTGGATGACCCTTTGCTGGACGTAGGTCTGCAGGATCTTGGCCAGGGCGCGGATCAGAAAGAACAGGCCGATTGACCCGAGGATCACCAGAGTCAGCGTCCGATCGCTCATTTCGCTGCCAAGCGAACGCAGATCGCCGATGACGGGGAGCGTCATCCCGTTCTCCGGGTCCGAGATCATCCGCAAGAGGAAGAGCACCAGGGCCGCCCCGATGGCCTCGAGGCCGCTGACGATCAGAGACAACACCACGACGATCACCCAACGGCTCAGCCGTGTCAAGGCCAGGAGATACCGAACCTTGCTAAACATGCAACCGCGCCTTTCCGAAGATCATCGGTCGAGAGGATAGAGAACGATGGGATACCCCGAGAACACGGCGGATAGGGCACTCGGATCGGCGACTGCACCCGTCTCTTCGCGACGCCCCGCTTGCTGATCCCGAAAGAGGCCCCCGGAGATCGGCCACGGTCGTTCAGCAACGCACCAGCAGCGTCCGTGTCTAGACATCTGAGGCGACCCTCGTCGGCAGAGCGACCGTGATACCCATTCTGCCTCGAATCCCATCCCACATGCCACGACAGAAGAGGGTGGCCTTGTGCCACCTGTCGTCCTCTTTGACCGCAATTCGGAGGGCCGTCTTGGCCAGCGTGCGGACCAGTTTTTGCCAACGCTGGCCGCGTTGTACGCGAAGCCTGTAGTAGATGGCGTTCCTGGTCTCGTAGTAGAGCTTCCAGCCCGGTTTGTGATCTGCTCTTCTGCTCATCACGTGGACAGCCGTGGCGGTCCGAGACTGAAACCGCTCGAATCCTGCTGTTGGGAGCCGACGCTGCAGGTAGTCGGTGTCCTCGTAGAACCAGACCCAGTCGGGCCACGGTTGTCCGACCGACTCGACTGCGTGGCGTCCGATCAGGACTCCATACCACCCTGGCCATGTGATTGTCTCGTCGTTCGGACCCCGAATGACGGGCCTGAGGTACAGCCTTGCTGGATCAGATTCGTGATCCGACAGGAGGGCTTCGAGACAGTGGGGATCGGGGATCACGTCATCGTCCATCGCCCATATGAAGTCGTGACGGCCGGCACTGAAGAGCTGGAAACCAGCGGCGAAACCGCCGGCGGGCCCGGTGTTGGCGGGCATCGTGTGGACGTCGACGCCAGAAATCCCAGACAGAATCGTGTGAGCGGCAGGCGTTCCCGCGTTGTCGATCACCAGAATCTGATCGGGTCGACGGGTCTGGCTCCGCAGCGCATTCACACAGGCGAGCAGGTCATCAGGTGCGCTGAATGTCACGATGACCGCCACCACGGAGAGTCGTGTGGTTTCTCTTCGCGCTCTCACAGGCTCGGTCACTTGATCGCCTCCTCGCGTAGCCAGCCAACCATCTGGGCCATCACATGGTGCTCCGAGTAGTGCTCATCAAAGCGAGTACGCAACGACCTGGACGGATGCCGTAGACCGCGACCGGCGGCAACCTGGATTCCTCGAATGAGGGAGCCGACATCACCGGGTGCCACGAGGGTAGCGTCGTCTGCCCCCCCGAGAACCTCTCGGATCGCCGGCAGGTCGGACGCAACGATCGGAAGGCCCATCGCCATTGCCTCGAGGAGCGCTCCGCCCAGCCCTTCATAGAGTGATGGGAAGACGAAGACATCCGCCGCGGAGAGCACGTCACCGACATCCTCTCGCTGGCCCAGGAATCGCACCGAATCCCCAAGGGCCAGCCTTCCATGGAGAGCCTCGAGGTCGCGAGTCGCGTTTCCTTCCCTGCCGGCGATCAGAGCCACTGTCTCGGGGCGTTCTCTTCGAAACTCGGCAACTGCTTCCAGCAGATACCGCTGGCCCTTCTGGTATTCCTGCCGACCGACGTTCAGGAGCACAAACGCATCGTCAGGCAGGCCGAGACCAGTGCGAACACTGTGGCGACGTTCCAGACCCGGTTCTCCTAGGCGTTCCCTACTCCGGGAACGGGGAATCACCGTAACCGCCCCCGGATCGATGCGCAGATCACGCACGGCGGCGGTCTTCACGGCGTCTGTGATCGCATGAAAACGGTCGACGAGATGCCGGGCCGTCCACCCGTCGACCAGCCGGATCAAGCCCAGTTTCCACGGCCGAACATTGCTGTCCTCGAGCCGGATCGAATCGTAGGGCGTGTTCACCAGGCTCATCACAACCGGGGTACCGGCTCCAATGGCGGCGAGTCGACCGAGCATGTTCGCCTCGAATAGGGTCGTGTGGACGAGGCAAGGACGACGGTCGCGGAGGAGCCTACGGACCTCGACGAGCCACCCTGCCCAACTGCGAGAACGGAGCGCAATGACCTCCGCCCCACTGGAACGGGCCTCGTCCGTGAGGCTTCCTTCAGTGGCTTTGAGGCAAACGATCAGCACCGGGTAGCCGGCGGCGCGGAGCGCAGGGACGAGTTCAACCAACGATCGTTCAGCGCCACCCTGGTCGAGTGAGTTGATCAAGAACAGTGCCGGGTTGGTTGAACGAGAACTCTGGTCGTACGACTCCGCCCTTCGAAGTCTGCGCCTGACCGCGTACTCCGCACGGGCGCCACGCCGAATCTTGTGCCTGAAGAAGGTCAACCCGTCACTCCTCTGGATGGGGAGCCGGGGTATCCGGTACGGATCGGTCGTGGACAGAATCGGTCCGCCTCCCCCGACGGTCGCCGATTCGTATCGCTCTCGCACGAGCGAATCGGCGGCGGGTGACCACCATCCCCATGGGTAGGTGAAATGACGAGGCGGCTGCCTTGTGCGTTCCGTGATCAGCCGGTTGGATGTGTCCAGCTCCTCGGCGATCGCCTCAGGGGATAGGTGGCGAAGATCCAGATGGGCGTGGGTGTGGGCACCGAGCGTGACGAGGTCGGACGCGATCATGTCGTTCACCTGTTCCCAGGTGAGGGGCCGAGCGGCAGGGTACCGTGGATCGAGCGGGCTCCCCGTCTCGATCGGCTCGGTCGTGAGATACAGCGTGAACGGAAGGCCGCGGTCTGCGAGGAGGGGAAACGCGTTCAGGTAGACATCCTCGAAGCCATCATCGAAGGTGAGGACAAAGAGCCTATGGGCATCCTGCTCGCCTCGGCGCTCGATGGCGGTCGGGAGGTCGACGATCTCACCCTGGGCGGTCATCCAATCGAGTTGTCTGCGGAACACCTCGGTGGAGATCTCCATCTCGCGGCCGAGGTCCGTACCGATCTGGTGATAGATGAGGACCCTGGGACCAGGAAACGGGCCTAGGAACGGGTCGACCAGGGTGAATGCAGTCTTTGCCGCCACTCGGATGATTCGCCCGGTACTCACAACTGATCGGACCCGAATCGGCCGGAGTCACATCCGAGCAGTTCGGCTACTCGGGGCTGGGAGAGAAGCCATTCCGTGGTCAACCGCGACCTTCCTCTGGCTGGCGATTCCGCACTGTGACGCTCACGATCGACCCTATGCGGGCCTGAGGGGTGCTCGCCGCCCCGTCTGTTCCAACGAGATCACTTCATCGCCGGTCCAGGTTCGAGATGTGAGGCTATGGAGCATTTCGTGGATCGCCTCATCGTCTCCATTCTCGGCTAGATCACGCAACAGAGCCACCGAATCCATCAAGGTGATCGCTCCAGCGTGGCCAGGCTCTGCCTTGTTGATCTTCGGGTGAGGGCCGGGCAGTAGCGGAGAGGTGGACAGGACCTCTCGGAGCTTCTCACCGGGTCGCGCACCGGTCATGACCACCTCGATGTCCCGCCCCGGGACCAGGCCTGCAAGCCGGATGATGCGGTGAGCAAGATCGAGAATACGAACCGGCTTGCCCATGTCGAGGACGAAGACCTCGCCGCCCTCGGCCAGCGCGGATGCCTGCAGCACCAGTTCGACGGCTTCACCGACTGTCATGAAGTAGCGCTCCATCTCTGGATCGCTGACGGTGACCGGTCCGCCATGCTGGATCTGATACATGAAGGTGGGAATCACACTGCCGCGACTCCCCAGAACGTTGCCGAATCGAACGGCCGAGTACCTGGTGACCCCGCCGTGAGCGGCCGCGGCGGTCTGCAGCATCATCTCCGCGACGCGCTTCGATGCGCCCATCACACTGGTCGGATCGACGGCCTTGTCGGTCGAGATCAATACGAACCTCTCCACCCCTGCCTGCTGGGCGGATCGGAGAACGTTCCCGGTTCCGATGATGTTGGTCTTGATCGCTTCGGCAGGGCACGCCTCGAGGATTGGCACATGCTTGTGAGCGGCCGCGTGAAACACGATGTGTGGTCTGGATTGTGCGAAGAGCCGTGCCAGAGCAGCCTCGTCCCGGATGTCGCACAGCGCGACCTCGGGCTCGATAGACGAATCATGCCATCGCATCAGGGCGTTGTGGAGGTGGGTCTCATCGTTGTCGAGAGCGATGATCCGGCTCGGGGCGAAGGCTTGCACCTGGCGAACGATCTCAGAACCGATCGACCCTCCGGCCCCGGTTACGAGGACGCATTTGCCGGTCAGGATGCGTGCCACCTCGTCGAGTCGGGTGGACACGGCAGGGCGAGGCAGCAAGTCGGCGAGCTCGAGGTCGCGGATATCCCGCACGGCACCGTTGCCGCTGAGGACCTGGTCCACGTCGGGCAAGATACGTAGTCGGACGTCGATGCTGATGCATCGGTCGACGAGACTACGTAGTGCCTCGTCGCCCAGGTTCTCCGCGATCACGATCTGATCGACCTCGAGCCAGGAGACGATCTCCGGCAGGTCCTCGAGATTGCCCAGGACGCCGAGACCGGCCAGCTTCCTCAAGGACGGTTGGCCGTTCGTGCTCACGAAACCAATGACGTGCACGGGGTGCGGTTCCGTCGGGCCTCTGCGGGCGAGATCGACGGCGGCCTGGCTGGTTCCCACCACCAGAGTGCGCGGGCGGTCGGCGACCGTTGCGCCGCGCTTGAACGAAAACACTCTGGAACGGAACCTCACCGCCCCCATACCGCCGAGGGTGAGCATCGCACCGGCTGCAAGCACCATGTAGGGGATCGGTCCCTGGGCTCCCGTGAGCCGGTACACGAAGATGAGGACGAACAACGAGCCTGCGGCGGTTCCGACGGAAGCCACGATGCGCATGGCCTCTTCGACACTCGCGAATTCCCAGACGTGCCCGTAGGTGCCGAACGCCAGGTTCGCCGTGAGATGAATGATGAGAATCGCAGGCAAGGCGACCAGGAATCCGTGCCACCAGCGTTCGGACAGCCCCTTCACGTCGATGAATGCCAGAAGTTGAGCAGCGGCGTATGCGATGACGACGATGACTGCGTCGGTTATCGCGAAGGAGATGTCGGCCCGAACGCGCGAAGCCTTTTGAGCGAGAAGCGTCCTCCACGGCACCTTCTCGAACGGGCCATTTGGCTCCCCAGCTGACATTCTGCCCTTCCATTAGTAGGAAGAGAAGGACCAGGCTGTGCGATCGTGCCATCAGACGCGCCCATGCGTCATTCCGACCGATCAGTGAACTAGCCCGAAGCGCCTCCCAGCGTCCTCTCCGCCCACTTGCATCTTTACGGCTCTGGTGTAAGTTACCACGGAGAGCGCGAATGCGCCATAGGCCGGATGACCCAACGGGGGAACGTCTTCGGGGAGACAGGGAGGACCGATGAGAGTTTTGATCAGCGGCGCGGCCGGGTTTCTGGGAAAACATGTCACCCGGCGACTTCTGGCAGACGGCTTCGAAGTCGCGGTGTTCGATCAGGTGGGATCCGAAAACGGAGACGTCCGTTCGATTGTGGGCGACCTGCGCGATCTCGATACGGTACGCGACGCGGTGAGGGGTCAGGATGTCGTGTGCCACATCGGCGCCATCGGCGACGTCTACCTCGCGGCGGAGCATCCCGAGTTGGCCGCGGAAGTGAACGTCACGGGCTCAGCCAACATCGCGCTGGCCGCAGGAGAGTCAGACGCCCGGATCGTGTATGCGTCGACATGGGAGGTGTACGGGCAGCCGCAGTATCAGCCAATGGACGAAGACCACCCGTGCCGGCCCGATCATCCGTACAACATCACCAAACTCGCAGGCGAACAACTGCTTCTCGCCGCAGATCACCTACGGGATACTCCTGTGATCTCGCTTCGCCTGGGCACCTCGTACGGCCCGGGGCTCCGACCCAATTCGGTTTTCCGGATCTTCATCGATCGCGCGAAACAAGGGGAGCCGATCACGATTCAAGGTGATGGCTCACAGGGGCGCCAGTTCACTCACACTTCGGACGTCGCAGGTGCTTTCTCGCTCGCGTGCCGGTCCGACATCCGGGGGACTACCGTCAATATCGTCGCGCCCGACCTCGTGTCGATCAGAGAACTCGCGGAGCTGGTCGTGGCCCGATACCCGACCGACCTTCGCTTCGGTGAGCCACGACCCGGTGATGTACCGCCTGCACTCGTATCCGCCGAGCGAGCAAGGAGTCTGCTTGGTTGGAAGGCCGAGATGCCGTTCTCGCGGGGCCTGGAAGACTTGATGGACCAGCTAGAGGGGCTCGGGTAGCGTCGTTGCGAGCGCGAAGCACGATCCTCGTCTTGATCAAGGGGCTCGGGATCGGTGGGGCGGAGAGACTTGTGGCCGAGGGCGCCCGGTTCTGGGATCGGGACCGCTACGAATACCACGTAGCGTATGTGTTGCCGTGGAAGAGCGACCTCGTTGCGGACCTGGAAACCCAGGGTGTCCCCACGATGTGCATAGGTGGTGAGCGCGGGTTGTCGCCGACGAGTCTCCTGCACATGCGTACGCTCATCAGGAATCTCCGTGCCGATGTGGTTCACGCCCACTCGCCCTCGGTCGGCATTGCTGCACGGCTTGTCAGCAGTGTTCCGATCGTCTACACCGAACACAATCTCGCGAGCTCGTACCGGCCGTTGACACAAGTGGCCAACAGACTGACCTACGGTCGCAACAATGCCGTCACGGCAGTCTCTCAGGCGGTCGCGGACTCTCTGGTGGGGTACCCAGGTCCGACACCGATCGTGATATCGAATGGGGTGTCGGTGGATGTCGAGAAGCTCAACGGTCAAGGTGCAAGATCGGAGCTGGGGATTGATGAGGGCCGGCCGATGATCGTCCACGTGGGGAATGTTCGCCCCGGCAAAGGACACGATACCCTGACTCGTGCCGTGGCGTTTCTGACGAAGCGTTTCCCGGACTGCGCTGTTGTCTCAGTCGGTGGAGAGAAGTACCCGGGAGATCTGGATCGGTATCGGCGGCTCGCAGAGAGCTCCGGGGTCGCCGACTCTCTTCACTTCGTGGGGCGAAGGGCGGACGCACTCGATTTCATCGCCGCCGCCGACGTGTATGTCAATCCTTCGGATGTCGAGGGTCTCCCGGTGTCGATTCTGGAAGCCATGTATCTGCAGAAGCCCATCGTGGCAACCGGAGTGGGTGGTGTGCCTGCCGTCATACGGGACCGAGAAACCGGCCTGCTCGTCGCGCCTGGTGATGCTGTGGCTCTTGCAGAAGCAGTAGCCGAGCTCCTGGGGAATGCCGAGCTGCGGACGGAGCTCGGAACGGCCGCGAGATCGCTGGTGGTCACCGAATACAGTCTGCAGTCGATGGTCGCGGCATTCGAGAACATCTACGAGGACGTAGCGAATGGCTGAGATAGCGGTGCGCCCATTCGAGGATCGGGACCTGCCTCCGGTCCTCGAGACCATGAGGTTGGCTTTGGGGGAGACCGCGATCTTGAAGAGGACGAGTGATCTCTTCGCGTGGAAGCACTTCCTCAATCCGTTCGGACGTTCGATCATCCTGGTTGCGGAGTCCGAGGGTGTCATTGCAGGCCTACGCGCCTTCATGCGGTGGGAGCTCGTGACACCTGGCGGTGAGACGCTCCGGTGTGTGCGAGCCGTCGACACGGCAACACACCCTGGTTTCCAGCGAAGGGGGATCTTTCGCAAGCTCACGTTGAGCGCGCTCGACGCGGCTCGCGACGATAACGTGGACCTGGTGTTCAACACGCCCAATCCGAAGTCGGGTGCAGGCTACCGATCCATGGGGTGGGTCGACGTGGGCAAGATCGGAGTCATGGTGCGCCCATCGTTGGGATTCCTCAGATGGACAACGACGCCGGGGGGCGTTCCGAAACCCACCGAGTTCCTTACCGACCCTCATCCGGCCCGAGATCTGTCGGTTGTGGATAGGGAGGCGCGAGGGTTTCGCACCCGACGAACGAGTCGGTACCTCAAATGGCGGTTCGAACAGCATCCGACTGCTCGATACTTCGGCATCGAGAAGGACCGTAGCGTTGCGGTCGTACGTCCCAACGTACGAAGTGGCCGGAAGGAGTTGGTGCTCTCCGATGTATTCGGGCCGGATCCATCGTCTGCGATTCGGGCAGCCGCCGTCGTGTCCAGGGCCGCGTACATGGCCGGCTGGTTCTCGTTCGGATCTCGCGAGTACTGGGCGGCCCTACGCGCCGGGCTCCTGCCCGTTCCGGGCGTGACGGCGTTGACGATGGTTGGCTACCCGCTGCGCCCGCTCGAGGTGCAGGGTCTGGATCGCTGGGATCTGGCGTTGAGCGACCTGGAGCTGCTGTGAAGGGCGAGCGATCGATCTGGATGGGTGTTGCGATCGGGACGGTGATCGTCGCTGCCGCGATCGGAGCCGG
>Ga0315535_1002854_pt1 | contig 10802 bp, 7 predicted proteins | sample SalMarSW160220MG_2_FD_203092 | JGI IMG/M metagenome (GOLD analysis project Ga0315535, IMG submission 203092) | Salt marsh sediment microbial communities from the Plum Island Ecosystem LTER, Massachusetts, United States - Salt Marsh Sediment SW1602-20 ...
CTGGTGAGTGGGAAAAGATACTGGTTTAGATACCGGCTAAATGATAACAACTCTGAATTTTCTCAGGTAAAATCATTTTTAAATGTAAACGGAGATAAATATTTTTTAAATGACTCGATATCTCTGGCTAAGGGTTCAACCAAAAGTATTAGCTTTGTAAACAATAATTTGAAGATTGTTAATGATTCAATTAAAATTTCTGTCCTTTCTGCAGGCTTCTATGCAGGAAGAACATGCGTAATAAGTGTAAACGGGCAAAATATTTTGCCTAGTACTTTTTTTGCAGGTATGGGTATTGCGGTTTTTGATTCACTAAATCTAAAAATTGATACGGTAACTTATTTTAATTTATTTAATAACCCTTCCAATATGCAGCAATTAGTAGATTTGATAGACTCAATTACACCGGGGAAAATCGTTGTTATGGGGGTTGCCGATGATGCTGAAAATAATATTACACAAGCATTAAAAGATGCAATACATACAATAGGCGGAACTAAAATCGATTCTCTTCAATTTAGAGGTTCGTGGGCAATAATCGGTCAAAAGGGAGCAGCGCCCGGTTCGGTTCCCGAAGCAATTAAAGGTCCTTACGACGGACTAGTATCAATTGATTCGACATTTATTCTGAATTCTACATCAGGTATATATGTTTCAAGTGAGATCGGCCCATCCAGCCGCTGGAAAAATATGGATGTATCTATAAATACTCCATCTAATTCAACAATCACATTTCGTCCACTTGGGATTAAAGACGATGGTTCAATTGACACATTAAATGTTTTAAATTTGAATAACGGAACAGCAGACTTGAGTTCGATAAATCCCCAAAAATATCCGGACGTAAAAATTTTAGCTGAATTTAATTCTGCTTCGAACGGAATTTCCCCGTCGTTATCTTCACTTGGTGTTAATTATACCGGCGTACCGGAACTTGGTACAAATTATCAGGTAGTTTCCGTATCTCCCGATACAATTACAATTGGTGAAAGTACAAATTTGAATTTCAAAATTTTTAATGTAGGCGAAGTACCTGCTGATTCATTTAACGTTAAGGTAGAATTGGTTAAGACTGATAATTCCCATGAGCAGCTTTTTGAATCAACAGTTGATTCATTAGATACATTTGCAAATAAAGATTTCAACATAACATATAACAGCATCGACGGTTCGACCGGTAGTATGTACTTTTATATTACGATAGATCCGGAAAATAAAGTAAGGGAAATTTATAAAGATAATAATTACTACTCGGTTCCGTTTTATGTAAAACAAGATACAAGCAAACCTTCTATAAACATTACATTCAATGGAGAAAATATTCTGGATGGCGATTATGTTTCTCCACATCCGACTATTAGAGTTGAAATGAATGATCAAACTTTAATCCCAATTACTGACCCATCCGATTTAAAAATTTATTTAGATGATAATTTAATTCAATACTCAGGCAATACAGATACATTATCATATCAATTCTCAAACGATAATCCAAAGGTAGTTGTAATTTATAAACCACAGCAGTTATCTGATGGAACATATACTTTAAAGGCAATCGGTAAAAATTCATTAGGTACTTATGTGGATTCTTCCGGCGTAACCAAAAAATTTACCGTCTCTAATGAAGCTCAATTACTGGATGTTTATAATTATCCGAATCCGTTTAAGGGAGATACATATTTCACATTTAAATTAACTCAAATACCGGATAAGATTAGAATAAAAATTTTTACAATCGCAGGCAGGTTAATACAGGAATTAAGTATTCCTTCATCGCGTTTGAGATACGATTTCAATAAAATATACTGGGATGGTAAAGATCATGATAGAGATGCAATTGCCAACGGAGTTTATCTTTACAAAGTTATTATGACACTTGGAAGTAAAAATATTGCCGTTACTCAGAAGTTAGCCGTTGTGCGTTGAAAGTAATTTCCGAAAAAGGAAATTCCTTTATTTCCATTTGATTTATCGCCCGGTCTACTTTCACATTATCTTTAAGATAAATCATAATCAGTAAATGCTCTTCATCTATTTGAGTGACCAAAATTTTCGGATTAAGCTTTCCCAGATCTTTAATATTGTATTTAAAATAAATTTCCAACATTTTGGGGGAAATTTCATTTACCCTAAAAGGTAATTCTGCAACGAACGGTTCTCCTATTAGAAGATTTACACCTTGATTCCGCAGATATTCCACAGGCGCTAATTTCTGATGTCCCGGTCTGTTACTGATAATATTCTGCTCCCTGCTGATTTTCGGATCATTTAATCCGTACATATCGAGTGTGGGAAGACCGGAATAATACGGTACGGCACCTGCAGCAGTTACGGCAATTTTAACATCTTCATTTGCAAATAATTGATTTAGTTTCTTACCGACACCAATCCAGTTTTGCCCCGGATCATCTAAATGAGATTTTAAATTTGTTATGCTTTCAATTCCCGATACGTAATGGAAAGTTAACATGTGAAAAAATGAGCCGGCAAAAATGATCAAAATAAAGACAAACTTTAATTTTTCGGTATGAAATAGTTTCTCAACAATCCAAATAACAATAATTAATAAGAAAGGTAAAACCGGGACAAAAAATCTGAATTCCATAAATCCTCCCCCAATTTTGATTATATATAACATCCAGATTATAACTGTAATAAAAAGAAGTTGAATAATATAATTTGAGTTTTTGTAAAGGTCATCGAAATAAAATAGTAAAATAATTAAAAACGGAAATAACCAGTAGGATGTAATGAATCTACCAATATAGATTAGTCCGTGAATTATAGAAGTTTCACCTGCTGCTTTAACATAATATGTATTGGGAAGAATGTTTCCGTAATAATCCAATTTCCAGATTAAGTAAATTGCAATAATTAATAAAAATGGAATGATAAAAATGAGATTATTCTTAAGCCGTTTGGAAAAGGGAAGTGTTTTTTCTTTATGAAAGAAATAAAATGCAGCGAAAATAATTACGACGAATAAAACCGAATCAGGCCTTGTTAAAATCGAAAGGGCCGATACAATTGAAAGCAAGAATAACTTCGTACTAGCAAAAACTTTATTTTCCGAAAATTTAATGATGAGAAAAAATGAAATAAGCACGAATACAGTTTGAAGCTGGGTTTCCATTCCGCTGGTTGCATAACAGCTAAAAGTATAGTTTGTACCAAGAAGAAAAACAGTAAGCAGCGAAAGAGTTTTTGATTTAAATATAAAATTTGAAATCCTGAATGTAAAATATAAACTGAGTGCAAATAATAATATTCCAAGTATATAAGAAAATAAAACCGGAGCTATTCCGAGCCTAATCGGAATTGAAATTATTAAGGTCCAGAGAAAATTCGTATAACCTTCGACTCTTTCGCCTTTATTAAAAACAAGTCCCCATCCCTTTACAAAATTTTTAGCATAGCGGAAAGAAATAAATGCATCATCCTGAACGAACCTGTTGAACCACGCATAAATAATCAGAAGTATGAAAACTATAGAGCTTATAAGTTTAAATCTTTTTTCTATAATTTCGTTAAGTTTATTCAAATTATACTCGGGAAAATTTATTCCTTAAAAATAAACACATCTGTTAATAATAAGAAAAATTCTTATAATTATCCGGCATATCTTTTAGTAAACTTTCGATAATAGGATGTCCACAAGAAAAATTTATTTATTCGCCATCCAGTGTCCAGCATAGAGAATCTATATGTGAATTTTCAAATATTATTACGGAATATCTTTTTTAAAAAAAGATACCTTTTTTAAAACAGCTCATGTATATTTAGAAGTATCAATTCATTAAAATATTAACCAAGGTAGTTAAATGAAAAAATATATTTTACTGCTCCTTACTTTTTTATTTCCTATTGGTATATTCGCTCAATTTAACCAATACCCAAGAGACGGGCAGGGCCAGGTATCAGGTGGGCTCGGATTAAATTGGATCAACGGTACGCCGTATTACACTTTTCATTTTACGCCCGAAGTATCGTTCGCTAATTTCGGCGTCGGCCTTGATTTGCGGTTGGACGTTGACCAACAAGGAAATTTAAGAAAAGAAGATTTTAATGAATTCTCGGATTACCTCAGCATCATTCGTTATGTGCGATATGGTGTAAAACATGACCCTGTTTTCATAAAGCTCGGTGCTCTGGATTATTATACTTTAGGTCATGGAAGCATAATGTATTTGTATAACAACAGTCCGAGTATTGACAACCGGAAAATCGGTTTAGTTATGGATATTGATTTCGGCAAATTTGGCTTCGAATCTATTTACAGCCGGTTTGCAGAGGCAGGCGTTGTTGGGTTTAGAGGATATTTTCGTCCGCTGCAATTTTCAGAAGCGGGATTAATTCCAATAATAGGCGGGATGGAAGTCGGAGCTTCTTATGCCGGTGATTTTGATAGCAACGCAGGAATATTAAACGGAACCTATGATCCAATACAAAATCAATTTAATGTCACTCAAGATCATGGGGCAATAAATATCATTGGACTTGATGTTGGTTTTCCAATTGTAAGAACCGGTATTTTTAATACAACTGTTTACGCTGATTTTACAAAGATAATTAATTTCGGCGGCGGTATTGCTACTGGTGTTATTATGGATTTTAATACACTCGGTTTGGTCAGCGCATCTGCAAAGCTTGAAAGGAGATTTAACGGGAAACAGTATATCGCTTCATATTTCAATTCATTTTATGAAATTGAAAGATTTAACGCTAACCCGTTTAGAAGTAAAATTATGGAATTAGATACATTGAATCACCCGGACAACGGTTACTATGGTGAATTAACTGTAAATGTTGCAAACTTGTTTTCTGTATTAGGAAGTTACCAGAGGCTTGACAAAACTCCCAACAGCGGAATTCTTCATCTTGGTACTTCAATCGAGCCTGAAGGAACACCGTTTGTTTTAAGAGCTGGTTATGATAAAATCGGTATGGGATCGGAATCCGAAATATTTAAGCTTGATGATAAATCATATCTTTACAGTGCGGTGGGATATAAACCTATTCCGTATATAATAGTTTCTATGTATTACATCTGGACGTTTGCTCCTGTTAGAAATGCTAATGATGATATAATTGGTTATAATCCTCAAAAGAGAATTGAGCCAAGAGTAGAGTTTGTTTTTCCTTTAAATTTCGGCCCGTAAAATTTTAATTTTCGTTTGAAAATTTAAATTAGTCAAAATTCAAAGCTCTTAACAATTTGGTAATACTAAAATAAAATTGCCTTAATATTTAACGCCCTCCCAAAAGTTAACTTTATACCAGTCGAAATTATTTTTTTCAATTAGACTTCACTGAATAATTCACTATTTAAAAACATTTATAGGTTCTCTAAACATGAAAAATTTGTCGTACCTTTTTTTAGCAGTTCTCCTATTCGGAAGCAGTTTTGCGCAGGAGAAATCCGATTATCCAACAGTTAAAATTCACGGACTAACATTTGGAGATTTTTTCTATAATGCCAGTGCTTTCAATCACGCAAACAAAGACATTAACGGTGTCCGGATAAATAGAGTTTATTTTACAGGAGATTTCGGATTATCCGATAATTTTTCTTCAAGATTTCGTCTGGAAACTGATCAAATCGGAAGTGGCGGAGGAAAAAATGAATTTGGTGTTTTGGTTAAAGATGCCTGGTTGAAATGGCATAATGTATTTTCCGGTTCCGATCTTATTTTCGGTATTTCTCCAACCCCGGCTTACGATGTTTCCGAAGGCGCCTGGGGACATCGCTACCTCGAAAAGACCATTATGGATTTTAATCACATAGTCGGTTCTAGAGATATGGGCATCGACTTAAAAGGTAGATTCGATGAAGGCGGAACGGTTAAATATTGGATAAAATTAGGTAACAATTCCGGCAATAGTCCTGAAGCAAACAAATATAAAAGATATTATGGTTTGCTTGAATTCAATCCTTCTTCAAATTTATTAATTACTCTTTACGGTGATTATGCATCTGCACCGCAAATTCAGGATCCAGTCGACAGCACTATGAAGTCTAATAGCGCTTTTGTTGGGGCAGCATTTATAAATTTCAGGCAAAAAGGAAGTTTTTCGATCGGACTTGAGGCTTTCACAAAATCCCAACAAAACAACTACGCTGCTAATGCTACCTCAGCTTTACAAACTCAAAGTGGTTTCGGTATCTCCATTTGGGCCTATGCAAATCTGAGCGAAAAAGTTCAGTTAGTTGGGCGTTTTGATACCGTCGATCCAAATACTAATAAAGACAATGACGGAACATCGTTAATACTTGCAGGTATTCAATTTAACCCAATAAAAAATGTTAGTGTAACTCCTAATGTTGAAGTTCTTTCCCATCAGGCTACTCCTTCAAATAATGGAGATAAGAGTGATGTGACCCCGAAGGTATCTTTTTACTGGGTATTTTAAAGTAAACAAAAAATTAACAATTTTTTAACATTATATTCTAATTTATTAAAACTAAAGGTGCTATATTATGAAAGCTAAATTCGTAACAATTTTGGTTCTCTTTTTAGGAGTTCTAACAGGAATATCTCTTGCACAGGTTAAATTGACCGGAGCAGGATCTACGTTTGATTATCCTATTTTTTCCAAATGGTTTGACACATACAATAAAATGACAGGTATTCAGATAAATTATGCATCTATCGGCAGCGGTGGTGGAATTCGCCAGGTTACCGAAGGTACGGTCGATTTTGGTGCTTCCGATGCTCCTTTGACTGAAGAGCAAATGAATGCATTTAAGCAAAAAAGAGGAACAGATGTGCTGCATATTCCCATTATAATGGGCGGTGTAGCTATTACATATAATCTTCCTTCTGTTGGAAACGGAATTAAACTCGATGGAACAACCCTTGCGGATATTTATCTCGGCAAAATTACCAAGTGGAATGATCCTAAATTGGTAAAAATGAATCCCGACAAAAAACTTCCAAACAAAGCAATTATTGTAGCACACCGTTCCGAAGGAAGCGGTACAACTTTTATATTTACAAGTTATTTAACAAAAGTAAGTCCTGAATGGGCAAAAAAATGCGGCAACAGCACATCCGTCAATTGGCCTGTCGGGCTTGGCGCAAAAGGAACAGAAGGAGTTGCGGGAATTATCGCTCAAACTCCAGGCGCCATTGGTTATATTGAATTGGCTTATGCGAAACAAAATAACCTGCCTTATTGTGAAATGAAAAATAAAGCCGGAAATTTTGTCGATGTTAATTTTAACACTGTTTCCGATGCGGCTGCAGGAGCTTCTAAGAATATGCCGAAAGACTTACGTGCGGTTATTACAAATTCAGAAGGTAAAAATTCTTATCCGATCTGCGGATTCTCATGGGTGGTTGTCCCAAAAGATATTAAAAATAAATCACATGCACAGGCACTTGTCAAGTTCCTGAAATGGGCAGTTACAAAAGGACAGGCAGATGCAACGAGTCTTTATTATGCACCGCTTCCGAGTTCTGTTCAGAAGCTTGACCTTGAAAAAATAAATTTAATAACTAGTAACGGAAAACCTATATAATTTACGGAATAACCCGGTAGAAATTTTGAAAGACAGCGAATCGTTCGAAAAAATTCAGGAATATTTTAAGAAGAATAAAGAAAAGAAAAATTCAACATTCTTATATAAAATATTAGGAAATAACAACCCGGGCGATATAATTTTTGAAAGACTGACACTGTTTTTTGCGGTGTTGGTCTTTATTCTTGTTCTTTTTATGGGATGGGAAATGTATTCCCATTCGGTACTTGCTATAAGAAAATTCGGTTGGGGTTATTTAACATCGACAACCTGGAACCCGTATTCGGAAGTGTTCGGTGCACTGCCAATGATTTTCGGAACTTTGGCTTCATCATTTATCGGGTTATTAATTTCAATACCGTTGGGCATAAGCGTAGCGGTTTTTTTAGCAGAACTTGCCCCCGGATGGCTCGAAAAACCTTTATCATTTTTAACGGAATTATTAGCCGGAATTCCAAGTGTTATTTACGGTCTTTGGGGAATATTTGTTTTAGTGCCCTGGCTTCGTAATGTAGTAGAGCCTTTTCTGCAAAATGAATTTCCCAACTCACCGTTTTTTCAAGGAGCGCCTTACGGTTTTGGAATGCTTGCGGCTGGTATAATTTTATCTATAATGGTGCTGCCGATTATATCTTCAATTTCGCGTGATGTTTTAAAATCCGTACCAAACACTCAAAGAGAAGCTGCATATGCATTAGGAGCGACAAAATGGGAAGTTACTAAAATTGTTTTGAGTAATGCAAGGTCAGGATTGCTTGGGGCAATTATTTTAGGTTTCGGCAGGGCAGTGGGCGAAACTATGGCTGTAACTATGGTAATTGGAAACCGTCCGGAAATTTCGGCATCGATTTTAAACCCGGCTACTACGATGGCAAGCACAATTGCAAACGAATTTACGGAGGCTACATCGAATTTATATTTGAGTGCATTAATTGAACTTGCTCTGATACTATTTGTTATAACAATTATAATAAACATTTTTGCACATTTGCTGGTCTGGGGAGTTGAACACAGGATGAAAAAATGAAAAAGTATAATAAGTTTACGTTTTACAGGAGAAAAGCTACAAATGTGGTTATGCTTTCTCTTTCGCTAATTTCCGCTTTAGTTACTATAATTCCCCTGGTTCTGATTTTTTATTATACAATATCCAAAGGTATAGCTTATTTAAATATTAATTTCTTTACTAAGCTGCCGACACCTGTTGGAGAACCGGGAGGAGGGATGGTCAATGCTATAGTTGGTACTTTAATACTAATCGGTATCGGCGGTGCTATTGGAATCCCGGTTGGAATATTATCCGGTACATATCTTTCGGAATTCGGCAAAAATAAATTCGGTGCGACAGTTCGTTTTTTAACGGATGTTTTAAGCGGAGTGCCTTCGATTGTGGTCGGTGTTGTTGCATATACATTGGTTGTCATCCCGATGAAACATTTTTCAGCCCTTGCAGGAGGAGTGGCTTTAGCTATTTTAATGATACCGACAATTACCCGCACAACAGAGGAAATGATTAAGCTTGTACCTCATTCGTACAGGGAAGCAGGCTTAGCTTTAGGAATACCTAAATGGAAAACCTCAATATTAATAGTTTTAAAAACAGCATGGAAAGGTATCGCAACCGGAATCCTTTTAGGGCTTGCACGAGCAGCGGGAGAAACCGCCCCGCTTTTGTTTACTGCACTTGATAATAGGTTCTGGTCAACAAATGTTTTTCAACCAATAGCATCGCTAACGGTGTATATTTATCAATATGCGTCCTCTCCTTATAAAGATTGGAATGATCAAGCTTGGACGGCGGCTTTAGTTCTTATTCTTTTAATTTCTGTATTTAGTTTGATATTTAGGATTATAACTCGTTCAAAATATAAGACGTAATCGAAATAGTAATGAAAATTAATGAACAAATTGAAACTCCGGCAATTGTCGAGGAAAAAATTCAGAAAAAAATGGCTAATAAAATTTTAGTAGCAGATTTATGTTCATACTTTGGGAAAGCCAAAATCATCAAAAATATATCGCTTGAGATCCCGGAGAAAAAAGTTGTGGCGATAATCGGGCCTTCCGGCTGCGGTAAATCTACATTTTTAAGAAGCATAAACAGGATGCACGAAGTTGTAGGCGGGACAATTACAGGCCAAATCTTGCTTGATGGTGAAGACATAATGAAGCTTGACCCTGTTTATTTAAGACGAAAAGTCGGAATGGTTTTTCAGAAACCTAATCCATTTCCTACAATGTCAATTTTTAATAATGTAGTTGCCGGATTAAAGCTGAACGGTTTCAGAAACAAGAAAGCATTAACTGAAATTGTTGAAAGAAGCTTAAAGCAGGCTGCACTTTGGGATGAAGTGAAAGACAATTTAAATGATTCCGGTGCAAATATTTCCGGCGGTCAGCAGCAGCGGCTTTGTATTGCACGCACAATTGCTATAAATCCTGAAGTAATTCTTATGGACGAACCTGCGAGCGCACTTGATCCGATTTCTACTGCAAAAATTGAGGAATTGATTTTTGAACTTAAAAAAGATTTTACTATTGTAATAGTAACCCATAATATGCAGCAGGCCGCGCGGGTCAGCGATTATACTGCATTTTTTTATATGGGCGAACTTGTCGAATTTTCAGATACAAAAAAAATGTTTACTGCGCCCGATAAAAAACAAACAGAAGATTATATTACGGGAAGGTTCGGGTAAGGCTGCGAATTGTATCTGGTTTATTTTAAATTATAAAGGGATTTTTTTTATCATAAATAAGAATAATTATATTGCAAATGCTCGATGCTCGTTACCGGATGTTCGATACTCGATACTAGATGATGGTCACTCGATACTCGATACTCAATACTTAATTCTCGAATCAATTCTTTATCGCGGAAACTATACCACATTCTACTTACTGCACACAATATACAATTACATTTTACATTTATCTTATGCCTATACCTTTACAATATTTCCAACAATTTTAAAACCGGTGAGAAAAAATGGAAAGACATTTCGAAAAAGAATTTGAAGAATTAAAAATTGCTATAAATAAAATGGCTTCTCTCGTTGATGAGCAGGTTCAAAATAGTTTTGAGATAATGGAGGAGGGGAATGTAGAGCTATATAAAAAAGTAAAACAAAAGGATAGGGAAGTCGATGCTTATGATAATTTAATTATGGCTAAATGTGAAAACCTTCTTGCACTATATCAGCCTGTTGCAACCGATTTGCGTTTTATACTTACTGCGATTAAAATCGACAGCCAGTTGGAGCGTTGCGGCGATATTGCA
>Ga0315535_1002855_pt1 | contig 10797 bp, 5 predicted proteins | sample SalMarSW160220MG_2_FD_203092 | JGI IMG/M metagenome (GOLD analysis project Ga0315535, IMG submission 203092) | Salt marsh sediment microbial communities from the Plum Island Ecosystem LTER, Massachusetts, United States - Salt Marsh Sediment SW1602-20 ...
CTGACCTCTTCATTTTTTATCAGCATATGCATTTATTCCGGCCGGTATGAAAAATATTGATTCAGCGGTGTTTCAATGTGATTTCTTTTTGTGGATCCGGAAGCGATTAATTAATTATCCCGGCTGATAGAAAAAAATACAGACTGGATACAGTGCCTGGAACGCGACTTGGAATACACCTTTAAGAACGGATCAAAGGTAATTAAATTATTAAGAATGCACTTTTATTTCTGATATATATGAAGTACAGGTATCTAATGGAATTACCTGCTATTTTCAACTAATGCTTTGAATGGCTTTCCTGTAACACATATTCTTTAAGTAAAAACCGAAGGTTTGGTATGTGATTTTATAATATATTGGAAACAAATAGGATATCCTGATAAATAGTCGTATCTTGTGAACCACTATCAGAACTTCCCTTGGGTATAGGCGAAAAGTAATCGCTTTAATAATTGCCATTCGATACTCGTTTAAACAAATTATACTCAGCCATGTTCTAATATATACACATAAGATTAATTATTTATTGAATTTTTACGATTATGTACGAGAAGAAATCAAATAGTTTCAAATCACCCGATCTGTCAAAAATGACAGAGGTTATAATTGATCACAAAACGAAGATTTATGTTAATCCGGGTACAGATATTGAGGAAGCTAAAAACCGCTACCTGTTCAGGAATTCTACCAGGAGGACGAAATAGAAAGTCAGATAATTATCCAGATAATTAACCGATTCATTTTTGATATCGGAAATATTAACGGTCAGTCAGAGGTATTATAGGCATTGATCATGATTCATTCATTTTATGCTAATGATTTCTTTGAATTAAATATGTGTCCTTAATCTTAGATTTTTATATTATGAGAAATAATATTTATGTTCCGATACCCGGTAAGGAAGATCTTGAAGCAGCCAAAAGAAGAAGAGAGGATTATGCTCTTTCCAGGGATCAACTGGCTGAAGAATATAACGAAGCTATTGCAAAAAGATACACTGATAAAAAAGATGAGCAAACCGTATGTATTAAATGCGGAAAGGAATTCACAGCGCCTTCTGACAGTTCAATAAAACTTTGTCCCGAATGCCGGTAACAATTAATCTAAGCCTGATGGCTATGTTTTAGCATCATCCTCAAGCCGAAATCTGCAGATATATCTTTGTCTGTCAGGCAGATGCTTGTTTTATTCTGTGACAGTCCTGTTGAACTTCACATCCCTTACCCTGCCGGATTATACCTTACACCCTGTTACTGTATTAGTATTATCACTGACAAATTCCACATTTCCCAGATACCACTGATCACTGCTTCAGAAATCAGGTTTGACAGGTGTAAGGTGTATATCACCAGTGTGGAAATGCTGTGCCGAAAATGAGTTTGTTACAGAAATTCTGAGAAATTATTTTCAGGGGAACATATTAGAGAATTCAATGATTCAAAAACCAGTTATTATGAATTACTGTCATTTAAATCACAGAGTCTTTGCCATATCGATAATCATGGAGAGATCGCATCTTCAGCATACCTAAAACCGTGTATCGTATACCGGGGGAAATTACTATTGATGACTGCTAAATGACGGCGCGAAGCGCCCAATGACCATTTAATGACCATTGAATGGCCTTCTCTAGGCTCTTTTAATCCTTTGGTAACTCATTCACTCAGTTTCTCCCTTGCTCTCACTCCGCATTTATATTATACGCTCCCCTTGTGATGATCTTATTAAGCGGCAGCTTATTCAGTAGCTCAACATACCCGTTAAAGCTACGCCCGGGATCGACTCTGGTCTTTTTCAGGTAATAAGTATTGTCCTCATTCTTAACATATTCAAGCACGTAACTATATCCTTCCGATTTCAGCACAGCCTCCTCAGGTACCGCCGGAACGGAATCACTGCCGGTAATGATTGCTGCTTCGACATATGCATTCCCTATGAATCCGGTACCTTTAGGATCATCAATATCTGCCCGGCACATTACGGTCTTAGAATCATTGTCGACATCCCTGCCTATGGACCTGAGCCTGGCATAATGTGTCTTTCCGGTGTTTCCAAGTATGTTGAAACTGACTTTCTGGTTTTTCTGAACCAGGGGAAGATCCTTTTCGAAAACAGACAACCTGAGCCCAAGCATGTTGATATCAAGTATCTCTGCAAGAGTGATCTGTTGATCGGCATACTGTCCGAGCGATATATTAACCTGTGATATAAAACCGCTAATGGGAGATTTTACGGAAAAGGAGCTGTAAAAATCACCTTCACTGATCCTAGAATCATCGAGACCGAGCATGTTAACTTTCATCTTAAGTGCTGAGTACCTTGCATTGGCTTCCATGTAATCGCTTTCCGCCATTATCATGTCCTTTTCAGATCCCACATTTTCACTGTATAAAGATTTTATTCTCTCATATTCGGACTTTACCCGTTTAAGTCGCGCTGATGCCTCGGCCAGGTCCTGCTGTAAGCCTATGAAATCATTTCCGGTAAGTTCAAATAGCACCTGTCCGGCCCTAACTTCCTGTCCGTCTGTGCAGTTTATTCTGCTTACAAGACCAGGGACTGATGTACTTATCCTAGCCGTACCCGAAGGTTCAACAAGAATGTTCCCATTGCATTTAATAAATTCATTAAACTGCATCTTTTCCGGTTCGCCCAGGACAATATTACCCTCTTTGAACTGGTCCTCAGTCAGGCTTACCAGGTTTTCCGGCATTTCCGCCGGTTGTTCACTGTCTGTTTTTTGGTGACATGATGTTGTTATGAAAACAACTGCGATGATGTATAGTATAGACTTGTTTTTCATGACGGGAATGTTAATATGATAAATACATCTGTTCCAGAATATTAGTATTGTACTGCAGCACATTGTCAAGATAATTGAGTCTGATCTGCACAGCATTTTCGTAGCTGCTGGTAAACCTGAACAGGTCGATCTCACCGCTTTTCAGGCTTTTAAGAGCTGTTGACATTATCTCCTCATAAAGGGACTTGCCTGCAGTGTTATAATAGTCTATTGCCTCTTTGAGTTTCATTTCGTCTCTTTGATAACCTGCAAGCTGGTTCCTGATCCTTGTTATCTCGTATTCGCTGATAAGCTGCTGGACGTTCATGGCAATTTTTGAAGATCTTATCTTTGCTTTCTGGTTTCCGAAAAAGAGAGGTACAGCCAGTCCTACATGGAAGCCGTTATAATATTTTGAGTCCGCATAGTCGTTTGTGCCTGTAAACCAGGAGGCTGATATATCCGGAAGTATTCTGTTCCTTTCAACCTTAAGGGTAGCTTCTGCGTAATCATTCTCTAGCTTAAGGAGTTGTACGGAAGGGTATGACATTATATCTTTTTCTTCCATTTCTATTATCTCTATCTCACTTGGTACAGAAAAATCATCAGTATAATTCATCAGAGTTTTAAGCATGTCAGTGGAATTCTTTATATTGTATCCTGCTGCACTAAGGTTCAGTTTTGCCTGTTGCTGGCGTGCCTGTATGTTAAGCAGGTCGAGACGACTGTAATCTCCCTTTTCATATCTCGATTCTGCATTCTTTTTCAGGGTGGTATAAAGACTGTCAACACTCCTGTAAAGAGCCTTCCTTGCCAGCTGGTTTTGCAGTTCGTAATAGCCCAGCGAAATATCTTTTATCAACTTCTGTTTTTTTGATTCAGCTGTCACTTCCGCCTTTGAGACATTTATGAGCCTGGCACCTCTCTCAGCAAGATAGAATGTGGGGAAGCTGATATCCTGGGCCACCCCCCATACTTTCAGCGGATAGCCGTTGGGTGCTATGTTATTCTGGTCATAACCATAGCTGACTTCCGTTTTTCCCGGATAGAATGCAGTGGCTTTAAGAACATTACTTTCATCCACCCTGAGGTTATATGCATTTATTTCCTGGTTGTTGGCAACAGCTATATCTATTATGTCTTTCAGTTTCAGTTCTTTCTGCTGCCCGTATGATGCGAGTCCGGTAAATAACAAAAGGGCCAGTATCATAACCGTTTTACCCCTGATGACCCTGAAAGGGAACAGTTTTATTGCCGTCACATTGTTGAATATCTCGTACAGCAGCGGCAAAGCTATCATGGTAAGCATGGTTGAGGTGAAGAGTCCGCCGATGACCACAGTTGCCAGCGGTCGCTGTACCTCTGCACCCGCACCAGTTGATATTGCCATAGGAAGGAATCCCATGGCGGCTGCGCCGGCTGTCAGAAGCACAGGACGAACCCTGTCTCTGGTACCTGTCAGGATGATCTCCCTCATATCGGTCATCCCGTTATGCTGCAGTTCCTTAAGATGTTCAATAAGTACTATCCCATTGAGAACAGCGATGCCAAACAATGCTATGAAGCCCACCCCTGCGGAAACGCTGAAAGGCATGCCCCTTATCCAGAGTAGTATCACTCCTCCCACAGTAGCCAGTGGGATGGCAGTAAATATCATTAAGGCATCCTTGAATGATTTAAAGGCGAAATGCAGGAAGATGAAGATCAGCAATAACGCTACCGGGACAGCTATCATCAATCTGCGTGTTGCATTCTGAAGGTTTTCAAACTGTCCTCCGTAAGTTATATATGTGCCTGTTTTAAGTTTGACATTTTTATCTATTGTTGCCTGTATATCATTTACCACCGACTGCAGGTCGCGGTTACGTACATTGACGCTCACTACAACCCTTCTGTGGGTGTTCTCCCTCGATATCTTTGCCGGACCCTCTGCATAACTTATATCGGCCAGCTCCTCCAGGGGAACCTGTTTCCCCGAGCTTAATGGTACATAAAGCTGCCTTATATCATTTATGTTGGTCCTGTTTTTCTGAGCAAGCCTTGTTACCATGTCGAATCGTCTTTCTCCCTCAAAAACGGTACCGGCTACCTGTCCGCCGAAAGCTGTGGCCACATAGTCATTAAGAGTTTTTACATCAAGTCCGTAATAAGCTGTCTTTTTACGGTCATATTTTATTTTCATCTGCGGAAGGCCAACCGTTTTTTCAAGTATTACATCGCCTGCTCCCGGGATATCGGAGACAAGGTTTTTTACCTCTATTGCCTTCTGGTTAATATAATCAAGATCATCGCCGAAGATCTTAATGGCTATGTCGGCTCTTACACCGGTTATAAGCTCATTGAACCGCATTTCTATGGGTTGTGTGAATTCATAATCGAGGCCGGGTAGTACTGACAGGGCATTTTTGAACTTATCAGCCAGCTCTTCCTTACTTTTAGCACTCACCCATTCTTTTTTAGGTCTCAGCTTTATTATCATATCTATCTCCTCCATCGACATGGGATCGGTAGGTACCTCTGCTGCACCAATGCGGCTGACAATCTGGTCAACCTCGGGAAACCGTGACATCAGGATATTCTCCATTTTAGTTGTGGTCTCTATTGTCTTTGAGAGTGATGTACCGGTTTTAAGTACAGGCTGAATAACAAAATCGCCCTCATCGAGAGTTGGTACGAATTCACCACCAATGCGTGTGAAAAGGAGATAGGTAAGGACAAGTGAAAAAAGAGCCATACCCAGCACCGCACGTTTATGTCCGCACGACCATCTAATGACGGGTTCATAGGTTTTATGGACGAAGTTCATGATCCATCCTGAAATATCACGTTTCTTCTGTTTTTTACCCGGCCGCAGGAACAGGGATGCTGCAACAGGCAGCCATGTCATGCCGAATATCATTGCTCCCAGTATGGCAAAAGAAAAGGCAATTGCCATAGGACGGAACATCTTACCTTCCACACCGCTCAGTGAAAGGATGGGTATGAAGACTATAAGGATGATCACCTGTCCGAAGATGGCAGAGTTCATCATTTTTGATGAGCCTTCAAAAGAAATATTATTAAGTATATTCTGTTTGTCTTCTGCAGAGACACCCACAAGCATATCTTTTTTCAATGTCATCTGCAATGCTATGAATTCGACGATTATCACCGCGCCATCAATTATTATCCCGAAGTCGAGGGCTCCAAGGCTCATCAGGTTGGCATCGATACCAAAGATGTACATCATTGATATTGTGAAAAGCAGTGCCAGGGGTATCATTGAAGCGATGACGACCGCTGATCGGATATTACCCAGTATAAGCAATACAACAAAGAAGACTATAAGGGCACCAAAGATAAGGTTCTCGGCTACTGTGACTGAGGTTTTTTCTATCAGTTCGCTTCGTTCCAGGACCGGATTGATGAAGACCCCTTCCGGGAGGTTATTCTGTATCTCCGCCACCTTTTTCTTTACCTCGTTAATTACTTCCTTGGAGTTGGCATCCTTGAGCATCATGATTTGCCCGAGGACTGTCTCTCCTTTGCCATTGGAGGTAATGGCCCCGAAACGGTTTGCATGACCGAACCGTACATTTGCTATATCCTTAATCAGGATGGGCATTCCGCTATTGTTGGCCACAACGATATTTGCGATATCTTCAAGAGATCTCACCTGTCCGTCTCCCCTGATAAAATAACTCTGGTTGGTCTTTTCAATATAAGCTCCTCCCGAAATACTGTTATTGGTCGATATAGCATTAAAAACATCAAGAAGAGTGAGATCTACTGCCTTCAAACGTGAAGGGTCAATAGCTATCTCGTATTGTTTCAGGTAACCTCCCCAGCTGTTTATCTCCACCACGCCGTTAATCCCTGACAGGCGTCGCCTGATAATCCAGTCCTGGATGGTACGAAGGTCCGTCGGGGTATACCTGTCCTTAAATTCAGGTCTTACATCGACAGTATACTGGTATATTTCGCCCAGTCCGGTTGTTATCGGTCCCATTGTAGGGGAGCCAAATCCCTCGGGAATATTCTCCGAGGCTGTCTTTATCTTTTCTGCAATAAGCTGCCTGGGTAGATATGTACCCATGTTATCGCGGAATACTATGGTTACCACTGAGAGTCCGAACTTGGATACGGACCTGATCTCTTTCACTCCCGGCAGGTTGGCCATCTCCATCTCAACAGGTGCAGTAATGAACTGCTCAATTTCCTGTGTCGATAAATTTCCTGAAGTAGTTATCACCTGTACCTGGTTGTTGGTTATATCAGGTACAGCTCCCACAGGTATTTTTAAAATGGCAAAAAGACCGAACGAGGCCACGGTAATTGTGAAGAGGATTACTATAAGTTTGTTTTTGAGGCTAAAAGCAAGGATCTTATTTAGCATAGGTGGCAGTAAGGTTAGGTTAGACGAAATCTTGTTTAATTTAATGAAAAAAAATGAAACAGTAATACAATTAGAGGATTCAAAGATTACAAAGTTTAATGGTTACATAGAGAACCACAGAGCAAAACACAGAAGTTCCACAGAGACAGGATTTACAATATAATTACTATTAATTACTACCAATTACTATGAATTACCATTGAATGACTACTGAATGACTCTTAGCACAGCGTAGCCAATGACTATTGAATGACTATTTTTTAAACCACGGAGTAACACGGAGTAATCACAGAGTCCAGACTCGGATTGCAAATCCTCGCCAACGGATTCCCCGCATCTTTTTTATCACCTTTGCACTAAATTCAAACCTTAGGGTGTTATATTTGTTATTTAAAAGGTAAGAGAAAATCACAGGCTGGAAGTCAGCTGCCTAATATATAGTTGTTTGAATTGTCCGCATTCTTTTCAATGTTGAATTCATGCAACGCTTTTTCGTTTTAGGAACATAAGTTAAATACCCGTAATTAACCAGCTTTCCATAAAATAATGAAAAGGATATATTGTTTTATTCTGTTAACAGCTTTACTATTACAAATAAACTTTACATCATCTTCGCAGGATCTTTCCACGATAGCCAAACAGGAGCCTTTTAAGCTCAGTGGTACGTTAAATGCCAGACTGCAGTTTTATAATACAAATAAAACAAATCCCTCACTAAGTCCCTTTGTATGGTACCTCCAGGGGACCCCCACTGTAAGTATCTATGGTATAGTATTACCCTTTTCTTTCAGAATAAGCGAACAACAGAGGGATTTCCGCCAACCTTTTAACCAGTTCGGCGTAAGTCCTACCTATAAGTGGGCAAAGCTGCACCTGGGATATCAGTCACTTAACTGGTCGACATATGCACTGGCAGGTCATTCAATATCGGGTGCAGGCTTTGAGCTTTCGCCGGGTAAATTTCATGTAGGATTTATCACCGGTCGACTGCTGAAACCGGTTAAATACATCGATAACCCGGAAGTGACGATTGCACAGACTCCTGCCTATAAACGTACTGGAACAGCCTTTACACTGGGTTATGGCACGGAGAGGAACAATGTAAGTATTGTACTGCTTAAAGCAAAGGATGATTCCACATCGGTTGCAGATATACCCCTTAAATACCAGATAACACCCGATGAGAACCTTGTTGTCTCACTCCTTTCAAAACAGGTTATCGCAAAGAAATTCATTTTCAACCTCGAGGTGGCCAGGAGTCTCTATACAAAGAATATGAGTACAAAGCTTACTGACACTACCGGTGGATTCATGGCCAGGGCTTTCTCGTTCCTTATGAAGAGCCGGCAATCAACATCTGCCAGTAATGCTCTCAGCACCAGTATCGGGTACCAGTCAGACCTGTTCAGGCTGCTTGTTAAATACAAGCGTATCGATCCGGATTTCCAGTCTATGGGAGCCTATTATTTCCTGACAGACATCAGTAACCTTACTGTTGAGCCGACCATTAAGCTGATGAAGAAGAAGTTCACCATCGGAGGTAGCTACGGGTCACAGATCGATAACCTGAATAAAGAGAAGAATCTGAGAACACGCCGAACGGTGACATCAGCAAGGATGACCTTTGTTCCTGTACCGCAGTATAACCTGAATGCCTCATGGTCCAACTATGGTATAGCACAGGAATCCGGACTGCTTTCAATCGATACTCTCCGCAAAAGTGAAGTAGCTCAGGCTACCAGCCAGTTCAACATTACACAGACGGTTAACCTGAACGGGAAGAATTTTTCCCATAACTTTATGATAGTATTCAATTCACAGGAGCTTAATGATAAGAACCGGTACACTGCTCAATACAGTAATTTTTCGACCAATATACTGTCGGCCGGTTATTTCACCGCCTACCTGCCATGGAACATGAACGCCTCTGTTTCATTCAATTATACCAACTTCAGGCAGGACACGATAACAACAAAGATATCCGGTCCTTCGGTCAGCCTTGGTAAATCATTCCTTAAGAACAAGATGAATACATCATTGTCTTATTCATCAATGGCTAATAAGGTGCAGGATGCAATGACCAATACCATAAGGGTGCTGTCTTTCCAGCTGAGCTACAGGCCTGCAAAGCATCACAGGCTTGGCATAAAGTTTAATCACCATGTTAACGAGGGAGCAACCCAGGCAATCCCTTCATATTTTGAGAACAGGTTCGATTTTGATTATTCATATACATTCTGATATGACGACTATCATCACAAAATACAGGTTTCCGCAACGATTCTGGTTGTATCTGTTTCTTTTTTCGGCATTTATGAACAACCAGGCACTGATGGCCCAGCAGACAGTGGTAATAACTACAAACGTAAGGCCTCCGTACAGCACTGACCTGTACAGGTATCCTGACCAGACCAGGGTTATCATCAGCTCGTCATTTACAGTAAGGGGATACCTGTACCTTCATATTAAGGGAGATAACGGTGTCGACCTGCGTACCCGTCCCGATTATGCAGGATCGCTCATATCTGTATCGGCTAATGAATTGAACCAGTTCACCGGCATCGACCTGTCGGGTTATTTTGACTATTCCAACCTGGTCAGTTCCGGCATCCCACTGAGCAAGCTTATGGATGACGGGTTGCCCGAAGGATCATACCAGGTTTGTTTCAGCATGAGATCTCCTGACGGTCCCGCCCTCTCCGGGGAAGAACCCCAGGGCTGCAGCAACTACTTTAATATAAGATATGGAGATCCGCCTGTGACAATAAACCCACAGTGCGGGGCCACACTCACTCAACCCGGTATACAGAATATTGTCTTCAGCTGGACCCCGGCAACAGCAGCTCCGGCCTGGACACAGTATACACTGAAGATCGTTGAACTGCTTGATTCCACTCAGAACCCTAACGATGCGATGCTTACCGCTACAAATCCGCCTTTCTTTGAGACAACGGTAAACAGTGGCTTTTCTTTCCTTTACGGACCCTCTGAGACTCCCCTGGAAAAGGGACATATATATGCCTGGCAGGTGACAGCGACTGACAGGGAATCCGGAACAAAATTCTCAAACGATGGTCGCAGCGAGGTTTGCTGGTTTAAATGGGAGCCATCGCAGATGCCTGTCTTCCATGTTCAGCAGGCAGAAGAGACAACTAAGAAGAATGAACCCAAAATCTCAACCGTGACCAATATTGATCCGGTACCCATAGCTGTTGTGAGAGGAACCCTGCACTATAAATTCAAGGGAGCTTCGCAGGCTAATATGTCTTCACAGTCCTCCATACAGGTCAGCAGCGGCCAGGTAACTTTCGGCCAGGGAGGTGACGGACTTGTATATAACCAAGATAATGTGAGTGCATCAGGCTCGAAGCCACTTGGCAATGTTAAGGTTAGCCTTGTGATGACATATGTACTCAACGGGCACATTAACAACAAGAATTATAGCAGCCAGCCTATTGATACGAAAGACATCTACAATGATGACTCCTTTATACAATCTTTTCCCGGGCAGGATAAGGTATTGGCTACAACAACAACAGCACCGGATGGCAGCTTCACTTTCCAGTTCATGGATGATGATCCGAAACTGGGACTGGTTGATAACAATACTGACTGGAAGTCAAATGGAGGAGAGTTC
>Ga0315535_1002857_pt1 | contig 10783 bp, 9 predicted proteins | sample SalMarSW160220MG_2_FD_203092 | JGI IMG/M metagenome (GOLD analysis project Ga0315535, IMG submission 203092) | Salt marsh sediment microbial communities from the Plum Island Ecosystem LTER, Massachusetts, United States - Salt Marsh Sediment SW1602-20 ...
GCAAACGCCCATGCGGCAGTTGCCCGCGACACACTCGGGCAGGGCATTGGCATAGACGCAGACGGCGCAGTATGGTCCACAGCTTTCGGGAAGAGTCTTGTCGAAGCCCTCGTCGACGCCTTCGTCGCCGGGCCCGCACAAGGTGCCGTCGCTGTTTGTGTCGCCTGGACAGTCGCAATCGTTGTCGGCGCCGTCACACACCTCGTCGCTCGGCAGGCACTGACTGGCTTCGCAACCGTTGTCGGCCAGGCCGTCATTGTCGAACCAACCCGAAAGGCAGCTGAAGTCGCAGTGTCCGGACACGCACAGCGGATTCGCATTGGGCGGGACGGGACAGACGTTGCCGCACCGGCCGCAGTTGTCGACGTCTGCATTCAGGTCATAATCCTCATCGGTTTCTCCGTCGCAGTCGTTGTCGAGCTGGTCGCAGATTTCCTGCGACCCGTTCGACGGCGTACACTCGTACTCGCAGCCGTCGTCGGCTTCGTTGTTGAGATCAGTGAAGCCATCGAGGCAAGCGCCCATTTCGCATGAGCCGTGAACGCAGGAATGCCCGGCATGATCGAATGAACAGCTTATGCAAGACTCTGGAAAACGGCAGTGGTTTTGATCGCAGACGAACTCGACACCGAAAGCGGCGTCACAGTCGGCATCCCGTCTGCACTCGAAAACGCACTTGCCGTTGTTGCACACACTTGGCGGCCGGCAGTCGGAATCGTCATAGCACTTTTGCTCGACTACACAAGCGCTATTCTGAGAAACAAGCATCAACGCCATGATGACGGTCGACCATTCGCGGCGCCTGGAAAAAAACATGTCAGGCTCCTTATTTTCTGTATTCGACATTGGTTACACGGTCGTACTCTTCTTCAAGGACGTCGATCAGCTCCTCGATCGACAAATCGCCGGTGTATTTACGCCCGTCGATGAAGAAAGTAGGCGTGGCCTGCACCTTGTTGACCAGACCCTCTTTCTTGCTGGCCACAAGCTTCTCGCGTATGCCCGGGTCGGCCGCCAGCCGTTTGAATTCCTCCGGATCCATCCCGGCCTCTTCGGCCCAGGCGGCCTGCTTGCGAATGCAGAACTGATCGAAACGATTATATGATAGCAGCATGAACTCCCAGAACTTGCCCATTTCAATTGCCGCCATAAAGCCCAGGCCGGTCTCCTTGGAGTACTTGTGGTCACGGATGGGGAACACCTTGAAGTATACCTTGAGCTTACCGGCCAGAGGACCATCCTTGACGGCCTGGTACAATTTTGGCGTGATCTTGGCGCAGAACGGACAGCGGGCGCAAGCGTACTCTACCAGGGTCACGGGCGCGTCTTGCGCTCCGACTAACGGCAGGCCGGAAAGATCGATCGCGGCCTGCTTGCCGGACGGCAGCATGCTGCGGGCCCGGCGCGAGATGCCGCGGGTGATGGCGGCTTTGTCCTGCTTGTCCGCGACTCGGCGGCAGATGTCCTCGGCCAGTCGGAAGGCAAGCGCGCAGACTGGTCGCCCGGCCAGGCACTCGCTGATCGTGCCGTCGCAGCAGGCGTAGGGATGCAGGCTCGACAGCAGTTCGCTGGCCAATGCTTTTTGCGCACCGGCCAGCTTGTTGCATGTCGGCGTCTGTGCTTGTGCCGGAAAAAAACAGAACGTGGATGACAAGATGGTCGCGAGTATACACGATCTAAGCATGGGCTTTCTTCCTCCTTGCCAGATAGGTATCCAGCCCGATCGGCCGGCCGTCGAAGAGAAAAACGTAGACGGACAGAAACAGCCATCCACCGTCACGCAGCACTGTCAGGTACGAGATGGGATCGTCCTCGGCGGCCGACTGCGACGCGAAGCAGCCGCAGGACATGTCCAGTCCCTTGGCCAGCGCGATGATAATGGCCGCGATGAACATGAGCATCATGCAGGCAATTGCCAGCGCCGCTGCTCTGGTTCTGAAACCTATAATCAGCATCAAGCCAGCGAAGAGCTCTACCCACGGCAGCGTTATTGCCATCAGGTTCACGAGTTGCAGCGGAACGATGTCATAAGTCGCAATGTCCAGGGCGAAAGAGCCGGGGTAGGCGATCTTGTGCAAACAGGCGATGACGAAGACGACGCCCAGATACCAGCGGGCCGGCAACGCAAACCAGGAGTGGCCGGGCCAGTTCATGAAACGTCTCATGAGCCACCCCCTGATCCCGAAGCGGCTTGCAGCGCCTTGGCTCCGCCTTCGACGAAGAAGACGTTCTTGATTCCCTTGCCGGATATCTCCTTGCCCAGCCACTTGCCCGAATCCGGTTGCTGACCGTCGCCGATGACGACCACGCGCCTGGCGCCGCTGGAAGCAATGCGCCCGGCAATCTCTTTTAGGACTTTAGCGGGTGTCGGGTCGAGATAGTCGTAGGGCACGTTCATCGCCCCTGGCAAGCTCCAGCTTCTGAATTCATTTTCCTCTCGAGCGTCGATCAAAAAGGTTTCCGACGAGCGCAGGACGGCGTCTCCGGGCGCAAGAGCCGTTACCTTGCCGCCCGCCACGGGGCAGGGCACCAGCGTCTGGTAGTTTTTCTCGGCCACGAAAGGGATGCCTTCGGGGTGGACAAAGTTTGAAAGTAGCCCAATTACGCATGCTGCAAGCGTGATCAGCGTGGCGTCTCGCAGTGCCTTACCCAGCCCCGATGAAAAGCCGCCTGAACTTCCGATGTCGTTTTTTGCTACGGTTTGCACTTTTTGTGCCTCATTCGACGCAAGACGAGCCGCGTCGAGCCGACTCGTCCTGGCGCAGCAGATCCTGGATCCTCTCGTCTGAAAAACCGGAGCCGGAAGATCCGGCTAGACCGTAGTCCGGTGCTGTTTGATCACTGTCCGCAAGCACCCGCGGCGCCCAGGGATCGGTTCCGAAAGTGAACCTCATTTTCAGAAGCAGGCGTTGCTCATGGAAACCATAGTCTTCTACAACCTCGTCTGCGGTTGTCTCCCTCCACGAGTACTCATAGCTCAGGCCCGCTCGCACACCTCGCCAGGCGGGGCTCCAGATCTCCGCACTCAACTTGCTCAGTACATCGAGGCGCTTTGCCTCGGTTCCGTAAGCGACAAGACCGCGCTCGCCGCCGGAAAACGGGAAGTAATCGATGCCGATTGTGGCACCCATGCGTGCATAGAGGCCGGAGCCCAGGTTGACCCGGGCTACAACCAGGCCCGTGCCCCCGAGTTGATCGTAGGGATCTCCTTCGGCGTCGTAGAATCTCAGTGAAAGCGCCAGCAGCATGTGCAGTCTGCTCAGGGGTGTTGCTGATCCTCCCAGCCCCCCGTCGAATTCCCAACGTGTCCGGCCGCTTTCTTGAAAGATGCGCCGGCCCGCGCCGGCAAAGAGCATCAGGCTGCCGAACTCGATTTCGATCTCCCCGCGGTGGCCCTCGTAGAAGTATCTCTCTGTCTCTTTCCCGAGAAGCAGCAAGTCGGCCTTGTAGCCGACAAAGACCCGCGGGAAAGCTGCCCCCAGCATCACTCCCGGGCGGGCCGACATCTCCAGATAGCTCAGCTCTCTGGCCTGGCCTGACGATATGCCGTGGCCCTTGAGGCCGCCCTCGAAGACCGGACGCACGAACGGATGGGCCGGCCAGGTGAACTTGGCGAACAGGTCGAGCCGTCCCAGGCCGCTGGCCGGCCCGGACGTCCCCGGATCGGTAGGTGAGCCGGCCTTGGCGTTGGAGGTGTAACCGCCGCTCAGTTCGAAACGCAGGCTCAAAGGTTCCATCCAGCCGGGACGGGTCTTACTGCGCAGGAAAAGCCTCAAGCTTTCATCCTCAGGAAGAAGTTCGGCTACCCCGGAGGCCTGATCGACCAGCTTGGACATTTTCTCGTCGTCGTTCTCGGCACTTGCCATGAAGGCGCGCAGCAAGAGCCAGCGACCACGCTCGGCCTCGCCGCGCGGGCAGCCGCTCTCGTCGAGCACATCACCGGCAAGGTCCAGATCCCCCTGGCCGATGTGCAACCAGGCCAGCCAGGATCGAGTAAGACAATCACCGGGATGGCGTCCGAGAAAATCAACAAGCACTCGCTGTGCCCAGAAGGGATTATTGTCGGCCAGGTAGGCCCGCGAAAGCAGTTGGGCGAGCGCGGCCTGGTCCGGAAATTTTTTCAAAAGAAGCTTGAGGCGAGTGATGGCTCGACGCGCCATTTTCTTATTGAGCAGGCAGTCGCAGACTTCCCGCTCGCAGCCGAAATCCTGAGCGCAGCGGCGCTCGCAACTGTTTTCAGCCCCGGCCGGATGAGAGACCGAAAACAGGAATACGGCAGCCAGGATGGGTGCAGCACAAAGCTTGCTCACCGCCGGATACTCCTCGCACAAGGTTTCGGCTATTTGTAGTCTAGATCTTAACGGATTTTTCATCAAATGGACTCTACTTGACCCTGACCTGTCCGGAGTACTAAACATTGATCCTGGGTGTTCGAGAGGTGAGCAAGGTATTGAATGAATGACTTCGAGGAAATGCGAGTCCGTGTGGACATGGAGAGGCCGGCCCGGAACTATCGGGAGCTTTCGCAGCAGATTCTGTTACTGGCCAGCGGTACCGAGTCTACTAGAACCTTCATTTACGACGTGATGAAGTTACTTTGTTACTTCACTGCCTGTGACGAACTTGAGATATGGATCCGACGAGGTAAGCGGAGGATGGTGGGCTGGACATATGAACAAAGTGTGGACGGCCTTCGCAATCTCGGGAACCGGGAAATTGATAAAGAGACAAGAGACTCCGCGGATGCAAAGTCCATGCGAAACGATCAGTATGCCTCTATGATGAAGCTTACGCTTCGATTCGGGGCCGAAATCTGGGGGTGGATCGAGTTGCGCAGCAATCTTGGCGATTTCTTCGGTTCGGCAAAGCGCAGGCTATACGAGGACATTGCCCTTACTCTTGGCGTGGCAGTGGCTTATCAGAGCGCGCAGCGTGCCCAACGCGAGCGGGTCAAGGAACTCTCATGCCTGTACCAGATTGCACGTATTTCGGCAGACCGATCTATTTCAACCGAGCAGCTTTTCTCGGGTCTGGTTTCGACACTACCGCCGGCCCTGCTGCACCCTGATGTTGCTGCCGCCTGCATCTCTCTTGATGAGCACCGGTATACTACCGAAGGTTTCCAGCGAGTCGTGCAGAAACTGTCCTTCCCAGTCGTTGTTGCAGATCAGGAGCGCGGGCGGGTAACAGTTGGTTACACCGAAGATCGACCTACGATTGACGACGGTCCGTTTCTTGAAGAGGAACAAAACCTGATCGAAGTCGTGGCGCGCGAGATCGGCCAGATGTGGGAACAGCGCCAGGCTGCAAATGATCGTCAGCGACTGCAGGAACAACTGCGCCACGCAGATCGATTGGCCACAATCGGTCAGCTCGCTGCGGGCGTTGCCCATGAGCTGAACGAGCCTTTGGGCTCGATCCTCGGGTTTGCACAGCTGGCGGGAAAAGCGCCAGAATTGTCAGAGCAGGTATCTCGCGACCTATCGCGCATCGCCTCCGCAGCGCTACACTCCCGTGAGATCGTTCGCAAGTTGAGCCTGTTTGCACGACAGTCGCCAGCCCGCCGGGAAAAAATAAATCTTTCGGTACTGGTCGAAGATGGATTGTTCCTCCTCGAGGAGCGCTGCCGAAAGGAAGGCATCAAGTTAGAGCTGGACTTGGCCGAATCTCTTCCCGGTATAGACGGCGATTCGGGGCAGTTAACGCAGGTTTTAATGAACCTCATGGTCAATGCCATCCAGTCGATGCCCGATGGTGGCGAGTTATGCATCACGACCTCGCACCGCACAGGCTGGGTAAGCCTGTCGGTGTCTGATACTGGCTGCGGAATACCGCCGGAGGAGATGCCGCGAATCTTCGAGCCATTCTTCACGACGAAGGACGTGGGGGAGGGTACAGGTCTCGGGCTCTCCGTTGTACATGGGATAGTTGCAGCCCATGGCGGCAAGATTCATACCGAGAGTAAGCTCGGAATGGGGACCAACATATTCGTTGATTTTCCAGCGCTGGAGTTTGCAAATGGAGAATCGCAGATCTGACCATGACCAGACTCATGGGTCGTCGCAGTCAACAGTGCTTGTCGTCGACGACAGCCTCGACACACTTGAAGTCGTTCGGCGAAACTTGCAAGCGGAAGGCTTCGTTGTCCAAACAGCCACCAGCGTAACGCAGGCGGTTGAGATCCTCGAACGGCAGCTCGTGGATCTGGTCATTACCGACTACAAGATGCCCGGGAAAACGGGTCTGGATCTAGTCCGCCACGTACGCGGCAATCATCCCGAAACGGAGATCATGATGATTACGGGATTTGCCAGCGTGGACGGAGCGGTCCTGGCCGTAAAGTCGGGGGCAGAGGAGTACTTGTCCAAGCCATTTACCGACAATGAGCTCATCGAGGCGGTCCAGAGAGCCCTTGCCAAGCTCGACCTCCGCAGGAATGCCACAGCCCCGGCTGTGACGGAGTCGATGCGGGACATTGGGCTCGTTGGACAGTCAGACGCGATGCAGCGATTATACAGATCCATTTCCCGCGCAGCCGATACTCCGGTAACCACACTCCTTACCGGGGAGACCGGCACGGGCAAGGAACTTGTTGCACGAGCCATTCACTACAACAGCTCCCGGGCCACCAGGCATTTTGTACCAGTGAATTGCGGTGGAATCCCCGAGGACCTGCTCGAGAGCGAGCTTTTTGGTCACAAGAAAGGCAGTTTCACCGGTGCCGTAGAGACTCGGGCGGGTTTCTTTCAGACCGCGGACGGCGGTACCTTGTTTCTGGACGAGGTAGGTGAAACCAGTGTGCAAATGCAGGTGAAGCTGCTGCGGGCCCTTCAGGAAAAGGAAGTATGCATGGTGGGTGACACCAAACCCTACAAAATGGATGTCCGCATCGTGGCTGCCACCAACACGGCCTTGCAGGAGCTTGTACAGAAGGGCAGCTTCCGCGAAGATCTTTACTATCGCCTTGCGGTGTTGCTGATCGACATACCCCCACTGAGAGATCGCGGCGATGACGTTCTCTACTTGGCACAATTCTTTGCCAGGAAGATCGCGCATCAGTTGAACCGCGAGCAGCCCCGCTTTTCCGACGGCGTCATGCATACGCTGCAATCGTACTCATGGCCCGGAAACGTCCGCGAACTCGAGAACCTGATACAAAGAGTGGTTGTCATGAATGATAGCGGGCGAATCGAGCTATCAGATCTTCCTTCGCATATGCGTTACTCTCTGAATAGTTCACCTGCCTCCTTACACCTGAGCCTTGAAGAGGTCGAACGTGAACACATCCGGCGTGTCCTCGATAGCGTCAGCGGGAACAAATCAGAGGCGGCGCGCATCCTGGGTATCACCCGCAAGACTCTTCGCCAGAAGCTGAAGATCTCCTCCGACTAGGCTTCCATCTGCAAACCGGGTAATCTGGGACCATCTGGATAGTTTCTACCCGTAAGTTGGCGCCGTGTGCCGGCGTGACCATATTCGTTTTCTGTACTGATTGCGGGCAGTTATAGCCGTTTGGGATGCTCGATCTGTGACTGGCACGCTGATTGCTGTTCTATCGTTGCGGGAACACAACCACTCAAGGAGGTGCCTCATGCAGCCCAATCCAAAACGAAAACTGGTCACCCGGCCCGTGCAGCCCGTCGCCGATCTCTGCACAACTTGCATCCACTGCGACAGCTGCCACTTGCGCGCAACGACAATACAACCCGTCCATGAGTGCAACGAGTTCGATGACGGAACACCAGCGATCAGCAATGGCATGGCCAAGGGGCTGCTGCACTCTGTCCCTAAGGCGCCCAAGCAGAACTCCGCACCAGCCCGGGAAGCGTTGGTCGGTCTCTGCATGAACTGCGATCACCGGGATACGTGCACCCTGCCTCGTCCATCCGGCGGTGTGTGGCACTGCGAGGAATACAAATGAAACCCAACCTGAAGACTATTGGCCACGAGGCGGTGCCTGCGCTCGACCGAACCCGGGCTGGAGGACCGGTAAGTGTTCCGAGGGTGACAGATGTGAGCTCCGCCCGAGCGGACGAGTTGCACCCGTACGCCGCTCGTGTTTTAGCCGACCTCAGCGCCCGTTATTGGTGGGAGAGAGAGTTTCTCATCGCCGTGGAGGAAGTGCTCGTTTCGCTGACGCCGGTATTGGAGTTGAATCCAGTCTACGAAGCAGAGAGAATTCTCGAACGCATCGTCGAGCCGGAACGCGTAATCACTTTCCGCGTAGCCTGGTTGGACGACCAGAATCAGATCCAGGTTAACCGTGCCTGGCGTGTGCAGTGGAGCAGCGCACTCGGACCATACAAGGGCGGTACCCGATTACACGCCTCGGTTACACTCGACGGCATGAAGTTCCTTGCATTTGAGCAGACCTTCAAGAACAGTCTTACCGGCTTGCCTCTGGGTAGCGGAAAGGGCGGCTCCGACTTCAGCCCGAGAGGCCGCTCCCGTCATGAGGTTATGCGTTTCTGCCAGGCCTACATGAACGAACTATACCGGTACATCGGTCCAGACGTGGATGTGCCGGCCGGCGACATCGGCGTCGGAACTCGTGAGATCGGCTATTTGTTCGGCCACTACAAGCGTCTCACGCACCGATTCAACGGCGTGTTTACCGGAAAAGCGCATGAGTGGGGTGGCTCGTTGCTGCGGCCGGAAGCCACCGGTTTCGGTATAGCCTATTTCGCTCAGGAGATGCTCGCTGAACGTGGCACGTCCCTTGAAGGTAAGCAAATCGCTGTCTCGGGTTTTGGCAACGTAGCCTGGGGTGTCGTCAAGAAGGTCACCGAGCTCGGCGGGAAGGTCCTGACACTTTCCGGACCGGATGGATATGTGTACGATCCGGATGGTGTCCAGGGTGACAAGATCGACTTCATGTTGTCCATGCGATACAGCGGTAATGACCGAGTCCAGGAGTATGCCGAACGTTTTGGCGTTACATTCAATGCTAATCGTCGGCCCTGGGAGGTTCCTTGCGATATCGCATTCCCCTGTGCGATACAGAACGAACTCGATCTCGATGACGCAAAACACCTTGTAACCGGCGGTTGCAAGTACCTTGTCGAGGGCGCTAACATGCCCACCTCGACTGATGCCATCGCATTCCTGCAGGACCAGGGCGTCATCTTTGTGCCAGGAAAGGCGGCCAACGCCGGTGGAGTCGCAGTATCAGGGCTTGAGATGTCCCAGAACGGCGCCCGGGAGTACTGGCCGAGTGACGAAGTGGACCGTCACCTGCACCGCATCATGACCAACATACACCACAATGTGGCAACTTCGGCCAAGCAGTACGCTGAGCCCGGCAACTATCTCGCCGGCGCTAACATTTGCGGTTTTCAGAAGGTTGCCGGCGCAATAATTGACCAAGGCGTAGGATAACACCAGTACGCCTTATTTTTGTCGTCCCTGGTCTTTCAGGTTTCCGAATTCTATCTGTCAGATTTATACACATTCAATCGGTAAGTCGCTAGGCGCTTTGAGCGCAACTTGCTCTACTTGACCCCTCCCGGTACGGAGTATAAATAATGAGCCAGGCTGTTCGACTATGGAGGCAATGTTGATGAAAAAGTCCGTCCCACCTCTTCTCGCCGGGGTGATGGCTGCCTGGTCGCTCATGTCATGTGCCACGTTCGACAAGCCGGGCTTTTACAGTCCACCCAAGATAGCCGGCGCCGGTTTTCCGGCTCTGGAACTCAAAGTCGGGGTCAAGCCTTTTATTGTCGGTCCGGGCGGCGAACTTTCGGGCAAGGAAATAACCGAAGTCTACGCGGCGGGAAAGACCACTCCGGAGACGGACCGCCTGACGGGAGCATTTCTGCGCGACCTGAAAAACACCGGGTTGTTCGCCAGGGTCGAGATGGCCGGGGCGAGCGATGATCTAGTCATTGAAGGCGAGATTTCGAAACTCTCACAAGATCGCACCTGGGCGGGTTTCTACGTGGGGCCTTTGCTCCCAGTCTACTATATGATGAGCCTCTATGCGATCCCGACCGATTGCGCCAAGGCCGAAGCGATCTTGGTTGTCAGGGCCCGGGAGGTCTCCAGCGCGAGGATTGTCGGGCAGTGGCGAGGCTCTGCCAGTGAGAGCGGGTGTGCCGGGCTCTACTACAGTGATTGGCCGCTCAACGAGGCACTGGCAGGGGCCGCCGGACAAGTCTTGGCAAAGATCATGTCCGATGGGCCGGATCTGGTAGGCAAGGTCGCCCAACTCAGGACCGATCGACCAGTGGAGCACAAGAGCCCGCAGCATTCCGGGCGCCGGGAAATATTGGCCGTCTTTGACGTTCAGGATGCGGGAGGCCGTCTCAGCGCCAGGACACTCGAACAAATGACGGACTATCTGGCGGTCAAGATGACGGATATCGCGGGCTACCGGGTGGTCCCCCGCGATCAACTCAGGAAGCGGCTGCGGAGCGAGAAGGCGGCGGGCTACAAGAAATGCTTCGACGAGAGCTGTCAGATCGAGTTGGGCAGGGCCGTCTCGGCCCAAAAATCCCTGGCCACCAAGATGCTCCAGTTGGGAAGCAAATGCGCCATCACGGCTACATTGTATGATCTCAAATCCGAAACAACCGTCCAGGCCGCGTCGGTCGACAGCGACTGCTCAGAAGATTCACTTATGGGCGGAATAGAAGAGATTGCCCGCAAACTGGCCGGCCGCTAGTGCCCACCTTGAAGCGACCCGAATGGGGTTGGAAGCTCCAGCATAACAAATAGAGTTCAAGGAATAACCTTCCGGTAATCATCGTTTTGATTAATGACTACCTGGGAGCATGTGCGGGAT
>Ga0315535_1002858_pt1 | contig 10781 bp, 6 predicted proteins | sample SalMarSW160220MG_2_FD_203092 | JGI IMG/M metagenome (GOLD analysis project Ga0315535, IMG submission 203092) | Salt marsh sediment microbial communities from the Plum Island Ecosystem LTER, Massachusetts, United States - Salt Marsh Sediment SW1602-20 ...
GACGATGGCGAGGGGAACGACCACTGCACCCGTCAGGGCGGCCAGCCCGACGGATATCCCCATGGCAATCATGGTCACCCGGCTCTCGTTCATCCCCATCAGGTTGGCCACTTCTCTGTCTTCGGCCGTCGACCGGACGGCCAGTCCCAACTTCGTTTTCATGAGCAGGATCCAGAGTGCTGCCAGGGTCAGAAGAACAACGATGAACGTCAACAGCTGCTGGTAGAACACCTTGACCCCCAACAGCGGGAAATATCCGTCGATCAGTGAAGGCACGCTCCGAAAGGATCCGCTGAAGACGAGCAGCATGACTTCCTGCATGGCGATGGCCAGAGCGATCGTGCCGATCAGGACCGCTGCCTCATGTTCCCTGATGGGCTTGATGAAGAGCATATAGACGATCAGGCCCAGCAGCGTCACCAGGAGGACGGCCGTGACCATTGCTATGATGGGGTTCAGCCCCATCTTCTCGGTAATGAAGAAAATGCAGTATGCCGCGAGCATGTAAAAAGCGGTGTGGGCGATATTGACGATTCGCGCTACCCCGAAAATCAGGGAAAAGCCGATAGCGAGGAGGGCGTACATGCTGCCGCTGATCAGACCGCTGATGAGGATATTGACCGCCATATCACCTTCCCGGGCCGCCTTCCCGCCGGATCAACCCGTGAGGCGGGAAGACGGTCTCGCTGAAGAGAGTTACTTTTTGTACGCTTCGAGGACCCACGGTGGGATCTTGTATGGCACGATGCCCGAGTAGGTGACCTCGGGGGCGCCCTTGGCGGCAACCCAGTGGTTGGGCCAGACGCCCATCTTTTTTCCGTTCTGCCACTGGGCCCCGATGCCGGTTTCATAGCCCGGGCCCCAGGTCAGATCATGGGTCTGCCGCCCCTTGTCATCCACCATGTACTTGACCGTCCCTGCAGAGTTTTTGTACACTCTTTTTTCCAGTATGGACACAATCTTGTCCGCATCGAGCGTCCCTGCCTGTTCGATGGTCGGGGCGAGGCCGTACAAGATGGCGTCATAGGTGGCCGCGTTATATTCGGGCGTTTCTCCGAACCGCTTTACGTATCCGTCCACAAAATGCGCGGTGAGGTCGTTATAATTCACACCCTGGCAATAGGTATCCAACTGCATCACGTAATCGCCCTTTTTCTGGGTGGCCTCCCAGAAACCGTCTTTCTGGGCTTCCACATTAATGCCCACCTGCACGGCCGGGATTTTCAGCTCGCCTGCCTGCCGGGCGAAAGTAATTCCCACGGACGCCGAAAAGATGGTGAAGATCATCTGGGCATGGGAGCTCTGGATCGCCGACAGTATGGCGGTCACGTCCGTCGCGGTCGCGGAGGGCCGCCATACTCCCGCCAGCTCCATTCCCATCTTCGGGATAAGGCCTTGTGCTGCTTTGATCATGGGGTCTGCCCACATGGCCTTTTCAGCCACGACAGCCACCTTGACCTGGGGTATTCCAAGGGCCTTCTTCAGTATGGCTCCCACCGTGGCCATCTGAATAAAACAGGTCTTTCCCAGATAGTGGGAATTGAAGGGCGTTCCACGGAAGAAGTATTTGTAGCGGCCATAATCATCGGCCACCTTCTGGCAGAGTTCCGGGGCAGCCGCACCGCAATCGATAAAGATCTTCTTGTAATCCATGGCGATGTCCTGCATCGCCAGGACGGCCTCCGACCGGAATCCCCCCACGATGAAATCCACCTTGTCCCTGGTGATGATCCGCTGCATGGCATTGGTGGCGTCGGTGATGTTCAAGAACTCGTTGGAATCGGCCTTCACCAGTTCGATCTTCATCTTTTTATTGCCGACCTGGATGCCTCCCTTGCTGTTGATTTCATCGGCCGCCATGAGCGCCCCGTTCCAGTGGTTTTTGCCCTGCACGAAATTCATCGGTCCGATGACGCCGACCTTAATGACATCCGCCCCCCATGAGGGAAACGTCATCATCCCCATGACCAGGCACACCGCCACCAAAACAACTCCTCCAAAGGTGATCTTTTTCATAGCCCTTGCCTCCTTTCAAACCGTTGTGGAATGAGGTTTTTGAGACCCGCCCGGGACGGGGCGGCGGCCTGCTTCGGTTTCAAGCCTAAGCCGTCGTCTCGGGAGCTTTTAATGAAAAACAGTTAGCATGGTACGGGATTATTTGTATTACCGGCATTGCCTGGCAGGCGCCGGGACCGGCGACCGGCCGGATATCGGGGATATTCAAAGCCGCATTCACATTCGAGCAGGAACGGTCATGGATGCGGCGAGCCTCATGAATTATGGGCCCTTGTTTCCGGTATTGCCGGAATCGTCTTTGGAGAAAAATTGTTGTTGCGGGCGTCTCTTGTGTGCTCATTGTTCCGCCCCCACGGATACGGAGAAGGAAAGGCTGAACCCTTATCACATATGGATCATGCCTCTTTTTATAAAGGGGGTCAAATGAAAAAGTCAAGGATTATGTTTGAAAAATTAATGACGCCATATAATTTTCTTGACCAATTTTGATTTGGTGTAGTAAAAAATCAACTAAATCAAAGTCACACTAGAAATTGACAATAGACAACGATGTACCAGCGTCAAAATGAATTCGTCTTATGAGTACCTTAAGAACAGCTTTGAGCTCAGAAGGGACAGATATGTCTTTGAGGGATCCTGCATTAATGTCAAAGTTCAAAATCCAAATGTCAAATCAATGTCAAATATCAAATGACAAAAGCGAACAGAATTTGCACTGTTTTGAGTTCCTTCGTGGACCTTGCCTGCAGAAGACAGGTGGGCAGGATATATTTTGGCATTGAGTCATTGGGATTTTATTTGACATTTGAGCTTTGGTATTTGGTCAATTCCGGCGTGTCCGGTTTGGGTGACGCATCGGCACCCTATGCGCGGTAAGAGACTTCTCTTGCCGGGCGGCATTCAAGGAGAAGAAGATGGCGGTCCAGAGGAAGTCAACGATTCGGAAAGAAAAAATTCTTAAGGCTGCTGAAAGAATATTCGCCCAGAAAGGGTTTCAGGAGACAACCATCTCCGATGTAGCCCAGGAGGCCGGCGTCTCGGATGCCACGATTTACGAGTATTTCACTTCCAAGGAAGAGCTCCTGTTTTCCATCCCCGGAGAGACGGCGAGGAAGGGAAAGGAAGTCATAGAGCTTAACCTCAAGTATATCCGAGGCGCCGCGAATAAGCTTCGTGCCGTCATATACCATTATCTCGAGTTCTATCAGAGAGAACCCGATTATGCCTCAGTGGCCATGTTGATTCTCAAACAGAATCGGAAGTTTCTTGAGACCAAGGTCTATCAGGATGTGCGGGAGATGTCCCGGTTGATCGTCCACGTGATCAATGAAGGAGTGGCCTCGGGCGAGTTCAAACCCCATATCGATCCTTACCTCGCCAGATCCATGATTCTCGGAACCATCGAACACATGGTGATCCGATCGATTCTTCTGGGCAAGCCGCAAAACCTCCTGGATTTTGTCGATCCCCTGACCGACCTGCTTGTGGACGGCCTGAATCGGGAAAGGGGGGCGATGGGCTGGAATCTCAAGATCAACCTGGAACCACAGGGAGAACCCCCGAGCGACAAGCCGGCCCCACAGCCCAAGGCGAAAGCAAAATAGTACCTCCAGCTAAAACTTCATTCCCGGGAGGTTGAGCGACGCGGTATTGCCGCCGTCAACAGCGATGGCCTGCCCGGTGATATAGCTGGCGTCGTCGCTTGCGAGAAAAAGGATGACCGAGGCGACTTCCTCCGGCCTCCCATATCTCCGCAACTCGCAACGGTATCCCAGTTTTTCTGCTTTTCCCGCTTTTCGGGCATAGTCAAAGACCGCCTTGGTCATCCCGGTCTCGATGAGTCCGGGACAGACGGCATTCACCCGCACCTGGTATCCACCAAGATCACAGGCGGCCGTCCGGGTGAAGTTGATGAGCGCTGCTTTGCTGGCACTGTACGCATTTCCGCCGGCGCCCGACCGAACGCCGGCGACAGAGGCCACGTTCACGATGGCCCCCGACCTCCGCTCCTGCATGTGCCCGGCCATGTGCTTCGTGGCGAACACCGCTCCCATCAGGTTGACCTGCAATACTCTCTGCCAGACATCGGCATCCTGCGATTCGAGATTGGCGACATCCCCGGGAATGCCCGCGTTGTTGCACAGGATATCGATGCGGCCCCTGCTCTCGATCGCAAAATCGATGAGCCCCTTCACCTCGTCCTCGACCGAGACGTCCGCTTTCCTCGTAACGGCTTTCCCTCCTTCTCCTTTTACCAGTTCGAGAGTCTCCTGGAGACCTTCTTCATTCATATCTGCGAGAACGAGTCCGGCCCCTTCTCCGGCGAAGCGGACGGCAGTTGCGCGACCGATGCCGCTTCCGGCCCCGGTGATGACGGCTACCCTGCCTTCAAGGCGTCTGCCTACTTTCATGACTGCCTCCTTCGAAACATCTTCTTATTATGAGTATGATTATTGCTCTATTAATCAAATAGTAATAAGAAAATCAACACATTTTTAAACTGGCAATTAGATTCTCAGTTATTTTTCTGTTGACAGCCTAGAATTTCTTCACTACTGAAATAAGACATGAGTCCAGACCAATATGAGGTAAAGACCATGGAGCATAGGCCCTGGCAGCGGCACTATGATTATGATGTGCCGACCAGCATTCGGTATCCTCGCATCCCTGCGCAGGATTTCCTGTACATGGCCGCCGGCGGCTTTCCCGACAAGCCGGCTTTGAATTTTTACGGTACGGAGATTACCTTCTGGGAACTGAGAAGTCAGGTCCTGCGGATGGCTGAGGCCATGGGTACGCTGGGAGTTCGAAAGGGTGACAGGGTTGGCATTCACCTCCCCACCAGCCCCCAATACGTGATTGCCTATTACGCCGCGTTGTCCCTCGGCGCCGTGGTGGTGAATCTCAATCCCATGTACACCTTCGACGAATTAAGAGCCCTGGCCGCAGGCACCGGCATCACCACGCTTTTCACCTTTGATATGGTTCTTCCCAACATAAAGCTCTTGTGCGGGTCCGTAGAAATCCCCAGGATCATTGTAACCAGGATGAGCGACTATATAAAAGGAATGGGCACGAGCAGCCCGGCCGACCTTGATCTCGAGGAGGGATGGAACCACTTTTCCCTGCTCGTGGAAGGCGCCTCCGGCACCAGGGTCCCCCGAATCTCCATCTCTCCTGACGACCCTGCCCTGATTCAGTTCACCGGCGGCACCACCGGCATTCCGAAAGGGGCCGTTCTCACCCATGGTAACGTCGTGGCCGCCACCCTCCAGGTGAGCCTGTGGGGAGGGGTGACCACGGGGCGCATCCCCATTGAGAGGCGGGCGGTTCTCTCGGTTCTTCCGTATTTTCACGTGTACGGGACCATCGTTGCCATGAGCTGGGCCGTGTTTACCTGCGCCACCCAGATCCTGGTTCCCCGCTTCGAAATCGATGAGTTCATGACGCTTCTGGCGAGCTTCCAAGACATTACCTTTTTCCCCGCCGTCCCCACCATCATCAATGCGGTTATCAACCATCCCAAAGCGGGTGGACTGCAGCTGGCAAGACGAATCGGGCTTCTGAACTCCGGCGCCGCGCCCATGCCGGTAGAACTCATTGAACAGGTCAAAGACGCCGGCATTTCCTACAGCGAAGGGTGGGGCATGAGCGAGACCACATCACTGGGAATCAGCAATCCGGTTCTGGGTCTCAGGAAAACGGGCAGCATCGGAATTCCCTGGCCGGATACGGATGTCCGCCTCGTGGACGTGGAGGAAGGAAACCATGAAGTCGCCCAGGGCGAACCGGGCGAGATCGTCATCAGGAGTCCCCTGGTGATGCGGGGCTACTGGAACAACCCGGAAGAAACGGCAGGACAGCTGAAAGACGGCTGGCTTCACACGGGAGACATCGCGGTCCGGGATGAAGAAGATTACATCTTTATCGTGGACCGAAAAAAAGATATGATTATTGCCGGAGGATACAATATCTATCCTCGGGAGATCGATGAAGTCCTCTACCAGCATCCGAAAATAAAGGATGCCTGCACCGTAGGGATCCCGGATGCATATCGAGGGGAAACGGTTAAGGCCTTTATCGTCCCCAAGGAAGGAGAGACCTTGACGGAAGAAGAGGTCATGTCATTCTGCAAGGAGAAACTGGCGGCATATAAACGGCCCAAAACGGTTGAAATCCGCAAAGACCTGCCTAAGTCCGCTGTGGGCAAGATCCTCCGGAGGAGGCTCCGTGAGGAAGAGGAGGCCAGGCAGGCGCGAGAATAAGGATCGACCGCATTTTCTCGGACGAAACCAATGAGAACATGGAGGGAGAGGATATGACCATGAGAACGGATTACAAAACCATCAGGACGGAACTCAGGGACGGCTTGGCGATACTCACCATTGATAACCCGCCGGTCAATCAGATGTCTCCTCAGATGGGCCGGGACTTCCAGTCCGCGGTTACCGCGGCGTTCGAGGACGACGCTGTAAAGGCTGTCATTCTGACGGGCTCCGGGAAGAACTTCATCGCCGGTGCAGATATCACTCAGCTCCAGAAGGTAAAGACAAAGGATGACATTTTGTCGGTAGCTCTCTCCGCCGCGCGGTTCCTCAACGGCATCGAGACCGGACCCAAGCCGGTCGTCGCGGCCATTAATGGAAACTGCCTGGGCGGCGGGCTTGAGACGGCCATGGCCTGCCACTATCGCGTGGCAGCCAAAGGGGTCAACCTGGGACAGCCCGAAGTCCAGATCGGCCTGATCCCCGGGGCAGGGGGCACCCAGAGACTGCCCCGGCTCATAGGACTGCCCAATGCCCTGGAGATGATTACCATCGGGAAGGCCATCAAGGCGGAGAAGGCCTACTCAAGAGGTCTGGTGGACGAGGTGGTGGAACAGGAGGACCTGCTGGAAGCGGCCGTCAAAGCTGCCAATAGGTTTCTGTCGGGCGATCTGAATTTGAAGATCCGTATGACGCGAAACAGGAACGACCGGATTCCCAGCGCTGCGGAAAAGACGGCCCTATTGAATTACACAAAGGTCATGACCTATCAGAAGGCGAAAGGATACGTCGCCCCTTTCAAGGCCATTGAGGCAGTCGAGAAAGGCCTCGGCTACGACATTGAGCCGGATATCGAGAAAGAGGTGGCGCTCTTCAGCGAGTGCGCCGTCTCCGATGTGGCCAAAAACCTGATCGGCATCTTTCTGAACACCCGGGCTGCCGGAAGACTTCCGAGGATCGAAGGCCTCGCTCCGGCCAAAATAAAAAAGGTCGCCATGCTGGGAGGCGGGGTCATGGGCTCCGGCATCCTGAACCTCCTGCTTGCCAACGGTTTCGAGGCGGTCCTGTGGGATATCAACGACAAGGCCTTGGAGAAAGGGGTTTTCGCGGTTCGGAAGACCTTCGACTTTCCCATTAAAAAGAAAATGATGACGCAGGCGGACCTGGACGACATGGTCCGGAACAGGCTCATGATCACCACATCGCTGGAGGACCTGAAGGGCGTGGACCTGGTGATCGAGGCCGTGCTGGAAGATATGAAGGTCAAGCAGGACATCTGGAAACAGCTGGAGGGCATCTGCCGGTCCGACGCGATCTTCGGCACGAACACGTCGGCCCTGCCCATCACCGAGATGGCATCCATTCTCGGCGATCCGGGACGGATGATCGGGCTCCATTTTTTCAATCCCGCCCACCGGATGCAGCTCCTGGAGATCATTTGCGCCGAAAAGACCTCCGACCAGACCCTGGCCAGCAGTGTGGCCTTCGCACGGGCCATCAGGAAGATTCCCATCGTGGTGAATGACGGGCCCGGGTTCTACGTATCCAGGCAGCTGGGCGGCCTCATGGGAGGGTCCGTATTTCTCGTGGCCGACGGTGTAGAGGGCAAACGGATCGAGTCGGCCATGGTGGATTTCGGCATGCCCATGGGTCCGGCAACCCTGGCGGACCTGACCGGAATCGATATCAACTACCATGTGGGCAGGACCTTTGAGAAGAGACTGGGAGAACGCTACAAGGTGCATCCCCTCACCGAGGTAGTTTACAACACGGGCTGCTACGGGCGCAAGACCGGTGCGGGATACTTCGACTACAGCGGGGAAAAGCCCGTCCCCAATCCAAAGGTCGAGGAGGCGGTCAAACAGTACCTGAACGAGAACGGGGTGGCCCCCAGGAAGGTCTCCCCCCAGGAGATTGTGGATCTGATGCTGGCCAACGGCATCAACGAGGCCGCCTACATGATGGAAGAGGGCATCTGCGACCGCCCCCAGGACATGGACCTGGCCATGATCTACGGCACAGGATTCCCGCCCTATCGGGGGGGTATTTTGCGTTACGCGGACCACTGGGGAATGAAGAACGTTTACGAAAAACTCCAGGAACTGGAAAAGCAGTACGGCGTTCGGTTCAGGCCTGCAGCCCTCATCAAGGAGATGGCAGAATCGGGAAAGACCTTTTATCAGGAATAAATGGAGCTTATGAGAGGAGGAATCAGTCATGAAAGAAGTCGTTATTGCAGGATATCTGAGAACAGCCCAGTCGCGGGCCAGGCCCAATGACCCGGCCAGGGACTGGTTTTGCAAGATGAGAGGGGATGAACTCCTGGCCAAGTTGCTTCCGGAACTCATCAAGAGGTCCGGCATCGACGCCGGAGAAATCGACGATTTTCTGGTTGGATGCGCCACCGCTGTGGGCGAGCAGTGGTCCTACGGCGGGCGATTCCCCATTTTCCTGGCCAATCTCCCCGAGACAATCCCCGCCAAGTTTATAGACCAGCAGTGCGGATCCGCCATGGCGGGCATCCAGATAGGGTTCATGGAGATTGCCCAGGACTTTGCGGACATTGTGCTGGTCGGGGGATACGAACACATGACCCGCGTTCCCATGGGCGGGTACCCCATTGATCGAGGCCTCATCGCCCCCAATATGACCCTGTTCATGGACCAGTCGTATCTTCACTGGGACATGATGACGGCCATGAACATGGGGCTTACGGCGGAGAAACTTTTTGCCCAAGGCGATTTCACAAAGGAGGACCTGGACCGCTGGGGTGTGCGGTCCCATAACCTGGCTTCCAAGGCCCGGGCGGAAGGTTTCTTTGAAGGTGAAATTCTGCCCATTGACGCCCCGCAGGCCGACGGCACCGTGATGAAGGTGGACCAGGATCAGGCCGTCCGGGACGATGCGACCCTTGAAAGCATGGCCGATCTCAGACCGGCCTTCAAGAGGGGCGGCGTGATCACGGCAGGCAACTCCTCTCCCCTGAATGCCGCGGCGACCTCCATGCTGCTCATGTCCAAGGAGACCGCGAAGAAGAAGGGGATCAAGCCCTTGGCCACCGTTCGATCCATCGGATTCGCCGGGGTGGATCCAACCATCATGGGGGCGGGACCGGTGCCGGCCAGCAAACGGGCGCTGGAGAAGGCCGGGTTGAAGGCCTCTGACATCGACTATTGGGAAATCAATGAGGCTTTCAGCGTTGTGGCGCTGAACTGCATCAAGGAACTGGGTCTTGATCCTGAGCGGGTCAACGTCATGGGCGGCGGCGTGGCCATCGGCCATCCGCTGGGCGCCACGGGCATCCGGCTGACCGGGGCCCTGGCCCGCATCCTGGAAGCCAGGAACGGTCGTTACGGCTGCGCCAATGCGTGCGTAGGCGGTGGGCAGGGCGTGGCGACCATTATTGAACGGGAAGACTACGGCTGGTAGCCGTTCCGGCCCGGCCGCACGTATAACTTAACAAATCCACCATCAAATTCCATCTGCATTTATGAAGTTGCGTGGTTGGCGAAGAATCCTGGTCCGTCAGCAAGGCATGAGAGGCAAGTCGAAGATCCCGTTTCCGGCGGGGGCGACGAGGAGCGACGAGTGAGGCGTATAGAATAATACGCCGCAAGGAGGAGCGAGCGAAGGCAATTCCGCCAACGGCGGGAATGATGCCTTGATGGTGGATCAGGGAATTGGGAGGCACTGTAACTATGGGAATCAACTATTTTCGCAGAGACGACAGGGACTTAAAATTTGTGCTTTTTGAACAATTGGACGTGGAAAAGCTCCTGACCTACGAAGCCTATAAAGACTTCTCCACGGAAGACTTCGGCATGATCGTCGATGAGGCACTGAAGGTATGCCGCGAGGTGATCGGCCCGACCCTGCAGGACGGCGATCGGGAAGGATGCACGTACAGCGACGGCGTGGTGAACGTGCCCAAGTCTTTTCATGAGTGCTGGAAGGTCATGGCCGAAAACGGCTGGACGGGCGCAACCCGCAGCCCGGAATTCGGAGGACAAGGGCTTCCGGCGGCACTGGGCGGCTTGATCGGAGAAGTGTTCGCCGGCGCCAACATGGCGTTCATGACCTTTCCGGGTCTGGCTACCGGAAACGGTCACCTCATCGAGGAGTTCGGCACGGACGAAGACCGGGCCCTGTTCGTAGAAAAGATGTACACCGGTGTGTGGGGCGGCACCATGTGTCTGACGGAACCGGATGCCGGTTCCGATGTGGGCTATTTGCGCACCAAGGCCACGCCCGATCCCGACGCAGGAGATCCGCGCATCTACAAGATCGAGGGAACCAAACGGTTTATCACGTGCGGCGACCAGGATCTGACGGAAAACATCGTTCACCTGCTGCTGGCCCGCATTGAAGGCGCTCCGCGCGGAACCAAGGGCATCAGCCTCTTCATCGTGCCCAAGATCCGGGTCAATCCCGACGGCTCCCTGGGAGAACCCAACGACGTCTTCTGCGGGGGCATCGAGCACAAGATGGGGATTCACGGTT
>Ga0315535_1002860_pt1 | contig 10774 bp, 8 predicted proteins | sample SalMarSW160220MG_2_FD_203092 | JGI IMG/M metagenome (GOLD analysis project Ga0315535, IMG submission 203092) | Salt marsh sediment microbial communities from the Plum Island Ecosystem LTER, Massachusetts, United States - Salt Marsh Sediment SW1602-20 ...
ATTATGAAGACCTTGTGGTGCATGTTTGCCTTGTTGCCGTCCCACCTGACGTCAAGGCCAGCGTCAAGGAAAGGTTTGTACTGCGTGTAGGCGTTGTTCTGCGATTTCTCGAACACGCCTCGCACATCCACGCCTGCCGCAGCCCTCTCGAGCACGGCATCCCCTATGTCCGGGTGCGTGAATGAGAACGTCATGAAATAGATGGACTCGGTGGCGTCCTGCAGCGCGTATATGACCTTGTTGGCGCACCAGTCCTCAGGGCAGAAGTACTGCTCCACCTCCTTGCCGTTGATCAGGAAATCTGTCTTGTCGTTCCGTGCGCCTTTTCCGAACGTCCCATTCCACATCTCCTGGAACTCTGCCTCGTAGTTCTGCGCCAGGAGCCTCGACTGGTAGAACACTACGTTATTGTTGTTGAAGAACGCTCCCCTTTCTGTGGGGTTGAAGCTGCCTGTCCACACAGCTTTCCCGTCGAGAACGCAGAACTTGTTGTGCATCAGCGCGCTCCTGTTGTCATGTATGGCGAAGTCGAGCTGCTCCACCTCGTCGAAATAGTCATTGTCTGTTATCAGCTTGACATCTATCTCCTCGCTCCGCTGGAAGAGCTTCTCCTGCAGCTCAAGGAGGCCGACCTCGAACAGGGCGCAGTGTATCGATTCATTGGCTGCGTCCAGCCACGCCAGCATCTCTCCGAGACAGTCGTCTTCAGGGCAGAAATACACGTCAGGGTCAGTCGTATTCTCCTCATAGATTGTTGGTAGATCATCGGCTGACCTGCCGGTCAAATCCTTCTCATTCTTGGCGAGCTCTGATACTGTGCTCCAGTTCAGCACGACTATCACGAAAAGCAGTGCGGCTATTATCTTGATCTTGTCCTTTGTCTTCATATTATCGTCCGGAGCCGCTCCTCGCTCTTGAGCAGCCCTGTCTTTGTTCCGGGGTATTTATCTTCCAGCGAGTCCAGCATGGAGTTGATAGGTGTCTTCTCAGGCGCATATCTGACTTTGTTGATATTGAAGTATGTCTTCATGTCTTTCTTTGACACTGGATAGAATAGCTTGATGATCCTCTTGTTCTCCTTTGCCAGGAACTTCCTGTTCTCGAAGAACATCCTGAGGAACTCCTCGTTCTCATCATCCATGGTCCATGGCATGACAAGGTATCCTGTCTTCTGTCTCTTCCTGGATATCTGCACAGGAACATTGACGACCTTATTTATCACGTATTCGCTGGCCTTGTCAGGCACGCACAGCCTGCTGTCTCTCTGCAGCCTGTATCTGCGCAGGTTGTGCCTGATCTTCTGTTCGACCAGCCTGCAGAAGCACTTCCTGCAGTACCATTTGTCTACCAGCTTGTGCTCTGCTTTCCTGACGCACTTGTGGCACCGCCCGGGCCTCCTGGCCGTATCAGCCTTTTTCATGCGTTTTAGGAGCCCTAACTCCTATTTATTCTTTGGCACTCTGATTTGTTACTACTCGAGAATGCTCAAAAAACGAAAACTTTATATATGAGTTATTACTACAATATTCCATCGGGGGTTGGTTTGGAGAAGTTCTCCTACAACTAATTATCACCTCTTTTTCCCCAGCAGAGCCTCGCTTGCGGGGTTCTGCCAGGGTTTTAATCATTTTCACCTCTTTTTCCCCGGCAGGCCTGTTTCGGCAGGTCTGCTAGGGTTTTAATACTTCTAATCAATCATAATTTCTGATAAGAACTCATAATAGACTAATACACGTTCTTCGCCTTCATGTAGGCCCTTACTGCCTCCATGAAAGGGATTGCGAACCTCTGCTGGTTCGTGACGATCTCTGCCTTGAGCTCGCGCAGGCTCATGAACTTTGTCTCGCTTATCTCTGTCTTGTCCGGCTTCACCTCTCCAGCGACAGCTCCGCTATAGACTTCCTGGAACACCCTGCTTGCCCCGCTCATTATGCTGAACTTGGCGACCTTGCTGAGCTTTGTCTTGACGCCGAGCTCCTGCTTCACGAGCCTGTCTGCTGCATCAGCATAGCTCTCTCCCCTGCGCACCCTGCCCATCACAGCAGCGTACTGCCGCGCATACACTTTCTTTGTATCAGGACGTTTACAGAGAAGCAGTTCTCCCATGTCATTGAACATGAACACCTGCACAACCCTGAAGTTGAGCCCTCTCCTGCGTATGTCCTCTTTGGACGAATACCCGAGAACGACGTCATTCGCGTCGACGACTGTCATGAGTTCCTGTTCCATGGTCATGATGTAAGATGGAGTATTATTAAATCTTTACCTTAATCTGATGTTGGTCCTTGTCTTCCTTGCCTTGCTCTTCTTCTTGGTCTTTTTCGGGGCGCTTGCCGCAGGGCTCGTGTATGTTGCGTATGACTTGTTCCTTATCCTCTCCCTGAAGAGCACCCAGCAGAGCAGCCATCCCAGCACTACGCCCCATATGAACGTCGCTGTGGGGGCGTATTCCTTCAGCTTGCGCTGGACAAGGAGCCAGTCGATTCCTTCTGCCTTCTTCTCGAAGTATATGTCGATGTCGCTCAGCTCAAGCGCGTATTCTGAGTAGAGGAGTGCAGAACCTGGGTCATCCTCCCGCAATGATGTCGCGTATTCATAATAGCTGTATGCGATTATCGGGAATATTCCTTTGCTGATCTGCTTTGTCACGGCCTTCTTGGCCGCGTCCATCTTCTGGTCGGCGAGGTCTGAGATGTATTCCTCTCTCACGCCGAGCATCGTGACTATTATGTTCGCTTCTGCCTTTGTCCTGCCCGCCAGATAGATGCAGAGCGCGTAATCACCCGATTCTTGATGCTTGTGCGCTGTGAGCAGGTTGTCCCTCAGGTCATTGAGCAGGTCAGGGAAGAACAGGTTGAGGTACTGGAACCTCTCGTCCACATCAGCCAGGATCTCCGAGCAGCTGCCTTCAAGGCTTTTCTCGTCGAGATTGTACTCTGTGCCGCCGGTCCCGAAGAACCCGCTCCATGCCACTGCGCTGTTGAGCCGCTCTTTGACATAGCCGAATGTCTCAGAGTCGTTACCGCCGGTCACGAGGTCATGCTTGGCCTCGAGCACCCTTTCCTTCACTATCATGTATGTCTGCAGGTCTGTGAGTGTATTCTTGTCCATCGATTCTATTTTCTTGTCGAAGTCAGTTATGTCCTCTGCAAGGCGTTCTGCCTCCTGGGATGCCTCTTCTGCAGTCATGTTCTCCATCTCATAGAGCAGGGTGCTCGCCTTGACGCCAGCGCCAAAGCAGTATGATGCCGCGCTGTAATAGCTGCCTTCATCGAATGCCTTTTTGCCTTTCTCAGCCAGCTCCTGCAGATCCTTCTGCTTCTCGACCTGCCCGAAGTCTATCTCCTTCTTGCCATTCAGGTCAAAGACGTTCAGGTTGCCGAGCAGCTCGTCGGATCTCGTGCATAGCTTTTGTGATACGTCTTTCATGACGTCGTAGTAAGTGTCCGGCACGGATATCTCGACTTCATCTTCAGGAAACTCCTTGCCTGTGAGCTCTTGCAGGGCTTCCCGAAGCGTATACACCGGGACTACCTCGACGTCGAGCTCTGCCCCGTAATCAGCGATTGTGGTTGTATTGTCATCCTCCAGGAACTCCTGCACAGCAGGTATTAGGACCTTCTTTATCCCTGAGCTGTTCGCGGCCTCTATCTTCTCCTTGAGGCTCCCTACAGGGCCAATCAGCCCTCCTGAGTTTATCGTGCCTGTCATCGCAGCGTCCTGGTCGATATCAAGATCGAGCAGCATCGCGACAGTCAGCGCTGATATCGCGCCTCCTGCGCTCGGCCCTCCGACTATTCCTGCGGGGCTCTTTATCGTGTAGAAGAAATCATACCTGCTGCAGTCCACCTCAGCGAACTTGCACGCCATCTCCTTTGCGAATCGCGTCGAGATCTGAGTATCCACCTTGGACAGGGGGATCGTCTCCATGAAGACCCTTCCGCCGCCGTCTTTTATCTCCAGCTGCACGTCTGCAGGGCTTCCCTTGAACCCGTCACCCTCCTGATAAACTGCCAGGAGCTTGATATGCCCGACACTGGTCACGGCAAGAGAGACGGGCAGGGCTACCAATAGGACCATTAGCAATAAAACCAGACTCTTTGCCCCCTTTACCATGCAACAGCAACAACCCTGTTGTTATAAATAGTTTTCTTTGTCTCAGGTTTGGGACGAACAGCTTTTATTTTTAAGTATTGATTAAGTATTTAGAATCAGCTCTTGCTGTTCCCGTTCCCTTCTATATTCTCGGTATACTTGCACTTGGGATAAGCGCTGCAGCCATAGAAACTGCCGTACACAGACCTTCGCAGGACGAGGTTCTCGCCGCACTTCGGGCATTTCTTCTCTATCTTGCCTGACTCGACCTTCTCTGCCTCGCGCCGCGCAGCAGAATCGCCGATCTTCTTGGTCTCGCATTCAGGATTGATGCATACTTCCTGCGGCCGCTTGCCCCTGCGTATGACCTGTATCATCGGATAGCCGCATTTCTCGCAGACCTTCTTCATCGGCTTCGTCAGCGCCCCGCCTGGGAGCTTGAACGTGATGCTGCAGTCAGGATAGTTGTCGCATGCGATGAATTTCCCGAACTTGCCGCGTTTTATCACCAGGTTGCCTTTGCATATCGGGCAGGTGCCGATGTGCGACATCTCCCTGTCAGTCTCTTTTGAGGCCTCTGCCAGCTTCTCGCCTATCTTTGTCTCGTTCTTCTTGAACTGGTCGAGTGTCTTTGTCAGCACGACTTTCGCATCGGCCAATACCTCTTCCTCTTTCTTCTTGTCTTCCCGTATCTCTTCCATCTCGAGCTCAATGTTCCTTGTGAGCTCTTCGTCGAGTATGTCCGGGCTGAACTTCTCGAGCGTCTCCACGGTCTTGATGCCGAGGTTCGTGGCCTGCACGGCTTTCCCGTCGACGTATCCTCTCTGGAAAAGGTTATCTACGATGGTCGAGCGGGTCGCTTTCGTCCCGAGGCCTTTCTTCTCGAGCTCCTTGATTATGGATGCCTGCGTGTATCTCTTGGGCGGCTGCGTCTCCTTGTCATGCATCAGCACATCGATGATATCGACATCCTCGCCGACCGCGGTCTTGGGAAGCTCTTCCTCTTTCTGCGTCGCGTACTTCCCGTACAGCTCATGCCATCCCTTGAACTTTGTCCTTGTGCCTTTTGCGACAAACACCTCTGCCTTCACGTCGACCTCTATGTTCATTGTCTCGCGGACAGCTGCCTCGCCGAAAGTGGCGAGGAATCTCCGCACTATCAGGTCGTATACCTTCATCTCTCTGCCGGCCATGGTGGGCCTGGTCCCTGTAGGGTATATTGCAGGGTGCGCAGGGTCTGTCTTCTTGCCGTTGTTCGGGTGCAGGCCTGTCTTGCTGAGCAGCATCGCGCACGCGTCAGAGTATTTCTCCTGCTTTGATATCTCCTTGATTATGCCCTGGTATCCGATTATCGGAGGCAGCTGCTGGGAACTTGTACGGGGGTAGGATATCGCTCCGTCGAGGTACAGGTTCTGCGCGAGCTGCAGGGTCACGCTCGGGCTTATTCCGTGCGTCCTGTAAGATTCTGTCTGGAGTGTCGTAAGGTCGAACGGTGTCGGCGGCGCCTGTCGGAACTCGCTCTTCTTGACGTTCTTCACTGTCCCTTTCTTCTCAGGCTTGACCTTCTCGAACACGCCTGCTGCCTTCTCCTTGTTCCAGAACGGGTTCTCCATGTGCAGCGCTGAGAGCTCGCCGTCCTTGACCTTTCCTTTGAGCTCAAGGTCCCAGAAAGGCTCTGGCCTGAACTCCTGTATCGACCTCTCCCTGTCGACGATGATCTTCAATGCAGGTCCCTGCACCCTTCCTGAGCTGAGTATCTTGTGCATCCCTGTCGCGTGCTTTATGCTGAGCGTCAATGCCCTGCTCAGGTTTATGCCGTACATCCAGTCAAGGAAGTGCCTTGTCTCTCCTGCCAGTGCCTGTCCCCAGTCTATATGCTTACTCTTTCCGTCATACGCCTTCATCAGGTCAGGCTTTGTGAGTGTAGAGAACTTCATTCGGTTCGCGTCCTTCTGCTTGCACGCGAAACGCATAACATTGAGGCCTATGACCTCTCCTTCTACATCATAATCTGTCGCTATCGTGAATTCTTTAGCTTCTTTTGCCAGCTTCTTCAGAACAGCGAGGTATTTCTTTGTATATCCTGAGTCTTTCTTGGTCTTTCCTGTCTCTTCCCACTGGATGTCGAATACAGGATAGCTCCATCCTTTCTTCTTCTCCTTTTCCGCGACTGTGTACAGGTGGCCAACAGCGCAGCCTACCACTATGTCCTTGTTCCCGTGGGTGATCTCGTAATACGGCACCCCTTTGATGTTCTTCTTCAGGGGCTTTCCAGAAGCAAGTGCCTGCGCTATCTTCTTTGCGGCGTTTGGTTTCTCGGTGATTATAAGTTCATAACCCATATTTTTCTGAGAACCGGAGCCTCTTTAAAAAGCTTATGGAAGATTTTTTGAATATTTTTCGTATCATCTATCAGTATTTCATCAGAATTCAGGTGATATACTGCCTTTTGAAGCGGATTTGACGTTTGTGTCGCTCTCGCTCTGCTTTTCCTCTTGTTTGCTTCTGCTTTGCCTTTATCTTACTCTACTGCTGAATTAATAATAAAGTATTTATATATAGTTTTGTTAGGGCAGTGTATGGATCCTCATCTTTTGACTCTTGTCAAGGTCTTGTTCGCTATCGTGCTAGGCGGTGTAATAGGCTATGAGCGGGAGCGTTCAGGCCATTATGCAGGTATAAGGACCCACATCCTGGTCTGCATGACAAGCGCTTTCCTGATAAGCGTGTTCTCCCTCACTTTCAGCTCTGATTCTGTGGCGAGGATAGCCGCTGCATTGATGACCGGCATCGGTTTCATAGGTGCAGGGACCATACTAAAGCCTGGTGAGAAGGTAAAAGGACTGACTACTGCTGCAAGTGTCTGGGGCGCTGCAGGATTGGGCCTGATAATCGGCTACGGAGCAATTCTTGAGGCTGCTGCAATAGCATTCATTATCGTTCTCGTGCTTGAGATGCGCGTATTTGCCCTTCTTAAGAGACGGATATAGAAACACACAATATCATAAACATTAAAAACCTGTCTTGCTTATTTTTCTCGCATGGACGAAGATATTATGGGCAGGATCCTTGATGAGCTGAAGGAGGTAGAGGATGCTCCGCAGGACTATTCGCTCGGTTTCGGCGAGCCAGACACCTCTCCCATGCCTTTCAGCAGTGATAATTTCCATGAGATCAGCCATGAGATCAGCCCTGAGCCTGCGGCAGGATCAAGGATCACTTTCATAGATGGGGGGAACGCAGAGCTGCTCGCTTCTCCAGGCGCTTCATTGCATTTCGTGCGCATATTCCATACCGCCTACAAGGGAGGCAATCGCGTGTCATGCGGCTCTGACGAGTTCTATGCGCTCGCAAAGGCCGTAGCGAAGGACAGCAGGGTGTTCTATGACGCGAAGCTGTTCAGCTCGAGGGTAAGGACCCTCACCGACACGTTCTTCTCGACGGAGTTCAGCTTTGACGCTCTTGACAAGGACCTGCGCGACGGCAGGCATCGTTTCAGCATATCCAAGGTGCCGTCGAACATCCGCAGGCTCGCAGAGCTGTCGACCGCTCTCCTCATGGTAAAGGATTCAGGTGCAGGTGATATTATAGTTCTTGACGGCGACTTTGGCGCAAAACTGCCTGAAGAGCATAAGCTCCTCTCTGCATTGCGGCGTGTTGCATTCGACAGGAAGGTTTTTGTCTGCGCCCTCTCTAAGACATCCGGCATGCTGAGCTCAGTAGGTGTCCCTGTCTCAGTGCTCCTGGAGCAGAGAAGTCCCGGCGGGATGTGGTATTATCATCCTGTGATCGACACCTCGAACTCGCCTGTAAAGCGTGAGGTCTATTTCGCGAGGTTCCATCCTGGTTCTGGTTATGTCTTCAAGTTCGAGACATTCGACTCGAGGCCTGAGTCAGAGCTTGTCTTCTCTCTTCTTGCAGCCAACAGCCGCGACCCTGTTTTCCTCGGCTATCCTTACGGCCTTGTCGAAGCCGACAGGTTCGCAAGGGTCTCGAACCGTGAGTGCGAATGCCTGAGGACAATGTTCATGGCAAAGGCGGGCAGGGACTGGAAGCACCTTGACTCTGCATCAAAAGCAATTGACGCCCACTCGGTTCTCGACAGTATATAATAATAGACATATTCTGACATATTCAGCTCGGCATATTCCCGCCTTCCAGCCCTCAGCCACCCACCCTGCTCTTCATGCTCTGACCACGAAGTCAGCTTCTGTGGAACAATCCTTGCTATTGTTTTGGCGAAGCCTAACATCTTATTGGTTTGATTTGTATACATATATCATGAAATAATAGCTGCGCGGCTCTGCTTCTTATACATAATAAGTATTTATTATACATACACAGTATAAACCTCCACTCGTAATTCTTATACATACAAGGTAGGAAATAACTAAAAACAGTATATAAATCCACAAAAAGAGTAAAAAAATCAAAACATTTATAAATAAAAATCCCTCAAATCCACATATGCAGGAAAAGAGGCACGAACTACCTTCAGATACTGGCGAGTCCAGGGAGCTTCTCAAGTCAATCATACGTTTCATGAAGATGAACCAGCAGCTCTCGCTGAAGGAGCTTGTCTCGCTCTACACAGAGGTCAGCCCTGAGGAATCAGTCCCTGTCTCGATATTCTCAACAGCACTCAGCCCTTCAGAGGCATTGTGCAAATACCTCAAGGAGAACAGGTCACTCTCGTTCCATGAGATTGCAGTGCTTCTCAACCGCGATGACCGCAGTGTCTGGACATCCTACTCCCGCGCTGCAGGCAAGACCCGTGCGCAGTTCACGATAGCGGAAGATGATATCCACATCCCTGTGCTGATATTCCAGGATCGCAGCTTCTCGATACTTGAGCATGTCGTCAGCTATCTTAGGGAGAATTACCGCTACTCTAACTCTAAGATCGCCAGGCTCACGAAAAAGAACCCCAGCTCTATAGCGACTGTCGCGAACAGGGCGGTCTCGAAAGCAAAGCTGAAAGAAGGTGAATCACCAGAAGATGGATCATAGCCAGAGACATAGGCCAAAGGAATACGTTGCGCTCGCGTTCATGGTAGTCATGGCGCTGATAGTCGCATCCCAGCTCGGCACTCTAACAGGCATGAGCGTAACAGTCACAGGAGCGAACACCAGCCTCACTCTCTACGATGATACAGACAACATAGACAGGTCGCAGGGAGAGCTCATCACCTTCTACGCAAACTACTCGAACCTCACAGGTGTGCCTATCGGAAACACGACAGACAACGGCGAATGCCTGATACAGTTCGGCAGCGCCCCTCAGGCCTTCAGCATGGTATTCAACCTTTCGGGTACAGGAGTTTACGAATACAGCAGGACTTTCCCGTCGACAGGCATCACAGTCTGGAACGCGACATGCTTCTCTGACCTATATGAGACCCTGACAGCGGCAGACACAGTCATTGTCGACAGCACGTACTGCGGGAAGTCGATAGAAGGCAGCATAACCCTTGAGTCGCCGCTCCTGATGCAGAACGGGTCCATATGCCAGCAGAACGGAATAGTCATCAACGCGAGCGACCTGACAATAGACTGCGACAACAAGACAATACAGGGCAATGCAGCAGGCTACGGCATCTCAAGCAGCGGATTCGACAACGCGACCATAATCAACTGCCATATCAGCGGCTTCAGCAGGGGAGTATCATTCACTTCGTCGACTAGCAATCTCGTCTACCACAACAACTTCACTTCGAACACACAGCATGCTTACTCCGACACTGCTGGCAGCAGCTTCAACACCACATCCGCAGGCAAGGCCATAGGCAACACATGGGCTGATACCATCAATCTGCTCATTTTCGACTCTGACTCAGATGGTTACGGTGATTTCGGCCAGCTCTACCCTTACAGCAAGGCCAATGGCGCGAAAGTGTCTGGCTACGTGATCGACTGGGGGCCTGTCGCTTCAGCCACTGATTCAGACGATGACGGCTCCCCGGACAGCGTGGACTGCGCACCTGCTGACCCGACAGTGCTCGCGCCTGTCAATGACATTGCGATAACCAGGAACTCGACATTGTGCCCCGGAACCTACACCATAAATGACACCGGGTTCCAGGGAGTCATACGGATGAACACGAGCCACGTGAACCTCACGTGCAGCAACACTTTCCTCGTCGGATACGACACAGGAACAGGCATATACGTAAGCGGGAAGAAGGCAGCCCTTAAGGACTGCAATGTGAGTGATTACTACTATGGTGTCTACGCGGACCGCGCTGACAACCTCACCCTCGAGGACATAACTGCCAAGGGCAACGGATATGCGGGCATAACCTTGTCCAACACCAGCAACTCGACGGTCTCAGGGATTGCAGTCCTAGATAACAGCGATGCAGGGCTCTTCCTCACCACGTATTCGAAGGCGAACAACATCACAGGCATCAAGGCGTATGACAACTACATAGGCGTGTACATCTACTACTCTGACAACACAACGATACAGGATCTTGAGTCTTTCAGCAATGACTGGTACGGACTCTCCCTAGAGCGTTCCGAGTTCTGCACCATGAAGGACGTCCTGCATCACGACAACCTGAAAGGGATGTATCTCTCCCACTCGCACAACAACAACCTGACCAACATATCTTCATATGACAATTCAGGCACCGGGATCATCCTCTGGTTCTCTGAGAGTAACAAGATATCCAATGTA
>Ga0315535_1002861_pt1 | contig 10773 bp, 12 predicted proteins | sample SalMarSW160220MG_2_FD_203092 | JGI IMG/M metagenome (GOLD analysis project Ga0315535, IMG submission 203092) | Salt marsh sediment microbial communities from the Plum Island Ecosystem LTER, Massachusetts, United States - Salt Marsh Sediment SW1602-20 ...
TATCGACGACGGCATTCGGCGCCTCGTCGATGACATGATCGAGACGATGTACGACGCTCCGGGCGTGGGCCTCGCCGCTCCGCAGATCGGCATCTCTAGGCGGGTCGTCGTCTTCGACGCAGGAGATGGACCGAAGGTGCTGATCAACCCTGAACTCCTCGAGACGTCCGGCGTGTGGGTGTTCGATGAAGGCTGCCTGTCGGTACCCGGCCGGTTTTGGGAGATCGAGCGGCCGGCGTTTGCGAGGGCACGAGGGCTCGACGAGCACGGGAGTGAAGTCGAGTACGCCGGGGAGGAGCTTCTCGGACGCGTGTTGCAGCATGAGATCGATCACCTCGAAGGGACGCTGTTGATCGAGCGCCTCGATCGTCGCACTCGCAAGCAAGTGCTGCGAGAACTGCGCGAGGAGGCACTGGGACTCGGCTCGTGACGAGGATCGCGTTCCTCGGCACGCCTGCGGCCGCCGTTCCGACGCTGGAGGCGATCGCGGAAGATGTCGTCGTCGTCGTCACCAGGGTCGACAAGCCACGCGGGCGATCCAAGCGCCTGGAGAGCTCCCCCGTCAAGATGGCCGCGTCCGGACTCGGCATAGAGGTGGTGCAGCCCCACCGATCCGCCGACATCGAATCGATCGTGCGCGATGCCGCTGTCGACATCGCCGTGGTCGTCGCCTACGGGCGCATCATTCCCGAGCCGGCGCTCGACGCGGTTCCCTCCGGCTTTCTGAATGTGCACTTCTCCCTGCTGCCACGCTGGAGAGGGGCCGCTCCGGTCGAACGGGCCATCCTTGCAGGCGACACGGAGACCGGCGTCACGGTCATGCGGCTCGATCCTGGACTCGACACAGGTCCGACGCTGTCATCGACGCGTGTCCCCATCGACGATCAGACAGACGCGGCCACCCTCACCGCGAGGTTGGCGCAGGTCGGGGCGCACTTGCTGGTCGAGACACTGCACCCGTACCTGGAGGGACGGTTGCAGGCAGTGCCGCAACCTGAACAGGCGGCCACCTACGCTGATCGACTCGACAAGACCGACAGCCGGTTGGTTGTCACCGACGACGCAGACCTCCTGGACCGCGTGATTCGCGCCTCGACCACTCGGGGTGGCGCGTACGGGTTCGTGGACGGCGCCCGTCTGAAAGTGTGGCGTGCTCGGCCGGTCGGCGGGTCGATTCCGCCGGGCCGCATTTCCAGCGAAGGTGCCCGGGTGCTGCTGGGGACCGGCCGGGGGGTCTTGGAGTTGTTGGAGGTCCAGCCGGAGGGCGGTCGGAGAATGAGTGCCGACTCGTGGGCCCTGGGGCACAAGACCGGAACGTTGACCTAGAGCCGATACACTCGGATGATGCAACCCGCTCGGATCGCTCCCTCCATCCTGGCCGCGGACTTCGCGCACCTGGCAGACGACGTTGCGAAGGTCGAGCCGCATGTGGACCTCCTCCACATCGATGTCATGGACGGCCACTTCGTGCCCAATCTGAGCCTGGGCATCCCCGTGATCGCCTCCTTGAGGAAGGTGACATCGCTCTTCTTCGACTGCCACATGATGACCACCAACCCGCACGTCTACTTCGAGTCCCTTCGAGGAGCCGGTGCCGATCTCGTCACGGTCCACATCGAGGTGTATCCCGATCCCACCGAAACGGCGAAGCGGGCTCGAGATGCGGGCTTGGCGTTCGGGCTCTCACTGAATCCCGTGACCCCGTTCGAGGCCGTGGAGCCTTTCGTCGAACTGGCCGATCTGCTGCTCGTGATGTCGGTGGAACCGGGCTTCGGAGGCCAATCCTTCGCCTATCCGACGCTCGAGAAGGTGGAGGCGGCAAGAAAGTTGATTGATTCTCGGGGCCTTTCGACCGATATAGAGATCGACGGCGGTATCACCACCGACACCGCCCGGGCGGCGCGGGATGCGGGAGTGGACGTGTTCGTTTCCGGCACCTCCGTGTTCCGGAGCCCGGATCCGGTGGCCGCGGTGAGAGACCTGAGAGCTTCAGTGGAGTAGAGGAACGGATGGTGCAACGGATCCTGGTCGCGGACGACGACCCCGACATTCTCCAGTTCGTACGAGTGAACCTCGAGCTGGAGGGTTTCGAGGTGGCCGAGGCGAGCAACGGCAGGCAAGCGCTCGAGGCGGTGATGAACGACCCGCCCGATCTCGTGCTGCTGGACGTGATGATGCCGGAGCTCGACGGGTTCGACGTACTCCGCCGCCTTCGCGTGCACCCCTCCGCCGCAAACACGTCGGTCATTCTCTTGACGGCGAGGACGATGCCGGAGGACCGAATCCGGGGCCTCGATCTGGGTGCCGACGACTACGTGAACAAGCCGTTCGACGTCGATGAGCTGGTCGCACGAGTCAAAGCCGTGATTCGGCGTTCGCAGACCATGCGTGACGTGTCGCCCCTCACAGGGCTGCCAGGCAACTTCAGAATCTCGGAGGAGATGGAACGCAGGGTTGCAGAGCGGGGGCCGCTGGCGATCGTCCACGCGGACCTCGACAACTTCAAGTCGTTCAATGACCACTACGGGTTCATGCGGGGCGACCAGGTCATCAAGTTCACCGCGCACGCGCTGCTCGAGGCGGCCGCCGAGAACGAGGATCGCAGGGTGTTCGTGGGGCACATCGGCGGAGACGACTTCGTGGGGATCGTCCACCCCGACTCGGTCGTGGCGTTCTGCGAAGCGACGATACGAATCTTCGACGCCGGGATTCTCGACTTCTACGACACGGCCGATGCGCTGCGGGGATACGTCGAGGTGAGTGATCGAAGGGGCGAGCAGCACGCATTTCCGATCATCTCGATCTCGCTCGGTGTTGCCACGAATCGCAATCGCACCATCGGCTCCCAATGGGAGGCCTCCGCGGTCGCCGTGGAGATGAAGGAGTTCGCCAAGTCGACTGCAGGTTCGGCCTACGAGATCGATCGCCGGACGAACTGAGGACTCCGAAGGCGTTCCATCGGCGGCGCCTTCGATTCCGAGCCGGCTCCAAGCGAATGGCGGGCCACTACACTTGTTCTCAGCCCCCTTCAGGGCAGGGTGTAATTCCCGACCGGCGGTGAAAGTCCGCGACCCCGCACGGGTGGACCCGGTGAAACTCCGGGACCGACGGTGACAGTCCGGATGAGAGAAGGAGGGCGGTACGCCTGCGCGCGCGGTCGCCCCGACGAAAGGTGATCGTGGACGAGCGCTGGATGACCCTCAGTCTCGAGCTGGCAGCGCTGGCGCGTCCCCACCCCAACCCGCGCGTCGGTGCAGTGATCGTGGGAACGGACGGTCGAGTTGTGGGGACGGGCAGCCACGTCGGACCCGGCTCGCCGCACGCGGAAGCGCTCGCACTCATGCAGGCGGGCTCTCGGGCAGAAGGCGCAACGCTCTATGTGAACCTGGAGCCCTGCTCTCACTACGGTCGCACTCCGCCGTGTGTGGAGGCGATCATTGCCGCCGGGATCAACACGGTCGTCGTCGCGACCGAGGATCCCGACGCGAGGGTATCGGGCGAGGGGATCAAGGGCCTTCATGAGGCCGGCATCGATGTCATCGTTGGAATCGAGGAGGAAGCGGCCCTACGGCTCGACCGCGGGTACTTCAGGCACCGCCAGGTGGGCCTGCCCTGGGTCACGTTGAAGGCTGCCGCAACGCTCGACGGCCAAGTCGCCGCCGCAGACGGGACATCCAAGTGGATCACTCCCGAGCTTGCCCGGCACGACGCGCACCGCCTGCGCGCCGAGGCCGATGCAGTCATGGTGGGCGCGGGGACTCTGCGCTCGGACGACCCGCTCCTCGACGTGCGACTCCCTGGCTACGAAGGGCCGCAGCCTGTCCCCGTTGTCGTCGGGGGCGAGAAACCGCTTCCCGCCGAGTCTCGAGTGTTCGCTCGCGAGCCGATCGTGCTCCGACCGCCCTCGGGCACGACGTCCGTAGATCTCGGCGAGGGGCTCCGGTCGCTTGCAGAGATGGGACTACTGGAGATTCTCGTCGAGGGAGGGCCGACGCTGGCGGCCTCACTCCTGCGAGGCGGGCTCGTGAACCGGCTCGTTCTCTACCTGGCGCCTTCACTTGGCGGTGGGGTCGGTCTCGGGATGTTCAACGGCCTGTTTCGCACCTTGACCGAGCGGCACGCCGTCCGGATCGAGAACGTCGATCTGGTCGGAGGAACGATACGGATCGAAGCGATTGTGGAGGAGCACTGATGTTCACGGGAATCGTGGAAGCGATGGGAACCGTTCAGCAGATCGAGGGCACCGATCAAGGGAAGCGCCTTGCGATCAGCACGAATCTCGGAGGGCTCGAGGTCGGCGACTCGCTGAGCGTGAACGGAGTGTGCCTCACGATCGTCGAGCGTACGGACACGGGAATCCAGGCGGACGTGGTGCACGAGACGCTCGTGAGGACGGATCTCGGGAATCTGACTCCCGGCGATCGCGTCGACCTCGAGCGTCCCATGAAGGCCGACGGTCGATTCGATGGGCACATCGTGCAAGGCCACGTTGATGGCATCGGAGTCGTCTCCGAGCTCCAGGCCGAAGGGGACAGTGTGCGGATGCGTATCGACGTCGCAGGCGGTGTCTCTCGCTACATCGCGGAGAAGGGATCGGTCGCCGTCGATGGAGTGAGTCTCACCGTCACTTTGGCCGGTCCGGACTGGTTCGAGGTGGCACTCATCCCTCATACGCTCGATGTGACGGTCCTCGGTCAGCGAGCCGTGGGGGAGAGGGTCAATCTCGAGGTCGACGTCATCGCCAAGTACGTTGAGCGACTGATGGGCCGGCAACCATGACCTTCGGATCGATCGAGGAGGCCGCTGCGGCGATCGCGCGTGGTGAGTTCGTGGTGGTCGTGGATGACGCGGACAGGGAGAACGAGGGGGACCTGATTCTCGCAGCCGAGATGGCCACACCGGAGAAGATCGGGTTCATGGTCCGCCACACCAGCGGCCTCATCTGCGTCCCGCTGGTGGGGGAACGTCTGGACGAACTCCGCATCCCGATGATGGTGACCCAGAGCACCGACAGGCGTAACACGGCCTTTACGGTCTCTGTCGACTACGCACCCGGCACGACGACAGGGATATCGGCCGCGGATCGAGCGGCAACGATCAGAGCACTCGTGGACCGGGGCACCGACGGCAACGATCTCACACGACCCGGCCACATCTTCCCGTTGCGCTATCAGGCGGGAGGCGTGCTTCGCCGGGCCGGCCACACGGAGGCGGCCGTCGATCTCGCGTTGCTCGCAGGTCTGCGGCCGGCAGGTGTCCTCGCGGAGATCGTCACCGACGACGGTGCGATCGCACGACTCGATGCGTTGATGGAGTTCGCGGACCGGCATCACCTTCCGATCATCCAGATCGCAGACCTGATCTCGTTTCGAAGGGAACGCCAGCAGCTGATCCGACGGGGGGCGGAAGCGCGGTTCCCGACCGCGTATGGGGAGTTCAGAGCCATCGCGTACGAGTCGGTGCTGGATCATCGAGAGCACATCGCGCTGGTGAAGGGAGATGTCTCCGGCAGGGATGGAGTGCTCGTGAGGGTGCACTCGGAGTGTCTGACGGGTGACACCCTGTCGAGTCTGCGGTGTGACTGTGGGTTCCAGCTTCGCGACGCGATGCGGCAGGTGCAGGAGGAAGGGTGCGGGGTCGTGCTCTACCTTCGGGGTCATGAGGGGCGAGGCATTGGGCTCATGCACAAACTCGAGGCCTACGCGCTCCAGGATCATGGGAGAGATACGGTCGAGGCAAACCTCGAGCTGGGCCTGCCGACGGACGCACGAGACTACGGGGTCGGCGCGTTGATACTCGCCGACCTTGGCGTCACGACTATGCGGCTTCTGACCAACAACCCGACGAAACGGGCCGGAATCGAAGGATATGGGCTCGAGATCATCGAGACGGTCCCGCTCGAGGTTCCACCCACGCCTGAGAACATCGCCTACCTTCGGACCAAGGCGGAGAAACTCGGGCATCTGATCCACGTGGAGGAAGCCGATGCGCGTTCGTGAGATCGAGGGCAAGCCAGTTGGCGGGAAGAAGATCGGCGTGGTTGTGTCCAGGTTCAACGGAGTGATCACCGACGCGCTGCTGAAAGGAGCGCTGGAAGCGCTCGAAGAAGCGGGCACCGACGAAGTCACGGTGGTCAGGGTGCCGGGAGCACTGGAGCTCGCGATTGCGGCGAAGCGCCTGGTCGAGACGGGTCACGACGCGGTGGTTGCACTCGGTGCGGTGATCCGAGGTGAGACGGACCACTACGAGCATGTGGCGACACAGTCCATGGCGGGGTTGTCGCGGGTGGCGCTCACGACGGGTGTGCCAATCGGCAACGCAGTCCTCACCGTGCGCGACTACGAACACGCGCGGGAGCGTTCGTTTCCGGGCAGGGGCAACAAGGGATACGAGGCCGCGACGGCCGTCTTGGAGTCACTGGATGTCCTCGCGCAGATCACCCGCCAGGATTGACAGTGGAACCGCTCCCCGTATACTGCCGGCGACAACAGATGCAAGTGGAGACCATCCCACCTGGCCACCGGAGGTGCGCCACGGTACGAAACGACAGTGGGCTTCGCTTGCTGTCGTTTTTTCATCGAGGAGGATCGCAATCGCCGAACTACGCGTCAACGGGTACATCAGGGCACGTGAAGTGCGGGTTGTTGCTCCGGATGGAGCACAGATAGGGATCAAGAAGCTACAGGAAGCACTGTGGCTCGCCGACCAGCTCGGACTCGATCTCGTAGAGGTGGCCCCCAACTCCAACCCCCCTGTGTGCCGGCTCATGGACTACGGCAAGTACAAGTACGAACAGTCGGTGAAGTCACGTGAGGCCCGCAAGAACCAATCCAGAACCGTCATCAAGGAAGTCAAGTTCAAGCCGAAGATCGGCCAGCACGACTACGAGATCAAGCGTGATCGAGTCCTGAAGTTTCTGGAGCATGGTGACAAGGTCAAGATCACGATCTGGTTCCGAGGTAGGGAGATGTCTCGACCGGAGCTGGGCCTCACGATCATCGACAAGTTGGTCGGCGAGATCGGTGACGCGGCAAAGATAGAACAGACGCCGAGACAGGAAGGCCGGAACATGCACATGGTGCTCGCTCCGGTCCGTCGCACCGTCCATCAGGCCGAGCGGAAGCCCGAGAGTGAGGGCGATGAGGCGGTCCTCGCCGTCGAGACGGTGCCGGAATCGGGCGAGAGTGAGGGCGATGAGGCGGTCCTCGCCGTCGAGACGGTGCCGGAATCGGGCGAGAGTGAGGGCGATCAGGCGGTCCTCGCCGTCGAGACGATGGCGGAATCGGGCGAGAGCGATGAAGAGAGGAGCAGCTGATGAAGACCAAGAGTCACCGGGGCGCCGCCAAGAGAATCAGGCGCACCGGGTCCGGGAAGCTGGTTCGAGCTCGCGCAGGACGGGGGCACCTGAAGCTCGCCAAGAGCCGGAAGCGGTTCCGTCAGCTCAAGGGCACCAAGGAACTCACTGGCGGTGATCGGCGAAACGCATCCCGTCTAGGAGGTTGACATGGCACGAGTGAAACGCGCCGTGCACGGCAAGAAGAAGCACCGCAAGGTACTCGACAGGGCCAAAGGCTACAAAGGAGCCAAGAGCCGCCGATTCCGTACCGCCAATGAGCAGGTCATGCATGCGATGTCCGACGCTTACAGGGATCGGCGCGCCAGAAAGGGCGAATTCCGAAGCCTGTGGATTCAGCGCATCAACGCTGCTGCGCGGTTGAACGGCACAACGTACTCGAGGCTGATGGCAGGGTTGAAGGCGGCCGAGATCGATATCGATCGAAAGATGCTCGCGGAACTCGCAGTCAATGATCCGTCGGCGTTCACCCAGCTCGTCGAGGCGGCCTCCGCTGCTCGTTCGCTCGACGCATAACCCGCGGATCGTCGCAGCTGCGAAGCTCCACCGGACGAAGGAACGCCGTCGCGCCAACAGAACGCTGATCGAGGGTCCCAACCTCATCGCATGTGCCCGCGCAGCGGGCTACCCGCTCGAGGTCGTCTTTGCGCTGGAAGAGGAAGAGGGGGTGGTACAGGTCACCGAGGAAGTGATGCGGTACCTCGCGCCCACCCGACATCCGCGTGGGCCGGTGGCGGTGATGGAGGTCCCTTCGTCGCGCACGGCGACCCGAGCGTGCCTCGTTGCCTACGACCTTTCCGACCCAGGGAACCTCGGAACGCTCATCAGGACGGCTGCGGCGTTTGGTATGGACGTCGGAGTCACGGCCGCGTCGGTCGATGTGTGGGCACCCAAGACGCTTCGCTCGGGTGCAGGGGGGCACTTCGCGACCTCGATCGAACGAGAGGTGGAAATCGATGATCTACGCAGCCGCGGCTTCTCGATCGTGGCGGCCGTACCCAGGGGAGGGGCCGATCCTGACGTTCTGCGGGGTCTCGAGCTTCCCGCGATCCTGATCGGAAGTGAGGCGCACGGAGTGCCAGAGGATCTCGATGTAGACCTCGGGGTGACGATTCCCGTCGATGTGGAGAGCCTCAATGCCGCGGTGGCTGCAGGCATCCTTGCCTACGAGTACGGTCACGTTCGCCGTCGCGAGGGATCAGGCCCCGGAGCGGAGCTGCGCTAACCTGCCGGAACGATGGATCGGATCACTGGAGAAGAAGCGGCAGCGCGCATCGCCGCCGTCAACGACCTGGGACAACTCGACGAATTAGAGCGCGAGCTCATAGGTAAGACGTCGATCATCGCGCTGCGACGACGTGAATTGGGGAAACTTCCTCCAGACGAGCGCCCCGCAGCGGGCGCAATGCTCAACGAGGCATTCCGGGACTTCAAGTCACGGCTCGACGTCAGGCGACGAGAGCTGGAGACAGCCGCGGAAGATCGACTCCTCGAGGAGGAGCGCGTCGACCCAACCCTCACGGTTCTGCGGCTTCCAAGGGGCTACCACCACCTCCTGACGGAGACCGCCGAAGAGGTGGTGGATATCTTCACCGCGCTCGGGTATGCCGTTGCATCCGGCCCCGAAGTCGAGACCGCCGCGTACAACTTCGACGCACTCAACACGCCGGTGACGCACCCCTCTCGTCTGGAGTCGGACACGATCTACGTCGAATGGGGCGACCCCGCCGACGAGGTGCTGCTGCGTACCCAGACATCGCCGATGCAGGTCCGGTACATGGAATCGCAGGAACCGCCTGTCTATGTCATCGTCCCCGGCCGTGTGTATAGGTCGGACACGCTCGACGCAACGCACTCTCCGGTATTCACACAGATCGAGGGCCTTGCGGTAGACGAGGATCTCTCGATGGCCGACCTGAAAGGGACACTCCAGTACTTCATGGAGCGCTTCTTCGGCGAGGGACGTCGAATTCGCATGTATCCACACTTCTTCCCGTTCACCGAGCCATCCGCGGAGATGGCTGTGTCGTGCTTCAACTGTGATGGAGCCGGGTGCCGGGTATGCGGCCACACCGGCTGGATCGAGCTACTCGGTTGCGGTGTCGTCGATCCGAACGTGTTCGAGGCGGTTGGGTATGATCCTGCCGCGATTTCAGGGTTCGCGTTCGGCGTCGGTGTCGAGCGACTGGCTCTTGTGCGGCACGGCATCCACCACATTCGACACTTCTTCGAGAACGACCTCCGTGTGCTGGAGCAATTCCGGTGAACGCGTCGCTGCGCTGGCTGAGGGAGTTCGTCGATATTCCCGATCAGGACCCTGAGCGTATCGCGGAGGTGTTCGCGTCGCTTGGACACGAAGTGGAGGGATACGAGGTCATCCAGTCGCCGTTCTCCGGAGTCGTCGTTGGCCGCGTCGAGGAGATCGATGCACATCCCCGGGCAGACCGGCTCAGGTTCTGCAAGGTGAACGTCGGTGGTCGAGTCGAGGAGATCGTGTGCGGCGCACACAACTTCGAAGAGGGCGCCGTGGTCGCCGTGTCGCTTCCGGGGGCGGTGCTGGCAGGGGGCCTGGAAGTCGGCGTTCGCACGATCAGGGGTATCGAGTCGCACGGCATGATCTGCTCGGAGTCTGAACTCGGGCTCGGCGACGATCACGAAGGGATCCTCGTGCTTGGAACGGACGAGGTGATCGGCACCGACTTTTCAGAGCTCCTGCCCTATCCGGACGTCATCTTCGATCTGTCGATCACACCGAACCGTGGCGACGCCATGTCGATTCTCGGCCTCGCCCGCGACCTCGCCGCCTACTACGACGTTCCACTGAGGATGCCGCCCGTCGAGGTGAAGGTCGAAGGGAAGGCGAGCGACGCGCACATCGTGCTGGAGGACCCGGAGGGCTGCCCCCACTACGTCGCCCGGGAGGTGCGAGGGGTCGCATCGGTCCGGTCGCCACTGTGGATGCGCCTCCGTCTGCGGGATGCCGGAGTCAGAGCTATCAGCGCGATCGTCGACATCACCAACTACGTGCTCCTCGAGTTGGGCCAGCCGCTGCATGCATTCGACCTCGATGCGATTCCGTCGGAGACGATCATCGTTCGCAGGGGCCGCGAGGGGGAGCACCTTCGAACCTTGGACGGACAAGACCACGACATCACCTCTGAGGATCTCCTGATCACGGATCCCGATCGGGTCATCGGGTTCGCCGGTGTCATGGGCGGTGAGGAGACCGAGGTTGGGCCCGGAACCACGCGTGTGCTGATCGAAGCCGCCCACTTCGACGCACCGACCGTCATGCACACGGCCCGCAGGCACGGCCTTCGCACCGAGGCATCGGTCCGTTTCGAGCGTGGCGTCGATCCGAATATCCCGGGCCTGGCTGCTGAGCGGGCCGCCAGGCTCATGGCGGCACTCGCTGGTGG
>Ga0315535_1002862_pt1 | contig 10772 bp, 10 predicted proteins | sample SalMarSW160220MG_2_FD_203092 | JGI IMG/M metagenome (GOLD analysis project Ga0315535, IMG submission 203092) | Salt marsh sediment microbial communities from the Plum Island Ecosystem LTER, Massachusetts, United States - Salt Marsh Sediment SW1602-20 ...
TGACGTTTCACAAACATTTTTAGCTCTTCCTTTTCTTTCCCATCCATTTTACGTTCAAATCTTTGAAGAGTTTCAAGATATTTTACCTGATCTCTGTATGACATAAATAGACATTTTATTTGTATTAACAATAACTTTATATTATCAGAGCTTTTTCAAATACCACTACATTATTTTTTGCCTAAAAAACTATATTATTCGGTATAAAATAAATAAACTCGATGCAATTATAAAGTAAAAGAACAGGTTACACAATGCTGATTTTTATTAAAAATTTATTTTTATTCTACTTATTAATTTGACGAATTTATTCATATATAGTTCACTTTGGAGTGATTTGTAATGAAAAATAGTTTGCATCCTGATGTCTCTATAATTCTGACAGTGTTTAACAGGGAAAAATATATCAAAAGATGCATTAATTCGATTTTTAACCAGACATATGAAAATTGGAAAATAATTGCTATAGACGATGGAAGTCAGGATTCTTCCCGCAAAATCTTGGCTGATTACGCCTCCCGATATAGAAATATTGAAGTCTATTACCAGCCAAATATGAAGCTTGCCTTGAGCCGGAATAGGGGCATAGAACTGGCGGAATCAAAATATCTAACATTTATCGATAGCGATGACGAATATGCTTTAAATCATATTGAACAGCGGATAAAATTTATTGAAGCCAATCCGGATATTGATTTAATTCATGGTGATGTAAAAATAATTGGCAATGAATATGTGAGAGATAAAAATAATCCTTTTAAATTCATCCATCTTTCTGAATGTTTTATAGGTGGAACCTTTTTCGGCAGGACTGAGGTATTTAAGAAACTAAATGGTTTTAGAAATATTCCGTACAGTGAGGATTCTGATTTGCTTGAGAGAGCCAAAAAAAAGTTTAAGATCCGGAAAGTTGAGTTCAAAACTTATATTTATCACAGAGAATTAGAGGACAGCATTACTAATTCATATGTCCCTCAATAATTTTAAATATTTTATATTAAACAAACCTTACGGTGTTCTTTCGCAATTTACTGATAAAGAAGGTAGAAAAACTCTTGGTGATATTTACAAGTTTCCGAGGGATGTTTATTCTGTCGGCAGGCTCGACATGGATAGCGAGGGATTGCTTTTGTTAACTAACGACAAAAGCTTAACTAATTTTCTGCTAAATCCTGTTTATGAACATGAAAAGGAATATTATGTTCAAGTTGAAGGAATTCCAAAGGAATCTTCTCTGGAAAAATTGCGTAATGGTGTACTTATAAATGGCAAAAAAACATTGTTCTCTAAAGTGAGAAAAATAGATGAGCCAAATTTTCCTCAGAGAATTCCTCCTATTAGGGCGAGAAAAAATATCCCAACATGCTGGATGAGCATTTCGATAACTGAGGGAAGAAACAGGCAGGTAAGAAAAATGACTGCCTACATCGGGCATCCGACCTTGAGATTAATAAGGGTGAGGATAAAAAATCTTTTGATTGATGGTTTACTACCGGGTAGTATAAGGAAGCTTAATTCAAGAGAGATTGATGAATTGAAAAAATAAAAGCCGTGATCTCACGGCTTTTTTAATTTTATTTTAAACCGGAAGTACAAGCCGGGCACTTTGTTGCCTGAATAGGGATAGCGGTATAGCAATAAGGGCAACTTTTTGTAGTGGGTGCAGCTGCTGGAGCTTCTTTTTTCCTTTTAAACTGATTAAATGATTTTACAACTAAGAATACTGAAAATGCAATTATTAGAAAACTGACAATTGAATTTATAAAGATACCGTAATTTAAAGTAACTGCGCCTGCGGCCTGAGCATCTGCTAGGGAAGCATATGGTCCAGCCACTTTTGCTCCGCTCTTTAGCAGGATAAACAATGAAGAAAAATCTACATTGCCTAGCAAAAGTCCTATGGGCGGCATAATGACATCAGATACCAATGATTTAACTATTGTCCCGAATGCCGCTCCGATGATTATACCTATTGCCATATCAAGGGCATTTCCTTTCATGGCAAATTCTTTAAATTCTTTAAGCATAATTAACCCTCAAAAATTTGTTGAATTGCAGTTTGAATATAAAGTAAAGAATTAAAATTTCTAAATGTTTTTTTTAATTCTTAAAAAAGGAACTGCAATTTTAAACCCTTTGTTGATTTTTATACTCTAACCATTATCAATTGATTAAAATTGCTTGCTATGGATATTTAATGAAAAAAGGAGACAAGAATTACCTTTGAGTATGCAAAAATTTTATAGAGGATGCAATATTTGCGTTTTAATTATTTAACATGTGGGAAAAAGCATTCTTAAATTGTTGTTTTGTACGATCTTAAAAGGGTGAGGTTGTGGCATACATTTTAAAACCATTTTTGAGGGTGAATTGTACCTAATTTAATAACTAATACTAATGGAGAGTGAATATGTATAAAGGAAAGATAACAGATTTTTCTAAGACCCTTCTTGCTTGCTGCGCAGTTGCAATATCTGTTTTTATGTTTGGCTGTAAGAACACAGTAAATGCACCAACCCTTGGTACAAATAATCAATCAAACCTAAGCGCAGCAGATCAACAAGCACTGACACAAATGGCGAATCAGGATTCGGTTGTTGCTTCTTTTGATCCAAACTATAATGAAAGTCAGACTGATAATTTTCTTGGTAAAACGAATAATGCCATTACACCTTATTTTATTTGGCAGCATGTCATTCTTACTAATAAAACTTATGACTTCACTACAGTTGGAGACTCTGCTTATCTTAAACTAACTAAAGAATATCAGGGAGTTTTAAATATTGCTGCCTCGAATCAAGATACATTAACAAGGCCCGACACTATAATTACAAAAAACTTTACCTCAACACTTGTTACACAGTTACTTTTCCTACGAGTTGATAGTACAAGTAACCCGATGTTTAACTGGAAACTGCTAGGAGTTTCTTTAGTCTCCGGCGGAACACCCTACACTGATTTTAAAATAAATAGTGTTACCTTAACATTTGCTCGCAACGATAGCACAATTAAAATAACCGATCCAACAAACTTTTTTATTAATAGAGGTTATAGATGGAGATGGGGCCATAGCTGCCCGGAATTTCATTTGGATGATACTGTCACAGTATCTGTGGAAGTTCAAAGCCCTAATACAGATACAGACTTTGTAACTCTTACCTACGGTGCCAATTTCTTCGGTATGCATAGAAATAAGGTAATGCTTGATCTGGTTTCTCAAAAACAATCCGGCACCGGCTATGTAGAGGTATTTAAGAAAACTTTTAATGTTAGGAATTATTATGGATATTTTTCTGCAGTTTTGAATGCATTTACTAGACAAACAATTTATGATGATTCCGCTCCAGTTAAAAGCAATACTTGGGGATTGCCTTATAAGGTAAGATAATACAAATTAGGAATATTCTGATACTTGAATGCCTCATTAATGAGGCATTCTTTTTTTTAAAAATTCCTTTTACTAAATTGTCCCTTAGACTCTCGCATCAATATCTTAACTAAACGCTGAATTAATAATTGAAAGACCTGCAGAAAATATTACTTGATATTAAATCGTTTCTGGATATACATCTTTTTGATGTTGGTACCACCTCTATTACCTTATGGTCATTTATTTATTTTCTGTTTCTGGCCTGGCTGCTGTTTTTTTTCACTAATAAATTAAAAAACTGGATTGTATATAGGGTCTTATCAAATAGCAAGATTGAACTTGGTGTGAGGTTAGCGGTTGGAACTATTATTCGCTATTTCATTCTAGTACTAGGATTAATAATAGTTATGCAAACTGTTGGGATTAATCTAAGCACTCTTACAATTCTTGCCGGCGCACTTGGTGTAGGCATTGGCTTTGGCCTCCAGAATATTACGAATAATTTTGTTAGTGGTATAATTATTTTATTCGAAAGGCCAATAAAAGTTGGAGACAGAATCCAGGTAGGTGATGTCTATGGCGATGTTGTTAGTATTTCAATGAGATCTACAACCGTCGTTACGAATGATAATATCTCTGTAATTGTTCCTAACTCGGAATTTATTTCTTCAACAGTAATTAACTGGAGCCATACAGACAGGAATGTAAGATTTAACATACCTGTTGGAGTAGCTTACAAAGAGGATCCGGAAAAAGTCAGAGAAATACTGATTGAAATCGCCGCGAAAGAGGAAGGTGTATTAAAAAAACCAGTGCCTGATGTGTTGTTTGATGAATTCGGAGACAGTTCGTTAAATTTTAACCTTAGAGTCTGGACAGATACATATACTACCAGGCCTGGAATTCTAAAAAGCAGGCTTTATTTTGAAATTTTTAAGAAATTCAAAGAACAGCATATTGAAATTCCCTTCCCTCAAAGAGACCTCCATGTTAAAAAAGATGAATCTGAGTCAAAATCAGCAGATAATTAACGTATGATTATACTAAAATAATCACCGAGTGAAAAAGCCTGATAATCTAATATTTCTTGCTTATTCTTTAAAATAGTGCTAATTTAATACATTCATTTCGCCCTTTAAGGGCGATTTTTGTTTATATGAATTTTAATGAAGCAAATATAGCTCAAAAAATTGCTGAAATAGTAGAAAGAAAGGGATTTTTCCCTATAGAAATTATTATCCGTGGTATCCCTTCAAAAAGAGTGATGGAAGTTTTTATCGACGGAGAAAATGATGTATCGGCTGATGATTGTGCGAATGTTAGCAGGGAAATAAATTCTGAACTTGAAAACTTGCCGGAAGCCGGTAATGATTATAGGCTGGATGTTTCCTCTCCCGGAGTTGATAAACCGCTTAAATTTCTTAAACAATATCCAAAGCATATTAAAAGAAATTTTGAAGTCTCATATAAATCGGGCGAAGAAACAAAAAAGATTTCAGGAAAATTAATAAGTGTTGAAGAAGAAAATTTGACATTTCTTTGCAAAAATGTTGGTGAAGTAAAAGTAAAATTTAATAATATTAAAAAAGCTAAAGTAACAGTAAGTTTTTCTTAACGGAGGAATAAAAAGAAATGAACTCGGACATAGTTGAATCCTTTGCCCAGATGGTGAGGGAGAAAGGGGTAGATAAAGATGTGCTTGCCGGTATAATCGAAGAAATTTTCGGTTTGCTGGTAAGAAAAAAATATGGTGAAGAAGCTAAGTACGACGTTGTTGTTAATATGGATAAAGGTGATATTGAAATATTCCTCGAAAGAGAAATAGTAGAAGAAGTAAGCGATCCGAATTTACAAATTAGTATAGAAGAGGTTAACAAGAGAGGAAATGAAGAAGAACTGGAAGTAGGTGATGATTTTGTTGAAACTTTAAGTCTTGCTAGCTTTGGGAGAAGATTGATTACTTTAGCTAAACAGAGTTTAAATCAAAAAATTCGTGAAATTGAAAAAGATATCGTTTACAATGAATACAAGGATTTGCTTGGTGAAATTGTCGTCGGAGACATTTATCAAACCAGGAAGAATGATATTCTGGTAAATCATAATAAAAATGAACTGGTTCTGCCGCGCAGTGAGCAAATTCCTTTTGAAAGGTATAAAAAAGGAGAAACAATTCGGGCCATTGTAAAAGAGGTTCTAAAAGTAAGCTCTGGTCCGGCAATAATTATTTCAAGAGCAGATAATATGTTCTTGCGCAGATTATTTGAAATTGAAATTCCGGAAATTTATGATGGAATAATAGAAATTAAGGCAATCGCTCGTGAACCCGGTGAAAGAGCAAAAGTTGCGGTTGAATCACATGATGATAGAATAGATGCGGTGGGTGCCTGTGTTGGTATGAAAGGAGTTCGAATTCACGCAATAGTAAGAGAATTAAATAATGAAAATATTGATGTTATTAATTACTCTGAAGAACCGCTTACCTTTATACAGAAATCTCTTGCGCCCGCAAAATTAAAGAAAATTGAGCTAGATGAAGTAAATAAAAAAGCCGTTGTAACGGCTGATAGTGATCAGGTTTCATTGATAGTTGGTAGAAATGGTGTTAATATTAGACTTGCAATGAAATTGACAGGTTACGATATAGAAATATTGAGAGAAGAGAAACCATTTGAGGAATATGAAGAAGATATTGAGTTAATAGATTTGAAAGAAGAACTAGGTGAGGAATTATATAATCTGCTGATAAATAACCGCTACGATACTGCCTTAGAGGTGCTCCAAGCAGGCCCGGAAAAATTGCAGGAAATTGAAGGAATTGACGAAAAGATAAGCAATGAAATAATAGAATTAATTAAGTCACAATTTGAAGAAGAAGAATAGGTATTAATCCAGAATTTAATATTATGCCCGAAACAAAACAGCAAAAATTACGATTATTCAAGTTAGCCTCTGAGTATAATTTATCCGCCGCTACTTTGGCTGAATTTCTCACGAAAAAGGGGTATAAGATAAAGTCTCACATGTCCCTGCTTACTGATGAAATGCTAAAGGATATTAATGAGCATTATAAGAAGGATATAGAGAAAGCTGAAAAGCATTACAAAAAAATTGCAGAGTTTAATAAAAAGCGTGCTGAAAAAACGGCCGAAGATGAAGATAAAAAAGTAGTTGAACAAACGCCTGAATCTGTTACTACTTCAATAGAAAAGGAAAAAGAAGAAGTTATTCAAGGGGAAGGGCCGATTGAAGAGGGGGAAACTTCAGAACCTGAAAAAGCAGTTGAAGAAAAATTATCAAAAGCTACTGAATCAGAAAGCGAGAATAAATTTGATTCACCAATTGAGGCTGAGAAAAAGAAAAGAAGAGGTCTTCGCGTTGTTGGAAAAATGGATCTGGAGGAAAAGTCCACCAAATCTGAAGGTAAGGAACAATCTTCTGTGAAAACTGAAAGTTCACAGACTTCTCCAGTCAGAAAAAAAAGGAAAAAACCTAAAAAAAGATCTCAGGAGGTACAGGAAGAATTACCCCAGGCCAAGAAAAGAAGAAAGATTAAAAAATTTGAAATTGACCAAAAAGAAGTTGATGAAGCAATAAGAAAGACACTTCTCAGTATGGATGATACAGTTTTGCCCACGCGTGCGAGTGCAAGAAAAAAGAAAAGAAAAGAAAGGGAGGAAAAAGAAGAGCAGAGACAAGTGGAAAAATCTCTTGAAAAGAACAAGATAAAGGTGACGGAGTTTATTGCAGTCAATGAACTCGCTAATCTAATGAGCGTGCCTGTTTCTGATGTAATTTCAAAATGTATAGAGCTTGGATTGATGGTATCAATAAATCAGAGGCTTAATGTAGAAACAATCACTTTGGTTGCGGATGAGTTTGGTTTTGTAGTTGAATTTGAAGAGGAATATTCCTCCGAAGCATTGGAAGATGAACAAGATCCCCCCGAAACATTACTTTCTCGTTCTCCTATCGTTACTATAATGGGTCATGTCGATCATGGAAAGACTTCATTGCTTGATTACATTAGAAGAACAAATGTGGTAGCAGGTGAAGCCGGCGGCATAACTCAGCATATTGGAGCTTATAGAGTTGATGTTGGAGAAGAAAAATTTATTACATTCCTTGACACACCGGGACACGAAGCTTTTACTGCAATGAGAGCCCGTGGTGCGCAGGTGACAGATATTGTTGTACTGGTTGTTGCCGCTGATGATGCGGTTATGCCACAGACAGTTGAAGCAATTAATCACGCTCAGGCAGCTAGTGTACCAATAGTTATTGCAATAAATAAAATTGATAAGCCCGGCGCAAACCCCGAAAAGATCAAACAACAATTAGCAGACAGGAACATTCTAGTTGAAGAATGGGGCGGAAAATACCAATGTGTAGAACTTTCTGCCAAATCTGGAAAAAATGTTGATGCTTTACTTGAAAGAATTTTGCTTGAAGCGGAGATACTTGACCTAAAAGCTAATCCCAATAGATTAGCCCGTGGAGTTATTGTCGAAGCCCAGTTGGATAAGGGAAGAGGTGTTACGGGCACTACACTTGTGCAAAAAGGAACTCTTAAAATTGGTGATCCTTTTGTAGCTGGTATTTATCAAGGTAAGGTGCGCGCTATGTTTGATGAAAGGGGAAATAAAGTTATAGAAGCTTTGCCCTCTACACCGGTTTTAGTATTAGGTTTTGAAGGAGCTCCTCAAGCTGGGGATACTTTTGTGGTTGTGGAATCGGAAAGGCAGGCCAGAGAAGTCGGGATTAAACGCCAGCAGCTTAAAAGAGAACAGGACCAAAAACAGGTCCATCACATTACTCTTGATGAAATTGCTCAGCAGATTAGTATCGGAGGGGTAAAAGAGTTGCCGATCATAGTTAAAGGTGATGTGGACGGTTCTGTTGAAGCTCTTTCAGATTCTTTGATGAAGCTTACCACACAAGAGGTAATGGTTCGTGTGATTCATAAAGGAGTTGGAGGTATATCTGAGAGTGATGTTCTCCTGGCTGCAGCATCTAATGCAATTATTGTAGGTTTTCATGTAAGACCTAATATAAATGCCAGAAAGCTTGCGGAAAATGAGAAGGTTGATATTAGACTATATAATGTAATTTATGATGCTATTAATGAAGTGAAGGCTGCTTTGGAAGGGCTTTTGTCTCCGGTTCTTTCTGAAGAGATTGTTGGAACTATAGAAGTTCGCGAAACATTTAAAGTTCCCAAACTTGGTACTATAGCGGGTTGTTATGTTGTGGATGGTAAAATTGCAAGAAGCAGTAAAATCAGATTAATAAGGGATGGAATAGTTGTATTTGAAGGGAGCATAGGTTCTCTGAAAAGGTTTAAAGATGATGTTCGTGAAGTTGATTCGGGATATGAATGTGGTCTTAATATAGAAAACTTTAATGATGTTAAGGTCGGTGATACGATAGAAGCTTATAAAATAATAGAGACAAAGAAAAAATTATAGATCGATAATAGGTTGAATTTATTTTTGATCTAAAGTAGATGGGATGGCGAAATGTCTCACAGAATTGACAAAGTTGAAAGCCTGATAAAAGAAGAGATTAGTTTGATCTTTTTGAATAAACTCAGAGACACTGATATTGGTTTTGTTACAATAACCAATGTAAAAATGAGTCCCGATCTGAGGATTGCCAAGGTTTATATATCAGTTCTGGATCGGGAAAATCGTGAGTCAGTACTTAAAAAAATAAATTCCTTTAGTGGTTTAATCCGTTCTGAACTTGCCCACAGAATTAAAATTAAATTTACCCCTGAATTAAAATTCTATATTGATGATACCCTCGATTACGTTGAAAAAATAGAAGGATTAATAAAGAAAATTCATCAGGATGATAACAAGGGAAACGAATGATTTTTCATCGGTTGATTTTAATTCCGGTGAAGTAATTCTTATAGATAAACCTTTAGGGTGGACCTCCTTTAAAGTCGTTCATATAATTAGAAAAATCACAGGTGCTAAAAAAGTTGGGCATGCCGGCACACTTGATCCGCTGGCAACCGGATTATTAATTCTTTGTACTGGAAAAAAAACAAAAGAGATTACAAAATATCAACAAGCAGAAAAAACATATACCGGGATTATTTCCCTTGGGAAGAAAACGCCGTCAATGGACCTTGAAACAGAGATAATTGAAGAAAAACCATTTAATGGAATTACAAAATCGGATATTGAAAAAGTGAAGGATTCTTTTTTAGGTGAAATATTACAGATACCCCCTATGTATTCCGCCTTAAAGGTCAGGGGTAAACCTCTTTATAACCTTGCCAGAAAGGGTAAGACTATTAAAAGGTTGCCCCGCAAGGTCCAGATTTCCAAATTTCTTATAAAGAATATCAGTCTGCCCGAAATTGAATTTGAAATTATATGCTCAAAAGGTACTTATATAAGAGTGATTGCAAATGATTTCGGAGAAAAATTGGGGACTGTTTCCGTTTTATCGTCCTTAAGAAGGGTGCGCATCGGTGATTATTTAGTGAAAAATGCATTTAAAGTTGAAGATTTTGAGAGAATACTTCAAAATAGAAAGAAAATTGGGTAGTCAGTACCTTTTCTTTTAATTTTTATGAAAATTGCACGTTTTATTTCAAAAGGAAATAGCTTATATTTATAAGCTATAGTTAAGTGTAAAGTGTACATATGCAAATATTTGATGACCTGTCAAAAGTCACATATGATGGAAATACTGTAATTACTTTAGGAACTTTTGATGGAATTCACGTTGGTCATAGAAAAATTATTGAAGAGGTTATTTCAAAGTCATCTTTTTACGGCGGCAGGAATTTTTTAATTACTTTCGATCCCCACCCGAGGAGCATTTTATCCAAGGACCACAAAGTTCAAATTCTCTGTACACTTAAAGAGAAACTTAGATTGCTCGAAAGTTTTGGTATTCAAAATGTGCTGGTAATTAAGTTTACCAAGGAATTCTCGCAACTTAGAGCCAACGAATTCTTTGAAAAATACGTTCTTAAAGGAATTGGTGTACGCGAAATGGTTATTGGGTACGATCATCACTTTGGCAAAGGCAGGGATGGAGATGAAACCAAATTAAGGGAAATAGGAAAAGCAAATAATTTTAAGGTTTCAACCGTTGATGCTATAACAATCGACTCAGTTAAAGTTAGCAGTACAAAGATCAGGAATTTGTTAGTTTCAGGTAATATAAAAACTGTAAACCTGTTTTTGAATAGGTATTATTCGTTCGGCGGCAAAGTTGTTGTCGGAGATAAACGGGGAAGAGAGCTTGGATTTCCTACTGCTAATATTCAGGTTGATGAACAGGATAAGCTGCTTCCTGCAATTGGCATTTATGCCGTTGAGTTCTTTATAAGTGATGATAATAGAAAATACACCGGTGTTATGAGCATAGGCAGAAGGCC
>Ga0315535_1002863_pt1 | contig 10771 bp, 9 predicted proteins | sample SalMarSW160220MG_2_FD_203092 | JGI IMG/M metagenome (GOLD analysis project Ga0315535, IMG submission 203092) | Salt marsh sediment microbial communities from the Plum Island Ecosystem LTER, Massachusetts, United States - Salt Marsh Sediment SW1602-20 ...
CGGTGTCACAGCATTAGAAACGGCAGCTGCCAGAGAAAACTAGCAACATCAATTTTCATTTTCTTCTCTGGCTACTCAATTGGAATTGTTTTCAGGTTTTCTCTTAAACGTTAATCCGCGAATCCCGCCATCAAGATCTTGATTCGTTCAGTTATTTCTAAAGCCTTTTTGAAGGGTCGTTGCCAAAGATTTCTTCCAAATACCAGACCAGTTGCTCCTGCTTCCAAAGAGATTTTGACCTTTTCTAAAAGTTCGTCATCGCCCATTTCTTCTCCCCCTGAAATTAACACCATCGTTTTTCCTGCGGACCGCACTACTTTTTCAACCGCTTCCTTTGCGTTAAGCTGGAGCGTATCGTACGGCTTAGGGTACTTTTGACTTCTCTCCTTGTCATATTCGGGAATGTTTATTTTAACCATATCAGCGCCCAATTCGTTAGCCACTCGTGCTGCATAATCAACAGCGTAAAGACTATCCCTACCGCCCTTAGCCTCAATCGCCTCACCCCTTGGATAGGCCCAAACAATAAGGGGCATACCAAACCTTTGGCTATCCGCCCTAATTTTGGTCAATTGAATAAAATCCTTATCTTGGGCAGGCGAGCCCACAAACAAGGTGTATCCAACGGCGTCAGCGCCCAGTCGAACTGCATCCTCTACTGAGGCGGTTTGAGGTGAAAAGGCACAAGTATCTGGAGGAATTGACGTTTTTCCATTCAGTTTAAGAATCAAGGGAATTTCGCCAGCGAATTCCTTCATGTATTTTTCAGCCAGACCAATGTGAAGGACTATAGCTGAAAAACCTCCCTCTTTTGCCAATCTTAACTGGTAGGCAGGATCAACGCTTTCTGGATTAGCAAAGAAATCTCTCGGGCCATGCTCCAATCCATGATCAATTGGAAGAATAAGCGCCATACCGTTACCCACTCCATGCTCATACAAGATTCGATGAAGCCTAGTCCTCTTCCCAAGATCAAGGTCCAAATCTTTAAGCAAAGGTCTCTTAACCGGAACCATTGTCAAACCCACTATAGTGTATTAGACCATTATGTTATAAGTCTGACCTCATAGCTTAACAAATCGAACTTGGGCTGAGAATGTGTCCTTAAAGAAAATTCTATATCAAAGCCTAATTCTGAATTCTGAAAGAGGAGACCCTCTCAGATCGGTCGTCGTATTGGAAGCGTCAAAGAATAAAAGTAACAAAATCACATAATTTTTGAAGAAGTGGTGTTATGTCTAAGATATTGAAGATCAGGGCGAGGGAAATCCTTGATTCAAGGGGCAACCCAACCGTGGAAGCAGACGTATTCACAAACGGAGGGTTGCCAAGGGCTTCTGTTCCGTCTGGTGCAAGCACAGGCAAGTATGAAGCTTTTGAGCTCAGGGATGGCGGAAGCCGTTTCTTAGGAGAGGGCGTTGTGAAAGCTGTTAGCAATGTTAACAATGTCATAGCAAAGAAACTCATTGGACAGGATTGTACGAAGCAGAAAGAGGTGGATGAGTTGATGATTGAGTTGGATGGGACCCATAACAAATCCAACTTGGGGGCTAACGCCATTCTCGCGGTCAGCATGGCAGTATGCAAGTCGGGAGCATTGGAATCGAACCTGCCTCTTTATGAATACATCGCCACGCTTGCTGGTTCACGAGGTGTGACTTTGCCCATTCCACAAATGAATGTGATCAACGGTGGAATGCACGCTGGTATAAAAAATGATTTCCAAGAACACCTGATACTGCCTTTCGGAGCAAAAACTTACTCTGACGCTCTTAGAATGTGCTCGGAAACTTACCATACGCTAAAGAAAAACCTGAAAGAAAAATTTGGGAGCTCCGCGACATTAGTCGGGGATGAAGGAGGCTTCGTTCCCCCCTTGAAAAGCGTTGATGAAAGGCTAAAATTCATATCCGAAGCAATAGAAGAGCTTGGCTACACCAAAGAATTCGGTCTAGCAATAGACGCTGCAGCATCAGAATTCTATGATGATAAAGGGCGTTATAACATCATGGAAAAAGAATACTCTTCCGGTGAATTAACGGATTTCTATTCTGAGATGTGTGAAAAATTCAGGATAATCTCAATCGAAGATGGCTTAAGCGAAGACGATTGGGATGGCTGGACCAATATGAAATCCGAACTGGGGAAAAAAATTCAGATTGTCGGAGATGATCTTCTGGTAACGAATGTTGAGAGAATTAGAAAAGCTATCAAATTAGATGCTTGCAATGCTTTGCTACTGAAACTCAATCAGATCGGAACCGTTACCGAAGCCCTAGATGCTTTCAAATTGGCCAGAGAAGCCGGGTGGAACGTTATCGTTTCTCACAGGTCAGGAAGCACTGAAGAAACTTTCTTTGCGGATTTGGTTGTTGGCTTGGACGCGGGGCAATTCAAGTATGGCGCTCCCGCAAGAAGTGAGCGGACTTGTAACTATAACCAACTGCTAAGGATTGAAGAAGAATTAGGCGGAAAGGCGAAATACTCGAAGATTTTCGGATAGACAGATTTTGGAGTTGATACAATAGTGAAAGACACAGAATTTTCTTTTAAAGACACAATGATCTCTCAACAGAGGATCCTCGAAACCTCGGAAAGATTAAGACCTATGATTAGAAATGTGGCGAATGCTGTTTCTGAAAGCTACGAAAGTGATCTGGCTTCGCTAAACCTTCTTGATGACAGACTCATATTAGGCAAAGTTAGACAAGCCATAGGAGAGAATCTGCAACTGAAACCTGCTTACCTCATTGTTGTCGGCATTGGCGGCAGCAATCTAGGAACGATAGCCGTTCAGGAAGCTGTGCTTGGAAAGCTCTACAATCAATTGACGGCTTCTACAAAGGTGTTATATGCCGATACAGTTGACTCAGACAGCATTAACAACATAATCACGTTAATCAAGCCCATATTAGAAAAAGGCGGAACCATCATACTAAATGTGATAAGCAAGTCAGGAACTACAACGGAAACAATAGCTAACGCCGAGGTGTTCATAGATTTACTACGAAAGCACAAAAAAGATTACAAAAAGTGCATTGTGTCACTTCAGATAAAGACTCAGAACTGTGGAACATTGCAGTCAGAGAAAGATTTAATGTTTTAGAAATACCCAAGAAAGTTGGTGGAAGGTACTCTGTCTTTTCACCTGCAGGTCTATTTCCCCTTGGATTGTTAGGAATAGATATTGAGCGGTTATTGGAGGGAGCAACTTATATCAGAGAAGCGTGTATCGACACAAATATTGAAAAAAACCCTGCAGCGATAAGCGCAGCAATACAGTACCTGCATTATGAGAGCGGTAAGAACATTTCTGACTTGTTTCTATTCGCGAATGATTTAGAGTCTTTGGGTAAATGGTGCAGGCAATTAATGGCTGAAAGCTTGGGCAAAGAATTCAACAAGAAGGGGGAGAAAGCGAACATAGGCATAACTCCAATCGTCTCAATTGGCTCAACTGATCTGCATTCAATGGCGCAACTTTATCTTGGCGGACCATACGACAAGTTCACAACGTTTCTAAGCGTCGAAAATAGTAATTCACCCATAAAGGTACCATCACTAAAAGAATACTCTAAACTCGTCTATGGAATCCAAGGAACGAGTTTGGAAAGTATAATGAGCGCAATAATGGAAGGGACAAAGGCTGCTTTCAGAAAGGGTAAACGACCATTCGTGGAGATAAAGCTACCATGTAAATCGGAATATTCCATAGGGCAGTTCTTGCAGTTCAAGATGATAGAGACTATCTATTTGGGATATCTATTAAACGTAAATCCTTTCAACCAGCCAAACGTTGAGAGCTACAAGGAAGAAACTCGGAAAATATTGCAGAAAAATGAAACTAGCTAATGTAAAAAAAATCTGTTGAACCAGTCTTGAGAATAATTGCGTGCAATCTAAGAATTCATTTTACCGTGTTTTTCTTCTATGATGTGGTACTTCTCAAGTATTCGAAGAAACTCTGCAACACTCCATGCTTGAGAAGTGGTTCCTCCCGGCTCGTAAGGTGGGTCGCCAGAAAACACTTCTGGAAGTGACTTGTATGGGCTTTCCATACAGAACCTCACAAGCGGACCGATTATCCGGGCGATTTCATGGCGAATAGATGCGGTGGTTTCTCCTTGATGCTGGCGAACACTTGCTATAGCATCACAATAGGGTCCAATTAGCCATGGCCAAGCAGTGCCTTGATGGTATGATAGATCTTTTTCATTCATAGGTAGGTATGTATTATAAATCCCTCTATACTGGGAGTCCCTAGGCGAAAGTGTGCGCAATCCTGCAGGCGTCAGCAGATCTTTGCATGCTGATTCAACTACCCCGATCTGACGGTTCTGGGGAAGTAGGTCTCCGCCGTGACTCACAGCTAGAACCATGTTCGGTCGGATTGCCCCTCCATGGGCGTCTCCCTCAATGACATCTAACAAAGCATTTTCAGACCAATTCCAAAATTTGCTATTGAAAGATTCTTTAATGTCGTCAGCAAGTGAATCATAATCTTTTGCATTGATTAAATTCTTTTCATGGCTTTCTAACCTTGCTAAGAATCTCATGTTATCATACCAAAGGGCATTGATTTCTACTGCCTTACCATTTCTTGGAGTCACAATCGTTTTGCCAGTACCTGAAGGATCTGCATCCATCCAAGTTGCTTGTGGTGGACTTACAACGAGGGCATCATTTTCATCCATCTTGATCGTTTGATCGCTTTCAAAATGTTCATAACTTGTGCCATTCTTGTACGCATCTATTATCCTTCTTAGAACGGGCAGCATTTCTCTCACAAAAATAAAATTGCCTGTATATTGCCAGTACGCTTTCGTTGCCTGTATGAACCACATTGAAGCGTCCACACTATTGTATTCAATCTTATTCTTTTGTATCCTATTTGGGATCAAACCGTTTTTCTCATACGTCGCAAAATCTCTCACAACTTGTTTCGCTTCATCAAATCTTTTGGTGACAAGAAGAATCCCCGGAAGTGAAATGAAGGTGTCTCTTCCCCATTCTTCAAGAAACCAGTCTCTATTAGCCGCCCATATTTGAACGGTTCCATCTTGATGTTTAACGAAGGCATCCGCAGCGTGCATGAAAGTTTCGAGAACGGGATATTTCTCCCAAAAAGAATCGTCATCTCCACCGTATACAAGTCTTGTAAGTTGATTTCCTACCATCGAAAACCTCTTTTTTCTCGCATAATTTTAATTACGTGGCCTAAAACGCACTATGTCGTCAATATTTTTGCCAAGGCTAGTAGGCTCAAATCAGTTGGTTTTTCGGTCACGCAAGATTCCTCAAGCCCCATGCTCGTTATTTTCCCATTCTGCAATACAACAGCCCTGCTTTTTTGGTGTTCTGATATTAGTTCAACCGCTTTGTCCGCGAATAGGCTTGCCAGAAGCCTGCTTCTCGCCGATGGATTGCCGCCTCTTTGGGTGTAGCCTAAGACGCTAAGCCTAACTTCCGCATCCGTGGCTTTCTCGATTTCGTTTGCAAGTTGACGGGTGTCTCCGATTCCTTCAGCCGCAACAATAATGGCTGACTTTTTTCCTCTTTCTTTAGCTTCTCTAATGGTTTTGAAGATTTCTTCATTTTCGTATTTTACTTCTGGAATCAGAATCATTTCTGCTCCAGCTGTGACGCCCACAGTTAGCGCGAGGAATCCTCTTGTTCGTCCCATAACTTCAACTACGAAGATCCTTTCGAGGGAGACAGCTGTGTCTCTAATCTTATCGATTTCGGTTACTGCCGTATTTACTGCGGTGTCAAATCCTATTGTTTCGTCCGTTCCATAAACGTCGTTGTCGATTGATGCTGGAACCCCTACGATTGGCGTGCCGGTTTTTTTGCTTAACTCTAGAGCTCCTTGGAAGGAGCCGTTACCGCCTATTACAATAAGGCCATCAACATTGTTTAATGCAAGAGTTTGGGCAGCTTTCGTGATCGCTTCCTCCTTTTTGAATTCTAGGCATCGTGACGTATGAAGAATGGTTCCTCCCAAGTGTAATATTCCACCAACGGAGCGGGGAGTTAATCGTCTAAACGAGTTTGTTAGTAAGCCTTCCCAACCCCTTTCAAAGCCTACAACCTCGAAGTTTTTTGAGTATGCAATGCGGACGACGCCTCGAATTGCGGCGTTCATTCCTGGCGCGTCTCCGCCACTTGTTACCACTCCCATAATCTTCAAAAATCAGTCCTCAAATAGACAAAACGCAAGGGAATGTTTTAGCTTTTCTCTTCACCTCGTGAAAAGACCTACTACCTTCACATGAACTATATGCTGCGCGAAGAAAACGCACAATCACAATAAAAGACTTTGAGGGGTGTGCACAATTCAATTTTTTAGCAATTTGTTGCGATTTTACCGTTAAAAAGGAATACGTCACTCACAAAGTTAAGCACCAAAAACTACACAAAAACCAATAATGCACACCCCAGATTTTTATATAAAAGGGTTCAAATCTACTCCGACTTTAACGGTTCTCAATTCATTTTCCTTTGCTTGGCTGCCCCTGCAAATTCGTGTAGTATGTCATATGGGTTTTTCGCTTTCACGATGCTACTTGCAACGATCACGCCTTGCGCTCCAAGCTTTAAGGCTTCAGCAACGTCTTCACCATGGCTGATGCCAGCACCGCATAGAACGGTTATTTCTGGGTTTGCTTCTCTTACAAGCCTAACCGTGTTAGTGACAACTTCAGGCTGAGACACAGAAACTGCGACTCCAGTTCCTACGAGTTCAGGCGGTTCAATAGCGATTATGTCTGGTTTCAAAGCAGCCACTGCTGCACTTACGTTCGGGTTATTGGTGCACACGCAAGAGACAAGATTTTTGTCGCGCACAAGCTTTATTATTGCTTCTATATCTGACAACTTTAGCTGTCTCTCAGAATGGTTAATCAGCGTACCCGTAGCGCCAGCTTCTCTAATGGTCTCTGCTAAAACATGTCCCGTATAGCTACCAAGTTGTATTGGGTCTATATGCTGGGAGAAAACGAGAATTTCTGCTGTTTGCGCCACTGCGGAGATGTCTGCAAACTGAGGTGCCACCCCTATGCAGATGCCTGTTTCTTTGCTTACTTTTTCGGCTTGTTTGGCGAGTTCAACGGCCTTTTTGCCAGTTGCCTCTAAGTATGCTTTGAAGTTTACAATTATGATAGGAGTTCGAAATTTTGAGTTCATGCGACAATTCATCAAGCCAATGTTTAGTTTTGCAAGCTTTTAATAGATACCCTTTCAAGTCTCTAATGGCGGTCTCAAGTCGTTTTCTTGCTGGCGTAGCTGTCGTAGATGGCGAGAGTTTGCTCGGCAACAATTCTCCAGGTGAAATGCTTCAAGACTGTTTTTCGTCCATTAATTCCCCACTGTTTGGCTCTCGCGGGGTCTTTGAGTACCTCTTTGATTCCCCATGCAATGTCTACTGGGCTCCCCCCATCCACGTGAACACCGTTTTGTTCTGGACCCGCTGGAACGACTTGCTCACGAAACCCAACCACGCCCTTAGCGCCGACAACCACAGGTTTTTCCATAGACATGGCTTCCAAGCTCACTATGCCAAATGGCTCATAGACAGAAGGGAAAACGCACAAATCAGAAGCTGCATAATGCAAAATCCGCTCTTCTTCAGACACAAATTCAGGCCGGTATACTACGTTCTTGCTAATGCCAAGCCGATCCGCAAGCTCGTTTATGTCCTGCTGTTCCTCACCCTTTCCAAGTATTACCAGCTTTGCCTTTGGATACTCAGCTAAGACCAAAGGCATCCCCTGAACGAGATTCCTGACGCCTTTCACCCATGTCAAGCGGCCTAGAAAGAGTATCATGGTTTCATCTTTGGTTATTCCGTATCTTTGCCTAAGCCGCTCTACATCCTCTGACTTGGCTTTTTGGGGATCGTATTTTTCTGGATCTACGCCGTTCCAAATCACGTGTATTTTTGACTCTGGCCACCCATGCTTAGCCAAATCTTCTTTCATCGCGTGACTTACTGTTATGATGCCGTCTGCTTTTTCAGCCATCTCTGACTCCAGATGATTCACGGTGGCTGAGCCTTCTCCGCCGCTTCTTCCCCACTCGGTTGAGTGGACGTGAAATATTACAGGTATTTTCAACTCGTTCTTGCATATGATTCCTGCTATGCTGCTCAACCAGTCGTTAATTGAAACGATGGCGTAGTCGTAGTTCTCCTTTTTTATGCCGGCGTTTATCATTTTTGCAGCTGATAACATATTGTAAGCGAATATGTCGGTGAAGAATTTTATGTTTTTGCCCCATCTTTTAAGGTCGTCTGCCACAAACAATGGAAATACGTTGCTAGCTTCCACGAGGAGTGGCCTGTGAATTTCGACCCCGTCCAAGATTTCTCTTGTTTTCAGGTTTCCAGGGTTAAGCGTGTAAACAGAGACATCCCGTCCCAAAGCCACAAACTCCTTCGTTATATACTCAGCGTAGGTTCCCAGTCCACCGACGATTGCAGGCGGATACTCCATCACAAAAAATGCGATTCTCAAATAATTCACCCTTCATGATTCCATAATTTTTTCTATTTCGTTACGCGCAAGTTAACAAATTCCAATAGTTGTCCGCCATTCTGTCAATAGCTATGTCGCATTGGGTTGAACAACATTCTGTGGTTTCCCCGAAACGAATGCAGTTACGTTTTCCACTGTTGTTTCAAGTATTCTTTCAAGGGCTTCTTTGCTGTAGAAAGCAATGTGAGGAGTGAAAACAACGTTGTCTTTGCTTAGCAGAGTGTGGTCCTTAACTAGGCTGGTCAAGACTTCGAGGTTCTTAGGGTCGTATAAAAGCTGTTTTTCCTCCTTTATGACTTCCTCGCCTTCAAAGACGTCAAGCCCTGCACCTGACAAAATCTTTTGGTCAAGGGCCTCGATTAACGCTTCAGTGTCCACGATGCTTCCTCTTGCTGTGTTTATCAGAATGGCGCCCTTTTTTACAAGCTTGAATGTGTCTTTGTTCATGAGGTGATGTGTGGCTTTCATGTAGGGTACGTGCAGCGTAATTACGTCTGATCTAGCTAAGAGGTCCTCCAGAGAAACGTATTCAAACCCCAAGACCTCAGATAAGAGTTTGTTTTGGCGGACGTCATAGGCTACGGCGTTCATGCCGAAGCCTTTTGCAATTCTGATGACGTGCAAGCCGATTTGGCCTGTTCCGATGACGCCTATGGTTTTTCCTTTCAAGTCGAACCCCTCTAACCCCTCTATTGAGAAGTCTTGTTCAAAGCGTCTAATGCAGGACTTGCAGATGTTTCTTGATAAGGAAAGAATCAAAGCAAACGTGTGCTCGGCAACAGTGTTCTCTCCGTAAGAAGGAACGTTACAAACTGTAATCCCCTGCTTCTTGCATACTTCTATATCTATGTGGTCGAAGCCAGTGGATCTTGTTGTTATTAATTTCAAATTTGGAATTTCCCGAATAATTGGCTCGTCGATTTTAGAATAGATGAAGACTGAAATGGCATCAGAATCTTTGATTTGTTGGGCAGTTTCTAAACTTAGTTTTTCATTTGAGAACTTCAGTACGTGACCATTCAGCTTCTTTTTGAGGTATTCTTCTTCCCAGTCTTGGACTTCGAAAAACGCTATTCTCATCTTTTTCACTTACCTAACAGGATATTTTATGTTAAATATTAAACCTTGACTTTTTTTCAGATGGAAGGACCAAGGTACACGCTATTACCCTGGTTATTCGTGAAGGAATGTTTTAGGGGTGTTTTTGTAATTCGGCGATGCGGTTTTGAACTCTTTGGGAAAGCTCTTTTCTTAAGTCTTCATCTTGGAACCCTGCTTTAATCTCGTCAATTCGTTTAGCTAGTTCTTCATCGCCAATAGTGTCAATGAACCATTTTTGAAAGTCTTGCCGCTGAAAATGGAACGTTACGGATTGAACGGGTACTGTTTGGAGTTTTTCGGCGAACTCAACCATGCTGCTTGCAGTTATTCCAATGTATTTTCCGCGTTCTGTGTAAAAATGAAAGCTCTTTTCAAAGGGAACGGTTTTTAGCAGGTTTAGGTTTTTAGGTTTTTCTATAGTTTGCTTTTTGGTTGGTGCTGTCTTGGACAAAATATAGACACGACCTGAAATAGTAGAATGACTGTGGGTAGAGCCTTATAAATTCTTGTGACTGTGAAGGCACAGCTACATTTTCAAAGTGAATTAAGGAAAAGATATAATGTGGAAATGAGCGCGTCCGCGGGAATTTGATAGCACTAATGGTTATTATGGATGTTTTTTCAAAAACTAGAATCAGATAAACATGGCATAAAACTTGGACGCATGATTTTTGCTCGCTGGAAATTGCGGTGTTTCACTTTTTCCCCATTTCGCGAGGATGCTTGCCTGCTCTCCAGTGCTCTTCAATCTGTTCAAGACTTTTACCCTTGGTCTCCGGCACCAACCGATAAAAAAAGACCCAAGCGGCGACAGCTATTACGCCATATAACCAGAAAGTCACCGAATGCCCCAGGACCCCTACCAGGCTCAGAAATGTCAAAGCTACTACCAAATTAAATCCCCAGTTGGCAACTGTCGCCACACTCATGGCAGCACCGCGGACCTTTAAGGGATATATCTCAGAAATCATCAGCCAAAAGACCGGGCCGAGCCCAAAAGCGAAACAAGCGACAAATATCGCCAGGCCGCCAATGGCAATATAACCGATGAAACCCGATAACTGCTGGAACTGGAAAGCAGCACCTAAAATCGCCATGCCAACAATCTGACCAGCAACACCGATCAATAACAAAGG
>Ga0315535_1002864_pt1 | contig 10770 bp, 13 predicted proteins | sample SalMarSW160220MG_2_FD_203092 | JGI IMG/M metagenome (GOLD analysis project Ga0315535, IMG submission 203092) | Salt marsh sediment microbial communities from the Plum Island Ecosystem LTER, Massachusetts, United States - Salt Marsh Sediment SW1602-20 ...
CCTGTCGCGCGAGCACATGCTGGATATCTTGAAAAAGATGATCCGCATCCGCCGCTTCGAGGACAAATGCGCCGAGCTTTATACGCAGGAGAAGATCCGCGGCTTCCTGCATCTCTATGACGGCGAGGAAGCGGTGGCGGCCGGCGTCATCCCGGTGCTGGACCAGCGTGATCATATCGTCGCGACCTATCGCGAGCACGCCCATGCGCTCACGCGCGGCGTGCCGATGAAAAAGGTCATGGCCGAGATGTACGGCAAGCAGGAAGGCTGCAGCCGCGGCCGCGGCGGCTCCATGCATCTGTTCGACCGGAACTATAATTTCCATGGCGGCAACGCCATCGTCGGCGGCGGTCTGCCGTTGGCGGTGGGTCTCGCGCTGGCCGACCATATGCGGGGCGGTGACCATGTTATCGCGTGCTTTTTCGGGGAAGGCGCGGTGGCCGAAGGCGAGTTTCACGAAAGCATGAATCTGGCGGCACTGTGGGGGCTGCCGGTGCTGTTCGTGTGCGAGAACAACCTCTACGCCATGGGCACCGCGCTGGCGCTGTCGGAATCCGAAACCGACATCGAGCACAAGGCTGCCTGCTACAAGATCGCCGCCGAGGCGGTCGACGGCATGGACGTGGTTGCGGTCGAGGCGGCCGCGCGCCGCGCCGTGCACGCGGTGCGCGCGAGCCGCAAGCCGTATTTTCTGGAATGCCGCACCTACCGCTTGCGCGCGCATTCCATGTTCGACGCCCAGCTCTATCGCGAGAAGTCCGAGATCGAGGCCTGGCGGCATCGGGGGCCGATCCTGCGCTTCCAGGGCTGGCTGCAGGCCAACCATATCATTCATGACGATGACGTGCCCCGCATCGAAGCCGAGGTCGACGCCGAGATCGCCGAGGCGGTCGCTTTTGCCGAGGCCGGGACCTGGGAGCCGGTCGGTGATCTCACCCGCTTCACTTATGCGGAAAACGCCGATCCGGCGGGGCGGTGAAACGTCATGCAGCAGCAGATTGCCCGCAGCGGAACGCTTGAGATGACCTACCGCGAAGCGGTGAAGCAGGCCATTCGCGACGCCATCAAGCGCGACGAGCGCGTCTTTCTGATGGGCGAGGACGTAGGGCGCTACGGCGGCTGCTACGCGGTGAGCAAGGGCCTGCTCGACGAGTTCGGGCCCGAGCGGATCCGCGATACCCCGCTGTCGGAATCCGGCTTCACCGGCGCCGGCATCGGCGCGGCCATGGCGGGCCTGCGGCCGATCGTCGAAGTGATGACGGTCAATTTCAGCCTGCTGGCGCTCGATCAGATCGTCAACACGGCGGCCACGGTGCGCCACATGTCGGGCAACCAGTTCGGCGTACCGGTGGTGATCCGCATGGCGACCGGCGCCGGCAAGCAGCTCGCCGCCCAGCATTCGCACAGCCTCGAGGGCTGGTACGCGCATATTCCCGGCATCAAGGTGCTGGCGCCGGCGACACTGGAAGACGCGCGCGGCATGCTGTGGACCGCCTTGCAGGACCCGGACCCGGTGCTGATCTTCGAGAACGTCATGCTCTACAACATGAGCGGCAAGCTCGCCGCCGATGCCGGACCGGTCGACATCGACAAGGCGGCGGTGCGCCGGCCCGGCCGCGACATTTCACTGATCACCTATGGCGGTTCGCTGTGGAAGACGCTGGAAGCGGCGACGACGCTGGCGGGCGAGGGCATCGAGGCGGAAGTGATCGACCTGCGCAGCCTGCGGCCGCTCGATGACGCCACCATCATGGCCTCGGTCGGCAAGACCCGGCGCGCCGTCGTCATCGACGAAGGCTGGCGCAGCGGCAGCCTGGCGGCGGAAGTCGGCATGCGCATCGTCGAACAAGCGTTCTGGTCGCTCGACGGCCCGCTCGGCCGGGTGTGCAGCGAGGAGGTGCCGATCCCCTATCCGGCTCATCTGGAAAACGCGGCGATCCCGCAAGCCGACAAGATCGTTGCCGCCGCCAAGGCGGCGCTGAGTAAGGCCTGAGGGGGCGCCGTGGCTGAATTCCGCATGCCCTCCCTCGGCGCCGACATGGAGGCGGGCACGCTGGTGCAATGGCTGGTCAAGCCCGGCGACCGCGTCAAGCACGGCGACATCATCGCGGTGGTGGAAACCCAGAAGGGCGCCATCGAGATCGAAAGCTTCCAGACCGGCCAGATCGAAAAGTTCCTGGTCGACGTCGGCACCAAAGTGCCGGTCGGCACGCCGCTGGCGGAAATTCGCGCCGAGAGCGAAGCCAAGCCGGCCGCCGCGGCGGCTGTGCCGCCGCCGCCGAAAGCGCCGGCCGAGAAGCCAGCGCCGGCCGCGCCGCCTCCGGTGCAGGCGCCCGTGCGCCCGCCGTCACCGCCGCCCGTCGCGCCTCCGACGCCCGTTGCAGCCGGCGCGCGAACCTCGCCCGCGGCGCGGCGGCTGGCTGAGGAGCGCGGCATCGATCTTTCCACGATCACGGGCAGCGGTCCGCAAGGCGCGATCACTTATGCCGATGTCGAGCGCCGTCTCGGCGCGCCCGCTGCGGTGCCCGAAAAGAAGCGCGCGCCGGCGGCTGCGCCGGAGAAAAAACGCGCACCGGCGCTCAATCTCTACGCCATGCGCACGGCCATCGCCGCCGCCATGGCGCGCTCGAAGCGGGAAATCCCGCACTACTATCTCGAACATCAGGTCGACGTGACGCCTTGCGAGCAATGGCTGGCGCAGAAAAACGCCACGCTGCCGCCCGATGCCCGCCTGCTGATCGGGGTGCTGGCGCTCAAGGCGGTGGCCTTGGCCGCGCGCCGCTTTCCCGCCTTCAACGGCTTCTATCGCGACAACAAATTCGAGCCCTCGGAGGCGGTGCATGTCGGCGTGGCGATCGCCATTCGCGGCGGCGGTCTCACGGCGCCGGCGCTGCACGATGTCGACCGGCTGACACTCGACGAATTGATGGCCCGCATGCGCGACCTCATCCAGCGCACGCGCGCGGGCCGTATCCGCAGCTCGGAGATCGCCGACCCGACCATCACGGTTTCGAGCCTGGGCGAGCGCGGCGTCGAAGCGCTGTACGGGATCATCTATCCGCCACAGGTGGCAATCGTTGGCTTCGGCAAGGTCGTGGTGCGGCCGTGGGTCATTGACGGCGCCATCGGGCCGCGCTCGGTGGTCACCATGACGCTCGCCGCCGATCACCGGGTCAGCGATGGACACGCCGGCGCGTTATTCCTGGCCGAGATCGGCAGACTGTTGCAGGAGCCGGACAAGCTATGACCAACATCGACATTCGCAAAGTGGTGCAGGAAGAGCTCAATAACATTGCGCCGGAAGTCGATATGGCGAGTGTCGATCCGGCCGCCGATTTGCGTGAGGCCATCGATATCGATTCGATGGACTTCCTGAATTTTATCACCGCCATTCACCATCGGCTCGGGATCGATATTCCTGAACTCGACTATCCGAAGCTGGTTACGCTCAACGGCGCGGTGACCTATATCGCGGCGCATCTGAAATCGGGCAAAGATTGAGGGGCTTTGCACGCAATAAGCGGAGTCGGCAATGAAGCGCATCTTGGTGGCGACGGACGGGTCCGACGGAGCCGATCGAGCCGTCGATTACGCGGCGCATCTGGCCACGCACGAAGGCGACGACCTCATGATCGTGCACGTCATCGGAGGCTATGGCCTGCCGGAAAACGTCTTCAGGCAATTCACGCATGCGGAACAGGCATGGCTGCGCGAGCAGCTTGAATCGGTCTCGACGAAGATCTTGAACGACGCCCGAGAGCGTGCCCGTGGCATTGGCGTCACCACGATCGTGTTGGAGTCGCGCACCGGTGAGGTTGCTCAGACGATCGTCGATATTGCGCAGGAGAAGAACGTCGAAAATATCGTCGTCGGCAAGCGCGGTGTTGGCCGAATCGCAGGCCTGTTGCTCGGCAGCATCTCCCAGAAAATCGTCAGCCTTGCCCCGCGGCCGGTAACGGTTGTTCCTTAGCGATAACCGGCTTTCGAGGCCTCCGCGCCGGCCGCGAGTTCCACGACCTCGGTGGTGATCTCTTCCTGGCGAAGCTGGCGCTCGCGTCGCGAGAGGGCGTCGAGCTTGCTCCCGATGTTGTTCCTTGCCGACAGCATGGCGATCATGCGCGCCTCGTTCTCGGCGGCGAATGCGTGCAGCGCCGCCGTGCAGAGTTGCGCATAGACATATTCTTCCGCCAGCCGCTCCAGCAGGACATCCGGCGACAGCGAAATCAGCGGCGCTTGCGTCTGCTGCGGCCGCCCGAAGCGTTCGAAGTCGATCGGCAGCAGCGAATGGCGCTCGACCTGGATGCCGCTGCTGGTGACGGAGCGGGAATACAACAAATCGACCTCGACGACTCTGCCGTCCGCGACGTAGCCGTAGAGATCGTCGGCGAGCCGATTGGCGAAGCTCGGGATGGCGTCGGCATGGGCGGCCATGGGCTCCGACCAGGCGGGTTTTATGCCTTGCTCGCCGGCGAGGGTCGCGCCGCGCGTGCCGACGATGAACACCGTAGCCTGATCGAGATCCGGCCCCGCCGTCTCCAGCACGCGCTCGCTGAAAGCGCCCGCGAAGCCCTGCTCGGCGCAGAACAAGATAAGGCCGGGCTTGGCGCGCTTCTGCCTGCTTGCGGTCACGGCGTCGGCCGGCAGCAGGCTGAGTGCTTCGCCGATGGCGTGCGAAATCACTTCGCTATAAGCCTCGACGCCGGCAAGCAGCGAGCGCGCCTTCTGCGCGCGCGAGGCGGCGATGCCGCGCATGGCGGTGACCACCGCCTCGAGCTGGTGCACGTTTTGAATCTGCGCGACAATATCGGCCAGCCGCTCGGCCATCACGCGTCCTCCGGCTTTGCGGCCGGCGCAAGCTGCGACACCAGCGCGGCAAGAACCTTCTTCAATTCGGCGCGGGTGGCCTCGTCCAGGCGACCGCTGCGTGCGACCTCCTCGACCAGTTTCGGCGCGGAGCGGTCGAGCCAAGCCGGCAGTTGGGCGCGGAATTTGTCGATCTGTTCGTAGGGCAGAGGGTCGAGCAGGCCGCCCTGCAGCGCCAGCACCAGCGCAACCTCGTCGGCGAGCCGGAGAGCCGCGTATTGCGGCTGCGTGAGCACGGCGCGGATACGCTGCCCGCGCGCGATCTTGCCCTTGACCTGCTCGTCGGTCACGCCGCCGAAGCGGGTGAACATTTCGAGCTCCAGGAACTGCGCGTAGTCGAGACGCAGGGTCTCGGCGACTTCGCGCAAGGCGGGCGCCTGCGTCTTGCCGCCGACGCGGCTGACGCTGGTGCCGACATCGACCGCCGGCTTGTGCCCTTCGTAGAACAGCCTGGAATCGAGGACGATCTGGCCGTCGGTGATCGAGATCAGGTTGGTCGGAATGTAGGCGCTCAGGTTTCCGGCATCCAGTTCGGCGATCGGCAGCGCGGTCAAGGAGCCGCCGCCGGCCGCCTTGGAAAGCTTGGCGGCGCGCTCGAGCAGCCGCGCATGTACGTAGAACACGTCGCCGGGATAGGCCTCGCGGCCCGGCGGCTGGCGCGTCAGCAGCGCGATCTCGCGGTGCGTGGCCGCGTGTTTGGACATGTCGTCGATGACGACCAGGGCGTGCTGGCCGCGGTCGCGAAAATACTCCGCCATGGTGACGCCGGAAAACGGCGCCAGCCATTGCAGGCCGGGCGAATCCGAGGCGTTCGCGATGACGAAGATACAGCGCTCGGGCGCGCCGTGGGCCTTGACCGCGTCGATCACCCGCCTGACCGTCGACGATTTCTGGCCGACCGCGACATAGACGCAGACGATGTCGCTGTTCTTCTGGTTGATGATGCAGTCGACGGCGATCGCCGTCTTGCCGATCGCGCGGTCGCCGATGATCAGCTCGCGCTGGCCGCGCCCGAGCGCGAACATCGCGTCGAGCACGAGCAAGCCGGTGTAGACCGGTTCGCTGACGAAATCGCGCTCGATGATCGCCGGGGCGGGGCGCTCGACGGGCAGGTAGTCTTCGGTCTCCACGGCGGGGCCGCCGTCGAGCGGACGGCCGAGCGGGTCGACGGTGCGGCCGAGCAGGGAAGCGCCGACCGGTACCCGCACGACCTCGCCGGTGCCGCGCACCTGGTGCCCCGCCTCGACGCTGTCGATATCGTCGAGCAGCACGCAGCCGACCGCGTCACGGTCGAGCGTGAGTGCGTAGCCGGTCTGTCCGTGCTCGAAATGCACGAGCTCGTCGAGGCGCACATCGCGCAGGCCGGAAACGATGGCAATGCCGTCGGCGACAGATTCGACGCGCCCCACCTCGTCCGCGCGCGGCGCGAGCGGGGCCGCGCTCACGCGCTCTCGCGCGTCCTTCAGCCAGGCGTCAAGATTTGTTCGCGTGTCGCTCACGGCTCAACTCCTCGCGGATTCGCTCGAGGTCCGCGCGCCAGCTGCTGCGCATAATCACGTTATGGCCGTGCAGCTCGATGCCGGCCAGCAGCTCAGGCTCGCTGCGAAACGCCAGCGGCAACTCCTGACCGAACGCCTTCTTGAGCGCGTCGCGAACGTGGCTGGCATCCTGATCGCTCAGCGGGGCCTGCGTCACGACCTCGATCGGACGACCGCTCGTGGCCGCGGCGGTAAAGCCGCTCAGCGCTTCCGGCGGCAGCTTGCCGATCTCGTCGCAGAGCACGGCCAGGAACGCGTCCAGCGCGAGGTCCGCCGGCAGGCGCGCGAGCAGGCGGCGTGCGATGTCGACGGAAAGCGTGTTGGCATGATCGACGACTTGTTTTTCCGCCGCGGCGCGGTCGCGCGCGATCATCGCTTCGGATTCACGGCGCAGCTTGGCGGCATCCTGCGAGGCCTGTTGCAGGAGCTTGGCCTTTTCCACCTGCGCCGAATTCTGCGCTTCGGCGAGCAGCCGATCCCGCTCGGCCGCGACTTCGGCGCGGGCTTTTTCGGCCTCGCTGCGCGCGGCGCCCGCCTGCTTACCGGCCGCCTCGGCGTCGGCAAACAGCTTGTTGGTCTCTTGCTGGCGCTTGGCGATAATGTCCGCTATCGGCCGAAAGAAAAACCGCGCCAGAATCCAGATGAGAACGAGGACATTGACGGTCTGGAGCGCCAGCGTCCACCAATCAAGGTGCATGGGCTAATGAATGAACGGGTTGGCGAACAACACGAGCAGCGCCACGACCAGGCAATAGATCGCCATGGTCTCGATCATCGCCAGGCCGACGAACAAGGTGCGCGACAGGGTCGCCGCCGCTTCCGGCTGGCGGGCGATGGCGTCCATGGCGGCGGCCACCGCCCGGCCTTCGGCGAGCGCCGGGCCGATGGCGCCGAACGACACCGCCATCGCGGCGGCGGCGATGCTCACGATTTCGAGCACGTTCATGGTCTCATGTCCTTTCAGTGGATTTGCGGCGGCTGCCCTCGCTCACGCCGCTGCCGATGAAGACGATGGCAAGCACCGCAAAGATGTAGGCCTGGATGGCGCCGACCAGGAGATCGAGCGCCATGAGAGGGATGGGCACCAGCAGGCCGGCCAGCGAGAGGATGATGCCGATGACGAAGACCGCGCTCATCATGTTGCCGAACAGGCGCACGATCAGGGAAAAAGTGCGGGTGAAGGTTTCCACCACGTTGAGCGGGATCATCACGATGGACGGCTCGGCAAAGGTCTTAAGATAGCCGCGCAGGCCGCGCGCGCGGATGCCGAAATAGATGATGGCCAGGAACACGATCAGGCCGAGCGCGGCGTCGGTTTCGATATGCGCCGTCGGCGGCTCGACGCCCGGGATGAGGGACGACCAGTTCGCCGTCAGAATGAACAGAAAGAGGGTGCCGATCATCGGGACATAGGGTCCCGGCGCGACACGAACGGTGGCCCGGATCTGATCTTCGATGGCTCCGACAACCAGTTCCAGCACGGTCTGCGTGCGCGACGGGCTGAGCGTGAGCGAGCGCGTCGCCAGCCAGCTGCCGAGCGCGAGCGCCGCCATGAGCCCCCAGGTCACGGCCACCGTCTCGCTGATCGGAACCGGCCCGATGGGAAAAAGCGTCGTCGTCGAAAGCGGCGAACGGATCACGGCCTATGTCCCCCACCGAACCAGGCCCACGCGCGCCGCCAAAATGCCGGCGCTTGCCGCGAGCAGAGGCAGCGCGCCGAAATGGATGGCGATGACGGCAAGCACGACGCCGATTGCCGCGAGCCGTCCGAACTGAACCGCCATCACGGGCAGCAGCGAGCGGCCGGCGGCCAGCATCCGCACGTTCCAGCGCAGGCTCAAAAAGAAGAGGCCGCCGACAATCGTTCCGGCCGCGAGCCAGCCGGCGGCGAGCGTCAGGTCGTGCACCGTGAGGTGAGACGCGATCATTGCTTATGCATCCATTTCCAGGCCGACCAGCAGCCGAGGATGAGGCCGAGCCCCAACAAGGGCGCGCTCCAGAAAATGCCGGTGCCGAACGTGTGATCGAGCCAGCGTCCAATGAATAACCCGATCAAGGTCGGCGCCACAATAATCCAGCCGAGAACGCCGATCTGACCGACATACTGCGCCATGGACGGCTCGCCCTCGCGCACCCATTCCTGCCGCCGCTCGCGTTCTTGGCGGACCGCGGCGGTCATGCCGTTGTCTTCTTCCGTTTGCTTGGATTCGCCGGGTTCTTCGTTCAACGGCCGCCTCCGAGAATGCTGGTGCGCTCGGGCCGCAGATAGCGGACGATTTGCCGGATGGCTTTCATCTGCAATTGCAAGCTCTCGGTGCGTGCCATGCGCTCGGTCTCGAGCGTGCTGCGCAACTGCCCCACCACCACTTGTTCGAGATGGTCGAGATCGTCGCCGATGATCGCCTCCCGGGTCGCGATCGCGACTTCGTTTCCGTCGGTCACCCGCAGCACGCCGCGCCGGACCGCGCAATATCGTTCGCGCTCGTCGGCGCGCCGCCACGCCACCACCGAGACCGACAAGACCGTCAGGAAGTCGGCATGGCCCCGCAGAATGCCGAAGCTGCCGGTCTCGTCTTCGGCGCGCACCGACGAGACATCGGGGTCGTCGGTGACGACGGCCGTGGGGGTTGTGATCAGCAGCCGCATGATGATCCCGTTTCACGAGGTGACGGATTTTTCCTTGCCGTGGGCCTCGTCGATCGTCCCGATCATGTAAAACGCGCTTTCAGGCAGGGCGTCGCCGTCGCCCTCGAGGATCGCCCGGCAGCCTTTGATCGTCTCGGCGAGCGGCACCGAGCGGCCGGGCTTTCCGGTGAAAGCCTCGGTCACCGCGAAGGGCTGCGTCAGGAAGCGTTGCAGGCGCCGCGCGCGCGCCACGATAAGGCGGTCGCGGCCGCTCAGTTCCTCGATGCCGAGCAGCGAGATGATGTCCTTCAACTCCTTGTAATGCGCAATGGTCTCGCGCACCTGTTCGGCGACGCGATAGTGTTCCTCGCCGACGACGGTGGGGTCGAGCAAGATCGACGACGAGGCGAGCGAGTCGACGGCCGGGTACATGCCTTCGGCCGCCATGGCGCGCGACAGCACGATCACGCTATCGAGATGGCTGGAAATCGCGGTGACCGCCGGATCGGTAAAATCGTCGGCCGGCACGTAAACGGCTTCGATGGCGGTCACCGATACGCCGCCAACCGACGCAATGCGCTCGTGCAGGGCGGCCACTTCGCTGGCCAGTGTCGGCTGATAGCCGACCCGCGACGGCAGCCGCCCGAGCAGGCCGGAAACTTCGCTGCCCGCCTGCACGAAGCGAAAGACGTTATCCGTCAGCAGCAGCACGTTTTGCCGCTTCTCGTCCCGGAAATATTCGGCCACCGTCAGCGCCGTCAGCCCCACCCGCCAACGCGCGCCCGGCGGCTCGTTCATTTGCCCGTAGACCAGGACGCTACGGTCGAGCACGCCGGAACGCTGCATTCCGGTCAGCAGCTCATGGCCTTCGCGCGAGCGCTCACCGATGCCGGCGAACACCGAGATGCCCTGGTAGCTTTTGACCATGGCATGGATGAGCTCCATGACCACGACGGTCTTGCCGACGCCGGCGCCGCCGAACATGGCGGCCTTGCCGCCCTGGCCGAGCGGGGCGAGCAGGTCGATGACCTTGATCCCGGTCTCGAACAGCGTGGTGGCGGGGCTGCGCTCTTCCAGCGGCGGTGCCGCGCGGTGAATGGGCGAAGTCGGCATGCCGGCCGGCAGCGGCGGCCCGTTGTCGCGCACATTGCCGGTGACGTCGAGCAGGCGGCCGAGCACGCCGTCGCCGACCGGCACGGTGATGGGGCCACCGGTGGCGCGTACTGGCACGCCGCGCTTGAGCCCGGCGGTCGACTGCAGCGCGACGCCGCGCACGGTGGCCTCGTCGAGATGCGCCTGCACCTCGACCGTGAGCGAGGCCGACTGGTCCCATTCGACGAGGAGGGCTTCATCAATCCGTGGAAGGTGGACGCTGTCAAAGGCGACATCGACAACGGCTCCGCGAACCGCCAGAACCGATCCTCGTGGCTGCACTGATTGCGGCATTGCGGTTGCTTGTCCTCTTGGGCCGATGGTCTTGGTTTGTACAGTACCAGATTAGGCCGATGTTTGATGATTGGACCGACTCGCAATTTCGGGTCGAAGCTCGGCAATGTCCGCTTTCCGAGGTAAAGCGGACATTGGCTTGTGCACTGCAAATGTCTGCTTGTGACCCAACTGAGACAATTCACGTCTCTTCGTCACCGGCAAATGACGCACTGCGAAGGCTTCAGTCGGATTTAAACTCAAAGCGGTGGGGTAGGAGCACGACCGGACCATTCAATTATGCGACGGCAAAGCTAAA
>Ga0315535_1002866_pt1 | contig 10767 bp, 9 predicted proteins | sample SalMarSW160220MG_2_FD_203092 | JGI IMG/M metagenome (GOLD analysis project Ga0315535, IMG submission 203092) | Salt marsh sediment microbial communities from the Plum Island Ecosystem LTER, Massachusetts, United States - Salt Marsh Sediment SW1602-20 ...
CCACTTTACATTCGCCGCCGGCAAGGACGGCCGGTGGCAGGCGTTCAGCAAAGCGATTGTGCATCTCGAATGGGGAACGGACGAGCGCTATACCACAAACAAGGCAAGAGTTCAGAACCGAGCCGAAGTCAGCCAGATGCTGGGAGTCACCTTTACAGAACGGGAAGCTGAGGCGTAGATGGCATTGTGCTAAGAGATGAGGATTCACTATGGCCCGATCAACGACATCAGCCAGATGTTCAAGGGTCCCCAGCTCCAAATCCGCGGGGTGAAGGGTCGTGTCAACCGCCGGCCAACAGCCTGAGTCCGAGAGTGGCTCGCCACTGCGCGTGTTGATGGCGCCGTCTTCCGTTTGGCGGCCGCCGCACACCCCGGACCAACGCACCATCGAGATCTCGTAGGAGGCTCTAGGATACTCAGATGAAGAGATTGAACCGCTTCGAAAGGACGCTGTAATATGAGACCCGTGAGTGTGGTTGGGATCGGCCAGGTCCGCGTCGAGAAGGCAGCCTCGCAGAGCCTGCGACAATTGGGTGCGGCTGTCCTGAGCATGGCCATGGAAGATGCGGGGATTGATCAGGTCGACGCGGTTTTCGTCGGAAACATGCTGAGTGACGAACTTCAGGGCCAGAAGCACGTTGCGGTGTTGATCGCCGACGAAGCCGGGCTGGCCGGGGTGGAGGCCTTGGAAGTTCAGGCGGCAACGGCCACCGGGGCTGCCAGCCTTCGGATGGCCTACCTGGCAGTGGCCAGCGGCCAGGCCGAACTAGCTGCTGCCGTAGGCGCAGAAAAAATGAGCGCCGGCGTCGCCACGCCCGCCCTGAGCAAGGCCCTGGACGCCGAGATCGAAATACCTCAAGGGGCCACCCTGATCGGCAAGAACGCAGGGCTGATGAGGCTGTACCAGGAACGCTACAAGGTACCCAAGGACGGCCTGGCCGAATTTGCCGTCAACGCCCACCGCAACGCACGCAACAATCCCTTGGCGCTCTTCCGGGATAAGAAAATCAGCAAGCGTGACGTGATGAGATCGAGGGTGATCCACGATCCGATTCGTCTGTATGATTGTTCGCCGATTTGCGACGGCGCGGCGGCCGTCATCCTGGCGCCTACCGAAATGGCCCGCGCCTTCTCCAGTCAGCCCGTTCAAATCCTGGCCTCCAGCGTCGCCACAGATCGCTTTCGCATGGACGACCGGAAGAACCCGCTGGCGCTGGAAGCGGTCCAGATCTCGGCTCAGAAGGCTTTCGTCCAGGCCAACCTCAACCAAGAGGACATCAGTTTCTTCGAAGCCCACGATGCATTCAGCATTATGGCCTGCCTGCAGCTGGAAGCCGTTGGCTTCGCCGCGCCGGGCGAGGGCTGGCGCCTGGCAGCCGAGCGCGAGATTTCGCCCAAGGGAAGGATTCCCATCGCCACCATGGGCGGGCTAAAGGCCCGCGGTCATCCGATCGGGGCCAGCGCGCTGTACCAGACTTGCGAAACAGTGCTGCAGCTGACCAGCCGGGCCGGAAAGAATCAGGTGAAGAAGGCGTCCGTCGGGATGGTTCAGAGCGTAGGCGGCGTGGCATCAACTGTCGTCACACACATATTTTCGGTCTAAGGCACCCATAGGCGCCCCGACATGGGGCCGCCGATGGCGAACCCAGCGGCTGGAATTCATCCGGAAGGGGGCGCGACCGAATCCGGCCGGAGCTTGATTGATCGATGATGAATGACCGTCCGCGTCGCAAGGACAGGGGGTCCCCCAATGTCGAAGCACTCGACGGCAGACACCGTACGAGACTTCACACAAGGCTTGGCGAGGTCGGCCAAACAGTCCGATCTCGGTTTCCCCCTTGCCATGTTCCTGGCGACCAGGGTCTTGTTGAGTTTGCTCGGCCTGGCCTTGTGGGTTGCCGGGCTCATCCCGACGACACCCGCCCCCTGGCTGCGCCCCTATTTCGGCTATCCACCCACGACGCAAGGGGTGGCCGGGATGCTCCTCGGAGTGTGGGAGCGATTCGATGCCATTCATTATTTGCGGATTGCCCGCTTTGGCTATGGCGAAACGCCTTTGACGGCCTTTTCCCCCTTGTATCCCTTGCTGGTTCGAACGGTCGCCTGGCTCTCGCACGCCCACTGGACACTGGCGGCTGTGCTGGTATCGAACACTGCCCTGGCGGCTGCTCTGGTTCTGCTTTATCGGCTGGTGCTTCAGGATTTCGGCGATCGCAGTTTGGCCCGGCGAACAGTTGTGTACACGGTTTTCTTTCCGACCGCGGTCTTCCTGGTCGCCCCCTATCCCGAATCCCTACTCCTCCTGTTCTCAGTTGGCAGTTTGTTCCTCGCGTCTCACGACCGCTGGAAGTTGGCCATCGTGCCTCTGATTGGTGCGGGGCTGGTCCGTCCACAAGGCGTAGCCCTATCCTTGCCGATGCTGTTCCTGGCCCTCGGCGCCTGGCGTGCCCGACGGCTGATCCTGCCTTGGTTCGCCTCCCTGTGCCCGTTCATAGGCTGGGGGCTCTACCTGGCCTGGCGGAATCTCATCGGCTTCCCCCCAATCTCTGAAGTGGCCGCCAGATACTGGCAGCGCATCCCGGCCGTTCCACTGAGCGGCCTTTGGCAGACGGCGATCCGCTTCGGGAAGGGCCAGGTCGCCCCGGTTGATGCACTCGACGCGACCATCGTCATTCTCATGTTGGGGCTCGGCATCTACCTCATCCGCCGCCTGCCCCCCGCCTATAGCCTCTACCATTGGGGAAGTCTCGTGCTGAGTCTGTCGACCATCACGGCTGCGCAGCCCCTCGCAAGCCAGGCACGCTATGCTGTCACGCTGTTTCCCGCCATGGTTGCCTTGGCTTTCCTCGGGGCACGGGGCTGGACCCATCGGGTCATCCTCTACATCTCGTTCGCCATCTACATTTTCGTGGCGGGCCAGTACATGATGTGGGGCTGGGTCGGCTGAGAGTTTGGCCCGGTCATCGGGTTGTGACTATAATCCCGTCGCTGGGCCCGAGTAATCTTCAAAATTGCGCCCCACACGCGGCGCGATCCAACTTCACGGCCTCAACCTGATTCCTGACGGAGGTCTCACATGCCGACGGTTCAACCCTTGCTCGACGGCGTCACAGTTATCGACCTGACCCGCGTGCTGGCCGGTCCGTACTGCACGATGATGCTCGGTGACCTCGGGGCGGATGTCATCAAGATCGAAGCACCCGGCCGCGGTGACGACACCCGGTCCTGGGGACCACCCTTCACCGAGAGCGGCGAATCCGCCTACTTCTTGAGCGCCAACCGCAACAAGCGCAGCCTGACCCTCAACCTGAAATCCACCAAAGGGCTGAACATCCTCAAGCAGTTGATTGCCGGGGGCGATGTGCTGGTGGACAACTTTCGTGCCGGCACACTGGAACGTTGGGGGCTGGACTACGAGACGCTCCAGGAAATCCGCCCAGGGCTGATCTACTGCACGGTGACCGGATACGGCTCAGACGGGCCCTACAAGGACCGGCCGGGCTACGACTTCATGGTTCAGGCTATGGGCGGATTCATGAGTGTGACCGGCCCAGTGGACGGTCCGCCAACCCGCTCCGGGATCGCGATTGCCGATCTGGCCGCCGGGATGTTCGCCTGCAACGCCATTCTGGCTTCGCTCTTCGACCACCAGCGGACCGGACGCGGGCATCGGATCGACATGGCGCTGCTCGATTCGATGGTTGCCCTGATGAGCTACGTGGCCAGCAATCACCTGGTGTCGGGCGAGCCCGCCGGTCGCTATGGGAACGGCCACCCCAACATCGTGCCCTACCAGGAGTTCAAGGCCAGGGATCGCCACTTCGCCTTCGCCGCCGGCAACGACGGCCAGTGGCAGGCCTTCTGCCAAGCCATCGAGCATCCGCAGTGGATTGCTGATGAGCGTTTCGCCACCAACCAAGCCCGCGTCAGGAATCGAGACAGGGTAGCGGAGATGCTGGGTGAGGTCTTCGCCGAGCGGGACGCCAAGGATTGGATGGCATTGTGCGAAGAGATCGGCATCCCCTCCGCGCCGATCAACGACATCCAGGACGTATTTGACGATCCGCAAGTGCAGTTTCGCGGGTTGAAGATAGAGGCTGATCACGCCGCCGATGGCACTGTACCTTTGGTGGGCTCTCCCCTGCGAGTGTTGACTGCGCCGCCTTCGGTCCGGCTGTCTCCGCCGACGCTCGGCCAGCACACGGAAGAGATACTCAAGGATCGTGTGGGGTTGGGAGGCGAGGAGATCGCCGCCTTGCGGCGGGAGTCGGTGATCTGACCCCTGAAAGTCAGCCTTCGGCCGGCTGATGCCGGCTGGCCACGATCTCGGCCATGATCGAAAGGGCGATCTCCTCCGGGGTTTGCGCACCGATGCTCAGCCCGATCGGCCCCTTTAGGCGACTCAACTCCGCTTCAGACAGACCGGCTTCCAGCAGCCGAGCTCGCCTCTTGGCCTGGGTCTTGCGACTCCCCAAGGCACCGACATAGCCAACACGGCTGGGCAACGCCACCTTGAGCGCCCGATCGTCGATCTTCGGGTCGTGGGTGAGCACGGCCACCGATGTGCTCGGGGTGAGCGGCATATTCTGCATGACTTCATCCGGCCAATCCGCCAGCAGTTGGTCGACCTCTGGAAAGCGCGCTTGGCTGCCAAAGCTTCTGCGCGGATCAATGACGACCGTTCGGTAGCCTAGAACGTGCGCCAGCTTTCCTAGCGCCACGGCGATATGTACACCTCCGACCATGATCAATACGGGAGGCGCCGGTGTGACGTCGGCAAAGGCATCCAGCTGTTGATCTGGTTCGGGTGCGTAGGGGATCGAAACTCGGATCGGCCGATTCAGGGCAAGGGCGTCGCGGGCGGCGGCCAGCAGCGTCTCTTCCAAATCAGACTCATCGGGCAGGATGGCCGATTCCGAACTATCCAGGACCAGGCTGGCTTTCTGGCCGACGACAGCCTCTGGACCCCCGATGACGGTCACGGTGCAGACCGAACGGTCCCCTTCAACAGCTTCGGCAGCCAGGTCGTAGTGGTCAGGGCTGAGCGGCTCGACGAAGATCTCTATCGTCCCTCCGCAGGCCAGGCCAACCTCCCATGCGGTTTCATCGGCGACCCCAAAATGCAGCAGCCGCCCTCGGTCTTCTTTCAGGGCCTGCAGCGCTTCTTCCACCACCGCACCTTCGACACAACCCCCGCTCACCGAGCCGGCGATCTCGCCATCGGCCGAGATGGCCATCTTCGCCCCTACTTTACGTGGCGAGGAGCCCCAGGTTTCAACAACCGTCGCCAGAGCTACCTGTGCTCCCTTCTCTCGCCAGGCGTTCACAGAAGGCATTATGTCACGCATGGTTTATCCACCTTGACTGCTCCAAGTCGGAAAAGAGGCGGCCGTGGCCGACCCCCTGCGAATCACCCCGGACAAGGACGACGCCAAATCCTCGAGGCTGGCCAGATTGTGCGCCGGCCGGAAATCATCCACAAAGGGCAGTGCAGCCTGCACGGCTCCGGTCACCGGACGGTAGCCCGGGGTACCCGCCAGCGGGTTAAGCCAAACCAGGCGATGGGCGCGACGCTGAAGGCCGGCCATTTCCTCGGCCAAGATCTCGGGGGCGCCTCGGTCCCAGCCGTCGCTGATCAGAAGCACCACGGCACCTGCGCTGAGCACCCGCCGAGTCCAGTTAAAGTTGAAGTCACGCAGGGCATCGCCGATCCGCGTGCCTCCAGACCAATCCTGCACCTGGCGCGCCACTTTGTCCAAGGCCTGATCGACCGGCAGGCTGATCAACGGACGCGTGATTCGTGACAAACGGGTACCGAAGACAAACGCTTCGATCGGGGCGCCGTAGCCTCGCGCCAGACCATAAGCGAACATCAGCAGCAGTCGCGAGTAGGCTGCCATGGATCCGCTGATATCGGCCAGGACGACCAACGGTCGGGTTTTATTCAGCCGCCGGCGAGGGGCCCAGTCGAGCCACTCTCCCCCATGGCGGAAGCTGTTTCGCAGCGTCCGGCGCAGATCCAACTCCGGGCCGCGCCCGGCGGCCAATCGCCGCGACCGGCGGTGCCAGGCAAGCTTCGCTGAGCGACGGATCAGCGCCTGGACCGCAGCCAGCTCATCAGGATCCAACTCGGCGAAATCCTTGCGGCGCAATCGCTCGCGATCGCTGAAACCCAACCTCACTCGCTGCGCGCCCGCCGCATGCGGTCCATCACCCTCCGGCAGGAAATCTCCGGCATCTCGAATTCCATTCGTCCCTATCTCGCCGGCCGCTTCACGCCCCTTACGCCGCGCTTTCGCTTCGCTGAAAGCGCGCATTTCCAAGGCTCGGCTGCCGTCCCGGCTGCGCCAGAAGGCGTCAAAGGCGCTGTCGAACAGATCCAAGTCTTCGTGCCGTTGGGCAAAGAGGCTTCTGGCGGCGAAGTATACATCCTCGCGCCTGTCGATAGAGACATGCGCCAGCGCGTTTGTGAAATCCATCACTAGTTCGGTGGTGACCCCGAAACCGAGCCGCCGCAGGACGCGGCCGAAGATGACGATGTTGGAGAACAGAGCCCCAGCCATGTCAACCTTCGACTTGGGTCCGGGAGAGGATTTCGGCCGCCAGCTCGCCGTGAACATGGGCCACGTCATCCTGGTATTTCAGGATCACACCCAGGGTGCTGTCCACCAGGTCCGGATCCAGCGTCTGCTGATCCAGCTCGATGAGGGCCGTCAACCAATCCAGCGTTTCAGCCACCCCCGGGACCTTGTACAGCTCGACCTGGCGAAGCTCTTGGACGAAGGCTGTCACCTGCCGCGACAGCCGTTCCGGGGCTTCCGGGATCCGAGCCCTGACAATCTCCAGTTCTTTTTCAAAGGTGGGATAGTCAATCCAGTGATAGAGGCAGCGGCGCTTCAAGGCATCGTGGATTTCCCGCGTGCGGTTGGAGGTCAGGATCACCACCGGAGGCGTTTCGGCGCGCACGGTGCCGATCTCGGGGATCGTCACCTGGAAATCGGACAGCACCTCCAACAGAAAGGCTTCGAACTCCTCGTCGCTGCGATCGAGCTCGTCGATCAGCAGGACGGCTGGGTGATCCGGATCGCCATCCAGAGCCTGAAGCAGGGGCCTGCGTAAGAGGAATTCCGGCCCGAAAAGCTCGGCCTCGGATGGGCGCTCGCCGCGCGCTTCGAGCAGCCGGATGTGAAGCATTTGGCGGGTGTAGTTCCAATCGTAGACGGCGTGATGGATGTCCAGCCCCTCATAGCACTGGAGGCGGATCAACGCCGCGCCGAGCAGGTCCGCCATCGCCTTGGCCACCTCCGTCTTTCCCACGCCGGCTTCCCCTTCGAGAAAGACGGGGCGCGCCAGCTTCTGGCCGAGGTAGAGGGCCGTCGCCAGGCCGCGGTCGGCGACGTACCCACGTTGTCTGAGCCTATCTTGGAGGGCATCTATTGATTCAATGGTCATGCCGCGTCCACCATCCTGAGTCACCCAGGGCGGATTCTTCCGGCCATCGACAGCCAGGCTTAGGCTTCGATCTGGCTCTTCACACAGTTGAAGAACTCGGCCGTCATCCGTTGGGTCATGCTGCCCATCAGCCGCGATGCCAAGCTGGCGATGGTCCCTTGAACGTTGATATCCGCCGACCAATCCAGCTTGGTGCCGCCATCATCCCCATCGGACAGATCCATCTCGCTTGAGGCGTCCACCGTGCTTCCTGGCGCCGTCCCATGCGCCTTCATTTGCGCGTGGTCCGGCTCATTCAACTCTGTCCACTCGACATCCACGGTGAAGCGCACCTTCATCGATCCAAACCCGATCGAGGCCACCGCCTTGAAGGTCTCTCCCGGCGTGACGACCTCCATCGACTCCAAACCGGGAGCGCATTGGCCAACCGCGTTCGGATCGGTCAAGAATGCCCAGACCTCCTCGCGAGGGGCGTTGATATTGACGCTGCCTTGCACCTGCATGGGGCCATCCTTTGCTCGTAGGTGAAGCGTTCCGTGTTGGGCCATAAGGTGGGCAGGGCTCACTCCGACGGACTGCCCTGCCAGAAATGGCCTCGGGGCCTCATTATAGCCTGCCGGTGATCCCCTGGACCAAATCCTGATAAGAAGACAAGGGGGGTGGCGCGGGGCCAGTTTCCGCCTACAGCCTGCTCTGTGGCTTCCGGGGCCGTCGACGGAAGACTATAATCCCTCCACTGGAGGTGCCACGTGGTCAATGCGCGCATGCAACGAATGTCACAAAGCTTGAAGGATTCAGATTTCGACGGATTGGCCCTGATCCCCGGGCCGAACCTGACCTATTTGACCGGGCTCTCGTTCCACCTGTTTGAGCGGCCAATCGTGGTCCTGCTGGCCCCCGACCGCAAACCGCTCTTCATTCTGCCCGAGCTGGAAAGGGGCAAGGCTGAATCCGGCGAACTGGACGCTGAGATGTTTCCCTATGGCGAGGACCACGCCACCTGGACAGAGGCTTTCGCCGGCGGCACAAAGGCCTTCGGGCTGAACGAGATGAAGGTGGCCGTGGAACCGCTGCACATGCGCCTTTTGGAGCTGCAAATGCTCCAAGGCGCGGCGCCTGGCGCAAAGTTTGAGTCCGGCGAAGAGATCTTGGCCGGATTGAGAGCCAACAAGTCGAGTGACGAGATCACCGACATGCGCCAGGCCGTATGGGTGGCCGAGCAAGCGCTGGAGGAAACGCTCAAACTGATACAGCTGGGCATGACGGAGCGTGATTTGGCGTCTGAGCTGACACTTCAGCTTCTCCGCGCCGGTTCGGACCCCGAACTGCCATTTGCACCCATCGTCGCCTCGGGACCGAACAGCGCCGTCCCCCACGCCACGCCTACCACTCGTCAGCTTCGGGCCGGTGAGCTGCTTCTGCTGGACTGGGGCGCAACGGTTCGCGGCTACGTGTCCGACCTGACCCGCACGTTGGCGTTGGGCCCCGTCGACCCCGAGTTGGTCGAGATCCATCAGGTCGTCCAGAACGCCAACCAGACGGCTCGCGACGCGGTGCGGCCCGGCGCCACCTGCGGCGACATCGACGCCGCCGCCAGAGGCGTTATTGAAGCCGCCGGCTACGGTGATTTCTTCGTCCACCGCACGGGCCACGGGCTTGGTCTCGAGGCCCACGAGCCCCCCTTCATTCGCCGGGGCAACCCTCAACCTCTGGAACCCGGAATGGCGTTCACGATCGAACCCGGGATCTACCTCGAGGGCCGGGGCGGCGTGCGGATCGAGGACGACATGGTTGTCACCGAGGAGGGAGGCGAGAGCCTCAGCAGCTACCGCCGCGAGCTCGTCACCCTTGAGTGACCTCGCCAACGGACCACGCCAGGAGCATGGTGCCAGGTGACGCGCGATCTCAGGCTGATCTCGGTCGCCCTGTTTCTGTGGGGCATCGGGGAAGGCCTCTTCTTCTATTTTCAGCCGGTTTACCTGCAGCAGTTGGGGGCGGACCCGGTGCGGATAGGTGCCATCCTCGGTCTGGCCGGCGTGGCCGCGGTGGTGACCCATATCCCCGCCGGTTCGGTCTCGGACCGCGTAGGAAGCAAGTCGGCCATCATCGCCTCGTGGGTCATGGGCATTGTGGCGGCCTTCATGATGTTCCTGGCGCCTTCGTTGGGGCCATTCGTCGCCGGGCTGGTGATCTACTACCTGACCTTGTTCGTGATGTCCCCCCTCTCCTCTTACATCAGCAATGCGCGCGGAAACTGGACCTCGGCGCGCGCCCTGACCACCGCGTTCTCATCTTTCAACCTGGGCCTGATCATCGGCCCTGCGGTCGGTGGAGGATTGGCGGAAAGCGTCGGTCTGCGCCCGGTGTTCGCCGTTTCCGGCATCATTTTCGTTGTTTCCACTGTGTTTGTGCTCCGGCTGCATCCCCAGCCGGTTGCGACGGAAGAGGACGGACAAAGCGCCTGGCGGATCCTGCGCCAGCCAGGCATGGCGCGTTTCCTGGGGCTGGTTCTGATCAGCTTGCTGGCGCTCAGTCTCAGTTGGCCGTTGACGCCAAACTTCCTCACCAACCAACGCGGCATCAGCCTCGGTCTATTGGGCGCGTTGGGGTCGTTCAACGCGTTGGGCGTGGTGGCGCTCAACCTGAGCTTGGGCAGAATACATCCCAAGACCGGCTTCGTACTGGCGCACGTGCTGGTCGGATTATCCATCGCCAGTTTGTGGATGGGTTCATCCGTAGTCTGGTTCGGGATCGGCTACTTTCTGGCCGGCGGGATTCGCACGGCGCATGCGCTGGCCATCGCGCAGTCCGAGCCACTTGTCTCTCGCCGCAACCTGGGGCTGGCATTCGGGATGGTAGAGACGATGTATGGCAGCGCGATGGCGATCGGCCCGGTGATCGCTGGTATTCTGTATGATATGAAACCTTGGCTCCCATTTCCCGTTGGCCTCAGTATGGCGGCCGTCACGCTCATTCTGAGCCTGAAGCTCCTGCCGAGAAGCGGGCCGGCGAAATCGACTGCTGGCGCGCCCGAGGTCATCCCCAGCTTGAGGAGGCAATAACAAATGGAAGCCTGGCTGACAGGTCAAATTCCCTTGATCATATGGCTCCAGTCCCTTGGGCCTTGGCTGGCTTTGCCGATGCAGGCTTTGACCTGGCTGGGAGCCACGCAGTTCCTTTTGATCGTACTGCTTGGATTCTACTGGTGTGTCGATTCCGGCCTTGGCCTGCGCCTGGGGCTCATCCTGGTGACCAGCACCGGTCTGAACGGGGCGATCAAATTGGCTTTCGGTTTGCCGCGCCCCTACTGGATCT
>Ga0315535_1002868_pt1 | contig 10766 bp, 9 predicted proteins | sample SalMarSW160220MG_2_FD_203092 | JGI IMG/M metagenome (GOLD analysis project Ga0315535, IMG submission 203092) | Salt marsh sediment microbial communities from the Plum Island Ecosystem LTER, Massachusetts, United States - Salt Marsh Sediment SW1602-20 ...
AGTGCCCTGAATCATTCCCTTGTCTCGGCGCAACCGCTGTTGGATTCTTACGGTTATTTGGCAGTTTTTGGGGTCGTGCTGGTTGAGGGTTTCGGCATACCGGCGCCCGGACAAACGCTGTTGATTGCCGCGTCGATTCTATCCGCCCGCGGTAAAATGTCTTTCGTCCTGGTTCTTGCACTGGCTTTTCTGGCCGGGGTTATGGGCGGCACCATCGGTTACGTTCTTGGGCGCTGGGGCGGCTCCCGGCTGTTACGGAAAGCAGGCTTGAGCCAAACGCGGCTCAGCAAGATGGAAAGGCTCTTCTCCCGATATGGCGGCGGGGTGGTGCTTATGGGCCGATTCTTGGATGGCCTCAGGCAGGTCAACGCAATCGGAGCAGGCTCGCTGCAAATGCCGTTCTGGAAGTTCACCCTGTTCAACACATTGGGCACATTGGCATGGATCGCCGTATGGGGACTGGGCGTGTATTTCGTCGGAAAGGATATGGTATAGGGGCGGCATTCACCTGTTGCACGGCAGCGAGCCGTAAACGTCTCCAGGATGAAGAAGCCGAAGACCATGTGTTACGATCCGCTTACCTTGTTTCCGGCAGCACCGGCTTCTCTTCGTCCCCGGAAACCAGCTTGATGGGGAACGGACCGGTCATGCTGCCGGTGTACAACGAACGATACGGGAACGAAATTTCGATGCCCTCTTCACCAAACCGTTCCTTGATTTCCCGCATGATGATGCTCCGAACATTGTCGAAGTCAGTCTTTTCGAACCAGACACCGAGCATGAAATCCAAAGAAGATTCGCCGAACCCTTTGAAGATGACAACGGGTGTGGGTTCATTCACGAAATGCGGATTCTTATCAGCAATTTCCTGTGGGCTTAGGGGACGTCTTTGACAAAGAATACAAAATGATCCAGAATTATATACAAAAGCAAGCCCACAAAAACATCTACGAGCAATAACTGGGGAGAAAAGGATCGATAAAAGGAGAACAAGAAATTCCGAGAGGAGCAAGGCTTGATGCGCCGGGGACGCTGCATCACGTGATAATTCGGGGTATTGAAAAACTCAAGATCGTTGACGATGATGAGGACCGGAATAATTTTGTCAGACGAATTGGAGTAGTGGGCCTTGATACGGGAACCTCTATTGTTGCATGGGCTCTCATATACAACCACGCTCATATTCTGCTTAAAAGCGGGGTGCCCGGTCTGTCGGCATTCATGCGCCGGGTGCTCGGGGGGTATGCGGCATCCTACAATCGGCGGCACAAACGTCACGGACATCTATTTCAAAACAGGTACAAGTCAATTATCTGCGATGAAGATCCTTATTTCAGGGAACTGGTTCGTTATATTCATCTGAATCCCTTGAGAGCGGGGGTCGTGGACAAGCTGGTGAAACTGGATCGGTACGAATGGAGTGGACATTCCGTGGTGATGAATTACCGGAAGAACGATTGGCAGGACCGGGAATATGTTTTGAAATGGTTTGGCGACAAGGAAGGAGAAGCGCGGAGATTGTACCGGGCATTTGTTGAAAAGCGGATTGCCATGGGCGACCGCCCGGATCTGACCGGTGGCGGTCTGATACGCTCCATGGGCGGCTGGTCGGTTGTAAGGGCAATGAGAAGAGCGGGTGAAAGGGAAAAAGGAGATGAGCGCATACTGGGCAGTGGCGCGTTTGTTTCCGAAATCATCAACCAGGCGGAAGAAAAGATCAAACATCAGGTGGGCACATCAACGGATGTGGATAATTTGATGAAAAAGAAAATAGCGCGATGCTGCAAAAGGGAAGGGGTGACGGTTCCGTTGCTTCAATCAGGCAGCCGCAGGTCGCCCCTGCCAAAATTAAGAAAAATCCTGGCGAAAAACTCGTCAATGGATACGGTGTGTCGTTGGCTGAAACCGCAAGACAACTGGGCGTGTCGACCTCCGGAATTTCGCAGATGCTGCGCAGGGGTAGTTTGTATGTTTTGTCAACAACGTCTCCTAAGCCCTCTGAAATTTTTGCAAGTTTGCTCCGAAAAAGGTCCGGAGCACTCAGTTTTGGACAGTATCATCCTCTCAAGGGGTCAGGTAAATGGGGTGAACACTGTATTCTCAAATAGAAAACGGTGTATGCAATGGACTGAAAATTTTCAGTACCTGTTCCGGCGCCTTTGGGCTACTCCTTTCGGGTTTTTGGTTTTTCAAGGGGAAACGTCAGACTGGCGCCGAACCAACCGATCATGGTCACCACAAAGAACATGGAAAGAACGAGGAGAAGGTAGAGGAGGCTCTGCCATCCCAGGGATTGAAGAAGAACCGGGTTTTTCCACCGCCAGATGAAGAGTCCGATTTCGATGAAAAGGAGAAGAAAGGAGAGCTTTTGCTTGATCCTCACCGGCCGAATGGACTTGGCGCCGTAGTTCACCCACCAGGTGTAAAACCCTGTCACAATGGCGACCGGTGTAAAGAAAATTGCGGCCCCCAGGCAGAAGAACGCCGTTATGTCAAAGCTCTTCAATCCCGTTATGACATGGAGAAAGGTGAAACCAAGGGTGGCAAAGGTGAAGGCAATGGGAAAATGAATGGTCATGGGGTGCGGATGCCTTCTGAAAAAGGGCGCTTTTTCCAGAAGCCGGGAAAGTGCCGGCGGCAGTTGACGATCGGTTTGTTCTTCCTCTTTCAAAGTCCCCACTTGCGGATATCTTTCGAGCACGCTCGGGTCATGGGGCGCCGCCTGAATGTCGGTGGTCAGGTTATTCCCCGCATGATGCCGGTTCATGTGAAGGCCGCCCTTCCAGCGTTTACTGTCGCTTACATCATAGACCTTGCCGTTGTGGGCGACGTATGCCGGTTTGCCCTCCTTGCCGTCAAACTCCCGCAAATCTTCCAGTTTAAATTCCTTCATGCAAATGACCTCCAATGGTTCCGTTTGGTATTCCCGAGACCCCTATGATCCTTTCGATTCATCCCACAGCTCGCAAAAATCCGCCCTTTCCGTTGAACCGCAGGTTCTGGCCACGGCCCATTTTAGGGAAATAGGCGCAAGGATGGTCGTGACAAAAGCCATGAGAAGCAGTGCGGAGAATTGATCCTCGGTCAAAAGAGGCGCACTGATGACACCTTTTGCCATCAGCTCTTGGCTCTGATGGAGAACCACCGTGGCAATCACGAGTTCAACGGCGCCTCGACCGTTCATGCCGAACCCGATGATGGTTGACTCCCAGAAATTATACTTGAACAGGGTTGCGCCCAGCCCACACCCCACCAGTTTGCCCAAAATGGCCACAAGGATCAACACCAGCGAAAAGAGGAGGAAGGAAGGCTCCAGGGTGAGGTGGAGGCTAAAAGAGAGGGACGCAAAAAAAATGGGCACCAGAAAGCCATAGCTGATGCCGAAGAAGCGATCATTGATCACTTCGTATACCCGGCTGTCCAGGATTTCCCTTCGTACAAACTGCCCTGCCAGAAAGGCGCCGACGACCAGATGCAAGCCGGCCAATTCCGCAAAGTACCCCATCAGCAATGCCACAACGACGGCGAAGGTAAAGGCCTTTCCGCCCTTGTCGGTCAAGTGTTTGGTGAATCTCGGAACGACAAACTCGCCCAGTAGAATGGTCACGGCAAAAAATGCGATGACTTTCAGGAGAATGAAACCGATGGCCAAGAAACTGATGTTTCCTGTTTCGGCAAGGCCCAAAATGGTGGAGAGTGCAATGAGCGCAAAAATGTCATCGGCGATGGCGGCGCCGATAATGACGTGCCCCAATTCGCTTCGATTAATTCTCATTGAATAAAGGATCACCATTTGAACGGCAATGGCCGTAACGGAGACGCCCATGCCGATGACCAGGGCCTGGAACAGGGTCGCGCCGAATGCCTTCGCTGTCAGAAAGCCTATAGTATAAGGAATTACAAATCCTCCCAGCGCCACCCCTAAAGAAGGCCATTTGTGTTCCAGAAGTTCCTTCGGGTCCATCTCCATTCCCGAGTGGAACATGACAAAGAATATCCCGAGTTCCGCCAACAGCTCGATTGCATCGGAGGAAAGAATGACACCCAGAAGTGGAGGTCCCAGAATAACCCCTGCCAGCAGTTCGCCCAACATTGCGGGTAAACCGAAACGGGAAAACAGAGATCCGAGGATCCATGCCACCGAGAGAATCAGAAGGAGGTTTAAGATGAGGTTTGTCGTGATCATGGAACAAGTTCTCTTATTCTTTCTTCGGAATAAATAGGGTGAAGACTGTATTTTTCAATATTGGGATGATATATTTTAAAAAAACACGGAAATACGGATGTTCCATTTGCTTCAGAAATTTGAAGCGCTAATATAAAGTAATCGCCGCTGTTCCATGAGTCAAAATGTTTTTTGGGATTATGCGCCGGCGGGGGCGTTTTGAAAAGGTCTCGGAGGGTAATTGATGGCGACAACCTCATATTGCACCAACATCCATCCCGGTGAGAGCTGGCATGAGATTTTCCCGGCGGTCCGCCGCCATGTTCCTGCCGTCAAGCGGCGCGTCTCCCCCCATGCACCCTTTCCGTTGGGTCTGCGCCTTTCCGGAAGAGCGGCCCAGGAGATGAGCGCACGCGATGCGGATGAATTTTATGGCTGGTGTCGGGACAACAATGTCTACGTGGACACCATTAACGCCTTTCCTTTCGGAACGTTCCACCATACAGCGGTCAAGGAATCCGTTTATCTGCCGGATTGGCGCTACCCTCAACGCCTCACCTATACCCAACAGGCCGCCGCACTGCTGGACCGGTGGCTGCCCGACAAAATGACGGGTTCCATTTCCACGGTGCCCGGCGGTTTTCGTAGCAGCCTCAGGGAAAAAGATTTCCCTGAGATTAAGAAACATCTTGTGGCGGCCCTTGATTATCTGGAGGCGTTACGCCAGAAAAGCGGCAAGGAGATTCTGCTCTCTTTGGAACCGGAACCGGGGTGCCTGCTCGAAACGAGCGCCGATGTACTCGCCTTTTTCGACCGGCTGGCGTTGTCCCCGTCTCACCGTTCCCTGCTGGCGGTCTGCTATGATTGTTGCCACCAGGCCCTTCAGTATGAAGATCCGGCCGAATCGTTGCGTCAGCTTGCCGCCCATGACATCAGGATCGGTCATGTCCAGGTCTCCTCAGCGCTTCGACTGAACCATCCCGATATCGGCCGGCTCAGCCGGTTTTGCGAATCATGTTATCTACATCAGACGGTGGGCAGAACGAAGGCGGGAGAATTGCTGCGCTTTGCCGACCTTGATCAGGCCATTGCGGCCGCCCCGGAAAACGTGGAGGAGTGGCGGGTCCATTTTCATGTCCCGGTCTTTCTCGGGGCCACAAGGGAGTGCGCTACCACCCGCTTTTTCCTCGATCAAATCCTCCCCCTTTTTCCCGACGGGACTCCCATGGAAGTGGAAACCTATACCTGGACGGTATTGCCCGCCGAACTTCGCTGTGAAATGGTGACCGATTCCATTTCTCGGGAGATCGAATGGGTTGAGGCCGCGAGGAAACGCCCTGTGAAAGATAGGGCCGTCAAGGTATGTGCCGGAAATTAGGGCCTCGGCAAAAAAATAAATGCGCAAGATGACGCTGTATTTTGGTTCGTATACAAGGCGCATCCGCCAGTGCATATTGGTGGATATGAGCTGGTGGATGCAACGCAGTAGACGGGCCAAAGGACAAGCCAGATGGTGTATTTATTTTTTGCCGAGGCCCCTAGGAGGCTGTCCGAGGATAGCAATTTTGTTCAAAATCGAGGAATACTTGAAAAAATAACCACAGGCATATAGTTGATATTCCGAGGATTATTTTTTTGAGTATGACGAAGAGTTTGGGCAAAAGGGCATTCTCGGACAGCCTCCTAGTCTCACCGTCCGGAGAATGTTCCTCCCTTTCAGTTATGGCCGGCGGACGTCTGCGGCCCGATCACGTCAATACGGACGGCATCAAAATATAGGGCATCCATATCGAGTGCGCCAACCACCAATCCGCATCGCTTCCGCAAAAATCACCGTTCATCCCGGGTTACTTTGTCTTCCCCGTTATTCGCCCAGACACCGCTCATGGCTGCGTGCAGGGGTTGAAGGGGTGCGATAAACGTCAAAAAGAGGAAAACCAGGAGAAATACCGGGTATGCTCGATAAAAGATCATAAAAGCCCTCCACAAGGGTATGTTGCCCTCAGGTTTGTATGGATTACAAATACCAAGATCATATCTCTTGCATGGGGCGGCTCGACTTCTTCAGCCTTCTGCAATTTCATGAAATTATCGGCCTCTGCTTTGCGATACCCGCACCGACTTGCCATCAAATACTTTCCTCCCACAAAGGAAATACATTCTATAACCCATAACATTTTCCACCTATTGAAGCTATCCTAATCCGAACCATAATCGGTATTCAAATTTTGATGAATCGGATTTACTGAATATGGAATGATGTGCAGGATAAATTCAAAAGGAGGGTTTTTCATGGAGGAAACCGCCAAGCGTCGATCGTGGCAGCGTACCACGGCAACCATCATCGGAACCGTCATTATTGGTGGGGGCTTGATTCTTCTACTGGCCTTTTACATGGCCCATTTTCTGGTGGATCTGTGGTGGTTCGATTCAGTGGGTTACGATTTTTATTTCTGGCAACGCCTGTTGTACCGTTACGCGGTGTTCACGGTTGTAACGACGGTCTTTTTCTTTCTCTTTTTTTTGAATTTCCGTATCGGAACACGGCACCTGCGAGACAAAAAAGCTTCTACCGACGGTACGCCCCCCCTGAAGAAAAAAGGACGAATGCTCCGAACCGGATCACCCTATTTCTTCATCCCGCTATCGCTCATCCTGGCCATTGTGGTGGCACTGCCGCTGTTTCAAAACTGGGAAAAATTCCTGTTTTTCCTTTTCGGCCCGGATTCAGGGATTCAGGACACCATTTTCGGAAGGGACGTCTCCTATTACCTCTTTTCCTATCCCATCTACACCCTGATGCAGGAGCGATTATTGATTGCCTTCCTGGTGGTATTGGCGGGATCGGCAATCCTTTACGGTTTGGAATATGGAACTCGGGCCTCGGAGAGGAAAGGATTTCCACGACAGTCCGTCTGGCATCTCAGAATACTGGTGGGAATCGTTTTTCTTTTGGGGATGTGGCGATACGGTCTTCAGTGGTATGGCCTGGTATACACGGGTCATCACGAACCGTTGTTTTTCGGCCCCGGTTACCTGGAAATGAAATATGAACTACCGCTGATTTGGGGGCAGATATTGCTTTTGGCCGGCACGGGCATCGCCGTGATGATCGGTTTCACGCGTCGCAAAAGTTTCATTGTGGGGGGCATTCTGGCCGCCTGTTTCTGTCTCGTCATAGGGTTACGCAATACGGATTACGTCAGAGAGGAAATATACCGATATTGGGTCCAGCCGGACCGTCTGGAGCGGGAAAAATCTTTCATTGACAAGGATGTTCGGGCCACCCTGCACGGCTACCGCCTTCACGATGTAACGGTCCGCGATTTTCGCCCGGAACTGCTGACGTCATCCATTGATACGCCCTCTATAAAAGATGTCCTCAGAAACGTTCCCCTTTGGGAGGAAGATGAACTGAAAGCCGTTTACGATGAATTGCAGGTGTTGCGCACATACTATGATTTTTCTCGTATCAGTGTGGGCCGTTACACCGTCGGGAAGGAATACCAGCAGGTATTTCTTGCCGTGCGCGAGCTGGATTATGATCGGCTTCCGGGATCCGCCAAGACCTGGGTCAATCAACACCTCAACTACACCCATGGTTACGGGTTCGTCATGAATCCGGCGAGCCAGGAGGGGGGTGAGTCTCTCCAATGGTTCGCACGCGGGCTTCCCCTTGAATCTCAATACGGGATCGGGATGAAGCGACCGGAGATCTATTTCGGTGTGGGACCGTTCAATGAATTCGTGATCGCTCCCAACGTGTCCGGTGAATTCGATTATGCCCAGGAAGATGCCTTCGTCACCTCCAGTTACCAGGGACATGGGGGCGTCTTATTGTCATCCCATTTCTCGCGCGCCCTTTTTGCCTATTACCTGAACGACAAGAACATCTTTTTCTCTACCCAGTTGACGGATGACAGCCGGATTTTGTTCCGGAGAAACGTCCTGGAGCGAATCCGGACGCTTACGCCCTATCTGCTTTTGGACCGGCAGATCTATCCGGTGGTGACCCCGGAGCGTCTGTATTGGGTGCAGGACGCGTATACGACTTCAGCATACTACCCCAACTCCCAGCCCACCGATTTTCAAGGCCGCCGCTTTAATTATATTCGCAATTCCGTCAAAATCGTGGTGGATGCCTACGACGGCAGTGTCGATTTCTATGTTTTCGATCATGAAGATCCGATTATTCGCGCGTATGAAAGAATTTATCCGGGTCTTTTTAAAGACCAAAGCGAGATGCCCTCCGGATTGAAGGCTCATATTCGTTATCCCAGAGATTTTTTCCATATTCAAATGGATATCTATGCCAGGTATCACCAGACCAATCCGGTAACCTTTTTTGAGCAGGAAGATGCCTGGGAATTCGCCAATACGCTGCGTGGGCAGGATTCCATGACGGTTCGTCCGTACTATTTGACGCTCGGTCTCATCAATCCCCCGAACCTGGATTTTCTTATCGTACAGCCCATGACCCCCTTGCATCTGGACAATTTGAGGGCCTTGGTGGTCGGTGGGTGCGACGGTGATGATTACGGCAAGATCATCGTATACGCCTTCCCTAAAGGCGAGCTGGTCTACAGTCCCGTCCAGATTTCCGCCCTCATCAATGCGGAACCCGCCATCGTCGAACAGTTCAACCTCTGGGACATGTCCGGATCAAAAATGAAACGGGGGAAAATGGTGATTCTCCCGGTCCAAAAGACCGTCCTTTATATTCAGCCCATCTTTCTCCAGGCCGAGACCCCACATCCCATCCCTGAACTGCAACGGGTGGTAATGACCGATGGGCACTTTGCGGTGATGAACGCATCCCTTGAAGGGGCGTACCGCCGCCTCAGATCCCGGGTGAGCGAAATGGATCAGAGGACTCACGAGCAATCTCCGGGTAATCTCCGGTTTCCAAGGGAGTGAATGAACCGAGACGATGGTCGAGACTTGCTCGGTTCTTTTTCTCTCTTTTACTTTTTCTGAGAATACCATCCGTTTTTCCACAAAATAGGGTCTTTACCCTATTGGGATTGGTCGTCTCTTTTTTTAAAATCAAAAGAAAAAAAGCTGAGAAAGGGGCCTTACATGCCTAGGGAAAAGATCGAATTGCCGTATGCCGTGGATCGCCTTTCGATTCTCGACGAGAAGGGGAATTTTGACAAGGAACTCGAGCCGGAGATTCCCGAGGACCTGCTCCTGAAACTCCACAGTTTCATGGTTCTGGGACGCAAGTTCGACGACCAGCTCCTGAGTCTCCAGCGCCAGGGCCGCATGGGAACATTTGCGCCCATCAGCGGTCAGGAGGCCGCCCAGTTGGGTGCGGTGGCCCTTTTGCGACCATCCGATTGGTTTGTGCCGTCCTTTCGTGAGACGGGCGCCGAGTTGTGGCGGGAAAGATCCATGGAAAGCGTGATCTTTCCTCAATCCGAGCTTATCTTCCTCTTCCAAGTGGCTTAAGGATAAATGCCCCGCAACGCCATGGCGTTGGCGACTCTCTGGACACCCAGAATGTAAGCCGCCGTTCTCATCTTCACCTTTTTTTCTTCGGTCATGCTCATGACCTCTTTAAAAGCCTTTTTCATGATCTCTTCAAGACGCTGAGCCACTTTTGCTTCCGACCACAACAACTCCTGAACATTTTGAACCCATTCAAAATAGGATACGGTCAGCCCGCCGGCGTTGGCCAGGATATCGGGGACCACAAGTATGTCACGATCGAACAGGATGTCATCCGCGTCGGATGTGGTTGGGCTGTTGGCCCCTTCAACGATCAGGCGGCACCGAAGCTTGGACGCGTTATTTTCATGGATCTGGTTTGCAACCGCTGCAGGCACAAGAATATCACATTCGAGTTCCAGCAGTTCCTCATTGGTTACCCGTTCACAGTCTTGGATATGGGACAGACTGCATCCATATCTATCCTTGAAATTCAAAGCGTTGGTGATATTTAATCCCTCGGGGTTATACCTCCGTGCCTTGGAGTTACTGATTCCCACCACCTTGGCACCGGCGTCGCGAAAGAACTGTGCCGCCGTTCCGCCCACATTTCCGGAACCCTGGATAACGATCCTAAGGCCTTCAAGGGACTCTCCGAGACCCATATGGCGGACAGCCTCCAGGGCCGAGAGAAAAACGCCTTTCCCCGTGGCCTCGAATCGACCAACGGAACCACCCAGCTCAAGGTGCTTCCCTGTCACCACCTCGGGTACGGGGTGTCCTTTCAGAATGCTGTATGTATCCATCATCCAGGCCATTACCCTTGGATTGGTATACATATCGGGAGCCGGAATATCCCTGTCCCGTCCGATGAAGGGTGCGATTTCCCAGGTGAACCGGCGGGTCAGATTTTCCAGCTCTTTCTCCGACATCCCCTTGGTATTGCACTGAACGCCCCCCTTGGCCCCTCCGAAGGGAATATTCACCAGGGCCGCCTTCCAGGTCATTAACATGGCGAGGGCCCGGGTGTCTTCCAGATTAAGATCAGGGTGGTAACGAATCCCGCCCTTTGAAGGGCCAAGTGTCATATTATGGATCACACGATAACCGGTAAAAACCTCCATTCTTCCATCATCCATCATGACCGGAAAATGAACCAGGACTTCCCTTT
>Ga0315535_1002871_pt1 | contig 10757 bp, 6 predicted proteins | sample SalMarSW160220MG_2_FD_203092 | JGI IMG/M metagenome (GOLD analysis project Ga0315535, IMG submission 203092) | Salt marsh sediment microbial communities from the Plum Island Ecosystem LTER, Massachusetts, United States - Salt Marsh Sediment SW1602-20 ...
CAGTTTAAGCTCTCTCTCCTCTTCCTCTCGGTCTAGCTGCTCTAATTTTTCCATTTCTTTCTCTTGCTCAGGGGTTAACTCGGGAAGCGGTTTCGTATATTCATCACAAAACCGCGTAAAACTCTCTTTAGTGAAAAGGTCTCTATGCCACTTCGCGTAAAGCGGAGCTAACCGTTTATCTTGCTCTCCCGGGCATAAATCGGTAAAGTCGGAGTCATCAAATATCCGCTCCTCTTCATACTGTTGGCTTATCTGCTTGCTCACTTCGTCTAGGAACCAGTAAAACCGCAAAGTAAAGATGTGTATCATTAACGGGTCGTTATAGCATATCACGCCTTTGGCCCACATATCGAACAGTTCTAAAATTCTGAAAGTTACAAACCTGTTAGCCTTAAGCATTAACTCTATCTGGTCGGGCGTCATATCTTCGGCTGCTGTGTTGCGTTCTATGGCTTGCACAGTATCGTAAAACTGCTGTTCAACCTTGTTTAACTCGCTGTCTCCATTGTCAAAGCCCCAACGCGACGTTTCCTTCTTAGGCTGTTCGGGCAACACGTTCTTTTCTAAGTGCCTAAGCTTCTTGCTTAAAGTTTTCATCGCTTCTTTTTCTCCCCAAGTTTCGGAATTAATATGCTGTTCTTTAGCTTCTCCTCAAGCTCCATTAATCTGATTTCCAGCTCCTCGTCTTTCAAGCCCATAAGAATAGTTTGGTAAATACGACACTCTTTAGACACAAGAGAAGCCCTAGCCTTGAGGTTCGGGTTCAGCTTTATGCGTTGATTATCAATTTTAGCCTCTATCCATTTCGCTCTGCTCCATAGCTTCTCAAGAACATCTGTGCGGTCAAACGACAATTTTTTTATCGTCAACAGTGCTTTCTCCATTCGTGGTTTGCGATTTTGCGCCATTTCTTAACCCCTTCAGTTTTTACAACTGCACGTTTGGCACATGCTGCTTTTTGGCATAATTCATTCACAATCTCCGCCTGAGAAAAGCCTAATCCTCCGGGCTTCAACAATTCTAAGCACTTAGCAACCGCAGTCAGGCTTAGCCACCCCCATTAAACTGCAACTTTTCTTCAATCTCCTAACGAACCTCTTTATTGAACGCTTTAGAACACCGCAATGCTTGTTCAGCAAAATAGCTGCCCAAGAGACAACGCAAAACAAGACAACATCAGTTATTATGGGGTTTAAAAGATAAAAACTTGCCGATACTGCGGAAAAGCGGGGGTCTACTGAATTATCGGATTAAGACCTGCATTATTCATAATAATTTGATTTGTGAAATTTAAAATTCAAGAAAGATTTATATCTTAAACTCATCAAAATTAGAATTATGTCTTCTTCTAAAGGCAAGCGAAAAGCTGTTGATGTGGAGAAGCTAGAAAGATTTCTTAACCTAAGAGTTGCTAGGAAATTTAAAATTCCAACAGAATTTCCCTTAACGTTACATATTAAAGACTTCGTGATCAAAGTCGAAACTATTGACAAAATTACGTCGTGGGATAGTAGGCGACAGATTGCCTCTGGTGTTTCAGGAACAGGATGGCTGAACTTCAATTGCGGTGGACTACCACAACTGTCACTCGAACCGAAAATTCCTGAAGGGTTATTTAGAATTTGGACCTCCCTTGAAGTTGTATCTCATGTTACTAATCCACAAACACAAATCAGTCTTGAAAACGCTCAACTAATCAAGCCTAATATTGCCTTAGGCGATAACTTGAAAGTAGAACTGGATTTGCAAGACAGTGACCTTCAAAGTTTACTGCAAACGGACTACGGAATATCAGCACATCTCCTTCAAAAGAAAGGCGATGTCCTAGTTAAATTCGAAAAAGTGAAAGTCAAGGTTATTGATTCAGACAATAGAGTCGGGAGAATAATCGAGGGCAACGCCGTTTACCCTGCTAATCCACGTATTCCGAGTATTGTCAAATTAATTCTCAACGGATTCACCGCTTTTATCAGCTCTCTAGTCATTTCTCCTACACAAGCCATTGCCGATATTGAAGTGGAACTTCCTAAGAGTATTGCCTCCGAAGAATCATGCAAACCTGCAACTCTAAAAATAGGTAAAACTGCAATTACTTCCGATTGCCAATTTTATGCGGAAAAATTGGGGGATGCTTTTGGACCATGGATTATCGGAGACACTGGAATGATTGCATCTGGCACCGGGTTTATTGCCGATTTCAACTCTTACGTGAGTCCATTATCGATGGCTGGCTCATGGAAAGGTATAGTGCTAAAAAACGGGGTAGCCTCAGGAGAGAAAATTAGTCCTAGAAATTCAAACACTGGTTTCAATACTGGCAAATACACTTTTTCAAACGCTCTTATCTCAGACGAGGGGCTTGAAGCAGAATTTAACCTTAAAGAACCTCACACATTCCAAACATTACATCCCCTCAACTACACAATAAGTTATAGCACAAGCACACTCAACATTTACAAAAGTCGAATCGGCTACGGGTCATTGGGTCAAGGTCAAATTAAATTCCCTGAATTGTCTATTTGCAAAGAATCCATTGGAACCGTTTCAACTGCTTCATTTTTAAATCTAACGATAAAAAACGATTTGGATATTGTCGGAGAAGTGACTTTAGGCGATATACGGAATGCATGGGGTGAGCTTACACACACTGGAGACGAAATTATCGCTTGGTCAGCGGAAATGGGCAAAGGTTATTTATATTTGCCTTCTGGTCCAACAACAATCTTCTCGCCTGATACAGGCACTGGATTTAATACACTTTCAACAGCTAATCTGGCTTCCAATGCTTTAGCTTATCTTGAATCTACAGGAGTCACAGGAGTCACAGTGGTCTCAATTAGAAACCCATGGATTTACTCTCCTGATAGACCTGGCGGATCAGGCAATCCCATTAAACTAGGAAATGTAGATGGTTGGTTACGGATTGGAAGTTGCGGTGTCGACGGTGCATTATACACAACACCCGCAGGTGACCATGAATTAGGGAACAAAAATCGAGAGGGCTACGAAGCGGATGTGCCATTCAAAACGACACTTAATTTTCAGGACCAAAAGATATTTCTGCTCGGTCAATTTGTTATGAGCGCAGTCTATGACTCCGGACTGGCTGGGTCGATGGAACTCGGACCACCCGTTGACGTGAAGGAACTATTTTTTGCAGATATGGAAATTACGTCCACAGGACATATTGTCGGCGGAGACGTTATTCTCCCTCCGGGTGGGGTACCCCTTGGGTATTGGAAACTACAATTAGTGCCAACAGGAGACCCAAACAAAGCTGGTGTGGTAAGCGTGAGAACAGGTCGGATAATTTTCACTGCAGTCGGCATATCGGAACCCATTCATTTTTCAAGACCTTTCGGTCTAACTTGGGGCGAAATATTGGCTGATGGCAATATCGGAGAGTTATTTTTCGATTATAACAATTATGGCCAAAGATTCGATGGATTCCAATATTCTCCACATCATATCTCCTTGTCAAAATATATCGTTGGCACCCAAGACCCGTATCTAGCAACTTGCGGAAACGTCAGCTTCAACTTTTTTGCAGAGCATTTTGTAAACATAATAGATGCAAGAAATGATGCCCAATCCTCAGGCCCTTACTTTGGACGACTCGTTACTGTCCCAAAAAATGGCGAAGGCGCATGTCAAAAAACCGATCTCCATCTTCATGCCGAATGGAATAGTAACATTGCGTGGTTCGACTTCCCCGATTCGGAAGTGAAATATAACGGCGCCATCCAAAATGGGTTTATCGGTAAAGGGACAAGTGGCGTTAATTTTATTCAGTCTGGTGACTTGAAGGCTGAAATTGAGTTGCGAAGTGATGTTATCGACATAAGTCTGTCATCTACTGATACGCATGATTTAAACTTCGGCCTTTTCGCACGACTTGGCCAAATGAGTGGGCTTTCTGGATGTGTAAGAATAGAAGGCCCTACACTGAAACAGTTCAATATTAATGGCTATTTGGAATATTCAGCTGCAACTGGATTTGGAATAATCGCTCCAAAAGCTGGTTACATCGTGGAAGTTCTTATGTCTGTTACTCCAACTTCCTGCACTTTTATGGCTTCAGGAGATTTGCTATTAGCAGTTGCTGGTGCTGCTTTGGATATTTCTGGATACGTCCACTTATCCACTGATTATTCAAGGCATTCTTCTGAGGGGGAGTTCCTTGGACGCATCGACTGCAGTTCAATTATAGGAGGGCTCGAGGCAGAAGGACAACTAACTTGGTTCATAGATCCCAACACACAGTATCTCCAAGGAAGGCTAGCTTTGGGAATGGTAGGCTGGCTCGGCGGATGTGGATTAGAAGGCGGCCTCTTTATTGGAAGAGAAGTTCCAAAGAATAAAGCTTGGGTTCTCCTGAACACTGGAAGTGAACACTTTGGGATCTCAGAAGGATTACTGCCAGATCATCTAACAGGATTATATGGCTACGGACTTCTATCCGGATCGATGAATTTTTTTGTAGTTAGCGGTGGATTTGAGCTTTTTGCTGGAATGGGTGCATTCTCCGAAATCCCACCTGGGCTGTCTTCAACTTGGTCAGGGTTGGTTCCTCTTGGTCTGCCATATATGATAGGCAGCTGTGGAGTGCATCTTCATGGAGAAATTTTGGGCGGTTTAGTATCTGCATCTGCTTGGGCAAATCTTGACCTGAGGGTACCTGCGCCACTGTATTTCGAAGGAAAAGTAGGACTCGAAGGATGCGTTCTTTGGGTATTCTGCGCGTCAGTAGAACTTACCGCTGGATTTGACAGTGGAGGATTTTATGCGAGGCTTTGAGAAATATGAATGGAAATGAAAAATGGAATGACGATTACCTGTATTATGGACGAGTTTTTAGAAATAAAACTCTGCTTAAAGCAACATCAACCAAAGCGAAGAGGGATGGCAAAGCCAGAATAGTGCTCTATTGGAGACCAGTCACAGGCGTTCTTGGATATAATCTCTATAGAAGAAATATTGACGAAACTAAAATGCCGGTTAAACCCCTAAATGGCGATAAACCAATTGCATTAGTTAAAGACGGAGCAGAATTAGAATCCATTATTCCAAGAGGATCCGCTGAATGGACACTCATACAGAATGCGTTCACAATATTAAGAGACCAAACATCACCCACTTCAGGTTCCCCCGTTGATCCTGCGCAAGCCATAGACCGAGGTTTAACTCAGGAAGAAAAGAAACTCTTTGATCTTTTAGCTTTCGAGAGTCTGCCTATTAGGTTAGCTATCGGTTTAGGATTTATTGATAGTAAAGTGGAAAAAGATGAATGGTATGTTTATGAGCTTCGCGGTATCAACGCTCGCGGTCTAGAAATTTTGCTCACAGAAGAACTCGCGGTTCAGGGTGGTCACTTTCAACTTCCCGGTCCGCCGTCACATATCCAGGTAATTCCAGGAGATTCCAAGGTCCTTATCTTGTGGAATAGAAACACTTTCGCTTACAGTTACAATGTAAGACGTGCAGAAAAATACAGCACTAATATTTACTATAAGATTAATGCCTCTCCCATATTGTTTAACCTTGAGACAGACTTGGCGGGAGAATCTATTGACCCGCAACCTGGATTCATAGATTTTCAGAGATGGGATGAAGAAGGTTATCCATCAGCACATATTGTTGACGGACAAAATATCTACGGACCCCTAAACCATCGCGAATATTATTATCAGGTGGCTTCTGTTGACATTCTAGGTAGAGTTGGCAGATGGAGTCCTGCATTTCTAGCTATCCCCATAGATAAGACACCGCCAATGGCACCGCGAGACCTCACGGTTGACTTTTCATCAACTCCTCCTGGGCTAGCGGTATCATGGAGAAAAGTAACAAAAGATGTTGAAGGACATATAGAACAAGATTTGGCGCACACATACAAGATCTACCGATCAAAAGTTTCTGACGATTTGGAGCGAATAGAGACTTTACCAAGCCCTGTTCACACCATGACCTCGATAAATCCTGCAGACCCAAGCACAATCACCCTTAATTGGCTAGATACTGACCCATCGTTATTCCCACAGTACGGAGAACAAGACATATGGTATATGGTTCGTTGTGAAGATGAGCACAATAACCTCAGCGCCCCTTCAGCTCTTATTAAAGGAAAAGTTTTGGATATAACACCCCCTGGACCAACGAAAATGTTGTTTTCGGAAGGCTACGCAAGGCACATAAGAATCACGTGGGCCGCAAATCCGGAGCCTGACATAGGCGGCTATCAGATTTACAGAACGATATGCGATCGAGGAGTTCCTTACAGACCCAAATATTACGGAAAAGATAGCGTGGAACCTTGTGATTTCGCGCTAATAGGCGAAATACTTTTAGAAGAAGCCAAAAGAAGGCTATCTGAAACAGGTTTCATTTATTATGACGATTATTCGCTTCCTGAAGGATCACCTATATGCTACGCATATTGGGTTAGAGCCTTTGACATGAATCGAAATCTATACCAGGGCCATCACGGCTGTCCACAGAGCCAAGACGAATACTTATGTCAAAGGTTATATGAAGAAACACCGCCTCCTGTTCCAGTTATATCGGCGTTGAAAGCAAAAAACAACTCGGTTTTAATAAAGTGGATAGCAAGTCCCATACAAGATCTTCGGGCTTTTCACATATATCGCTCAGAAAAAGAATACGATTCACCAGTGCGTGTTGGCTGTGTATTAAGCGATGGTACACCTTGGCCAGGACCATGGATAGGCGATAAACCGAGTTGCGGGGACATCCCTGCAGAACCGAATCCAGACACAGTCGAAGGAGAGTTCCTAGATAAGAATGTAGAGCCAAACAAAGTTTATTGGTATAGGGTTTCCGCCTTAGACTGGTTGGGCAATGAAAGCGAAGGGGCTGATCTCACAAAGATCCCCGCTGTAAGCACATTTACATATAGCACTGACGTTCCTGATAAACCGACTGTTTTGCCTTGCGAAGAAAACTTGACCGAAGTATGCGGTCTACTCGTCAAGTGGAAACCAAATTTTGACTCCAATTTAATTGATGGTTTCGTAGTTTTCAGATCAAGAGCTCCAAACAGTGGATACCAGCAAGTCTCGCCGATTATGAAAGGAAACGAGTTTTCCGATAAATCAGCTATTAAGAATATCAAATATTGGTATCGGGTTCAGGCAATAGACAAGCTTGGAAAGCTCTCCGTTCCTTCCGACCCCGTTCCCCACGCATATTAAGAAATTAACAAATGAAAAAAACAATAATTTGAGGATGTGAAAAAGATGACAAGAGAATTTGACCCCTCAATAGATGGATGGTATTTTGAAAACTGGGGAGAAACTTCAGACTATTGCATCGGTTGCGACCGTCCTTCAGGACACATTGGAGACTGCGAATTTACCTGGGATCTCTATAAAGAAACATACTTGGCGATAAATCCTACACATGACTGCTTTGAAGCCCCCCTAGACTGCGCTTTTTACGAAATTTTCAAAACATGTGCCTCTCAAGGAAATTGCGGCGGAATGAGCTTACTAGCTTTGGCCCTTTACAAGTACGGCGGCTACATGGGATTCTGTTCCCCAGCATCATTTTACTCAGGTAACAAATCGCCAGAGCGTCAGGATCTCCATCGTGCCATAAACATTTTACAAGCCCGACAATTCGGTGCACGAGGCATAATGAATTTCGTTGAAACGTTTGATGCCAACAACATAAACGATGCGCATGCTGCGTTCCAAAAGGTAAAAGAACATCTTGCCAAAGGAGATTTCGCTGTCCTATCTATCGCAAACAGTTCTCTTGGCGAAGATGCTCACACAGTAATTCCGTATAAAGTCGAAGATAGCCCAACAGGCTATCCATCTGGAACAAAACTTATGCACATTTGGGACCCAAACCATCCATATGACGCAGATCCAAGCCATTACAGTGGGTCGGCAAAATTAATGGTGATAAACGGACCATTTAATTGGAATTACACTTCTGGCAGTACAACATACTCTGGTGCAGGCGGAGGATGGTGTTTTGCTGTGCCAATGTCTCTTGTGTTAACTAAGTCAAGGCAACCTATAGGTCTAGATTTAATTTCCGAAGCGCTGTTAACCATATTTGTTTCAGGACCAGGAGCAGCTATATCCCAAATTTCAGATAACAAAGGTCGGAGATTGTATAAAACAGCTGTTGACAGCCACCTATCACGTCTTGAGTTTGAAACAGATCCACAGCTAAGACTTAAGGGGGCCGCTAGGTGGCCATGGTTCGACTCGAACAAACGTACTAAAAACCGAGGCGAACTCTATTTTGTTCGCCAACGAAAAGGCAAGACGTCCCCACTAAATGTTGAGGTAACCGGCACTAACTTCAAAATCATCGAATGCTTAGGTAAGAATTTAATTGAAATACAATCCTCTTCAAAAGAGTCTGCAAGAGACATAATTAGAACCCAAGGATCAATTTCGGACGCTATTTCAATTAGTATAATGACAACTGGAAAAGAAAGGGAACTATCCATAAATCACTTGTTAGAAGGAAAAACGAGCAAAGATTGGCGTAGATATGTTCTTAAAAATATTAAACTACAAACGAAAGTTCCGATCACAATGGTCATGGAAAATCGAATGGATTCAGTGATGATCGATACTCAGGAGAAAGAAATTCAGTTTGAACTAGATATTCAACAACGCCGAGACGGAAAAGTAGTTAGCAAAAAGATTGGTAAGATAAGCACAATTCCAAACAAGATACTCAAAATAGCTCCAAAAGATTGGAAGACCTTGCGAAAATCGGAAATTCTCAAATATGTCCGCGAAACAACTCAAGATTTCAAACCGCTAATTCAAGAACAAAAACAGGTACCCGAAGATCGCGTTCAAAAAGATAACTCGCGTAAAACAAATTCCTGAACCGCATAGCAATCACTGAGCGCGCTATAAGCAACTATGAGAAGAAAAAAAAGGGGTTTTGCGGGTGACATCTCCACTACGGTGAGGGTTCAAACAACCCCCAGTCTCCAGACCGAAACTTCGGAGAAAATCATAAACATAAAAGAAGAATGGTTGCGCGGAAGATATTGCCATGATCTGTGTAGTATACGTTTATCATATCCGTGAGTCGCTCTTTATTAGAAAAGAAATAAACCGTATTACGCATCGAAATTTCTCAACATTTACTACGTACATTACGGGTCAGATGCACGTGGTGAACAAAAAAAGAGCGGGGATTATGGAGATGTGTACAAATTCGCACTGTGGGGTTCAAATCTATGCTTGAACATATTAGGACCATTGTGTAAATAAAAATAGGACTTTCTGCTTTTTTTGTGCAAAGAGTGAGGAATTCAAGAATATTGCTGTGTCATCCAGATGTGTCCCATATTAAAAGCGCAGCCTTATTGATTGCAGCTTACTAAGGCTTAAATTGAAAAGCAAAGCTTACTTCACTACCGTGTCCGTACCGTTATGCCAAGAAAATCGTGTTCTCGATGGTTAGAAAAATTAAGAATCGACCTAACAAAAGAGGCAATTCGAATTTGTCTAAGCAGTACCAACAGCAAAGATTGGATCTCTTCCCTTCTGAACTTCAGATAGAGCATATAAGAGAGAGCAAGCAAATAATCATCAACAGTTTAGAATCGGTGACAAAATATGATGATGAAATCGTTCTAACTGTCGAGTTCAAGCTGGTTCCCTCAAAAACCGTTTTTTCGAAATTGAGGTCAACTTTATGGTTTGACGACCAAGAATTAAAAACAGATTTATTGACAATACCGCAAAGCCTCGGAGATACAGATGAGTTCCAGCTTAACCAAAAATTTGATATGAAGGGGATAAGCGCTGGGGTTCATACCATAAAAGCTGGATTATGCGATGTATTTTATCCGTGCTCAGCTATTAAGGAAGAACGTATTGACTACGTCCCCTTGGACAGAAAGTCAGCATACAGAAAAATTCCCACAGCTAAAAAAATTGCAGGCGAAGACTTCACTATCGTCTCAAGCTCAGACAAAGAAATCTATAACGATATTGACAAAGCAAGAAAAAACGAATTAGACAGCAAGCGAGATAAGTGGTAAATTAGTATATTGTTTTTGAGAACTTAGATAAGCGAGAGATCGCCCATAGTAGCATCAGCCTTCCGAACCATTTTGATATGATGTCTGGTTCCCCTCTTCTTCGGAATTCGTCTTTCAATGAAGTCAGCAACAGACTTGGGTATGCCCAGTTCATCGCTTATCATGGTGTCGAAGGCGAACTTGCGGAGGTACTTGGAGGCGACGTAGCCGAACTTGCTGTAGTGGTGGCTGGCGGTCCAGTCGTTCAGTTCCTCACGTGTATGCTAGACTTGCTTGGGTATGTGCATGGTAACGTCCGCTTTAAGATAGCAACCAATCGAATGTTTTCTTCAGAATCTTGTCAATATGATCTGCAGACGCCTCAGCATGGAAATTGAAGTGAATTACCCTCCCCTTGCCATACTCGTTCGTTGTCACCGCAGGAATAGTTCCAGATGAATCCATTTTGATCCCGTTCGCAAGGCTTTCGTACCATGCCAGAACTTTTCCAGTATTCAATCCAGCCACGCAAAAATTACCCCAGGATTTTCCAACTTGAAACTCTTCGCCCAAAGCAAATTCTCGCGGAACGAAAAGCTCATTTTCGCCAATTCTGATTACAGCTTGGTCGCACTCAATCAATTTATACTGCGTCCCAGAATAGCCAAGCAAATCGGTTAAAAGCGTCTTCTCTTCTGTAATTATCCGGTCAAAAGCGCAGAGTGACTGCCCG